>Ga0209064_1002166_pt1 | contig 23799 bp, 11 predicted proteins | sample Inofromicrocosms_FD_187498 | JGI IMG/M metagenome (GOLD analysis project Ga0209064, IMG submission 187498) | Mouse cecum microbial communities from Vienna, Austria - Inoculum for glucosamine and mucus D2O microcosms (SPAdes) (version 2) | ecosystem: Host-associated > Mammals > Digestive system >... | reverse complement strand
ATGCATATGCCATTCCACGTTGGTCTGGCAAAGATAATTTCAAATCGGCGCGGTCTCAAAACCTTTGTAACAACCTAACTTTCAATATTTTCAAAGAACTTTTATGATTTTTTAGTGGACACTAATGACGATGATCACAAAATGAGTTTCTCAATTAATGGGAAGTTATATTATGTGTCAAGTAATACTGATTGGACTTATGTTTCAGTAGTTTTGGATCCTGGTAGTTATGTATTGGAGTGGAAAGATGAAAACAAGTATTCCGGAAGTAGTTATTTTTCACGATTAAAAGAAGTCGAACTTATTAACAATGTCGTCTCAGTAAATATTACACCGGGAATGTTGGGAGTGGAGGCACTTTATAAAGTAAATGTTTTAAGCGATATTGAAATGCTTAAAATTTCAGGTTCAATGAACGACTCTGATTGGGCTACTATAAAACTTATGAAAAATCTTCACTCCTTGGATTTAACAGAGGCTGCAATTAGCAATATTCCGGATGACGCCTTTAAGGGTTTATCCTATCTGAATGCCATATATCTTCCGGAAGGTATAGAATCTATTGGAGACAAGTCCTTCATCGGGACGAATCTTTATAGAATCAATATTCCTTCAACTGTTACTCGTATTGGTACTGAATCTTTTAGAGAAACCCACTTGCAGAATATAATTTTTTCGCCAACATCATCTCTTACTAATATCGGGTATGCAGCATTTTCCAATTGCTCATGGTTGGAAGAAATATCTATGCCTAATAGTGTTACGACATTAGAGCGTTATGGAAATAGTTCTGATAGATCGTCTGAGACTTTCTATAACTGCCGTAGGTTGAAAAAAATAATTTTCTCAGATGCTATAACGATCCTTCCCAAATTATGTTGTTATGAAAATAATTCCGTAGAGGAGCTTCATCTACCTAATAATTTGGTAAGTGTTGAGGATAATTTTATGTATGGCGCAAATTCAGTTAAAGAGCTTAAACTACCTGCGTCTCTCAGAACTATAGGAGCGAGTGCTTTTGCCGGGTTACATCAGGTTGAAACATTGGAATTGCCAGACAAATTGCAAAGTATTGGATCTGGAGCATTCCACAATAGCGCACGATTGAATACAATTATTTTATCATCGGGAGTCGATATGTATGACCAAACATTTAGAGGGTGTTCAAATATAAAAACGATAATATGTCATGCTGCAACTCCTCCTACCATTAAATCTGACCCTTTCAGCAATACTGTAAAAGCAGAAGTCACTCTTCAAGTTCCTTCGTTTTCAGTCGCTTCGTATAAACTTGATCCCTATTGGTATCAATTCGGCAACATAATTGAAGGAAGCCCGATTGATTACTGGAAGATTATTAGCGATTTGAAGCTGCTGAATAATCGTCGCATGGAGGGTAAGCCCGACATTGACCTCTATTATGGCGGTAAGCTTACCATTGGTGGAGATGCGCCTATGGAAGTTGGCAAACTTGATATTTATACTTCTGAAGGTAGTCCCTCAAGCCTTGTAAGTGATTGCAATGCCTTCACTGCCGATGAAATCAATACAATCTTCAAGGTGGATGCCAATAAGTGGTACTTCATCACACCAATGGTAGATATTGATCTTCGCCAAGTAAATGTTAGCGGTACTGCTAATTACGTTTTCCGTTACTATGATGGCGCAATCCGTGCAGACATCGGAGCCGGAACAAGTTGGAAGAATGTTAGCGATATGACACTAAAAGCTGGTGTCGGCTACATATTCCAGTGCAATGCGGCCAGTGATATTACTTTCCCTGTAGCGGTAGAACTTCGTTCCAAGATTCTTTCGACTAATGCTTTTACACTACCTCTTACTGCTCATCCCTCAGATAATGCAGCAAACAAAGGGTGGAATTATGTTGGCAATCCTTATCCAAGCTATTATGACATTTATTATATGGACTTCACTGCACCCATTACGGTTTGGACAGGTAGTACATATAGAGCATATTCAATAGCTGATGATAACTATGTCCTTCGTCCAATGCAAGGCTTCTTCGTTCAGAAGCCAGATGCCGTAGATGCCATAACATTGCAAGTTGCCGGACGTCAGATTGAATCAACAGTTAACCGTCCTTCCAAAGTAAAATCGAGAGTTGTAACAGACGAAACTCGAGCAATATTCAATCTTGAAATTGGAGGAGAAGAATCTGCTGATATGACACGTGTTGTATTGAACGAAAACGCAGAACTTGGATATGAAATAGAACGTGATGCGTCTAAATTCATGTCAATAAATGATGCCGTTGCACAGATTTACACAATAGATGATGCCGACAATAAACTTGCCATCAATGAGAGACCTGCTAATGACGGTATAGTGAACTTGGGTATCTACATACCTAATTCAAACGATGAATATATTATTAGTGCTTCAAGAATTGATGGAAATGCGATTTTAGTGGATAAAGAAAATGACATCGAACACGATTTATCCAAGAGTGGATATAAATTCACCTCAATGAACGAAGGGCTATGCGAAGGTCGATTCGCCCTGAAACTAAAATCAAACATAACTTCAGGAATTAGCGGAATCTGCGCAGATGATGTATTAGTTGAGACTGTCGCCGATGGAATCATAGTCAAGGGAGCCGAGAATGTCATCGTGTACAGCACTGAGGGCATCCAGCTTTATAGTAATACTTCTGTCAATGGCGAGGTTCATATTGAGTTGGCGAAGGGTATTTACGTAGCCGTTGCCAATGGTAAGTCTTATAAAGTTGCTGTAAAATAAGACGTAAAGAATGAAACATATAAGAATTCTGCTCTTGGCAGTAATGCTCATTTTGGGCATTACTGCCTATGGGCAATATAATCCGAGCAATCCTGCGGAACCGGGAGTTTACTACACGTTGACCTTAAAGTGTTTTCCTGAAAATGCGGGTTCATTCAATATCGGGACTGTAACCACACAATCACAAGGTGTGGGAGTCAATCTTCGTGCGTACGCCAATACTGGATTCAAATTTATTGGGTGGGAAGAGAGAGGTAATCAAATTTCAACAGATGCGTCATATAATTTCACAATGCGTGGCTACAATACAACGCTCGTTGCGAAATTTGAATATGACCCCAATTCGCCTTCTGAACCTTCTCAACCAAATCTTCCTAAATATGCCACTATAAACATTGGAGTCTCTCCTGATAACAGTGGAACTCTTAATATCAGCGATGGAAACAAATATGAAGTAGGGTCATCTATAAAGCTCTCAACATCCAATAAGTCGAACTTCACATTTGTTAATTGGACTCAAAACGGAGAGATAATCTCAACCGCTACATCATTCAATTATGTGGTTAAGGAATCCAATCCTTTAATTGTTGCCAACTATCGCTATGAACCTGGTAGTCCATCCGAACCGGGAAAGCCAAGTTTTCAAAGAGCATTGATGCTTGAATGTAATCCTAAGGGTGCGGGTTATTTCAATGTGTCATCTGGGAATAAATACACAAGCGGTAGTAGTGTCAAACTGACAGCTTACGCCTATAAAGATTATGTCTTTAAGAATTGGACAAAGGATGGCGTTGTAATCTCAGACAGTTACACCTTCAGCTATACTATGCCAGAGATTGACTCCAAACTTGTGGCCAACTACGAATATGTTTATTCCCCCGGTAACCCCGGTGAACCAAACAGTCCTACAGATAAGGATTTAAGCATCTATGGTATGACCGAGAAAATTTTCCCCGGACAGACAATCAACTATCCAATATACTTGCAAAATAATCAGGATGTAATAGGGCTAATAATAGATGTTCGTTTCCCTGATGTTATAACTCCCGATTTGACAAATATCGTGCTGTCCGGGCGTGGTAACGGTCATGAAATTGCTTATGAAACTGTGGAAGATGGATATATCCGCTTTACTGTCATTGGAGATGAGGCATTTGGCGATGTGAACGGTAAAATTTTTGATGTTCCTGTTACGGCAAGTGATAATGCCATAGGCAATCAAGAATATTCTATCAATCTTACTCATGGCGTTGTCGTTTTGTCAGACAAAACTCAGTTGCCCGTACTTGCAAGAGACGGCAATATAACAGTAGAGTATGCCGCCGAAGGAAGCATCTATGCGCGTTTTTCATACGACAAGTTCCAGAATAGAGTGAAATTCACAAACCAATCTGCGAAGGAATCGACTCGGTATGAATGGGATTTTGGCGATGGAAATTCTTCCACAAATGAAAATCCATTACACATATATGCAGCCCCCGGTACATATAAAGTAGTCCTTACTGCTTACAATGGCAACCAGTCAGTCAAATATGAACAGAATGTTTTAATCAATGATGAAAGGACATGGGTTGCATCAGGAAACTTTACTCTTGGTTTGGGAGATAATGGTGTTAGATGTTTTTCGTCATTGGAAGAACTTTTGACCATGCTTGGTAAATCGCGCATTGATGATGATATTATTATCAATGTAGAAAGTGGTAAGGAATTTTCAGTTTCTTTGTCTGGTTCAGACATCGAAAATCTAAGATCAATAAATACTGCGTTGACATCAGGCAACTATAATATGATGTTTATTAAAACCGGGAATTCTAACAATCCGCTAATTTCATACGGGGTTAATTTGGCCCAGCAGTTTGACAAAAATACAATAGATTTAATTGTCGATTTAGGTAAGCATCAAAATTATAGAGGAGTCGAAGTGCGTATGTGGGGAATTTCGTTCAATGCAGCAGAAATTCCGTTACTCGCAAATCAAGACGTTTGCACCGGGATTAAGACAGCTCCCGTAGATTTCTCATCTATTAGTACAGATTTACAATTCTCATGGAGTATTTCCGGTTATTATGATCAAAAACTTTCCGGATATGAGAAATCCGGCACTCACGCAATTCCCTCAATGAACATTGTCAATGAGGCCAATGGGGATGCCAATTTGACATACAATGTTGTAGCCTCATACAATGGGAAAGAATTCATCTCATTTCCGGTTTATATGACAATACATCCGGCATTAGTTGGGCTATTCAGCGCATTGGAACCTCGTAATGGCAGCCAGTTTGAGAACAATAATATAACTCTGACTTGGAACAATATTGATAATGCCGTTTACGATGTTTTTGTATGGAAAGCATTGGAAGCTAAACCTTCAGAACCGGTAATTTCCAATACGACAAATCTTCGGGTTAACATTTCCAAATATTGTCAAAACGGGAATAAATATCTTTGGCAAATTAGAGCACACAATAACTGTCAAGAATTGTATAGCGATACATTGTCTTTTAACATTGGCTCTCTCCCGAACCTTCATGTGTCAAAACTTGAAGTCGGGGACGCTGTCGCAGGAAAGGAAATGACTATATCTTGGACGGTAACTAATGATGGTAATGGCTCAACAGGTAGTTCTGAATGGGATGATAATATCTGGCTTGTGCCGGATGTATATGTTGGAACAAGCTCGGTATATCTCGACACCCAGCGTTTCCATCCTAAACTACTCAAAACTGTATCCAATATAAAAGCACTTGACGCCGGTGAGTCGTATAACAATAGCGTAAAGATTCAATTGGAGGAACGAGTATATGGCAATTATTGGATTATAGTTTGTTCCGATATGCACGATGTAAAAAACATCAAATGGCAAACTGTTAACAATGCTGTCCCCAATCCATATACACCATCCGCAACGGGTAATCCATATCCATTCCTGTATGCTGAAACAACAAGCAATTATAATAAGGTGTCTGAAGCAAATGAAACTGCTACAACTTCGGATAACTTTAACTACGCTAAAATCCAAATCGCTGTCCCTGGGCTTGTTGACCTGACAGTACCCGAAGTGACTGCTGTGGTAGATAACACTCCTGGCACTGTAACTACCAATATGGGAACTATTAGAATAGAACCAACTCCTCATACTACCGTTGGATTGGCTGAATCTAAGGAATTCTACTCAGGCAAACATCTTATCGTAACAGCGACAATCAAGAATGTCGGTGCATTAAAATTGGAGAGGACAACATTTACTAATGTCCTTTACATCTCTCATTCTCCTACTAATGAAAACTTGGATGATCTTACTGCCATTGCGACAAAGAATACAACAGCATTCCTTGATCCTAATGGCACTACAAAGGTCGTGTTTGACTGCCAGATACCATACGATTGGTATGGCGATACATATTTCTATGTTTTTGCCGACATCAATGATGCGGTTTATGAGTTGGCTTCAAAACAGAACAACTGGGGGCAAAGTGCCAAATATGATTTCAAGCTCACTCCTGGTGCGGATTTTAAGCCTTCTGACCTAAAGACTCCGACATCCATTGCGTCTCAAACTCCATTTACAATTTCTTATAGCGTAAAAAATATCGGTCCTAATATCCCAACAAATTCAGCATGGACTGATGTTTTCTATTTGAGTAAGAAACCGGAGTTTGATGAAAATGCTGTACTAATTGGAAAACAAAATCAGCACGGTTACTTCACATATACGGTTGTTGGTAATCCCGGTGGCCCTGTTTTGGTGCCGGCTAAAGACTATCACTACGAGGGTGATAACTATTCAGTAAATGCCAATATAACTGTTGATAAGGTTGACGAGGGCGATTATTACATCTTCGTAAAAGTCGATGGAACAGACTTGGTTCTCGAAGAAGGTGGCGAGGATAATAATATTCTTCGGTCAGAATTGATTACTTGTCGTATGCCGGATTTGCAGATAGAATTGGTTTCCGTTGAGTCGGATACCATTGTAACAAGCAAACCGGTTGCTATCACATGGAAAATTAAAAATAATGGCCGAGGCATAGTAAAAAATCTTAAAACAAAAGATTTATTCTACGCATCAAAGAATCAAGATGGAGTCGATGCTGTATTGTTGGCAACTCTTGAAAACGAATTGTTCATCAATCCCGGAGAAGAACAGACGCTTCGTGCTAATGTAACTATACCTCAAGATTCACGTCTTGACGGTGTTCAGTATATCTATATGCGCACCAATACGGATAAGAAAATCCTTGAGACTGATTACTCAAACAACCAAACTCCAATTACAAAGACTTGGTTTGAATACTATCAGGAAAAACCGGCCGTCATAAAAGGTACAAATGTTGGTATATCGAATTTGTCCGTTCCAGGCGCTGCAAGACCGAAGGATATGATAACATTGACCTATACTCTTACCAACGACGGTAACAAGAAAGTTGATACTGAAATATCGCAGGAGGTATATCTCTCATCCAAGCCGGAGTTTGATTTATCAGCTATTCCATGTAAAATATTCTCTCAAGAAGGAACCTCTATTGACCTTGGAGCAGAAGATGCTACTCAAATCACTCTGAAAGCAGAAGTGCCTTCTACTATGATTGGTGGTGATAAGTACATGCACCTGATTATCGATAGACAGAACTCCTTGAAAGAATCTTATACTAAAGATAACTCAAAACATTGGAGATTTAGAGTAAACGGAAATCTGCCATTACTTGAAATTTCCAATCTGCAAATCCCAGATTCGATAATGTCATCCACGGATGTTCCTATCTCATGGACATTGTTTAATACCGGAGAGTGGCGTGCTGGGACATTCAAAGTCGGTGTTTACCGTTCATCGAATGGTCAATGGAATAAAAATGATGAACAACTTGCTTCACTTACAGTTTCAGGACTTGCAAATGGAGCAAATCTAAATCAGTCAACTAAGATAAATATCCCTGACAAAAATAATGGTAAATGGAATATCTTTGTTAAAGCTGATTACGAAGATTGTATAGACGAGATGAATGATAGCGGTGGCTTTGCCGTTCGCCCTGTCGTGGTTGAATTGTCACCTGTGCCCGATTTGTGTGTAACATCATTGTCTGCCGATGGAACAGCTTGGAGTGGTCAAAAAATCACACTGAAGACAACCTTTGCAAACAAAGGAGTTAACAGAACTCGTCAAACCAAGTGGTCAGAAGATTACTATCTCGCTCAGAGCAATATTTTGAATACCCAAACTGCGACAAAGATTGGTAGTCGTGTCCATAACGGAGCATTAGAATCCGGTGCTGAATATTCCTCTACCATGAGTGTTACAGTCCCGCCAAATTTGGAAGGCAACTATATGATTTTTGCCGTCATTGACGGTGGTAATGCAGTTTATGAGAGCGACGAGAATAACAATCATCGTTCTATCCCAATCTTCATCAATGGGAAAAATGTATGTGCCACAGACTTAACTGCATCCAATATCTCTGCGCCAAGCAGTATCAATGCCGGAGAAGAATTCACTTTGAGCTATAAGATAAACAATCAAGGTGAGTTCCAAGCAAAGGGCTTGTGTCGCGAGGTAATATATCTTTCTAAGGACAATGTACTTGATGCAGACGATACAATGGTAGGAACTGTTTCGGGGGATATTGACATAGCTCCCGGAGGTTCAACACAAAGAACAGCAACCGGCAGAATTACCAATATGCCGGAAGGCAATTATTATCTCATTGTAAAAACAAACTCAACACGTTCGATTGCTGAAACAGACGATGACAACAATACTGTGGTATTAGCCTCTCAAATTAAGATCGTTTTCCCGACAATTTCGTTGAATGGCTCTACATCATTCAAAACTTCAGGATACTATAAATTACCAATTCCCGCAGGTTTTGAGAATAAGACTATAGGTTTTTATCTTAGTCAATCAATTGACAATAATGGTGGCCTATATGTCGCATACGAGAAAGTTCCCACTACTGCATCGTATGATGATTGCTCTACACGCCCAAGAGTAACTGAACAAGAGGTCATCATCTCTAATGTAAAGCAAGGCAACTACTATATTCTCGCACAGGATAATGCCTCAGTTATAACTAAAGACAATTTTGCATTCACTCTTGGTAATACAGATAAGCCTAAACAAGTTTCCTTGACTCTATCCACAAAGGAACTCCAATTTGGTGCATCATCTCTCAGCATCAATCAAGGCGGTAACGGAGGCTGGCTGACAACCAATGTAAAAGGTGCGCTATTGGATTCAATTATGGATTTCCGACTTGTAAATAAAGATGTGTCTATCCCGGTAGAAATCCTTCATTACAAGAACTCAACATCTACTATGGCAACCTTCAATCTTAATAATGTAGAAGTGGGCCGGTATGATGTCGTGTCGGAACTCCCGAATGGTTCTAAGGCAACATTGCCAAATGGCTTCTCCGTAGTCCCGGCAACTTCGGTAAATGTTGAGGTTAAACTTGACGGACCAAGTGCATACCGTCTAAATTCGTATGCGCCGATGTCGCTTGCTTATTTCAATAATGGCACTAATGATGTCGAGCTTTATGAATTGATGTTGACAATCGATGACGGCTACATTGCCGCGACCTATGACGATTTGGACAAAAACCAACAAAAGGTTCTGCATTTCAGGCCTGATTACGAGCGTAATAGCCGTGGATTCATTTCACTGCCTCCGGGAGAAAGATGTGTTCTTACCTTCTTCATCAAGACTGGCGGCAATATGGAAAACAATGTTTCGGTATTCGTAGTTAAATGACAACAACAAAAATGAATAATATAAAATCAATCATTATCCTCTCGGCAATGGCTTTAACCGGGCTATTGTCGGGAAATGCCCAGAATGTAATACGCCCTAAGATAGCGGGACCCAATGAAACTTGGGTGAACAGCTATAACGGCGTGCTTTTCTTTGGGCGTACCGATATGGAAACTCGCAATTCTGCAATGCCGATGCAATTGCGTTTCTATTACAACAGTTCGGCAAATGAAACTGACTATGGTTATGGCCTCGGCTTCTCTCTTGGCTATGAGATGCGATACTCAACCGATGGAGAAGGAAACGTAACCATTGAAACAGGTGATGGTCGTTCTGATCTTTACACAAGGTTCGGCAAAGAGTATCAAGCACCGGCAGGCGTGTTTAGTGTACTGACTCGGTCTGATGAAGGTCAATACACTCTTACCGAAAAGACAGGAGAGAGATATGTTTTCGCTGATACAATTCACTGTCGCGTAACGGGAATTGCAGATCGATATGATAATATTACAACTCTTTCCTATCAGGATAGTCTATTGGTAAAAATTGCGGACGTCGCCGGTCATACAATTGACCTAAGCTATGCAAATGGATTGCTGACAACAGCAAGAGCGTCTTTTCAAGAAGGCTCGTATAAATACGAATATGACTCATCCCGCAGATTAAAGAAGATTACCAATCCGCTCGGTAATTCAACTCTCTATGGATATACCCGTGAAGGACGTTTGAATGAAATTACCGATGCTAACGGTCATAAAACTATCTTCGCATATAACAATTCCAGCATGGTTAGCCGAATGAAAACTGACGTATCTGACAAGTCCATTCGATATGACGGCGATAAAACTGTATTCATAGACTATACTTATCCCGGCAACCAATATTCTTATTATCGATGGGATGGGAAAGGTCGTGTTGTTGAGAAAGTTGGCCTTTGCTGCGGCACGCAGTCAACACTTGAATATGACATTTATGACAATGTCATCAAGATGACAGATGCCAACGGCCACGCCACTGAATATGCATACGACAAAAATGGCAATATGCTTTCTCTGACAGACCCTCTCGGGCATACAGAGCGATTTACATATGAACCTACTTTCAATCAAGTCGCAACATATGTTGACAAGAACGGAAACTCATACAGCTTCAGTTACGACAATGGCGGCAGCTTGACCTCTATATCAGGTCCACTTGGCTACTCACAGCGCAATGTTTATGATTCTCATGGTTGGCAGTTAACAACAACCGATGCAAATGGAAACGTCACTACCAACACATACAACAAAGAAGGCACAATAGCCTCCACAATGGATGCTGCCGGAAATACTACAAAAAATGAGTATGACTCATACGGCAATCTCGTTTCCGTAACAGACCCTCTTGGCCGTAGCACAAGATATACATACGACGCTATGGGAAATGTAACGTCTATAACAGATGCTCTTGGAGGAGTAACAACTATCAGCTATGATAAAATCGGAAATATTGTGCGCGTTAAGGATGCACTTGGGCATATTACCGCTTACTCATATGATGCCGTTGGTAATGTGTTGACTAAAACCGACGCTGCCGGAGGCGTATATTCTCTTGAATATGATGGCAAAGGGAATGTAATCAAAGTTCGCAATCCGCTCGGTCAGATTCAGACTATGACATATAATGACCGCAATAAGATTACATCCTTAACAAACCCCGCCAATGAGACTACCTCATACGATTATGATGTAAAGGGTAATCTTATGTCTGTATCCCTGCCAAACGGCAGTATCATTTCTTATGATTACGATGCTGGCGACCATGTCATTTTAATTGATGACAACATCGGTTTGATAGCTGAATATTCCTATGACGCCAACGGCAATATGTTGACTGAAACCGATGGCGAAGGACGCACAATCTCCTATACATATGACGCACTCAACCGTAAAATCGGTGAACAACTCTCATCAGGGTCGTGTACAACATATACCTACGATAACAACTCAAACTTGACCGGCATTACTGATGCGCTTGGTAATACTACCGCTTATACATATAATTCACTCGACCAGCAGCTGAGCCATATTGATGCTCTTAATGCGATAACCACATTTGAATATGACGCAGTCGGAAATTTGATAAAAGCCACTGATGCAAACGGTAATGCCACAACGTGGACATACGATGCCCTGAACCGTAACACCTTCATAACTTTTGCCGACGGCCTTTCTCGCCAATACGGATATGATGCAGTCGGTAATATGACTTCGAGCGCAGACCGTGCTGGGAACAAATTCACTTATGAATATAATCCTATCGGTTATCTTTTGTCGAAATCTTATCCCGATAAAACTCAGGATATATTTACTTACGATGCCATTGGCCAAATGCTATCCGCCGTTAATAATGATGCAACCGTATCATTCGTGTATGATGGTGCCGGACGATTAACAAGTGAAACTCTGAATGGGAAAAGAACAGTATATAGCTATGACATAGCCGGAGGTCAACGGACATTGACATATCCGAGCGGTATGAAAATTGTCGAGAGTCTCAACGCTCGTGATATGATTACTTCGATACTTCAAAATGGGAACGAAATTGTAACCATGGCGTATGATGACTCCGGACGCAAATCCGCTATGACATACGCCAACGGTATTACTACGACTTATGGTTATAACGATAATGGTTGGCTATCTCTAATTTCAGCCGCAGAAAATATTCTCAACCTCGCCTTTTCCTATGATGCCATTGGTAATATAACCAAGCGTCAGGACATGATTGACGATACCCAAACAGAAACTTATGGCTACGATGCTATATCTCAACTTGTATCATTCAAACGAGGTACAATGGTTGATAATTCATATCAATTCGATCCGCTTGGCAACCGTCGTCAAGTAATTGAAAATGGCAAAACGACGAACTATTCTTCCAATAAAATCAATGGATACACTTTAATAAGTGGTGCTGTTTCATTTACTCCGAATTATGATAAAAACGGCAACCTCCTCAATGATGACCATAATACATTCTGTTTCGACTTAAACAACAAACTGAATAGCGCAAATAGCAACGTCGTTTCATTCTCATACGATGCGCTTGGACGCCGAGTCTCAAAGACAACTTCTTCTGGTTCTATAACCTATTATTACGCCAGAGATCAGATGATAGAGGAATACACAGGCAAATCTCTTTCTGCAAGCTATGTCTTTGGTAATAATATTGATGAAACACTTCAGATGAAGCGTGGCAATAACGTCTATTATTATCATTCAAATCAACTTGGCTCAACTATGGCTTTGTCAGACAAGAGTGGAAAGATTGTCGAACGGGTTGCCTATGATGTATATGGTACCCCTTCGTTTTTGGATGCAGAAAGGAATGAATTGGCTCAATCATCAGTTGGTAATAACATCCTTTTCACTGGTCGTGAATATGATTCAGAAATTGAATTATATTATTTGCGGGCACGTTCGCTACATACTAAACTGGGCCGTTTTGTACAGAAAGATCCATTGATGTACATAAATGGTTTGAATGATTTTATCTATGTTAATAATTCTGCTGTATTAAATTGTGATCCTACTGGTCTTGAAATGAGAATAACCGGAGGTAACTTCTTTGGAAGTGGTGGAGGGGGCAACTACTATGGTAGTGGACAACAAGCTGCAAAATATAATGCAGATAACTTGGCCAAAATAGGTGATTTATTGAATGGTTCTAATACAGAGGAAGGCTGTCCAATTGCACGGACCCCATCTAAACCGACTCCTAATGCAAATAAAGCTCCCAATAATTTATATGGCCGAGGTGATGGTGTCATGGATGCTCTTGATATTATGGGTAAACAAATTTATGCAGGTCTTAAAAGTAACCTGAAAAATCTCAACCCAAAACCCAGCCAAACTCCGCCGCCTGCTACCCCATTGATTCGTGGAGTTGGGAGTATGGGTACTGGTGTTAGTGGTGTAGGTGCTGGTGGTGCTGGTATAGGACTAAAATTTACTCCTTATGGGGGGAGCGTTTTACGGTAGATTGAATCTTTAATTTTTATTGAAACATCAATGAAAAGACTTCTTTTAACGATAATTTTACTATACAGTACACTTCTGTTACTGGCCGACTATGTAGATGGAGGATGCAATGGCAAAGGCGATTGCAAGCCTCTGCCAACTCCAGTTCCTGAGGCTGGGCTTGGAGATATGGCCTCAATGGCTCTGATTATTCAGACTTCTGTTGACCCAAACGAACTTGAAGGGCCTATGGGGGTAGATTCGGTTCGTTGGGTAAGTAAGAACGATGTGTTGAATTATACCGTATTCTTTGAGAATGATCCGGAGTTTGCGACCGCTCATGCGCAGATTGTCGATATTCGTATCGATATGCCTTATGAGGGTTTGCTAAATGACTTTACTCTCGGAACATACACGTTCGCTAATCGTGCATTTGAGATGCCCAATGAACAGAATTTCTATTCAATGCGTCTTGATTGTCGCGATTCGCTTGACATATATGTCGATGTGGTTGCAGGTCTTGAAGTCGAAAAGAAACAGGCATTTTGGCATTTCTCATCAATCGACCCGGAATCGGGACATGCTCCGTGGCAAGTTGACCGAGGTCTTTTACCGGTCAATGACTCAACTCATGTTGGCGAGGGCTTTGTAACTTTCCGATTGAAACCATTTGAGGAAATGGTTACAGGCGACAGCATCGCTTTCCATGCCAATATCCTTTTTGACTCGAACGATACATTACAGACTAATCGTTGGTGCAACTGGATAGATGCAGGTGCTCCCACATCAAAGGTTATCGCAAATGTTGACCAAGAGAATTATTCCCACTATCGTCTCGCTTTTGAAGCAGAAGATGATAAAGGTGGTAGCGGCATGAATCGGGTATTCCTGTATCTTGCCGACAATCTTGGTACATACGAGGAATATGCCGTTTGCCCTATTGATTCTGTCCTTGATTTTTATGTCGAGAAAGGACGGCAGTACAATTTCATGACTATTGGCGAAGATCGTGTTGGTAATCGTGAAGAGATAAAAACGAAACCGGATTTGGTTTTGAATTTCAATGAACCGCCGACGGACCTCATCCTGTCCAATACCGTCTTTCAAGATGACATAGAATTGGATGGCTTTATCGGTGAACTGTCAAGTGTGGATACAGATGGCGAAAAAGAATTTACCTATTCTTTAGCCGAGGGTGAAGGTGCTATTCATAACGAGATGTTTGCAGTCGTAGGTAATCGATTGCAAGCTAACGATTGCTTCAAATGCTCGGATATTGATAATTATAGTATCCGATTATCAACAACTGATGCCGGAGGTTTGACCTACTCCAAAGCATTCCATTTACGTTTACAAAGAGTTCTTGAAGAACCCGCACCAAAGATTCTTGATATTGAAATCTGCGATGGGGATGAATACGAATTTCATGGAGAGGTATATAATCAAACCGGGACATATGTCCATCGTGTACCTAATGAATTTATGTGCGATAGCATTTATACGCTAAATCTTCGCATCAATCCAATACCAGAACCTCCGACAATTACGGTTTCAGGTAAGTCAACTCTCATTTCATCTGCTGAAAACGGCAACCAGTGGTATAAGGATGGCTATCCGATTGATGATGCAACGGGACAACAATACACCGCAACTGAAACCGGTATGTATTATGTAACCGCAAGCAATGGGAGATGTGAGTCGAATCCGTCTGAAGAATATTTCGTGAATTTGGACGTACAGACTGCCATCAACATCCCGTTAAGTCGTGGTTGGAACTGGATTTCATCCAATATAGACGACCTAAGTCTGAAACAACCGAACAAGTTCTTTGAGTCAGCCATTAGTTCAATTACAATGGTTCGCGGCTCAAATGGTGAATTGAATAATAATGGAAACTCCCTAATTGGCGATATCGTATCAATTGAGCCTGCGACTTATAAGGTATCAACATCCAATATTGCCAATATCTCACTTTCGGGAGCATTAGTAGATGTTGAGTCATATCAATATACACTCAATCCGGGATGGAACTGGATTCCATATATCCCCACCATAGATATGTCGGTTGAAAGTGCTTTTTCATCATTCAAGCCCAATGAGAAGGACATTATAAAAAGTCATACCCAATTTGCCACATTTGAAAATGGCAAGTGGGCCGGTCCTCTAAAGGAGCTGAAAACCAATGCCGGATATATGTATTATAGCCAACAAACCTCTACATTACGCTACTCACCATCATTGGCTACGGCAATGAATAACGAACCTTCATATCTATCGGAGTCTTCAACTCCGTGGAACTATGATGAATCAGCCTATGCTGACAATATGACTGTTATTGCTGTACTGCGGAAAGAAGATTTTCCAACCATTGAGGGTACGTTTACCGTTGGAGCATTCTGTAACAAAGAATGCAGAGGTATAGGCGAATATGTTGAAGATAAGCTATTTTTAACTATTCACGGTAATTCAAGTGACAATATATCTTTTAAAGCCATTGAGAATGCCACAGGAAATGAATACGACATCAATGAGAAACTATCTTTCAACGAACATCCCATAGGCTCTATAAATGCCCCCTATATCCTTACGTTGGGAGTAAGTAGCGGAATTGATGAAGTCAGGCATTCGTCATCAGACTTAAATATATACCCGAATCCTGTAAGAGATTTGATGTTCATTGAGGGTGATGTAACCAATGTCACCGGAGTTAAGGTTATCACCGTATCAGGTATTACCCTCATATCCACAGACTCATATGAACATGGAGTTAACGTCACAACAATTCCTGATGGAGTTTATGTTGCAGCAATCTTAACAGACCATGGTGTAACTTATCGTAAATTCATCAAAAAAGGTTATTGACTGGTTCAACATTAGTGTCCCGTGAAAATCGGGACACTAATGGAATCAAAATTATACGATATGGACATACTTGCTTTTATAGGAATTATCCTGTCTATTATTTCATTATTAATAGGAATACAATCGAGAAATATTCAGATTAAAGAATCGAAACGGGATATAGTCAAACAACGTTATTCATTTTATAAAGATGAAGCCCAACGACTTGAGAATATTCTTTCGGCAAAAAATTATGAGGAAAAAGATTATAGGATTCTTGAGACTCAGAAAAATATAATAATACTCTTCTTGCTAATATCGAAAATGACACCAATGTCATATGATAAAAAAGATATTGTTCAGTTGAGATATATTGTTCAAGAGAAAGCAACGGCGTTAAAAAGTATTTTGGAACTTTTCGATCAATTACAAGAAGAATTTAAGATAATTGGAAATAGACTTATTCCGTATATATCACAAGAAGCTCAAATTAGGATAAGGAATGGGAATTTTAAATTTTCCTATTTTAAGGATAATCTATTGAACGTTCTTACAGATGTTTTAGATGTTTTCAAAAAAGGAAATTATTATGCGGCCTTAAGAATTTTTGATAGTTATTTTAACTGTACCGAATTTCTCGATGAACTCCAAATAGTAAATGATTTTTGCCTTGCATACTTTGATGCCTTATCTATCTCGATGGACAGGGAGTCCAATGTCAATTAAATATATCACAGTATATTGTCTAATAACTGTATGCTGTACGATGTTTATATAGATAAGGATACCCGATATTTTATACGATATGTGTTGTAAAGCCGCCTCCAAAGGCGGCCGAAATTTTTGGAATTTTGAGTGTGAAATCAGCGGAGCAACTCTTCACAGGGCTGCTCCGCTTGGCGTTATTACGACTATTGGCTATTTTTTCTTGACGAGCCATTCGTCTCGTTTCTGTCGGCACTCTTTAAGGGTCGGTGCCACCACAGAGAATAGTTCGCCATCCTCGGTTCTGTAGTCATACATTACTCGGCTTATACGTTTGCCTCGGTGGGCGGAGTAGAATGTCTCGTATTGCTCTTGACCTCTCTGTGTGGTCGATATTCCGTTTAGTGTCATGCGTGTCATCGCTGGTGAGGTGTTGTGACCTCCACCGGTGTGGTGGAGGTCGGGTTAAACTTATGCTCTCTTTCTCTCGGCTATCATCTTGACGTTGTCATTGATGATTTGGGCAATGCGGTCTTGATATTGACATACCTTGTTGGCGAATGCCCTGCATTGGATGATTGAGTAGTCTTTGAGGGAGATTTCAATCGTGGCGATGGTCTTGTCCTTGATTTTGGCGGTGAAAACCAATGTGTTCTCTTTGAGGTAGTAGGATGATGAACCTACGCAGATGTGCTGACGGCTTCCCTCATCATAATACTCGGCTACGGAGTTGAGAGTATGGACAACGATTTCTCCGTCTGTCATAACCAATCCCGTGTATCTGCCTTTGAGTTCCTCAAACTTGGCTTCATCTTCCTCCGCTCTCTTGCGGTCTTTCTCTTTCTGCTCCTTGATACGCTGACGCTCAGCCTTTGCTACATATTCATCGTGTACGGCTTTAAGGTCATTGGGTGCAACCAACGTGGGAGAATGGAGGTCTTTGCCCATTCTATCCAACATCTTGATGTAGTCAAACCACATCTGCGGGTCGTCAATCTTGTAACCTGCCCTGCGTGCCACCTTGATTGTGTCCCAATATTTTTCAACCTCTTTAGGATGGTGGCAGAGGTAGCGGAACAATCCCTCCTCTCCGGCTTTCATCAGAGTTTCAGCCTTTGGGTTGGTGAGCAACTGCTGAAACATTGTCACGGGGTGAGCACCATAAGCATAGGTTGTATATCCGTTTCGCTTGATTGTGTCAGTTACCTTGATTCGGGGATATACCCATTGGTTGGCAATGTGCCAGAATGCGTCATTGTCGTGTCTGATTTCCAATGGAGAGCCGAAAGCGAATGAGTCAATGTAGTGACCCAATGTGCGCTGAAGTCCCACTACGGTGATGTGTCCGTGCTTGTCAATCCAATATGAGCCGATTTCAACAAAGCCGGGATTTGCCTTCATACCTTTGCGGAACTCTACCATCATCAGAAACATTCGGATTACTTGAAAACCCTTGACTGCGGTGATGATGTTGAAATAGGACTTATCCCTTACAACTCGCTGGGTGGTAGCCTTGACCTCAACCTTTGCACCACAATGTGGGCAACGGCACATTCCTTCTTCGGCTTCCCATTCGTGACCGCATATCAGACACACGGCTTTCCCTTTCTTGAATTTAAGGGCATAGTTGTCGATTGTATGGGTCAGTGCCCATTGCTTTTGGGCAGTGGTGAGTGGGCGAAGCTGCCCACTCATTGCCAATATCTGCTCTTGCTTCTTATTTCTCGGTTTCATAGTCGTATGCTTTAGAAGTCATCTCCGAAGAGATTGGGCTGAACATTGATTTCTTCACCTGCTTTCGGTGCGGTAGTAGTGTGCTTGGGTGCGGTTGCCTTCGGCTGGTTCTGTCTGCGGAGTTCTCGAAGTTGTTCTTCCTTGTACTGCACCATAGCCTGTTCCTTTGCTTCGGCTCTCTCTGTGTCGGTGAGTTCCTTCGCAACCGCTATCTTGCAGTTGACATTGGGGACATCCTCCAAATTTTCATCGTAATAGTGAAGGATTAGAGAGAATACGCTATCCGAGTCCATAATGGTAAGTCCGCTTTTCTGCACCTCGTGAGCAACAAAGTTGAGTGCCTTTTCTAATGACTTCGCCGGATTTGCGTACTTGATAGCGAGGATAGGGTCATTTGCGCAACGCTCCTCCATGTAGTTACGGACAACATCCATAACTGCGTTTGATGATTTGGCTCCGGCTTGTTTGTTCTTATTGGAGTCGCCGATTCCGTTGGAATTCATTTCGTTTGCCATAGTCGCATATATTTTAGAATGTTAATACAAAGTATATCATTGCGATAAGGGTCAGTATGCTGATGAGCCAGCCAAGACCTCTTATCATCGGTTTCACTACCACCCAAAGGACAATCCCGATTATCATTCCGAGTATTATCCCGACCACCTTAGTCAGCCGTCTTAATGCGGTATGAGCTGGTGAAGGCGTGAAGCTCGAATTTCTAATATGTCGGTTATTCTGTGTCATAAGGCGATATTTTTTTATTTTATTTTCCGCTTAATGCGTCTAATCACTGTTTGAAGTATGTTCGCTCGTTTACTATCCCTGCGTGACGGGGATATAGCGGGCTGTTCGCCGACGGCAGAAAAATACTACCCGTAGGGCTGGAGATTTTTCTGACAGGCGGCAAAAGAATAGTCCGTTCCCGGCACGTTATTCCATCACGAGCGAATATGCTTTCCAATAGTTGATTGCATTATGCTGAAATTGCCGAATAAACATAGAGCCGAAGTGCCTCTTTGGAGACACAGAATAATCGACATACGGAAATGCTTTTCTGAAAAATCAGTCGAAGTGCGATCTATAAAAATGGAGATGCAAAATGTCGTATTTGCAAATTTATAATTGTTGTATTTGCCAATTAAATAATTAATGCTAACTTTGCACACAAATTCAATAGAAGTGGCGGCAACACTTAAAATACGGCAAAACATTATGAATAAAGAACTCAAAAAATTTATGACTACAGAGTTTAAGTCCGTGGCACGAATTCAGGATTCTAAAACTGTAGTAGTGACAGCTCCTGATGGAGAGCAGTTTCAATTGATGTGTTCAGTTGGGAAATACCTTGATGAAGACTATCGCAAGTATGAACTACACTTAATCGAATGGATATTTGATAAATGCTTTTCAGATGATAAAGAGCAGATGCTCAATTCTATCTGGAGAGAATCAATACTTAACGGTGTCTCTTTTCTTGGAATGAGTAGCGGCGATCGTCAAGGCGAAAGACTAAGAATCGGTACAAGGATTCGCCAAATTCGAGAAGAAAGAGGAATTGAAGCGCGCGATTTGGCTAAATTAGCCGGAGTAGATGCTGCAAATCTTAGCCGCATTGAAAATGGCAAATACTCTGTAGGTCTTGACATTCTTTCAAAAGTGGCCGCTGCTTTGGGAAAAAAAATTGATTTCGTTGATTTATAAAATCTGGGATTATGTTGACTAATTTTGACTCAGCGGAATTATTGGGTAATTACACTCAGGTAAAAACTTGTATTTACAAGGGAGAGACGTATTCTGTGCGTGATAATGGTGCAGTGCTACGCCATAAACCGGAATGCAAACCTAAACCACGACCTCTTGATGAAAAATGGACGTTTGGTAAGAAAGATCTAAACACAGGATATATGCTCATTGGTTCTCATCGGGTGCATATCATTGTGGCAACAGCGTTCCATGGTGAGCATGATACCACCAAGCTTGTAGTTGACCATATTGATACCAATCGCTGCAACAATCGCTTTGAAAATTTAAGGTGGCTGACTCGACTGGAAAATGCCCTGATGAATCCGGTCACATTCAAACGTATTGAATATCTGTGTGGAGGAGATATAAATAAATTCATTGCCGACCCATCATGTCTGCGTGATTTGGCGGGAACCAACCAAGATGTAATGTGGATGCGTACCGTAAGTTCTGAAGAAGCTCGCAATGCTTATGCCAGAGTAATGGAATGGTCAAAAAGACCTTATTCGTCTGCTAAAGCGGAAACGGCTGTCAATCGTATTGATGATTGGATTTTTTCTCCTTATAATGGGGCGATTGCGAAAAAACAACTTGAAGATTATCCGGAAAAATCAGTTAAACAAGTAACAGAACCTTCCATCCAATTTTTTGATTCCCTTACTCCTACGGCTAAACAAATTGCTTGGAGAACACCGACCGAATTTCCTCTATGCCCATTAGATAGAGAACAACTATCACTGGAAGAGTATGTTTCCAATTTAAGCGTTGGAAAAATTGTTACAAAGAATGAGTATGGTTGTCATTTTGTGGATGACTACAAATTAGTCAATGATAAATTATATATCAGAACCCATACTGCCGATGGGATAAAGCCTTATTCTCTAATAACTGTGACCTTAAATAAAGGTTTCTTTTGTCATGAGGGAACTACTTTCTTCCATGAAGATGGTTCACAAAAATATTTCACGTTGGCTATTGGAGAAGAATGGACTGGCGGGGATGTCTTTGATGACTTTTGTTGACTTTTGATTTAATCACTTCCTATCGAAGTCAAACTAATCATTCCAAGCCCTTAGTATGGTATCTCATCATTGAAATGCCACACTCCCGGAAAGGCGAATGTATGTGACTGAATCAGGAAATGGAGGCTTGCCGTAATGTACGGAGGCCGTCACGTTCTTTCGCATCGTGGAGTGCTGTCAACGGAAGAGTGGCGCGACGGCTAAAAGAAACAAGCAATGGAGCGGGCGTTAAGAACACGGAGTTGCAGATAAGCAAGAGCAGGATTGGCGTAGCTCCGGCTCCGGCGTTCAGCAACTCGGTGTTTAGCCCGCTCTCATTCTCAGGTAATGCGGTCTGCGGTAGAGCAGCCTCCGGCAAACGCCGCTGACGGCATTGCCATTACCTGACAATGCTTCGCTGTGCGATAACAAGCCCAGCCGTCGCGCCTCTCTGGAGTTTTGATTGCTATATTGATGGTAAAATGTGTCTCTGTAAATAAATTGAATCCTGATATATTTGTAAAATTCGACTATTCTTCGTAATTTTGCATTATTCTCCGTGTGTTGGAGAATAATGCAAAATATTTGGAGAACATGAAAGATGTAACAATCGCCGGACAGCGGATAGTGCTTAAAGAGCTATCCATTCAAGACCAAAAAGGTCTGTGGCTTGAACTCATTGCAAATTTCAATATGATGCAGTTTGAGTTCAATGAGCAGGTTATGCTTTTGCTTGTGGCCAAAGGTGAGGTGGATTATACCAATGTGCAGCGTCGTAAGATTTCGGAAAGAATTGAAAGTGTCAAGCATATTCCGGCAGTATTCTACTTTGACAATTTATTGACTTATGAGCGTGACCGATTGGTGGAGCAAGGGGTGTATTTTGTCGTAGCCGATAAATTTGCATTTGTGCCGACATTGATTATCAATAGGCGGTCATCAAAAAGCGAGATTAAGGAATTGTTTTATCCGTCAACACAATATATTCTTCTTTATCATTTACAGATTGAGAGCCTTGACGGATTGTCGCTTAAAGAGTTAGAGGATAAAGTTCCTTATAAATATAAGACCATCGCCAAATCCATAAAGCAACTTGAAGCATTGAGATTGGTTCGTCTGGAAGGCAGCAGGAATAAGAAACTTGTGTTTGAACTGTCAGGGAAAGAACTTTGGGATAAAGCGTCAACCAATCTGATTGATCCAATCAAAAGCATAGAATACACATCAGATGTATTTCCCGAAGGAGATATTGGTGGAATCTCAGCCCTGTCGCATTACTCAATGCTTGCACCGGAGGATGTCCCGACAAGAGTTTTGACTGCGGAGTGGGTGCGTGAACACAAATCTTCCATACCCGAATTGCACTCTTTTGAGGATACCCAGCGCATTGAGATATGGAAGTATCCACCGTTAGGCACTTCCGGATATGTGGATAAACTGTCTCTGTATCTGACATTGAAAGAGGATAAAGACCCAAGGGTTGAGAAAGAAATTGAAATAATGATGAATGAAATAAAATGGTAGGTGGACTTGAAAAATTCAGGGAGGCTTTTGCCGACTTCTCTGACAACTTTGTGATTATCGGAGGCACAGCCTGCGATGAAGTCTTGGCAGGGACAGCAATGCGCCCGCGTCCGACTCTCGATATTGACATTATCGTCATTGTCGAGAATATGACCGCAGATTTTGCCAATGCTTTTTGGCAATTCATCACTGCCGGAGGTTACAGACCGGGAGTAAGAAAGAATGATGACGACACGCCGAAGTATGTGCTATACAGCTTTGACAACGGTGCCGTTGGTTATCCGGTGAAAATAGAGCTGTTATCACGGCACAACGAAATATTCACAAACGCGGTCCATACTGAACCATTGCCGATTGATGGCGAAGTTTCGAGTCTGTCCGCTATCATTCTTGATGAACCATATTACCGATTGACTGTCAACAATTCATTTGTTAGCAATGGATTGAGATATGCCTCGCCCGTGGCGTTGGCTGCATTGAAAGCCCGTGCCTATCTGAATCTGCTTGCAGAAAAAGAAAGCGGGCATCATGTCAACACCAAAGATATTCTGAAACATCGTAATGATGTGCTTAAACTCGTTGCCACGATGGTACCGGGAGAAAATACAGAGGTGAATCAGGAAGTGATTGATACCGTCAATGAATTTTCAGAGCAACTGTTAGCCTCTTTGCCCAATCAGTCACTGAGCGATGCGATGCGTGCCAATGAGGAAACTCTCCGTCTGTATCTTGAAACATTGCC
>Ga0209064_1002165_pt1 | contig 23821 bp, 22 predicted proteins | sample Inofromicrocosms_FD_187498 | JGI IMG/M metagenome (GOLD analysis project Ga0209064, IMG submission 187498) | Mouse cecum microbial communities from Vienna, Austria - Inoculum for glucosamine and mucus D2O microcosms (SPAdes) (version 2) | ecosystem: Host-associated > Mammals > Digestive system >... | reverse complement strand
CAAGGAGAAAAAGCTCATGAAGCGCGCCGAGCTCAAACAGAAGAAGCTCGAAAAGAAAGCGCGTTTGCAGGAGAAGAAGCTCGCCAAGAAGGAAATGATCGCGAAGAAAAAAGCCGAGCGCAAGCAAAGCCTCATCGATAAAAAGGCGGCGCTCAAAGAAAAGCGCGTCGAACGCAAGGCAGAGAAGATCGCTCGCCGCGAGATGCTCAAAAACGAGAGCAAGGCGGAAAAGCAGAAGCGCATTGCCCGCGAGAAGAAAGAACGGCTCGCGTTAAAGGCGAAGAAGCGCGAATCGCACGACAGGGCGAGAGAGGAGCGCGCTAAGGCGCGCGAGGCGGCGCGCGTCCGCAAGTCGGAGAATAAGAAAAACAAGCGCGAACACAAGACGCAACGCAAAAACCGCACGGCAGGGTTCGGCGGTTGGTTGGCGGCGGTCATCTCGCTCGGCGTCGTATGCTTGGCGCTTGCTACCGTGGTAACGGCGGGTGGCTTCCGCATGAACGATATGAACGTAGCGGAGGAGAACGGCTATCGTGCAACCCTCTACGAAATGCTGTCCGTTTCCGAGGATATGGACAACAACCTTTCCAAACTGCGCGTATCTTCGGGCAGCAACGAACAGCGTAAGCTTCTTACCAACGTGCTTGTAGACAGCGCGCTCTTGGAAAGCGCGTTGGAGCGCATTCCCGTAGACGCGGCGACGGGTACGGATATTTCCGCCTTCGTCAACAAAACGAACGCCTATGCGCGCAGACTTTTGGGCAAGCTCGCGGCGGGGCATACGCTCACCGAAACGGAGCGCAACACCTTGATCTACCTTTACAATGTGAACGATAAGCTCTGCCGTGAACTCAACGAGCTCGTGCTCAACGTCGAGCAGGGCGAGCTCCGCGCCTTCTTAAAGGGCGCAGAGGGAAGCGTTTCCCAAAAGTTCGGCGAGATGGGTCAGACGAGCAAGGAGAGCCCCGAGGAAATCGTGGACGCGCCCTTCTCGGGCGAGGGCAACGTGCAGGAAGACCGTCTTTCCGGTTTGGAGGAAGTGAGCTCGGCGCGCGCCGAAGAATTGCTTCGCGGTTACTTGCAGGGTTATCACCTCAGCGAAGTGCAGTACACGGGCGAAACTGCGGGACGCGACATGAATTGCTATAACTTCGTCATGACCGACGAGAGCGGCGTGGAGCTGTTCGCGCAGGTCACGAAAAACGGCGGAAAGCTTGCGTTCTTCGATTTGTACGAAGCTTGCGAACAAAAGAACTTCACCGTTGAAGGTTGCGATTCGTTGGCGCGCGAGTTCTTGAAGTCGATCGGTATCGAGAATGTGGAAGCGGTTTGGCTGTCCGACGCGGGCATGGTTGCCGACATCACGTACGTGAGCTTCGACGACGGCGTGCTGGGCTATCCCGATATGATTCGGGTGCGCGTATGCGAATCCAAGGGCAGAGTCGTCGGCGTGGACGCGAAAGGGTATTTGCTCAACTATACCGACCGCGATTTGAGCGCAGGACTTTCCGAAGCAGAGGTAAGAGAAATGCTTAGCGGCGTCGAAGCGGAGGGCGGCAGACTTGCGCTTATCCCCGTAGACGGCGAAGAAGTGCTTGCTTACGAGTACCTTTGCACCTACGGCGAGGACGAATACGTGATTTACCTCAACGCCCAAACGGGGGAAGAGGAAGAAGTGTTCATCGTCCGCAACGGCTCGCAGGGCAGATATTTGAGATAAGATGTAATATACAACACAAACGCACGACGGAATCCGCCGTGCGTTTGTGTTGTATATTGATGATGACGGGGCGGAATGACATTTCCATTATTTTTTAGATAGGTGACTTCCAAACAAAAAATAAAAATTTTTTTCAGGAGTATTGACAAAATAATCAATATAATATATACTGTTAGTATAAAATAAAAAGAAGGAGGGGGAAATGAAAAAACTTTTTATAGTTTTTTTAGCAACGGTTATGATGATTGCGACGTGCGCGGGACTTGTGGGGTGCGATCAAGGCTCCTCCGTTCCCGAAACGGAGGAGCCTCCGAAAGAAGAAATACCGGCGGATATCGGTTCGTTCAAGTCGTTAGAAGATGCGTATAAAGCGGGTTGGATCACGCACGACGATTTGAAAAATATTGCTTATTACTACAATGGACAAAATGACAGCCATTTTTATGAGGTGATGCAATTTCAAGATGAAAACGGCGAGGTTATCGAATATGTGCCGTGCCCCGAGGCAGAGTTTATTCCCAAACCGGAAAGCTTTGAGAAGTTTACGCATGAAAACTTAACGAAGATGAAATATTGCTACAAAAAATATATTTCGAGCCAAGTAGGGTTTGATAAAATAGGCTGTGCAGGATATTACGGTGAGTATGGTGATTGTGTTGCCGTAGTCATGTACGAAGAGGTGATTACAGACGGAATGTGCGGAGATCCACCGGAAACGTTTATTCGACTTGCATATCGCTTAGAGGATTTAACTTTTTATGGCAATAGCGCGAAGGAAATTATCATTTGGAATTCGAAAGTGTTTGAATAATAATGAAAAAGGTAGAAATTTATCATGAAAAAAAGTTGTAGAAATAGATATGTCATCTTAATTATAATTGTTTTATTTTTATTTTCGATGGTTGCAGTGTTTTCAGGAATAATGAAGTTGAATTCCGTCGCATTTTCTGTTGGTAGTATAGTTGAAGAAAAGACGGAAAGCGTTGTGAACTCCGATATAGCAGACGGTGTTGAGATAGGCTGTTTCTCGGAAAATTCGGGAGTTTCGCCTCTAAGTTTGGACGGTAAAAATTCTTGTGTTGATTATTGTAAAACCCATGGGGTTGGTCGGGTGTACGGCGGGACAACGTTATTAGATCGAGGTTGACGAAATTACGCGTCAAGCGGATATAACTACGGAACGACGGAAATACCGTATTGGATCAATATGAGTACTTTAAACCAAATTTCAAATTCAGCGCATAGAACGCAAATGCTTGCAGATATCCGCGCACAAACGGCGATGTGGAATGGTATACATATGCATGATGGAACAGGGCAAATCGTTAATATTTACGAGGTCGCTCCAAATACAACTTCAAAGCCAAATAAAATCAACAATAAAGATGTTATCGAAGTTTCGCAGTGTGATATGTCGGAAAAGTATAAAGGCGAAAGTTATAGTGGCTCGGTTGGTTTGTTTTGGCATAGTGGAAAAATTGAAGTAAATTATGATGCAACTTACTATGGGGAGAGATACGGTTATAACATTGATACGATAGTTCATGAATTCGGTCATGCCTTGGGGTTAACCGATTTGGATACGCTCTCGGGTGTAAGCAAATATGGTACCCATAAAACTCTTATGGGCTATTCTCGCGGTACCACGACGGCTACTTTATCGAAAGCTATTACCTATCCCGATATTCAAGGGGTAGCGGTGATGACGGGACGGCACGTGTGTAAAGACAGCCATTTTATGCGGTACGTAAAGCAGGGCAGTCAATATTTACATATATGTTTTTATTGCGATAGAATTGATAGTCGGACTTCCTCCATTTCAAGCAGTCAGCCTGTTGTGAATACCAACTATTGTGCGCATCAGTATGAGCCCATGGTGTCGTCGGCGAGTCAAAATTGGTTAAAGTGCGTTAAATGTTATAAAGTCGTCGAGGAGGGCGATATTCAAGTTTCCGGTTTGTTTGGCGGCGGGACGGGAACGAAGGAAGACCCCTATCTCATTCGAAACGAAAGCCAATTCCGCAATATAGGAATGGCATATACAAAGTCGGGTAGTTTAAAAATCTTACCTTATTCGTATAAGCTTATGACAGATATCGCTCTAACGAATGAAAACTGGATACCGTTTGCCAGTAAGTATACGGGGCAATTCGACGGGAACGGGCATTCTGTCACTTATAGTACGATGATTACGCAAGCTGTTTTAGATATGCCGAAATTATTGGGTAAATTCGGACTGTTCGGGTATATCGGATCGGGAGGGGTTGTTAAAAATCTTGAATTGAAAAATTGCTCGATTTCTACCGATGGCTCGGTGTCATATCCGAATCAGTTATTAGTTGGAACGCTAGCGGGGTATATTGAAGCGGTTGCTGATATTTCATCGGTAACGATTAGTAGTCCTACAATTACCATAGCACAATTTAACAATGTGTTGATTGGCGGGATTGCAGGGTCGGCGAGCAGAACGAATATCAATAATTGCGTTGTGAATGGCGGCAGTATTACGTGTTATAACCAAACGGTCGGAGGGTTTGCGGGAATGGGTGATATCGGCGGAATCAACGGGGGTTCGTGTAAAATCACGATTCGTCTTTCGCGTGATATATACGATAAAGTCAAAGATAGGACGGGGAGAATTTTAAGCAATTATGTGAACAATAATTCTAATGTAGTTACGAACGTAACTTACTCATATTTCGGCTAATTCAGCTCAATAAACCACACAACAAGGGCATTGCGATTCATCGCAGTGCCCTTGATTTTTTTAATGTTTCTTCATGCCTTCCCCTTGGGGGAAGCCGAGAGCGCCACCCCCTGTGTCCCCCGCCGAGGGCAGGGGATAGGAAGGCTCCCCTTAATAAGGGGAGCCATTCTCAGCTCAATCACCCCATGCGGTCATTCTCAGGGAGCCCCCCCACATGGTCATTCTCAGCCCGAAGGGCGTGAGAATCTCATTTATAATAAAGGGCAAGATCCTCACGGGCGCTTTGCGCCCTGAGGATGACCGAGGTGGTAAAGAGCTAAATCCTCGCGCTGCGGCTACGCCTCCACTGAGGATGACCATGCTGCTGCGCACAGTAACGCCTCGCAATGACGAGGAAGAAAGGCTCCCTTTGAGGCAAGGGGAGCTGTCGCCGCAGGTGACTGAGGGGATTGTAACACTTTGTTGACGCACTGACCCGTGTGCCACGCGGCGCGTGGGATTCTTCGTCGCTTTGCTCCTCAGAATGACGAGCTGTGTTGCGTCGTTATTTTCTTTTCTTCTTGCCTTTTCCCCGAGAGGATAGAAAAGCAGACAAATAAAAAAACCTCCCTGCAAGTAAGCAGGGAGGAAGTTTTCTTGTTAGTCTGCTTTGAAAGGAAGCAGAGCGGCAACTCTTGCACGCTTGATGGCAACCGCGATCTCTCTTTGGTGCCGAGCGCAGGTGCCCGTCATTCTGCGGGGAAGAATTTTACCGCCTTCGCTGATGAATTTGCGAAGCTTGGCAACGTCCTTATAATTGATAGCGGACTTCTCTTGGCAGAACAGGCAAACCTTCTTAAAGTTCTGCTTTTTAAAATTCTTTTTCGCGCGGGACTCTCTCGCTTCTTTTGCATCGCCTTCTGCGGGCGCGGGGGCGGGAGCTTCCGTTTCAACCGTTTCTACGGTTTCGGGCTCTTTGATTTCGTCTTCCATGATGCTCTCCTTGTTGAATTAGTGTGAACGCATTTCTCTGCGTCAGAACGGAATATCTCCGTCGTCGTCGAACGATTCGAGCGCGGGCTTCTTCTTTGCGGGCGCACTGCCTCTGTCGGAAGGAGCGGGCGTATCGTAAAAATCGTCCCCTTGGTTGGCGCCGCGTTGCGTCAGGAATTCCACGTCCTGTGCGATAACGTCTACCGCGGTGCGGCGATTACCCTGATTGTCTTCGTAATTGCGAATTTGAACGCTGCCCGAAACGCAAACCTTACTGCCCTTTTTGGTAAAGCGCGCGATATTTTCAGCCAGACCGCGCCATGCGGTCACGTTGAAAAAGTCGGTTTGACGCTCGCCGTCGGACGAGGTGTAAGAGCGGTTTACCGCGATTGCGAAGTGGCAAACGCTTACGCCGCCGGACGTTTCCGTGAGTTCGGGGTCACGCGTCAGATTCCCGATCAAAAACACCTTGTTCATAATCAGTTCTCCTTAACTTTGGTAATTACGCGCCGCAGTACGTCGTTCGAAATGCCGGCGATACGGTCAAGTTCTTTCACCGTTTCACCGTTCGCAACGAACGTAACGAGAGCAAAAAACGCGTCCTGCTTAAATGCGATGGGGTAAGCGGTCTTCTTCACGCCCCACTTATCGACAGTTTCTACGCTGCCGCCATGAGCGGTCACGATGTCGGCATACTTTTTGAGTTCCGCCTCTCTCGCTTCCTCTTCCATGTCGCTTTTGAGCAGTATGAGCATTTCATACTTCTGCATAATGTTTCACCTCCCGGTCTTTACGGCATACCTCTTCGGTATGCAAGGTTTTTTCGTGGTTCTATCATACTACATTTGAGAAAACAAGTCAATGCGTTTTTCGGTCTTTGGGAAAAATTTCTTTAAAAAGGGTTACTTTTGTGCGATTCCCCAACGTTACGCGCCGATTTGATTCATGAGATAGTCGACAAGTTCGATCACCGAGGAAATGTTCAGCTCATTAAGATTGTTGTAGCCGTGGAAATTCAGCACGGCGATGTCGCGGTAGGGGCTCGCGGTAATAAAGCCGTGCAAGTACATTTCTCCGAGGTCGTACCCGTTGATGATATCCGCCGCTTCCGCGATCTTATCGCCGATCTTCAAAATGTCCGTGTGGGAATTGTCGATCACCGTGACCGTTCCGTCGGCGTTTTCCTCTTCGCCGCCGAGGAGCAGATACCAAATCCCGCTCAAATAACGGTCGAGCACCTTTTGCGATCCTCCGCTCACGAGCACGTGCCTGAGCGTCGTTTGTTCTTCCGTGTAGACGGCGGTGTATTCGTTCTTGTCCGCGGGTGCGTAGTAGTAGGGGGTAACGGGAATCTGCGAGAAGATATAGCTTCCGTTCGCGTCTTTGCGGACGAGGTAATTCTCTCCGCCGTACGCGATTTGTCCGTTCGTTACGGGATAGCTCTTGCCGCCTGCGCGGTAAGAGGAGATCGTCTTTTCTAAATCGACGCGTCCGTTTTCGGACGTATAGTAGTAGCCGAAGCCGTCTTGCAACACGGGGAACTCGTCGTCCCCCGTGCGGTAAACGTAGCCGCCGTCCGTTTCCGCAACGCTGTCGCCTGCGGGAAGCGCGTCCGTGTTTCCCGTTTCATAATTGACGATCGCCCAACCGTATTCGGGCGTGAGCGCAAGTCTGCGCTCCACCGTATACGCTCCTTCTTTTTGGAAGATCTTTCCGTCCGCGAGCGTATAGACGCCTCCGTTTTCGGTGAAGTAGCCAAGTTGCAGCCGCGCGGGATTTGCGCCGTCCGCCTCGGCGAGGGGAATGCGGTAACTCTCGATTGTTTCGCCCGCCGCAGGTTTTACCGCCTTGGGAACGACTTCGGAGAGGTATTTCAGCTTTTTGTTTTTGCCGTAAGCGGAGATCAACTCCGCATACGTGCCCGTTTGGATCATGCCGACGTCGTCGCCCGCGTGTTGCGCCGCCGCCGCGTCGAAGCTTGCTTTGGTCGCCGCAACGTCGAGATAGGAATAGATCTCTTCGCCGAACACGTCGGCGACCGAAAGTTTTTTCATGTCCTCGGAGAGCGTGCCGAGCGTGCTCAGTTTGAGGTTGCGCAAAATTTTGTTGCCTTCGAGGTCGTTTTCGGAGAGAATGTCGCACAGGCGCAGGGAGTTTACGGCGTCGCCCAGCTCGCCAAGCGGCGCGCCTTTGACCGCCTGCAAGAGAAGGGGAGAGCTTCCGTCGACCGTAATCACGTCGGAAATGGTGAGCGAATCGATCTTCTCCTGCTTGTTTAAATCGCCGATCCGCCAATCGCCGATCGCGTTCAGAAGGGCGGAAGGGGTGTCGCCGAGGCTGAGCACTTGCGAAATTTTCAACCGCTCGATGCGGTGCTGTTGTTGCAATTCTTTTAAAGACCAGCCCGCGATCGCGCCCATGAGCCCCGTTTCGGTGCCGTCCAGGTCGAATACGTCGCCCACGACGAGCGTTTCGATTTTTTCTTGGTTTTTCAGCTCGTCGACCGTCCAATTCTTCATCGCCTGCATCATGCCCGAGGAATTTTCGTCGATCGCCACGAGGTCGCAAAGGCGCGCCCCGCCCAAGAGATCTGCGTCCTCATCGGTAAGCGTCCTTACGGTGCGCTTTTTAAGTCCCTCGCGCATGGTCACGGCGCCCGTTTCGGGGTCTACGGTATAGTTTCGGTTTCCCTCCTCGTCGAATTCCGAGCCGTATGCGAGGTATCGCATGGCGGAGTTGGAATTTCCGTTGAGATTGAGCAAGGTTTCGACTTCCGTATCGTTCACGATGTCCGAGCCGTTTTCGACCAGATCGCCGATCGTGTATTTGTTGCCATCCTTGTCGTAGAGCAGGGAGTTGAACACGGGATCGAGCTTTTCGCCGTCCCCCAAGGCGTCGGCGAGCGCGATGCCTTTGAAGAAATCGGTCGGCGCGTCCAAAATATCGCCTACCTTTACCTTCGTGCCGTCCTCTTTAAAACAAATCGCGTGCATGAGCGCGTCTTCGGTGTTGAACGCCTTAATATCGGCAAGCACGATTTCGGTCAGGACGTCCTGTTGCAGATACGTGCCGAGTTCCCCGAATTTGACCGCCATGAGCTGTTGTTTGTCAATCGACACGCCCAATTCGGCGGTTTGCTCCAAAATCTGGTCGAGCATATTCGGGACGACGGGCGTGTATTTGGCGAGCGTTTCCAAGGAAAATTCTTTGAATTCGCCAAGGAGCTGTAACTCCGCGCGCACCTCGTCCACAAGCTGCAAGAGAGTCATTTCCTGCGCCGTTTCCGTGAGGATTGCGCTTGCGTCCGCGCCCGTCATGCCGATCACGTTTTTGAGTTTGGTCTTGGTTCCCGCTATGTAGATCCCGCCGACGATCCCGCCGAGCGCCATGAAGATACCGAAGAAGAAAGTGAGGCAGATCGCGAGAATACGCCCGAACGTGTGGTGGGGAGTATAGCGGATGCGGGGCGGAATTTTGCCCGCCTTCACAAGCTTTTTTTCCAGCTCGTACTGCCTCTTTTCGAGCTCCTTTCGCTCCTTGCGCGAGAGGTGTTTTTTCTCCGCGGGCGGAACTCCTTCCGCGTCGTCCCCGAGGGTTTCCTCTTGGTCGGCGGCGTTTACGGGGTTTTTGTCCTCTTCGCCGTTCTCTTGCGGACGTTGCTGCTCGCTGCGTTTTTCCTCGTCCTCGTCGTAATAACCGTTGTCGTAATCGACGTAGCCGTAAGGATTGGCGGGCTTTTGATAACCGTAGGGCGAAGAGCCGTAACCCTGCCCGTAGCCGTACTGCCCGTTTTGCGGGCGGCGCCCGTCTTTATCGTCGTATGCCATTGCCGTACCTCCGTACGTTTTGATTCGTTTGAGTTTTGCGTTTCGCGCCGCTTATCGCGGACACGGGTGCCCCGAATTGCTTTTTGCGCCGTAAAGCGTCGTGCGCTCGGGAAGTATTGCAGTTACTATTATATTATATTGCAACCGAAATGGCAAGCGTTTTGCCAATGTTTTAAATTGGCAAAAAACCGCGGTTTGTTTAGAGGAAGGGCGGGGAGGGGGAATCGATGAAGCGTCACTCTTCGCCGTCCGCATCGCCGATGGCGCGGAATCCGTTGAGTCTGCGCCCGATGGTGTTCGTGCGTTTTTCCGCGCTCTCTACGCTGTCCGTCGCCTCTTGGAGCTTGCGTCGGGTCTTTTCGAGCAGTTCGGAAAATTTCGCAAAATCCGCGCGGAAAGAGTCGAGCATTTGCCGTAGCTCTCCCGAGCGCTTTTCGATCGCCGCCGTGCGGAAGCCCGTTTGCAGGGTGGAGAGAAGCGCGCCGAGATTGGAGGGCCCGCAGGCGAAAATGCGTCTCCGCTGTAAATAGTCGGCAAGCCCCGCCATGCGTACGACCTCCGCGAATAAGCCTTCGGAGGGGAGATACATGACTGCGAAATCGGTGGTAACGGGGGGCAGGATATACTTTTTGGCAATGGAATCCGCCTGCAATTTCACGGCTCGCTCCAAGCCCTTGCGCGCCTGTTCTTCCGCTTCTTTGTTCCCGTTTTCGCTTGCCGTGCATAGACGCTCGAATTCCTCTATGGGGAGTTTGCTGTCTACGGGCAGGTACACGACGCTTCCGTCCCGCGAGGGCATCTTGATTGCAAAATCCACGAGGGAGTTGTCCAAGGGATTGAGCTTCACGCTCCGCTCGTATTGGTCGGGCGCAAGCATCTGTTCGAGCAGAGCGTTAAGCTGAGCCTCGCCCCAAGTCCCGCGCAGTTTTACGTTGGAGAACACCCGCTTGATGTCCGCCACGTTTCCCGAAAGCGATTTCATTTCGCCCACGCTCACGTACATTTTTTCCAAGCGGTCGGAAATGCGGGTAAAGCTGTCGGAAAGCTTTCCGTCGATGGAGGAGGTGAGCTTGTCGTCCACCGTGCGGCGGATGCGCTCCAAGTTTTGCGCGTTGGCGTCCACGATGTACTTCATGTCGTCGGTGAGGCGATTCTGAATGTTTGAAAGCCGCGTTTCCGTGGAACGGCTCAAATTTTCCATCGAGCGCGCGTTGTAGTCGGCAAAGCCCGTCAGCGTTTCCGTCTTTTCTTCGAGGCGGCGCACCGCTTCCCGAAGCTGAAAATCGTCCGTTTCCCTTGCGGGCGGGTTGGTGTTTTTGCTCTTCGCCCATACCAACAGTACGAGCACCAGACAAAGCGCCGTCAGAATGATGTTTGTCACAATAAGTGCAATTTCCATAAAATTTCCTCAGTCGTATTTTCCGTAGTGTTTTTTGAGGCGGGAAAGCAGGTGTCCGCGTTCGTTGCGTTTCCCGTTTTCCGCGCAATAGCCGAGAAGTTCGGCAAGCGCGTTTCCCACCTTTTGCGGGGGTACGCCTGCGGCGATCGCGTCGTTGCCGTTTACGGCGAGTTCTCTTTGCGAGAAGGGAACGCCCTCCTCCCGCATGGCGGTAAGCGCCGTCTGCCATTTGAGCACGGCGGGCGCGGGGGACAAGTCGTCTTTGCACGCGGAATAGTCCGCCTGTTTGAGCGCGAGCAGTTTGGGGAGCAGGGGGTAACAGTGTACCAGCTCCCTACGGAGCTTGCTTTCCCGCATCTGCAAATTGTAATCCCGCATATGCAGGCGCACGAGTTCCTCCGTTTCCGTCGCGAGCCTCTTGGGCGCTTTCAGGCGGGTGAGAATTTCCCGCGTGAGAAGGGCGCCCTCCTCGGCGTGCGCGTGAGCGTTTCCGTCCCGTTTTATGCAGAACGGTTTTCCGACGTCGTGCAAAAGAGCGGCAAGCCGAACGTCTTCGGGCGCGTATTTCACGCATCGCAGGGAGTGCTCCAAAACGTCGTAGTCGTGGAAATCGCTCCGCTGCGCCATGCCGTCGCCCAAAGCGAGCTCGGGCAGAAGCACGTTCAAAACGCCCGTTTCCCGCAAGACGCACAGCCCGCGGTAGGGCGCGTCGGCGACGCCGTGTCTTTTGTCGGCGCGAAGCAGGAGCATGAGCTCGGTGAAAATGCGTTCGGGGGCGATGTCGGCAAGGAGGAGGGCGTGTTCGCGCGCGCCCTCGATCGCATCCGCGTTCGGCGCAAAGCCTGTTTCGGCGGAAAGGCGGGCAAGGCGCATGAGCCTGAGCCCGTCCTCGCCGAACACTTTTTTAGCGGGGGCGACGGTGCGCAACGTTTTGCGCTTAATGTCGCCGATTCCGCCGAGGGGATCGCAGAGCGTTCCCGTTTTGATCTCATAGTAGACGGCGTTCGCGCAAAAGTCCCGCCTGCGGGCGTCCCGTTCGATGTCCGACGTGAATTCGATTTCCGACGGCGTGTGAATCCCGCGCACGTACTTGTCGGAACGGAAGCGGGTGAATTCGTAGCCCGTGCCGTTCGTATCCTCTAACTTCACCGTGCCCGTGCGGCGGTAAACGCTTTTCGCCCGCATGCCCGCGCGCTCCGCCGCGGAGATCAGCTTATCTTCGGGCGCGTCGGCGCAGACGTCGAAATCTGGTTTTTTCGCGGGCGAAAAGCCCGCGAGAAAATCGCGCACGGCGCCCCCCACGAGATAGAGGGGGAAGGCGCATTCTTCCGCAAGCGCGGTCAAAGCGTCGGGTATGGGAATTTTTACCGTTGCTTCCGTAAATTTTTTCATAAAAACAGTGTAACACATTCCGAAAAAAATTGCAATTCAAAAAAAAATATTGTATAATATAAACAATAGGGATATTTTACTAATTTTTGAAGCTTTAAATTAAATGCGGGGAGTATGAAATGTTAAATTTTTTGGTGAATCCGCACGCTTTTCGCGGCGGCAACGGGTCACTGATCGATAAGCTTGAAAAACGCTTGAAAGCGCGCGGCGTGCAGTTTCATATATTCAAATCCGAGCAGGAAGGGGGAATCGGGAAATACGCCCGTTCGCTTTCCGCCGCAGGGCAGACGAAGTTTATCGCCGTGGGCGGGGACGGCACGCTTAACGAAATGCTCTCCAATCTTGCCGATCCGTCCGTCTGCGAGATCGGGCTCATTCCTGCGGGGACGGGCAACGATTTTGCCGCGGCGGCGGGGATTCCCAAGGGAATCAAAGCGCTCAAATTCCTCTTCGAAGGAGAGAGCAGTTACGTCGATTATATCGAATGCGGGTCGGGGCGCAGGAGCATCAATATCGTCGGGCTGGGGATGGACGTGGATATTTTAACGCGCCGTTTGCGCGCCCACGCGGCGGGAAAGAAAATGAGTTATTACTCGGCGCTCCGCGCCTCTCTCAAAGAGTACAGGGGCTTGAAGATAAACGTGACCGTCAACGGCGAAACGAAGGAGTATAACACCATGATCGCGGCGGTGTGCAACGGCAGTCAATTCGGCGGGGGAATCCGCATTTGCCCTCCCGCGAACATTGCCGACGGCAAGCTCGGGCTCGTGCTTGTGGATTATCCCGAAAAACATATTCTCCGCGAGCTCTTCGCGCTTTTGAGAGGAAAGCTGTTAAAGCGTAAGATCGCCCGATACATCGAATGTACGGAAGTCCATATCGTACCCGAAACGTCCGAGAGCGTTCAGTACGACGGTGAAATTTATCCCACAGGGTCGCTCTATGCCCGCGTGGTGAGCGGTAAACTCAGAATGTTCCGAGGTTAAAATGCCCAATCTTTATCGGGAAGTGCTCGACAGCGTGCCCACTGCGGCGATCGTCGTCGATAAAAGTTTTAAGGTGCGGTACACCAACCGCGCTTTTCGGGAATACTTCCGCTCGCAACGCGCGCGCGGAAGTTTTCGCGACGTCATTTCCTGCGGAGAAACGGAGCCTGTTTGCGGAACGGGCGTGAAGTGCGCTTATTGCCCCATACGGAGCGTCTTTTCCGACGCGCGCAAAGCGGGGGGCAAGGCGTTCCGCAAGCTTATCGTGCGCGGAGAGCGGGAGGACATTTCCCTCACCATTAAAATCCAGCCGCTCGGGAAATATTTTCTCGGCATTGTCGACAACGCGTATGAAACGGAGATCGCGCGGGAAATGTACAATGCGCAAGATATTCAGCAGAGGCTTTTGCCTCCCGCGCGCGGGGGGAACGGCACGCCGTATTCCTTTTTGTATATTCCCTGTCGGGAAATCGGCGGGGATCTGCCCGACGTATACGAAATAAACGGCGACACCATGGGGCTGATCGCCGACGTTTCGGGGAAGGGTATTTCCGCGGGAATGCTCTCCGCGTTCGTCAAGGCGGGTTGGGACAGGAGCGAGCTCTCGCCCGCAAACGCCATTCGCGGGCTGAACGCGAAGTTCCAAGAATTGAATTTGGACGAACGCTCCTACGTGACGGGCGCCGCCGTGCGTATCGACAGGGCCCGCCGGGAAATTATATACAGCGTGGCGGGGCACAATGCGCCCCTGCTTTTGAAGAGCGCGCTGGGTATCGACGAGATTGTAATGAATTCTCCGCCCGTTTCCACTTGGATTCCGGAGTTTGCGTACGAGGACAGGGCGATCGGCTATTCTTCGGGCGATATTCTGGTCATGCTTACGGACGGGGTGATCGAGAGCCGAAACGCCAAGGGGGAGCAGTTCTCCTTGGAGCGGGTAGAGGGCGTTTTGCAAAAGTCGGAAAACGCGGAACGCTTTATCGAGCGGTTAAAAGCGGTGTTAAAAGAATTCTGCGGTGCTTTTTCAGACGATTTGACCGCCGTCGCATTCGATCTTTAACCTCTCGCGTCAGTCCGGACTCCCTTGCGGGATATTCCACGGGGCGGAGCGCGTAACTATAAGATCCAAAAAAGGAGAGTAGCTCGCGGATTTTACGCGGGCGAAAAATTGTGATTTTGAAAAACCTTATGATCGCGTCGGATATTCACGGTTCGGCGTACTATTGCGAAAAGTTGAAGCAGCGTTTCCTCGAAGAGGGGGCGGAAAAGCTGATCTTGCTCGGCGATCTGTTGTATCACGGAGCGCGTAATCCGCTTCCCAAAGATTACGATACGCTCAAAACGGCGGAAATTTTGAATTCTCTCAAAGAGCATATCGTATGCGTGCGCGGGAATTGCGACAGCGACGTGGACGGAATGGTGCTGTCCTTTCCTATCCGCGCGGAGTTCGCTCTCCTTCCGCTTGATCGGGCGAATCTCATTTTGACGCACGGGCATTTGGAACCGCCCGTATTGGGAGAGAACGATATTCTCGTAAACGGACATTTTCACGTGCCCGCGTTCGAGCGCCGTGAAAATTACCGCTATTTAAATTGCGGTTCGGTGTCGATCCCTAAGGAAAATTCTCCCCATTCTTATCTGATATGCGAGAACGGATCGTTCAGCTGGAAAAACATTCTAACGGGCGAATGCTTCCGCGAAGAGCACATATAAGGCGCATTTTGAATAAAATGTTGGGAAAAGGCTTGACATACGCCGGAAAAGAATTTATAATAAAATTGTAAAAATAAAAAAGGAGATAGGTTATGGATAAGTGGTTTCACAAACAAAGTAAACTCGTTCAAATCTTACTGCTTCTTATTCCCGTTGTAAACTGGATTATTGAAATCGGCGTAAGATGGTCGGCTTGGCTCAAAAAGGGCGGGGTTCTTCGTCTGATTATCTGTATTATCGTGACGATCCCCAGCGGTATCATCATCGGCTGGCTCGATATGCTTTGGATTTTGTTCTTCAACAGACTTTGCGCAGAATAACGTGGTATAAAAAAGACGCGGGAATTCCCGAAGTTTCCAAAGGGAGTTTTTCCACATAAGTATTGATAAGTATAGGCGCACTATACCTTGCAAGCAAGGCAGTGCGCTTTCGTTTTGCTTGTTCATTTAATTGTTGTATAATAACAGAGCGATAACAGTAATTTTTTATATATTAATTAAGATAAATCAAGAAGTGATCTTATGGATATTTACAAGACGTTTCCAATACTTGAAAACGAAAAATATATTTTACGCCCTGTGCTTGACGCGGATTTGGACAATTTGCTAAAAGTGTACAGCGACGTAAAAGCGGTACCGTTGTTTAATAGTGATAACTGCCATGGCGACATTTTTTATTACACTACGAAAGAACGCATGAAACAAGCGTTGGACTTTTGGAAGCAGGCTTACGACAACGGTTGGTTTGTAAGGTTTGCAATAGTTGACAAAAAATCCGGCGAGTTGATAGGTACAATCGAGGAATTTCATCGCGACGAGAAAGATTACTTTACGAACTGCGGATTACTTCGGCTTGACTTACGTAGCGACTACGAAAAGGCAACGGAAATAGACAGCATGTTGTCTTTAATTGCCGCGCCGTCGTTTGACTTGTTCGGCTGCGGTATCGTCGCAACGAAGGCTATTCCGTCAGCCGTCGAGCGCATAAAGGCGTTGAAGGCTACTGGCTTTAAGCTCTCGCACGAGCCGCTTATCGGTTACGACGGAACTAAGTATTATGACTATTATGTGTTAAATAAGGATAGTATCATATAAATTTCAATTTAGCTTACTTAATTACAGGCATAAAGAACTCTCGAACAAACTGTTCGAGAGTTCTTTATCGTTATTCGATTTTTCATTCCCTCTTGGAAGCGCGCTTTCCCGCGTCTTTTTACCTGACCGTTATAAACGAAGAAGCTCTTTTATTTTGGAAATAACGCCGCCGTCGTCGTTGGAGGGCACGGTTTGACCGATTTGCTCTTTAAGCGGGGCGTAGGCGTTTTCGGGCACGAACGCCCGTCCGCATTCCAAAAGCATTCCGTAATCGTTCATATGGTCGCCGAAGGCAACGCAATCCTCCCGCTCCAAGCCGAAGCGCTTGCGCAGGAAGCGTACCGCCTCGCCCTTGTCCGCCTCGGGTGCGGAAACGTCGCACCAATCGGCTCCCGAGAGGGTCGTGCGCAGGTTGGGAAGGCGCGGAGGCAAAAGCTTGATGCAGTGTTCCGCCGCAGGGAGTCCGTCGAAGATTGCGATCTTGCAAATATCCTCTTTCCCGATGATAAGGTCGAGGTTGTCCGTTTCCTCGCAAGCGGTGTAGGAGGCGTGCGCATACGTGCGGAAGGGTTCTTCCCTGTTTTCGATATAGGCGGAGCGCACCCCGCACAGCATGGGAAAGAGGTGCGGAATCGCGCGGATCTCGTCGAGCGCGCGTTTGATGCTTTTGCGGGGGATCGGGTCGGAAAAGAGGGTTTCGCCGCGGTATTTCACGAGCGCGCCGTTTTCGCAGATAAACACGAGTTTGTCGGCAACGGGTGCGAAAAATTCCAATAAGCTCGCGTATTGCCTTCCGCTTGCGGGGCAGAACAGCACGCCCTGTCCGTACATTTTTTCAATGAGCGGAAAAATCTCCCGCGGGAGATTTTTTTTGCTGTCGAGCAGTGTTCCGTCCAAATCGGTGGCGATGAATTTGACCATAGACCGTCCTTTGTTGAAAAATTTTTCCGCTATAAAAAAGGCAAAAAGAGCTGTACTAACATACGGGCGAGGCGTGCGAAAAAGCGTTCGCGGGGGACTGCCGTGCCCGTTTCCCACGCCTGCGAAAAATCCCGCTCCACGTCTGCGGCAAGCCCCGCGTCCCGCGCGAGCAACCCGCATTCCGATTGCAGATACAAACTCCTGTAATCGAGGTTATAGGAGGAAACGAACGCGTATTCGCCGTCCGCCGCCGCGCACTTGGCGTGCAAAAAGCCGTCGGTGTATTCCCGTACGTTTGCGCCCGCGTCTTCGAGCTCCCGCGCAAAATGGCGGGTGAGCAGAAAGGCGGTTTTTTTGTCGGGAATATGCGGGATCATGATTCTGACCTCCACCCCCGCACGGACGGCGTGTTTTAATTCACGCAACAATATTTCGTCGGGCGCGAAGTACGGTGTAAAAAAGCAGAGGCTTTTTTTCGCGGAGCAGACGAGTGCGCCGAGCGTCCCCGCCCCCGCGCGGAAAACGTTGTCTTTCGCTTCGTCCGCGATCACCGCGCAGGGAATACCCTCTTTTGCTTTGCTTTTATTGGAAGGGGGCTCGATGCCGAGCGTTTTTCCGATCAGCGACGCAAAAATTGCGGCGGGTTCGCCCGTCACGCGGACGGCGGTGTCTTTCCAATTTCCGAAACGGAGCTTTTCGCCGGTGTATTCGTCGGCGAGGTTGACCCCGCCCGTATAGGCGATCTCGCCGTCGATCACGGCGATTTTGCGGTGATTTCTGCGGTTCACGGCGCTGGGGCGCGCGGTGAGCGGGCGCGCCTCGTGCGTGCGGATCCCCGCCGAATTGAGTTGGCGGACGTCTTTTTTGGAGAGGGTGAGCGAACTCCCGAACCCGTCGTATAAAAGGCGCACGTCCACGCCTTCTTCCGCCTTTTTGGAAAGCGCAAAAAACAGGCGGTTAAAGAGCGCGCCGCGCGCGACGATATAGTATTCGAGCCAAATATAAGATTCGGCAGAGAGAATATCCTTTAACAGTTCGCGGAACGCCTCTTTCCCCGTGGGGAAATAGTCGATGCCGTCCGCATAGGTCACGTTGGAGCCCGTAAACGGGAAGGCGTACGCCGCCGCGCGGGAAAGAATGCCGTCCTCTTTGTCTTTCGGCGGGCGGGGCGGGGGAAGCAAACGGGGCTTTCTGCGCCATAAGAAACACAAAACCGCCCCCGTCCAAGGGAGCAGGAGCAATAAAACGAGTTTGGAAAGCTTGCTTTCGGGCGTATCGCGCGAAAGGACGACGGCGATTCCCGCAAAGAGGGCGATCAGCCGTTCGAGCGCGGCAAGCGGAGCAAGCCAACGGGGAAGATGGAGGGCGAGCAGGGCAAGCCCGACCGCCCAAAGAAGCGCAATCAGCGCGCACGGAAAGAGTTTTCCGCGCAAAAAATTCCGTACCTTTTTCATTATGTACGTACGGTTGCCCTCACTCTATGGAAAGGGCGGGAAAGCCTGAGAAATTACAACAGCGTAATATAATCGAAACTCATGGTGTCGCGCTCCTCGCGGGAAACAAAATCGCGTATGAGTTCGCCCACTTCGTTTTCCTTGGCGGAATGGGAGTGGAAACAGTCGATATTCACCGCTTTTTGGGCGAACAGGTTGATCGCCGTCTTTAAATAGTCCGCGCAGTTGGAAATGCATTCCACGGTGAGCTGTTTGCGGAGCGCGGTATTGAGATCCATGCGGATATTGCAGGGGGGAAGCCCCGTGACCACTACCCGCCCTTCATGGCGGCAGCAGAGGAAGGGGAGCGCGGGGTCGTTGCCCGAAGCGCCCGTCACGTAAACGGAACCGTCCGCGAGCCGTCCGCCCGTCACGGCGGCGATCCCGTCGATGAGATCCTCGTCGGCGAGCGCGGTATAGTAGATGCCCGCTCCCTTTGCAAAATTCAAACGCGATTGCTTGGCGTCCACAAGCATGGGCGAAGTCTGTTGATAAATGAGAAGCTGGCAGATGAAAATGCCGAGCGTGTTCGCGCCCACGACGGAGATGTGCTGTCCCTTCTGGGCGTTCAGCGTGTCCACCGTCGCCTTGGCAAACGCCACGTGGTGCAGCAATAGCGCCTGTTCGTCGCCCACGGAATCGGGCAGGGCGGTCATCTCGTCGGGAGAAAGATAGACGATGTCGCGCAAGAAGCCGTCGCAGGAGCGTCCGCAGGTCAGATATTCGTCCTCGGAAAAGTCTTTTTTCGACGTGCCCGTATCGGGCGCGGGGCGGAATGCGTGCAACACCACGCGCGTGCCCTTGGGGAAAAACGCGTTCCCGCTCTCTTCTGCGATAAGCCCGATTGCAAAACAGCCGGGAATGATGGGATAGTCGATCTTTGCCGAACCGCGCAGGACTGCCACGTCCGAATCGCACAGCAAAACTTTGGTCACGCGGACTTTAAGCTTTCCGGGCACCGGCTCGGGCAGCGGCTCGTCCGTGCGGGTCAGTTTTTCCGCGTCGGTAAGCTTCCATACGTTCATATAAAAAACTCCTAATCAGTTCACAAATTTTTCGTTCCGAACAATTTGTGAGATTGTAACCGTGTTGTTATCTCTCAGTTGCAGGGGTCGCTTTCTATATAATTATTATACCCCATTTGAGAAAGTTTGGCAAGCATTTGCGAAGGAAAACGCATTTTTCGCATTCTGCGCGCAAAATTCCGCACGGGGAAGGCAAGTTTTTTTGTTTGCGACGCCAAATCAGTTGACGAATCGGAAAAAAACCGATATAATAAACCATGATATTTAGAATTTCCGAGTGAGGTGAACGAATATGAAAGCGGATATTCATCCCAAATACCACGAAGTAACGGTCGTTTGCGCCTGCGGGGAAACCTTTAAAACGGGTTCCACCAAGGACGTGGAGACGTTAAAGGTCGATATTTGCAGCAAATGCCACCCGTTCTTCACGGGCAGACAAAAGCTCGTTGATACCGGCGGACGCGTGGATAAGTTCAAAAAGAGATACGGTATCTGAGCGGGGCGCGAAAGCGCGCCGCACCCCAAACAGCCTCGGAGATAAGAGGTTGTTTTGTTTATTGCAGGGTTCCGAACAGGCAAACGGTTTCGGCGAGTCGAATCGGAGGCGATAAGAGATGAAGAAAAAAACCAATCGAACCTATATCGGCGGGCAAGCCGTCATACAGGGCGTCATGATGCGCGGCAAACGCGGCATGGCGACCGTCGTGCGCGACGATAACGGGGAATTGCAAACGGAAGCCAAGCGGATCAAGCCGCCCGAAGAGCGGTCTATTGCGACCCGCATTCCTTTTTTGCGCGGCGCGATCAATTTCTTTTCCTCGCTCGTGGACGGAATGCGCGCTCTTTTGCGCAGTTCCGAAGCGGTCATCGTAGAGGATGAAACGCCCTCCAAACTCTCCAAGTGGATGGAGGAAAAATGGAAGGTGAGCGTCAGCGACATTTTGACGGGCTTCGCGCTCTTCATCGGCGTTGCGCTCGCGCTCGTACTCTTTATTTGGCTTCCCGGATATTTGACAGATCTCATTGCGGTCGCCGCGCCCGCGATCGGGGGGAGAGGGGAAATTTGGTATTCCCTCATCGAAGGCGGGTTCAGGCTCGTCATCTTTATCGTCTATATTTTGCTAACGCTTCTTATGCCCTCCATGCGCATGACCTATCGGTATCACGGCGCGGAACATAAGACGATCAACTGCTACGAATACGGGCTGCCGCTCACGGTAGAGAACGTGAAGAAGTGCTCCCGTCTGCACGATAGATGCGGGACGACTTTTCTTTTTATCGTCATGATCATCTCCATCTTGCTGTTCGCGCTTGCCAACTGGGTGCTCTTCGGCGTTTTGAACTTCACGACGACAATCGCCGTGCTCGACAGGCTGATTTCCATGCTTGTCAAGCTTGTTCTGATTCCCGTCGTGGCGGGGATTTCATACGAGATCCTGAAATTTTTCGCGCTCTTTCAATCGCCCTTGGTGCTTCCTTTCAAAGCTCCGGGGTATCTTCTCCAAAAGCTTACCACCAAAGAGCCGACGGACGACATGATCGAATGCGCGGTCAAGGCGTTCGAAAAGACGCTCGAAATGGACGCCGATCCGGATTCTCCCGAAATGACGTTCGCGACTTCCACGAAGTTGAAGAAAATGTCCGAAATGATGAAAAAGAACTTCGCGGAGAGGGGGATCGACGAGTCGGACGCGGAATGGATTTTGAGCTTGACGCTGAAAATTCCCCGCAGTGCGTTAAAGACGGAGCGTATTATTTCCCGCGCGGAGTGCAAGCAGATTTTGGAGGTCTACGAACAGCGTTTGACGGGCAGACCGCTTTGGTATATCTACGGCAACACCGAATTTTACGGCTACCCGTTTAAGGTGGACGAACGCGTTCTGATCCCCCGTCCCGAAACGGAAATTCTCGTCCGTCAGGCGGTTTCCGCCCTTAAAGACGGGGAAACCATGCTCGATCTTTGTACGGGAAGCGGAGCGATCGCCGTCACCGTTGCGGCGGAGGTCGCAAAGGACAGGTCTGTGACCGTGACGGGAACGGATATTTCCGCGGGCGCGCTCCAAGTGGCGCGCGAAAACGCCCGCGTCAACAAAGCGAACGTCAACTTTATCAAGTCCGACCTCTTCGAAAGCGTTCGGGGCAGATTTAATCTCATCACAGCCAACCCCCCCTACATTAAGAGCGGGGAAATGGCGACTCTTCCCAAGGACGTGAAGGATTTCGAACCGAAGATCGCGCTCGACGGCGGGGTGGACGGATTGGATTTTTACCGCAGGATCGCCGAAAAAATCAACCGCTACGTTGCACGCGGCGGAATGTGCATTCTCGAAGTGGGCGAAGGACAGGCGCAGGAGGTCATCCGCATCTTCCGCGAGAAGTCCCGTTGCGATTTCGCAATGGTCGTAAAGGACCTTGCAGGCGTGGAACGCGTCGTAAAGATCGGATTTTAAACTATGCTGGAAAAATTGGAAGAAATCGCCGCACGGTACGAGAGCATCGAAGAAGCGCTTGGAAAGCCCGATATTTTGTCGGATATGGAGGCGTGGAAAAAGCTTACCAAGGAGCGCGCGGAGCTTAGCGAGCTTGTGGAGGCTTACCGCGCCTATCAAAGGACGCGCGGAGAAATGGAAGCCGCCTTTCGGGAAGCGGAGCGCGAGCAGGGCGAGATGCGCGATATGCTCCTCGAAGAGGGGTATGCGTTGAAGGAAAAGCTCGCCGAGAGCGAAAACGAGCTGAAAACGTTGCTTCTCCCCAAGGATAAAAACGACGAGAGAGGCTGTACCCTCGAAATTCGCGGCGGAGCGGGCGGAGAGGAGGCTGCGCTCTTTGCATACGAGCTGTATAGAATGTATCAGGCGTATTGCGAAAGACGGCGTTTCCGCTGGGAGATCGTCGATTTGAACGAAACCGAGCTCGGCGGAATGAAAGAAGCCATCGTAAACATAGAAGGAAAGGGCGCGTACAAACGGCTCAAATACGAGAGCGGGGTTCACCGCGTCCAGCGCGTTCCCGAAACGGAATCGCAGGGCAGAATTCATACCTCCACCGTAACGGTTGCCGTGCTCCCCGAGGCGGAGGACGTCGAAGTGGAGATCAAAGACGAGGACGTTCGCGTCGATTTATTCCGTTCTTCCGGCGCGGGCGGGCAAAAGGTCAACAAAACGGAAACGGCGATCCGCCTGACCCATTTTCCGACGGGCATCGTCGTGACTTGTCAGGACGAGCGTAGCCAACTCAAAAACAAAGAAAAAGCGTACCGCGTGCTCAAAGCGCGGCTGTACGATTACTATAACAGCAAGGCGAACTCCGCGGAGGCGCAAAACCGCAGGAGTTTGGTGGGAACGGGGGACAGAAGCGAACGTATCCGCACCTATAATTTCCCGCAGAGCCGTATCACCGATCACCGCATCGGGCTGAGCCTGCATTCGATGGAAGCGTTTTTGGCGGGCGAGCTCGACGAGATGATCGACGCGCTCGCGCGTTTCGACACCCAGCAACGCCTCAGCGGAGAGTGAGTAATTCATTTTTGGAGATAGTATATATGTCGCAAAGGCTCGCGAAAAGAATGGGCAGTATTTCCCCCTCGCTTACGCTCGCAATCAGCGCCAAGGCAAAGGCGATGAAGGCGGAAGGCGAGAACGTCATCAATTTCGGCGTGGGCGAGCCCGATTTCAACACTCCCGAGCATATCGTGCAGGCGGCGGTGGACGCGCTCGAAAAGGGGCATACCAAATATACTCCCTCGTCGGGGCTTCCCGAGTTGCGCCGCGCGATCTGCGAAAAGCTTCAACGCGACAATAATTTGGAGTATTCGCCCTCCCAGATCATCGTATCGAACGGCGCAAAGCATTCCATTTTCAACGCGTGCTTCGCGCTTCTCGACGAAGGGAACGAGGTGATCATTCCCGCTCCCTATTGGCTCACTTATCCCGAAGTCGTAAAGGTATGCGGCGGGGTGCCCGTCATCGTAAAGACGAGCAAAAAAACGGGATTTAAAATCACGCCCGAGCGTTTGAAAGAGGCGATTACGCCCAAAACGAAGCTGTTTATTTTCAACTCTCCCTGTAACCCTACGGGAGCGGTTTATTCGGAACAAGAAGTGCGCGCTTTGGCAAAGGTCTGCGAAGAGGCGGGAATTTTCGTGCTTTCCGACGAGATTTACGAAAAACTCGTTTACGGCGAAACAAAGCCCTTTTCGGTTGCCGCCTGTTCGGAGAAAATGAAGGATCTGACGATTACCGTAAACGGCGTTTCCAAAACGTACGCCATGACGGGTTGGCGCATCGGCTATCTTGCCGCGCCCAAGGATATCGCCAAGGCGATCGACTCCCTGCAAAGCCACGCCACGAGCAACGCCAACTCCATCGCGCAGTACGCGACGATCAAGGCGCTCAATTCCTCCGAGGCGGCGGTGGAGGAGATGGTGGCGCGGTTTGCCCGCCGAAGGCTTGCGATGATCGAGCGGGTTTCCGAAATGCAGGGCGCGTACGTCATTATTCCCGACGGCGCGTTTTACGCCATGCTCGTCGTGAGCGGAACGTACGGGAAGAGCTTCGGCAGTACGCCCGTTAC
>Ga0209064_1002164_pt1 | contig 23846 bp, 20 predicted proteins | sample Inofromicrocosms_FD_187498 | JGI IMG/M metagenome (GOLD analysis project Ga0209064, IMG submission 187498) | Mouse cecum microbial communities from Vienna, Austria - Inoculum for glucosamine and mucus D2O microcosms (SPAdes) (version 2) | ecosystem: Host-associated > Mammals > Digestive system >... | reverse complement strand
GCATGATTTTGCTTAGCAAAATCATGCCCAAATTCATGTTCCTCCACGCCCTGGCTCTTGTCACCGAAAAGAAAACGGAGGACTTCAACGCCGTACTGCGACAGTTGCTCGAGCGCTACCCCGACACGGATATCACACCTATAGCATCGGCTTGGCTCAAAGGCATGGCACAAGGCCGCGAGCTTCAGACAGCCCAATCGGGGAACCTGCGAGGCATGATATGGGACATGCGACTGACAAACGACACAACCGCCACTGCCGACGGACTCGGTCCCGCTGTATTCGACCTCAATCCGGATACCCGCCAGTTGCTGGTATTCACATTCGCAACCGACGAGATACCGACAAATCTGCTGCTCTACGAAATCGCACGCCATAACTTCCGCTCGTTTGTCGTAAAGGACTTCGACCTTGAACAGATGAACTTCGGGCGTCTGGGCATGATAGTCGTACGCGGATTCGAGAATCTCGACGAACTCAACCACTATCGCCGGGTAATGGCAGACTCGCCGGACTTCAAGTTGTTCCCCGGCGTCAAACCGATAGCCATAAGCGCCGCCAACTTCGACAAATTACTTTCAGAAGGACGTTCTTTCGACGAATATTTCCATTATCTCGAAGAACAGAACTATATAGATGCACAAGCCGACTTGCTCCAGCCTGAGGAAATCGAAACGCTCTCGGAAGCCGACGAAGCCGAAACGCCTCCTGAAGTCAATGGGGCCGAAGCGGAAACCGTTACGGAAGAACAGCCTACGGAACCCGCCTTGGAAGAGCCGGCAACAAAACAGGAAAACCCGGCAAATCAGCCTGATACAACCAATCATGCTCCCAAAAACATAACTCCCGCAGAAAAACCGGAAAACGACCCCGCGCTAATGGGCAGCGAGGGCGACGACCCGCTTTTCGATGACGACTGAACAACAATATGACCGAAAACAGAAACATACTTTGGGCCGACGACGAAATCGACCTTCTCAAACCACACATAATGTTCCTGAAGAACAAAGGATATGAGGTGACAACGGCCAACAACGGCCGCGACGCCCTCGACATAGCCTCGAGCCGACGCTTCGACCTTATCATACTTGACGAGAACATGCCAGGCCTGACCGGTCTTGAAACCCTGTCGATGATAAAACAGCGGCAACCGCATGTGCCTGTCATTATGATAACGAAGAGCGAAGAGGAAAACATCATGGACCAGGCTGTAGGAAGCAAGATCGCAGACTACCTTATCAAGCCTGTGAACCCGAACCAGATTCTTATAGCCATAAAGAAACATCTGCACAGCGAACGGCTGGTATCGGAACAGACTTCGCGTGACTATCGTCAGGATTTTGCAACAATCAGTTCACTGATTAACAGCGCGTCCACTCTGGAAGACTGGCAAAGCCTCTACGAACGTCTGGTATTCCGCGAACTCGAACTGGCATCAGCCGACACCAACATGGATGAAATGCTCGCCATGCAGAAAGACGAAGCCAATTCGGAATTCGGAAAATGGGTGCGACGCAACTACGAGGACTGGGTGACATCCAACGATACAAGCGTACGCCCTCTGATGAGTCCGGATATCTTTCCACGGAAAGTATTCCCCTTGCTTGACAAAGGAGAAAAAGTATTCTTTATTCTTATCGACAATTTCAGGCTCGACCAATGGCGCACCGTCAAGCCTCTGCTGGCCGAATACTTCACATTCGACGAACAACTCTATACATCCATACTCCCGACAGCCACACAGTATGCCCGCAATGCCATTTTTTCAGGTCTTATGCCCGCCGATATCGAACGTATGTTCCCCGAACTATGGGTAGACGAGGAATCGGACGAAGGCAAAAATCTGAACGAATCGCCGTTGATAGCCACACAATTCGAACGCCATCGCCGACGTTGCACATTCTCCTACAACAAAATCAACGACAGCAGCGCCGGCGAACGCCTGCTGAAGGAATTCGACCGACTCGAGTCCAACGACCTCAATGTCATAATATTCAACTTCGTCGACATGCTCTCCCATGCACGTACCGAATCAAAAATGATACGTGAACTGGCATCGACGAACGCCGCCTACCGCTCTCTGACCGAATCATGGTTCCGCCATACGACAGTGCTCGACATTTTCCGCCGTATAGCGTCACGAGGCTACAAGATAGTCCTCACCACCGACCACGGAACCATACGTGTCGACAAGCCCATAAAGGTCGTAGGCGACAAGAACACCAACACGAACCTGCGTTACAAGCTTGGCAAGAACCTTGCCTATAACCCGAAACAGGTCTACGAAATCAAGCATCCGGCACGCTTCGGCCTGCCCTCGCCTAATGTGTCGACGACATATATCTTTGCATGCCGCGACGAATTCTTCGCCTACCCGAACAACTACAACTATTACGTGCAATACTATACAGGCACATTCCAGCACGGCGGAATATCAATGGAAGAAATGCTTATTCCGCTGATCACACTAAACCCGAAACAATAATTCATATCATATATAGACAAATGAAAACCATTCAGATAGCATCTACAGCCGACCTCGACCGAGCCGCCCGCGAATTCGCAGGACTTATGGGCGACAACACCGTATTCGCATTCTACGGCGACATGGGAGCAGGAAAGACAACTTTCATCAACGCACTTTCAAAAGCTCTCGGCGTTGAAAGCGACGACACAGCCTCCCCAACATTCGCACTTATCAACGAATACCGCTCCGATACGACGGCGGAACTTATCTACCATTTTGATTTCTATCGCATAGAAGACCTTGAAGAAGCCCTTGATCTCGGTATCGAGGATTATTTCGATTCCGGCGCAATATGCCTTATCGAATGGCCTGAACGCATCGCCCCGATACTCCCGGCCGATACTGTCAGCGTTCGTATAACTGTCAACGACGACGACACCCGCACCCTTACCGTCAGCGAATGAAGCCTACATTCATACGCCTCGACACCTGCACTTCTACAAACTCCGAACTCACCGCAATCGCCGACAGAATGCCGGCGGGAACCGTCGTGAGTTGCCGCGAACAAAGCGCAGGGCGCGGTCAACGCGGCAACAGCTGGGAAGCCGAACCCGGTCGCAACCTTACCTTTTCCATACTTTTGCGACCGCAGCTAATCGACGCATCCCGTCAGTTCGAACTGTCGATGATCGTATCGCTGGCCATTGTCCGGAGCATTGATTCAGTCCTGTCACGCTCAGGCTGCAAAGAACGATGCACCGTCAAGTGGCCGAACGACATATACATAGGCGACCGGAAGGTCTGCGGCATATTAATCGAGAACGCACTGTCGGGACTCTCGATCGACAGGTCTATCGCAGGAATAGGTATCAACGTCAATCAGCTTGTCTTTCGGTCGGACGCGCCGAATCCGGTGTCACTGATTCATCTGACCGGTATTGAAATATCTGTCGATGAAATGCTCGAAACAGTCGCAGAGTCCATAATGGAAGATCTCGCGGCCTACGAATCGGCTCCTTGTCCCGCCGGCCTTTCGAAATCTTACCGTTCACGGCTCTGGCGTGGCGACGGCCGGCCGCACCCGTTCACCGATGCTGCCACAGGCTCCCGTTTCGATGCCGTCATCTCCGATGTCGCCGCCGACGGAGTGATAACACTGCGTCCGACCGACGGCAGCCCCGAACGCCGATTCTTTTTCAAAGAGGTGATCTTCAACATCTCTGACTTATAATTCTCTCCCTCGATTCCGTACGATGTCCGAAAAAAACAAAATCACGATAAAAGGCGCACGCGTCAACAATCTAAAAAACGTCGACGTAGAAATTCCACGCAATAAATTTATTGTCATCACCGGCCTTTCAGGTTCGGGAAAATCATCATTGGCATTCGACACCCTTTATGCCGAAGGTCGACGGCGATATGTGGAAAGTCTGTCGGCCTACGCGCGCCAGTTTCTCGGAAAACTGAACAAGCCCGAATGCGACTACATCAAAGGGCTGCCGCCGGCCATAGCCATAGAACAGAAAGTGAACACCCGCAACCCGCGCTCTACCGTCGGAACCTCCACTGAGATCTATGACTATCTGCGGATGCTATTCGGACGCATCGGACGCACTTTCTCGCCGATATCAGGCACACAGGTAAAGAAACACACTGTCGACGACATCATTGCCTTGGCCGCATCGCTGCCGGAAGGCACCCGCATAGCTGTAGCCGCGCCCATAATCCTGCCCGAAGGACGCACGGCTGCCGAACAGTTCGACATATACATAAAGGAAGGCTATTCCCGTCTTATAAAACCCGACGGACAATTTACCGATATTGCGGACTATACAACCGCCGAGAACGAAGAGGCGCTACCACTTCTGCTTGTCGACCGTCTGGCAACGGCAACTGACGGCGACGAAGTTTCACGTCTGGCCGAATCATCCGAAACAGCCTTTTTCGAAGGACACGACGAACTCGTAATCTTCGTCTGGAATTCCGACGGCTCTGTCAGCCGGCATAATTTTTCGAAGCGTTTCGAAGCCGACGGCATCCTCTTTCCGGAACCAAGCGAGCAGATGTTCAATTTCAACAATCCCGTCGGGGCATGTCCACAATGCGAAGGATTCGGACGCACTCTCGGCATCTCTGAAGACCTCGTGATTCCCGATCGCTCGCTTTCGGTATTCGAAGACGCTGTCGCTCCTTGGCGCGGTCCGTCCCTATCAAGCTGGAAACGCGATTTCATAGCTGCTGCCGCAAAAAAAACAAAGGAAGGATTTCCCATACACAAAGCCTACAACGAGCTTAGCCCCGCCGAAATCGACTTGCTATGGAACGGCGACGGAGGCAACTGCCGGGGAATTATGGACTTTTTCGGATGGGTCGAATCGATGCGACATAGCATACAGTACCGTATAATTCTTGCCAAATACCGTGGCAAAACCGTATGCCGCCTCTGCGGAGGCAGCCGTTTGCGTCCCGAAGCCCGCAATGTGCGCGTTGCAGGAAAGACAATCAGCGAACTTGTGAGTATGCCCGTAAGCGGATTGCTTGCATGGTTCAACGATATCAGTCTTGACAGCCGCGACAGCGCAATCGCTGAGCGACTGCTTCTGGAAATACGCAAACGCCTGACATTCCTTAATGAAGTTGGACTGGGCTATCTCACCCTCGATCGCCTCAGCAACAGCCTCTCAGGCGGCGAAAGCCAACGCATAAATCTGGCGACATCACTCGGCAGCAGCCTTGTAGGTTCTCTATATATTCTCGACGAACCATCTATCGGCCTGCATTCGCGCGATACCGAGCGTCTTATCGGAGTACTGCGCAAACTCCAGAAACTCGGCAATACCGTAGTAGTCGTAGAGCACGACGAGGAAATAATGCGGGCCGCAGATTATATCATCGACGTCGGTCCGGCAGCAGGACGCCTCGGCGGAGAAATTGTATACCAGGGAGAAGTAGACTCGCTTAAATCAGCGACAGAAAGCTACACTCTCGGATATCTTAGCGGAAAACTTAACATCCCAGTTCCGAAAATACGACGCCGCTACCGCGACTACATCCGTGTGAACGGTGCTACGGAGCACAACCTCAAGGACGTAACAGTAGATTTCCCGCTCGGCGTGATGACAGTTGTGACCGGTGTCAGCGGTTCCGGCAAATCGACCCTTGTCCGTGATATTTTCTATAGATCGCTCAACCGAGAGATAAAAGGCGAAGGCGACGCCCCCGGCCAATTCAAAGGGCTTAGCGGCGACCTGCGAAAGATATCCGACATCATCTTTGTAGACCAGAATCCGATAGGCCGTTCGTCACGTTCAAATCCGGCTACCTACCTGAAAGCATACGACGAAATACGCGCTCTTTTCGCCGACCAACAGATCTCAAAGCAAATGGGATTCACGCCCGCGACATTTTCGTTCAACACGGAAGGCGGCCGGTGCGAGAACTGCAAAGGCGAAGGATTCATTACCATAGAAATGCAATTCCTTGCCGACGTCACCGTAGAATGTGAGGCATGCCATGGCAAACGCTTCAAACGCGACGTTCTGGACGTGCGCTACCGCGACCGTAATATATACGATATTCTCGAGATGACAGTCGACGAAGCCATCGATTTTTTCAGCGAAGAAACCGGCAACACCACATGTCAGCGAATCGTACGCCGCCTGAAACCGCTTCACGACGTAGGCCTTGGATATATAAAGCTCGGCCAGTCGTCATCCTCGCTTTCGGGTGGCGAAAACCAGCGCGTGAAACTCGCCTACTTCATAAGCCGCGAAAATTCCGAACCCACAATGTTCATTTTCGACGAGCCTACCACCGGCCTGCATTTCCACGACATACATCTGCTGCTCGCTTCTTTCGACCGGCTGATAGCTATGGGGCATACCCTCGTGATCGTAGAGCACAATACGGATGTGATAAAATGCGCCGACCACGTGATAGACCTCGGGCCGGAAGGCGGCGATGCCGGCGGAACGATAATAGCTACGGGGACACCCGAGCAAATTGCCGGATGCCCCCGCAGTGTGACAGGCCGTTATCTTGCGGAAAAGTTGCGCTGAACGACAGTATCAGCGCAGACGGTCATAGCTGCTCAAGAGCTTACGGTCACGCCCCATGAAACGATAGGCGAAAAGCGCGAGCACAAGCACCACGACAAGCAGCATGATGCCGCCGAGCAGCACAGGCTGCGCGTCGGGCATACCTACATACAGTACAAAACATCCTGCAACTATCGATGAAGCTATAAGCACTATCGACAGGAGTGTGACTGTCATCTGGCGGCGAAGATTTTTAAACATAAATATGGCCAGAAAAAGCAACAAGGCGATGGTCACATTCAAAATCATGAATACGGGAGCATCCTTCACAAAAAGTTGTGTCGGAGCTGCGGCAAGATTTTCCGTTTCAGGAATAGTGGCAAAAGGCGTAAGACAAAATACACACATCAGAGCCACCGCAATAAGGAGCAGAAGTGTCTGCCAGCGTTGGATTACCATTTGGATTACAGTTTTTATATTGGTTTTCAAATATTATATAAGGAGTTGAACGCAGCGGAATCATCATAGCGCACGGCATCGGCAAAAGCCGTAAGCAGAGCATCGCCGCCTGCCGGATTCATAAGTTCAAGAAGAGGCATAATCCGTTCAAGAGCCTGTTCCGGGGTCAAAGCTCCCACAGCGCAAGCACGCCGGACGTCGGCGACAGCCGCTCCGAAATCGCAACGGGCCAGGCTGAGGGCGGAAGCTTGCAGACATGTATCCGCATCGACATGCGAAGCCATCATCCGGTCAAGCAAAAAAGCGGCATCATCAATATGTCCGGATATCAGGCGATAGCGTACGAGCATACTCTCATCTTTGCCCGGATCGACATAAGCCAGTTTTTCATAAAGCGCAAGGCTGAGCGACGGATCAGAGTCGCCGGTCAACATAGCCAATGAGCGCAACATTCCCACATCGTCAGGATGAGCGGCCGTCAGAATTTCAAGCAGTTCTTTCGCCCTCGCTTCCGATTCCGGTCCTCCCTTTGCCAGATGGCATGCCACAAGACGCTGCATAAGCCAGTCGCCGGCATTGATATCAAAAGCACGTTCATAGAAAGCTATGGCGCGGTCCGTCTTGCCGGTTCGCTCAAAAGCGTATCCGACGCGTTCCAGAGTATGCGCGTCGGGGCTGAAACCCGGAGCATCGGCAAAAACGGCAGCTGCCTCCGGCAGCTCCTTTTCAATGCAGAATGTCAAGGCTTCGTCGGCAAGTCCCGGCGTAAGGAAAAACGGTCGGAGCGCATCGATGCCGAACGGATTCAGTCGTTCTGTATCAAACGGATTGACAAACTCGTTCTTCCTCCGGAAAAGCATAAAAAAGCGATAGAGGTTGCGCACATAGTTATTGACGGCATCCTGACGCAGTCCGGACTCGCTGCGGTCCGCTTTTATAGCCCCTGCTGCATCGCTTATGCTCTGATAATGTTCACCGAGGTTGAACAGCGGGCTATCAGGACGTTGTCCGGCCGCAGCCAGAGCCATTATCATGGCAAATTTATCGCTGTCGCAAAAAAACGGAACCGATGCAAAAGCCTCGGCTGTCATGGCTCCGTCGCCGTCGACCATATCGCTTAAAGCGCTGTGATCGGTATGAAAAGGCCTGAACCAATTTGCCACATCATGAAAAAACGGGAATGAACGCATTCCGGCAAACGCATTCATATATACGTCAGCGCCTACGGCCTGCATCTCGTTGAATTCCCTGAGTTTGTCGAAAATTCCCGACTTATGCAGCTTTTCCTCCCACTCCGGATTAGCGGAAGCCTTGAATGGATCGGCAGCGTCAATGCCAAGCTCATCCATAAGCTTACGTCCCTGAGCCATCATGCCGGGCATTATGTCACGGCTTATCTTACGGGACACATCACCAGTGGAGCATGCACGCAGAAGTTCAAGAACAGTAGTCGTAAGATCGTCGTAAAAATACGTTGAAGACGACAACGCTTCGAATACTTCTGAAAAATCGGCGGAATGGCGGCCCGTACCGCCGTGAATGAACGCGCCGAGCACCAGACCGGTAAGGGCCGCGACCGACAGGCGACACTCGTCCGAGGAGTACACACGTGCGAGCAAGTCGACGCGCCTGCGGTCGAACGCAGCAAGCAGTCCGAGTGTCACGGCTCCGAGCCACATCTCTCGGTCGGTCGCAGGAAGCCCGGTATCAGTCAGCATATCCGACAATGTTTCGGCGTCGGATTCCGAGAAAGGATGCCCGACCCATATACGGTTGAAAATATCACGGCTTATACGTTCAAGGCTCTCGCGGCGGCGCGTGTCAAGCAACGCTTCACTATCAAGCCGCAGATCCTGAAGTTCGGTCAGATAATCGACAGTCAATGTGCCAAGGTTTTCCTCCGGACGCATGCTGAAGTAGCGCAAAAGCGAAAAGTAAATTTTCGATGATGTCTGCGCCTCGGCTTCGCGCGCCATGGAGTTGACCAACGCCACCGCACGACTGCGTATATCGGTAAAATCATCATCGTCGATCCTGCTGCCTTTCCGGCCGATCAGGAACGACAACATATAGAAATAACGCTGTTCAAGCCGGCCTGTTTCCGCAAGGCGACGTTCGAGCTTATGCTCGGAAGCAAATCCGCGCATAAGTGCGAAAAGCCCGTTAAGACTCTTTGCGGCAAGTTGAGAGCGGCATTGGTTCTTGAATTCTTTAACTGTCATATTTCGGTTCTGCCTCGCGTTGTCGCGCTGCCTTAGTTTTAATGCAAAAATTATGCCAAAGGTTCATCTGCGGCATCAAGCAAAATCCGCCTCAGCACTTCCGACAGACTTTCGGTGACTGCTATGATACATCTGCCGTCGGACAGACGTACATACGTATGTCCTGCCCGCTCCGTCACATCGCGTATGCTGCCGGCGGCAATATGCTCAGAACCGACGGCCTGCAATGCGTCATGGTCATAATATGTAATGTCGAATCCGTCGGTCCTGCCGGATTCATGCCAGCATTGCGGCGCACAGGCACGCAGCGCATCAGGCGACGAAACCATAAGAAGCCAGCCGAAACCGAGAACAAGAGGGTAAACGATAAACGAAAATATCAGTGCCACCAGAGCAAAACGCACATCACCGCCGCCTCGCAGACCGAGATAAGCCAGCATCATATATACCGCTACGGCTATCCATGCGTAGCGCGCCAGCAGCCGTCGGGTAATGACGGCTGCATGGCGCGCCGGAACGATGCGGAAAATGCCCTTGTCTTCAGTTGTATCGGCCATAGGGAGTATTTCCGTTTATGTATATTATTCGGTCAATCAATATGATTGTCGCGTACGCCGACGTTTTTTTCTTTAGCTATTCCGTCGCGTATCAGCAATGCGTCAATGGTCGGATCCTGACCGCGGAAACGGCGGTACAGCTCAGCCGGATGTTCGGTTCCGCCGCGTGAAAGCACGTTGCGACGGAAACTTTCAGCCGTGACAGGATCAAAAATACCGTGTTCCTTGAAGAATGCGAACGCATCGGCATCAAGCACTTCAGCCCATTTATAGCTGTAGTAGCCTGCGGCATAACCGCCGGAGAATATGTGACTGAATGTCGTAGAAGTCATAGTCCCGTCTACATCCGGGAAGATGCGAACGCTTTCGGTAGCGGCACGCTCGAAAGCGACAGGATCAGCAACCGGATCCTTGACGGTATGCCAGCCCATATCGAGATAGCCGAAACCGAGCTGACGCATGCACTGGTAGGCGGCGCCATAGCGCGACGATGCGACAAGACGGTCTACCAGTTCCTGTGGAATGGATTCTCCTGTCTTGTAGTGACGTGCAAAACCGTCGAGGAATTCTTTCTCAGTCAGATAGTTTTCATTGAACTGTGACGGCAGTTCGACAAAATCGCGATATACGCCTGTACCCGACATCGAAGCATATTTGGTGTCGGCAAGAAGTCCGTGGAGGGCATGTCCGAATTCATGAAGGAATGTTTCGACTTCATATGGCGTCAACAGCGAGGGCTTGTCGGCTGTCGGTTTTGTGAAATTCATCACAATAGAAACAAGCGGGCGCGTATTCACACCTTCGACCGATATTGACTGGTCGCGGAATCCCGTCATCCATGCTCCGGGACGCTTCGACGCACGCGGGAAGAAATCCGTATATATGACACCTATGAAACGTCCGTCGGCATCGCTTACATCAAAAGCCTTTACGTCGGGATGATATACCTCTATGTCGGGGTTCTCTTTGAAATTCAAGCCATAAAGTTTGGTAGCCAGGCCGAAGACACCTTTTATGGTATTGTTCAGTTCGAAATACGGGCGCAACTCTTCCTCGTCGAATGAATATTTTGCGGCTTTGAGTTTATTGGAATAGTAGGAATAATCCCAGGGATTAATTGTCACGGAATGTCCTTCGATTTCCGATGCAAAAGCTGCAAGCTCGGCCATCTCGGCATCGAGAGCGGGACGATAGGCATCACGCAGGCGGTCGAGCAAGTCATAGACTGCTTCCGGTTTTTCGGCCATGGTACGACGCAAGCTATGGCTGGCATAGTCGGGCGCACCAAGCAGAGCGGCAATCCGGCGACGCAGTTCGGCAATCTTGCCTATATTTTCTATATTTGAATATTCGCCCTTGGTATTTCTTGAACAATAGAGGCGATACATGCGCTCGCGCAGGTCGGGACGTGCTGAATATTTCATGAACGCCATGTAGACCGGCTGGTCAAGAGTAAACAGATATTCGCCTTCGCGCCCCTTGGCCTTGGCGGACTCGGCTGCTGCCACTACAGAGCTTTCTGGAAGCCCGGCAAGATCGTCGGCTGTAAGATAGACTTCGTATGTATTCAGTTCGCGGAGAACATTCTGCCCGAATGCTGTGGTCAAAGCCGAAAGTTCGCTCTGCAGCTTGCGGAATTCCTCGCGGTCCTTGCCCTGAAGATTCGCGCCTGACAGGGCGAAAGAATCGTAGGTCTTCTGCAGAAGCATGGAATCCTCGGGATCGAGATTATAAAGGTCGCGGTGTTCATAGACGTATTTGACACGCTTCCAAAGTTCCTCGTTGAGAACTATGGAGGTGGAATAGTCGCTCAGTTTCTGTGATGCGCGCATGGATATCTCCATCATTTCATCGTTGCTGTCAGCCGAAAGCAGCGGAAAGAATACGTTCAATACCCTGTTGAGATCTTCGCCCGTATTTTCAAGAGCTACGATAGTATTCTCGAAATCAGGCATCGAACGCTGACGTGTGATTGCGTCGATTTCCTGACGTGCAATTTCAATTCCGCGGTCAATCGCGGCTTCCCAATGGCTGTCGTTTATTTTAGAGAACGGAGCGGTGCCATGGACGCCAGTAAACTCCTTAAACAGCGGATTGGCGGTCTGCTCCGCCACGGTTGTAGTCTGTGCCATAATTGCGCCTGAGCATAGGCTCAGAAAAGTAAAGATTGCGATTATTGATTTTTTCATGTCTGTTTTTTAATACCATATCCGGTAATTTTTACAAAAATACGGATTTTATTTCATTCCGCACTCGTAATAAATTAGTAAATTTACCGCGTTTTTTGTTAATTAAGAAAAATACAGACGTAGGAAAGATGATTATAGCATCACAGAAACGCAAAGAAAACATAGCTGAATATCTGCTCTACATGTGGCAGATAGAAGATATAATACGCGCCAACAGGCTCGACCTTGACCAAATCGGACGAAACGTAATAAGCCGTTTCCCCGGACTCGACGAAACTTCTGTCAAACAGATGTCGGAGTGGTACGAATCGCTTATCGACATGATGCGTCGCGAAGAAGTGACAGAAAAAGGCCACCTTCAGATGAATGTGAATATCATAGGGCAACTGGCACAGCTTAACAATCAGATCCTTGCCGACCCACGTCCTCGTTTCGACGCCTATCGAGCCGAATTCTACCGCACACTGCCCTACATCGTCGAACTGCGCGGCAAAGCGGGCGAAAACAAAGCGGGCGAAATAGAAACCTGTTTCAACGCCCTCTATGGCGTGCTGCTCCTGCGCCTGCAAAATAAAGAAATATCACCCGACACACAAGCCGCCATAACACAGATAAGCAAATTCACGGCTCTGCTGGCCAAATGTTTCCATCTCGACGAAGATGACCGCTTGTTCTCCGACGAGGAAACGGAGAACAAGCAGCCGCAGGAATAATATTATATGTCGCCAAATGTCAGTTCCGGCGCAAAGTATAGTCGCGGTCAGAGATTTCACATGTCATCATGTCGGCATGATGAATCTTAATATCTGAAATCGAAGTGTACTTATAAAATTCGCTACGTACGGCGCGTGCTATTTCCACACGCCATTTCGAAACTGTCGCCTCAGTCAAAGAATCGAGTCGCGGTTGCTGCAAGCCCGTCAGGACATTCTGTGAAAATGTCACTCCGGCCGGATCAATATCCACTTTCATACTCGACGGATCGAGTGTTACCACGACATCATCATCTTCGCCTTTCTCGAAAGTATAACGTCCGGAAATAGACGCGGTAGCAGCGACACTTACTTCATAAGGCATGTCAATTCCACCTTGAACCGCCTCTACAGGTTGAGTGACGTCGATAAGAGCGCTGAGATTAAGCGGATGTGTGGCATTTGCCTTATCCTGTACGCCGAAATCGACTGTGACAGTCGCCAACGCGTCGGCCGCATCAGGCACTCCGTCAAGACGGACGGGAGGTGCGGTCCAGGCACCTGCGATTTTTTCATTGCGCGAACATGATACCGCGACAGATACAGAAATAAGAATGCCTATGGCAAGCAGAAAAGAAGAGGTAAGATACTTCATTGTCCTGAATGTTTTATAAAGTCTGTTAACTGTCTATAAAACACATCAGGAAAGACAAAAGTTCGTTCAACCTCGCGACTTGTTCCTTTCCGGCAAAGCCGATTCGACGGCTCGGAACGATTTGTCCATAAGCGCCGGAAGATCGTGGGTTCCGTCGGCAGAAGCCGGTATTGGCTTGTGAATAGTAAGGATGATATGTCCAGGACGAGGTAACGACGCCCCGCGCGGCATGACATCATAAGCGCCGTCGATTGTAATCGGAACCACCGGCAGACCGAATTCCGTAGCCAGAATAAAAGCTCCGCGGCGAAAACGATGCAGGCGCCCGTCGAGCGCACGCGCTCCTTCGGGAAATACGACAACGGACATACCACCCGAGAGCTGACGCTCGGCCGTAGCCATAGTCCGGCGCGTGGCTGCCGGCGTAGAATTATCAACATATATATGTCCCGACACCCGACAGCTGTATCCGACGAAAGGTATCTTTTCAAGACTTTTCTTCATCATCCAGCGGAAATTATGTCCGAGATAGCCGTAAATTGAAAAAATATCGTATGCTCCCTGATGATTGGCCACAAAGACATAGGATGTGCCCCGGTCTATATTCTCACGCCCCCGTACGGTTACGCGCACCAAAGTCAGCGCACAGAAAACACGTGCCCAGATTTTTCCCGGCCAGTAACCGAACATACGCCCCATGCCTAAAGCACTTCCGGCTATGGTTATGGTGGCAGCTAAAATTGTCACGGCAGCGAGAAGAGGTATAGCGATAATAAACTGATATATGCGGTAGAAAAACATTTTCATATCCGAACCCGTTTTTTTGATTTTGCCGCGAATTTACACAAATCCGCGCTTTCAGGCAATAGGCGTATGAATCATAGCCGATAAACATTCATGGCTGTTTTTATGTTAATCTGCTAAAAACTTGTACAATCACAAATAAAAGAATATATGAAAACAATCCAAATCGCGCTGATAGCATTAGCAACAGCCGGCGCCGCAATGAATGCCGACGCCCAATATATTCCGAACGGCGGAATGCCGGGTATAGCCGTAGCAGGCTCCGTCGATTCCTCTATGCTTCCCGACGGCATACGTACTTTCCTCGAAAAGAATTATCCCGGAGTCGGGATCGTGAAATCCGAACGCGAATTCGAAAGCGGGAGATATGAAATAGATCTTGCCAACGGAGTCGACATGGACTTCAGTTCCACCGGAAAAATCGATGAGATAAGCGCGCCCGACAACACCGCACTACCCGAAGCCATCGTACGCAATATCCTTCCCCGCGCTACAATCGACCATCTCCACAAAAACGGATATCTCGGTTCTGTCAATGAAATCGACATCCGCGACAAAGGCGGATACAAGGTACAACTTGTCAAACAACAGCCTGATGAACTGATCTACGACGTCGACGGCATATTCATATCATTCGATGATTGAAGCGTAAGCTAAAATCATCCCGCCACCGGATGGTCGTTAACGCTTTTTTTGCTACCTTTGCGGCAAAGAAAACGAAAACGACAATGGCACCACGCAAACCATCCATTCCCAAAGGAACACGCGACTTCTCGACAGCCGAAATGGCTCGCCGCAATTATATCTTCGACACAATACGCGAAGTATTCGGCCTTTACGGATACCGACAGATTGAAACGCCTGCCATGGAGAATCTCTCCACGCTTATGGGCAAATATGGCGACGAAGGCGACAAACTACTGTTCAAGATACTCAATTCGGGCGATTACCTGCGGGGAACAGACCGCGAGCTTATAGATGCCGGGGATTATGTACACCTGACTCCGCAGATATCCGACAAAGGTCTGCGCTACGACCTGACGGTGCCTTTCGCCCGTTTCGTAGTCCATCATCGCGAGGAGTTGCAATTGCCGTTCAAACGCTTCCAGATTCAGCCCGTATGGCGTGCCGACCGTCCTCAGAAAGGTCGATATCGCGAATTCTACCAGTGCGACGCCGACGTCGTAGGCAGCGACTCGCTGCTGAACGAAGTTGAGTTGCTGCAGATTATCGACCAAGTATTCCGACGCCTGCGCATCCGCGTAGCGATAAAGCTCAACAACCGCAAGGTTCTCGCCGGTATAGCCGAACTGATAGGTGCGCCCGACAAACTGATCGACATAACAGTGGCTATCGACAAAATCGACAAAATCGGCATCGACAAAGTCAATGAAGAATTGTCGGAACGAGGCCTCGGCGACGAAGCTATCGCCGCCTTGCGCCCGATTCTTGAAATCAGCGGCAGCCTGACCGAAAGAATCGCCCGGCTCGAAACGTTGCTGGCCGACATCGGAATAGGCCGCCGCGGAGTCGAAGAGCTGCGCGAAGTCACAGAAGCTACCCGCGCCCTCGGACTCGAAGCCGAACTCGACCTTGATGTGTCGCTTGCTCGCGGTCTGAATTACTATACCGGAACAATCATAGAAGTAAAAGCCCTCGACGTCGAAATCGGCAGCATAACCGGCGGCGGACGCTACGACAACCTTACCGGTGTATTCGGGCTTGACGGCATATCGGGAGTAGGCATATCATTCGGAGCCGACCGCATCTACGACGTACTCAACGCTCTGGACCTCTACCCTGAAGCAACGCGTGTGGCCACAGAAGTAATGTTTGTCAACTTCGGAACGGCGGAAGCTTCGGCAGCCCTTGCGGCAGCCAAGCGCATGCGAGCAGCCGGCATATCGGTCGAGGTATATCCTGACAGCGCCAAAATGAAAAAACAGATGGCTTACGCCAACGCCTCATCAGTTCCTTATGTGGCCATTATCGGCGAATCGGAACTCGCCGAAGAAAAAATCACACTTAAAGAAATGGCAACCGGCTCTCAGGACTTGCTCGGAGTCGACGAAATCATAGCCCGCCTGCGCCCCTGAAAAGCGCAGACGGGTTTTAAACGATAAGATTATCCTCGAAATGGCTCTTTCAGCCTTTCGCAGAACTCGATTTTCTCGTCGTTAGGCCCTACAACTATGAAATACCGTATGCCGTGCTCCCAGAAAGGCAAGTAACTCACCTTGTCCTCAAGCATCTTGAGTCCTAAACCCTTATAGAAGGCAAAGAGGCTGTCTATCCTGCTGACATCAAGAGCCACATGGTCGACGGCTCCGTCACGATGTGTAGCACGGCTATTCTCATAAATCTCCATCACGAGATTTTTCAGCCGCATGAATGTCACACGCTCGTCAGCGGCGGCATTATATGTTTCATACTCCGTTTCAAAACCAAGCGTCCGGTAGAAATCAACGCTTGCCGCAAGATCATCGGTCGGGACACCTACATGTTGCACACCCGTAATTTGAGATTTAATATCCATTTTTCTGTCATTTTTAAGACACGTCCAAATGTACATTATTTTTCCGGATCAACATATACCCTTTTTATTAATAAATCCTGCCTCAATCCGATGAAATTACTGAAAAATATAGCAAAAGGCCTCCTGCTCTTATTTTCACTCGTCATCGCTCAGATTTCGGAAGCGTCAGAGCCTGTCGATTCTCTGGAACTCGAAGAGATTGTAGTCACGGGAAACTCGGCCTCACGGCGCATCAGCAAAATACAGATCGGCGCCGAAAGTCTGGAGTTGGGAAAACTTTCGCAGACTCCGTCGATGTTCGGAGAAGGCGACATCATAAAATCCATCAGTCTGCTGCCGGGCATACGCAGCGAGGGTGAAGGCGCCGGAGGTTTCGAAGTACGAGGAGGCACTGCCGCACAGAACCTGATTCTCGCCGACGGAATGACGCTTTACAATCCCGCCCACGTGATGGGTATATTCTCCACATTCAACGAGGATGCCCTCGCCGCGGCCACTCTCTACAAAGGTCCCATACCGGCCCGCTACGGTAATGCCGGCGCATCTGTTCTTGATGTGGCACTCGCACCCGGCGACATGGAACGTTACCACGCCGGAGGAACCATAGGCATACTTGCCGCCAAACTTAAAGCCGAAGGCCCTGTCGTCAAAGAAAAAGCGTCATTCGCAGTGGCGGCCAGACGCTCCTATGTCGACATGTTTCTTAAAATGGTGCCTGAATACCGCGACATAGTGATGAATTTCTACGACGTCAGCGCCAAACTGAGCAGCATACTCTCTGACCGCGACCGCCTTGATATTTGTTTTTTCACCGGACGCGACAATATGGCCATCGACATCATGGGAATGCACTGGGGCAATATCGCCGGCTCCGTAGTATGGCGAACAAGCGCCGGCGACAGATGGAGTTTCGCAAGCACCGCAGCCGCTACATCGTATAGCTCGGAAATGGACATGAATATAATGGCATCAAGCCAGGCTATCGACGAATATATCCACAGTTTCAATTTCAACGAACATATACGGTTTTCATTAAGCGACAAGCATGAGCTGAGTGCCGGACTGCGTTCCGAGGTTCTGAAAATCAAATCAGCCGAATGGACTGTCAACGGAGTGAACGAGAAAGAAACACGCGGAGGATGGCGGAATTCAATATGGCTTGCCTACACCGGCGACATCAACGGACACATAGGCATCGACGGCGGAATAAGATTGACAACTTTTTCGGTCCTCAACGGCTCCGGTTTCAGTTCATTCTTCTCACGATCCGACGATTATCCTGATTTTTCATCAAAGACATACGTGAATGCCGAACCGCGCGTCAGCCTGAGATACAGCCTCAACCGCAACCATAGTCTAAAAGCCGGCTTCGGCATTACGAGTCAGGACACGCACGCTTTGCGTTCCGGCACGACAAGTTTCCCCTCCGACCGCTATGCCCTGTCGAGCAAAAACATAAAACCGGAAAAATGCGTGCAATACTCAGCCGGCTATTCCGGAATGATACACGACGGAGAATGGGAATGGTCGGCCGAAGCATATTATAAAGACATGCACGATGTGTACGACTACAAGGACGGCCTGTCGATGTTCTCCTCCATAAACCTTGAAAGCCTTATACTTGGAGGTAAAGGCCGCAGCTACGGGCTTGAACTTATGCTGCGTAAAAACAGCGGACGGCTGAACGGCTGGATATCATACACCCTGTCAAAGACACAGACTCGAATCCACGGCATAAACGACGGGCTATGGTATGACGCATCGAACGACCGAAGACACAACGCCTCGGTAGTAGCCATATTCAGATTGACGGATCGCTGGAACATATCGGCCACTTGGTCATTCTCTTCCGGACAGGCTCTGACTGTCCCCGACGTAAAATACGAACTCGACGGCGCCACCTGCTACTACTATTCCTCGCGGAACAGCTACCGCACTCCCCCGCCCCATCATCTCGACCTGTCGGCAACATATATACATACAGGCAAAAAAATGGCCTATGAATGGGCTTTCGGAATATACAATCTCTATAACCGCTACAACCCGTACATCATATATTTTGTCGACGACGACACAAAGCCCTCGGGCACAGCGGCCATGCAGCGATCGCTTTACGGAATCGTACCATCGGTTTCCTACACTCTGAAATTCTGACCTATGACTATAAATGATATACGCATATACATTTCTATGATCACCGCAGCCTGCACATTGTGCGCTTGCGAGAAAGAACTCGACTTCCGCTACCACGACATAGCCCCGATAAACGTAATAGAAAGCTATGTTTCTGACGAAGGAATGCAGGCAATCATCACGGAAACAACACCGGTCGACGAGCCGATGAACACGACTCGCATGACAGATGCAAAAGTTGTCATAAGCGACATCGACAACGGAAAGTCATGGCAATTGCAGCCTGACAGTCGTGGAATATACACCTGCAACGAAACCGGCATAGAGAACCACAATTACCTCATTGAGGTTGAGCGTGACGGCAAGTATTTCTCAGCATCGGCAGTCATGCTTCCGCCTACGCGCATAAGTTCTCTCAGCTTCTCCTGGATAAAGATGCCCTACGACTATGTGGCCGCCCTCGAAGTATCGTTCGAAGAAAATCCCTCCAAAGACGGCGAATGCTACTGGGTGCGCATCTACCGCAACGGCGAACCGTATCGCTGGAGTGCAACCGACGACCGTTTTGCCGACGGGAAAGGAACGTTGAGCATTGTGTTCAGGACAAGCCGGCGCGATATATCGGAAGAGGACGAAAACGAGGTTCTCAGGGAAGGCGACATCGTCAGCGCCGGTGTGACACCCATATCGCACTCAATGTACGAATACCTCGAGGCTCTGACATCGGGAAACAGCAACGGCCCACACATGTTCGAAGGCGACCTGTGCCTGGGATACTTCATTGCCGGCAGCACATCGAAAGCATCCGTTGTCTACGATCCCGAAAATATTCCGTACGACAACTGAACGGCCTTTTATGTTTTTTGGCATAGCGAATTACAAATTCTCGATAATTTCGCGTAAATTTGCCGGATAATACGGGTCGCCTCGTTGCCGACAACCGTTTTTTCATGCAGAATTATAACACTATCGACACATAAATCAATTATGGCTCAGCAAGAAGACGTATTCAAAAAAATCGTATCACACGCAAAAGAGTACGGTTTTGTTTTTCCTTCAAGTGAAATATACGACGGACTTTCCGCCGTTTATGACTACGGTCAGAACGGCGTGGAACTCAAAAATAACATAAAACGTTACTGGTGGGACTCGATGACGCTGCTCCACGAGAACATCGTCGGCATTGACTCCGCAATCTTCATGCACCCGACAATATGGAAAGCCTCGGGGCACGTCGACGCTTTCAACGACCCCTTGATTGACAACAAGGATTCAAAGAAACGCTACCGCGCCGACGTTCTGATCGAAGACCATCTCGCCAAAATTGATGACAAAATCGAGAAAGAGGTGGCAAAAGCGGCAAAACGCTTCGGCGAAAGCTTCGATGAAGCGATGTTCCGCCAGACCAATCCCCGCGTACTTGAACATGCAGCCAAGCGACAGGCCATCCACGAACGCTTCGCCAATGCCATGAACAGCAACGACCTGGCCGAACTACGCCAGATCATAGTCGACGAAGAAATCGTATGCCCCATATCCGGCACAAAGAACTGGACCGACGTGCGCCAGTTCAATCTTATGTTCAGCACTGAAATGGGCTCCACCGCCGACGGTGCCATGACAGTCTATCTGCGTCCCGAAACCGCTCAGGGAATATTTGTCAACTATCTCAACGTGCAGAAAACCGGACGTATGCGCATTCCTTTCGGCATCGCACAGATAGGCAAAGCGTTCCGCAACGAAATTGTGGCCCGTCAGTTCATATTCCGCATGCGCGAGTTCGAACAGATGGAAATGCAGTTCTTCGTGCGTCCGGGCGAAGAGCTGAAATGGTTCGCACAGTGGAAAGAATGGCGATTGAAATGGCACAAGGCACTCGGACTCGGCGACGAAAAGTACCGCTACCACGACCACGACAAACTCGCCCACTATGCCAACGCCGCCACCGACATCGAATTCCAGATGCCTTTCGGCTTCAAGGAAGTGGAAGGAATACATTCGCGTACGAACTTCGACCTCTCTCAGCACGAAAAATTCTCCGGCAAAAAAATCCAGTACTTCGACCCCGAACTCAACGAAAGCTACGTGCCTTACGTCATCGAAACATCAATCGGTGTCGACCGCATGTTCCTAAGCGTACTATGCTCTTCCTACGAAGAACAGGCTCTTGAAGGCGGCGATTCCCGCGTAGTGCTCCACCTGCCCGCCGCACTGGCTCCCGTGAAATGCGCCGTAATGCCACTGGTCCGCAAAGACGGCCTGCCGGAAAAAGCCCGCGAGATTGTCGACGAACTGAAGTTCGACTTTGCCACACACTACGAAGAAAAAGACTCGATCGGCAAGCGTTACCGCCGTCAGGATGCAATCGGCACCCCATTCTGCATCACCGTCGACCATCAGACTCTTGAGGACAACACCGTGACATTGCGCGAGCGCGACTCCATGGAGCAGACTCGTGTGGCCGTCGCCGACCTCCATCGTCTGATTCACGACAGGGTAAGCCTAACATCTCTGCTGCGAAAGCTCAGATAAACTTATCGGATCTCCCCTCCCTAAAACCTAAAAAGTAGAGAAATTTATGAAAAAGTACATCGCCATCGCCGTTGTAATCGTCCTTGCTCTGACTCTTTTCTTCAATGGCAAGTCGACCTACAACTCTCTGGTAACACTCGATCAGGAAGTAGAGCAGTCCTGGGCAAAAGTAGAAGTACAGTATCAGCGTCGCTTCGACCTTATTCCAAACCTCAAGGCCACCGTAATGGGTTATGCAAAACATGAAAGCCAGACATACGAAAATGTGACCCGTGCCCGTGCCGGTCTTACAACAGCCTACGACAATGCCCGCGCACTCGAAGGCACAAGCCCCGACGCCGGAGCCGAATTCGAACGCTACAACCAGGCCCAGTCCGATCTCAACCGCGCCTTCAACGTCTATGTCAATGCCGTACGCGAGGCATATCCCGATCTCAAGGCCGACCAGCAGTTCCTCAATCTGCAGGCTCAGCTCGAAGGAACTGAAAACCGCATAGCCACCGAACGCGGACGCTACACCGAAGCCGTCACCGCCTACAACCTGAGGGCAAAACGCTTCCCGGCAAACATCTGGGCTTCAATATTCGGATTTGACGCAAAACAGCAGTTCAAAGCCGACACCGAAGCCGCAAAGGCACCCAAAATCGACTTCAACGAATTATAAATGAAAAAAATATTCCTGTTCATAGCCGCCGCAGCAATAGTCCTCGGCGCATGCACCAAGGACGAAGAAACGACCTGGGAGAAATATCGCGACTGGAGGGATACCAACAATGCCTGGCTCGAAGAGATGCAGGCAAAAAAGAATCCCGACGGGACTGACTATTATAAAGTACTCATACCCGAATGGAACCCCGGATCTTTCGTTCTAATCCACTACATCAACGATCGGAAAGAAACCGAAGGCAACCTCTCGCCGCTATACACCAGCACCTGCGACACCCGCTATACCGTGCGGCTTTACAATGGGACAGGAGTGGACAGTTCGCTGAATATCTCCGACGACGGAATCTATCGCACACGTGTAAGCTCCAACATACAAGGCTGGGCAATCGCACTGCAGGACATGCGCTGCGGCGACACCGCACAAGTAATAATGCCTTACGGCGTGGCCTACGGCGCACAGAGTTCCAACGCTATCCCGCCCTACTCCAACCTTCAGTTCAACATACGCCTCGTCGACATTCCGTATTACGAGGCAACTCCGTTCTGAAAATCAATAAAAAAATAATGACCTGCTACCGCTCGGCGATAGCAGGTCATTATTTTTTTATATGTATCAGTTATACAGCACCATTCCGGCAGCCATCGGCATGGTAACCGCCCTGAAAGGAAACTCTACCGATGCACTTCCGATAAGCGTCAGTACAACAGCAGCAATGATGAACAACACCTCAAGTACGATTGCCGTCACCTTTGTCGAACGTGAAGCCGACGGAGCATTGAAAACCACACAACACGAAGTCCACACCAAGGCTATAGCCGGAATCAGGAACACCATGCTCCATGCAATAGTCATCGCCGACACCATCTGCGACGTACGGAACAAGCCTGCCGTTTCAGGAATCACCGCAGTCATGTCGAACACACCATGTGTGGTGAGCAACACAAGCATAGAGATAATCAGGACCACAATACCGACCGATATCACAGAACTCACAAGCCCGACAAAAGCCATAAGACACTTACCGAGGATAGAGAAAAAAGTCGAAAAGAAGCCTTCACGCTCATACTCTACCGGAACATGTCCGTCATAAGGCGGAGGAGTCTGGAGTACTGTACGCCCTACGGTATCGACATTCACAGGCTGCCCGCGCATCTCAAGAATCTGCCGTGGAGAAACGGCTGCCGGAATAGTCATCCATGCAATAAGATAAATCACGACCCACAGCAACAAATAGTCAGAGGTAAATATCACACACAAGAACAAAAGCAAGCGCATGACAATCGCATTCCATCCCAGATAAGTCGCCAGGCCGCCTATGACGCCTCCGAAAACCTTGTTCTGCATATTGCGGAACAGACGCTTGCGACTCGGCAGATTTATGGATATGAACGGCTTGTCATCAGCCGGCGGCGGTGGCGGAGGCATAGAACCTTCACGCGGAGCGTTCTCTTCCGTATCTGCACCATCAGATGAATGATTTTCGTCAACAGAGTTTTCATCAAGCTCTTCAGGGCGCCCCATTGTTTCAATCACCGAGTTGACATCGGACAACGTTATCACATTGACTCCCCGGCTGAGTTTCTCGCTGAAATGTTCATGGATACGGCTTTCTATATCGTCAACTATCTCTGCGCCCTCGTCGCCTGTGAAAGTCGCTCGCAGCTGCTTGAGATAGTTCTGAAGCAAAGTATAGGCATCCTCGTCTATATAGAAGATCTGACCGTTTATATTTATGGGAAAAGTCTTTTTCATTGTTCGTTTTCTGTCGGTTTGTTTAGCAGGTGGTTCACGGTATGACTTATTTCATTCCATGCATCATTCAGTTGAAGCAGGAAAGTAAGCCCGTAAGGAGTCAGGGAATAGTACTTCCTCGGTGGTCCCGACGGCGACTCCTCC
>Ga0209064_1002163_pt1 | contig 23849 bp, 20 predicted proteins | sample Inofromicrocosms_FD_187498 | JGI IMG/M metagenome (GOLD analysis project Ga0209064, IMG submission 187498) | Mouse cecum microbial communities from Vienna, Austria - Inoculum for glucosamine and mucus D2O microcosms (SPAdes) (version 2) | ecosystem: Host-associated > Mammals > Digestive system >... | reverse complement strand
CACCACCACCGCCCGGATGAACAGCCGGAGGGTGGTGTGATTCTCCCGCTCTTTTTCCTTCAGAGCGTCCGGGACGGCGAAGGGCAAACGGGGGATGATCAGCAGGGACACGCAGTCGCCGGGGAAGTCAAAGCCCTCCCAGGCGGCCCCCGCCGCCAGCAGCACACTGCCTGGGCTGGCCTTGAACTGCTCTGTGGTATGGATTGCGCTGCGGCCCATGGTGAACAGAGGGTAACGCAGGCCGTGGTTTGGCAGTCGCTCCTTCACCGCCGACATGGCGGCATAAGACGTGAACAGCGCCAGGGCGTGGCCCTGGGCCGCGTCCAGCAGGGCGGCGATCTCCTTCGCCAGCTGCCCCGGTGGATAGCGTCCGCCAGCAGCAGGTTATAGTTGCAGATCTGGAAGAGATAGCGCCCGGAACCACAGTCCTCCAAAAAGGCGCGATACCGGCAACCCTCCCGCTGGCACTCGCAGATCCGGGGAACGCAGACACGCTCCCGGTCATAGCCGCTGAGATGGGTCGCCTCGTCTATGTCAAGCTGCCCCCGCAGGGAGAGCAGAGCCGCGCCGGATTTCCAGTTCTTCTTTTGAAGATCCAGTTGGCCCAGCCGCTGCTCCAGCCGCGCGTCGCAGACGTAGTGGGACTTCCCTTTGCGGATCACCGCCCGGAGAGGCTGGGCGATCATGCCGTCCTCCGTCAGCACATCGGACAGCAACGGGAGGTACTCGTCCCGCGCCGCGGTCTGGAGGGCGATGCTGGAGGTGGAGACCAGGATGGGCTTCAATCCCAGCCCACAGGCGGCCCGGAAACGGCTGTACACCGTCCCGGCCACCAGATAGGCATAGGTCTTACCGATCCCCGTCCCGGCGTCGCACAGGGCGATACCGCCCTCCAGCATGGCGTCCAGCATCCGGTGGCAGAGCGCCGCCTGTTCGGGGCGCTCCGCCATGTTCCGGGCGGGGAGAAGGACTTTGAAGATCCTATCAATTTCGTTATGGGCATTCTGCCTGTTATCGTTGGTTTTCATCCTAAATTCCCCTTGATTGGTTCATTTTTCATAGGTACTCATCGTATTCTCAGCTCGACCCCCGATGAGATATAGGGAACAGTGACGGACAAGGCTTGGCGGACCTTCACGGACACATTCCAGGGGCCTCTACTGCTTTCAACCCGGGGGATGGCGGGCGATTTTGCCAAAATCGTCCCGCACAGGCTTTATCGCGGCCCGGAGGGAGCAACGCTCCCTCCGGGCCATGGCGCGCACTGTGCGTTTGTCCGTGTGGTGATCCGTACTGCTGAAGTGGGACAACACCAGGAAGGAATCGTAGTCCGCAAAGTGTGCGCCGACATAGTTCTCTGTCAATCTGGTTCCACCTGTCACCGGCAGGGTCATGGAGCCATTTTCATCCATAATGACCACATCGGCAATGGCGGTAAAGCCGTGATCTTCGGCCACCTGATAGTGCATCGCCGTGTTGGCGCGGGAGCCTCCGTAGGCGGTGTTGCACTCCACAATGGTGCCGTTGACCTCATGCACAACGTCTGCGATCAGGGCAGGGTCCAGATAATTGCTGGCAGGCGGTTCTCCTGTGGAGAGCTTCACGGCTACATTTCCAGTGGGGATCCAGTTCAGGGCCTTATAAACCGCCATCAGAGCAAGGCCCAGGCCCTTGCCGCCATGCGGCTGCTGCTCAGTCAGATGGACGGCAGGGACAGTAATATGCAGACCCTCAGCCGCCAGCTGAATCACATATTCCCGCCTGTGCAGGCAGAAAAAGCGGAACAACCCGCTGAGATTTCACCCGGCTGACGAGCCGGTTGAAATATAGTCCCGTACCTGAAGAGGCCTCCGCTGCGCGCGGTGGAGCTTCAGAAGGTGCTCCACCCAGCGTTGGGACAGGGACGTTCCGGCGCGCCGTACAAACCTCAAATCATTTTATTGAAAGGAAGATTATAAAATGAGGATTCAACACAATATCGCCGCCATGAGTTCCTACCGGAACTACACCACGAACACCAACGCGCTGAGCAAGAACCTGGAGAAGCTGTCCTCCGGCTACAAGATCAACCTCGCCGGCGACGACGCCGCCGGTCTGGCCATTTCCGAGAAGATGCGCGCCCAGATCACCGGCCTGAACGCCGCTCAGAAGAACGTGAAGGACGGTATCTCCCTGGTGAAGACCGCTGAGGGCGCTATGCAGGAGATCCAGGACATGCTCAACCGCATGGACTATCTGGCCACTCAGTCCGCCAACGGCACCTATGACAACGAGGTGGACCGCCTGAACCTCCAGAAAGAGGTAAGCGCGCTGAAGGACGAGATTAACCGCATTGCCGACAGCGCCAACTTCAACGGCATCAAGCTGCTGGACGGCGAGCTGGACGGCGGCGGAGCCTCTACCCGCGCCCAGATTACGCTGCCCGACGTGGGCCGCCCCATCGGCGACGCCACCGTTCTGAAGGACGGCGGCGTTACCCCCGGCGAGACCGTGTTCGATGTGCAGCTTGACACCCTGGCCGTCAATGCCAAGGCCGGCGACAAGCTGACCGTGCAGATTGGCGAGGACGAGTTTGAGCTGACCCTGGAGGAGAAGCAATATTCGGCCGGGGACTTGGCCACTGCCCTGAAGGACGCTTTTGATGATAATGGCGGTACAATTGACGGTCAGGCGTTTGAGGCCACCGTGAATGGCACCAGCGTGAACTTTAAGCAGGTCAATAAGCCCACCAGCGCGGACGATACCGTGTCCGCCATGATGGACGTGAAGATCAGCTTTGAGGCTGCCGCTGGCGGCGGTCCGGTTGTGCTGGCCGCTGGGGATGGTGGCGCTGATGCCGGCACTCCCGCCGCCATCGAGGGCACCGCTAAAAGCGATATCGCTGTGGGTGCCAAGAAGCTGGATGCCAGTGGCTTGGACACCGACAAAATCTTGGCTGCTCTGAATGGCAAAACTATTGCCGATGGCACAAAGGTCACCATTGAGAAGAATGCCGACGACAAACTGGAGCTGAAGGTTGGCAACGAGGTTATCGGCACATCTGATGAGGTGGTCGATAGCAATAGCACCTCCTTCACCATCAAATCTGCGGACGGCAATACTACCTTTGGAACTATCACCGCCGACAGTGCTCCCGCAACTGCTGATTTCACCGCTGCTCTGGAAACCGGACTGAGCTACAAGGCCGCTGTTGAGGGCACTGATCCCGGACCTGATGCCCCCGGTGGAGATGGTGACGGCGAGGAGACCCCCGAGGTTGAGACCGTGGCCTCCAGCAAGCTGAGCGTCAACGGCATCGATTTGGCTGACAAGACTGTTACACTTACAACCCAGAATCTCACGGATATTGGGGACAAATTTGCCAAGCTGGGCTCCAACACCGGCAAGATCCTCATTAGCGGCGAGGTAGAGGTTGATCTGTCGAAGGTTACCGATGGCCTGACGGGCGGCACCTCCAAGGTCGAAGATTTGGCGAAGAATATGCTGGAAGCTGCCAAGGCCGGCGCGGATGCTTGGAACAAAGCCAATCCCGACAAGGACTACACCACTGCCGCCGACCGCATCAAACAGGCCGGCATCGGCATGAGCAACATGGACAACAGCGCTTTCACCATCGGCAACGAGAACGACACGGGCAAGCTCACCATCGACGAGGCGGCCGGCCAGACGGTGTACACCTCCGAGCTGTACACCAAGGATGGCTTCGAGGCCCTGTTCTCCGCCAACAGCGTTTCCCCCAAGACCGGTAACGGTCTGACCCTTCAGATCGGCGATACCTCCGACACCTACAACCAGCTGAAGGTTTCTGTGGGCGATATGCACACCACGGCGCTGGGCATTGAGGGCGTTGACATCAGCAACCAGGCGGGCGCTTCCAAGGCCATCCAGACTATCAAGGACGCCATCAACCGCGTCTCCTCCGTCCGGGGCGACCTGGGCGCTGTCCAGAACCGTCTGGAGCACACTCAGAACAACCTGTCTGTGATGGCGGAGAACATCCAGGACGCCGAGTCCACCATCCGCGACACCGACGTGGCCGAGGAAATGATGAGCTACGTCAAGAACAACATCCTGGTCCAGTCCGCCCAGGTCATGCTGGCCCAGGCCAACCAGCTGCCCCAGGGCGTGCTCCAGCTGCTGGGCTAATTGCTTCGGCTGCTTGAAAGGCGCATAAGGCAACAACAAGGGGGGGGCGGAAAATCCGCCCCCCCCACATGCAATTGATAATAAAGGATTTCCCGGTCATAACCGGCAAGCAGTACAGAAGGTAATGATACGATCTTTTTGTATGGTATAACACAAAAATTGCGAAACGGAGGATATATACATGGCAGATTTAGGATTGACAATGGAGGCCCAGGCCACTCTGAAGCGGGCCTTTGATGACGCGAAGCAGTGGAAAAGGAAGCGCATGCGCCTGCGCGGCAGCGGGCCGGAGGGCTGGGAGGAAGCCAAAACGCAGTTTGAGAAAAATCAAAGCGACATCAGGCTTGAATACGATCAGAACCTCAACCCCGAGGAGGTCAGCAAAGAGCTGGAAAATCAGCTCCGTTTTGTGATGCAGGTGGTCCAGCAGCAGGCCACGAGTACGTTTGCAAAAAAGGGGGCCGATTTTACCCGTGATCCCGAGCTTTGGATTGCGTTTTTCGCACAGTATCCCCTGCTGTTCAACTTCCGCGAGCGTGAGAGCAAGGTCTTTGACAAAAAGGAGTTCTCGCTGGACGCGAATGCGGAGCTGATCAACGACTGCCTGGGCGCCAATACGCCAAAAAATATTGCGGATTCCTTCATCAAGGCGCTGCAGAAGGCGTCCGGAAAGGTTGTCGAAACCAGCAGTGAAAACGAACACCTTCAATATCTGACGCTGATCCGTTCCTATGACAAGGCCAGCACTCTGACGATTTACCGGGCGGAATTGAAGCTGGAAGTGAAAAAGGTAAGAACCATCTGCGCAGGGACCGCCAAGCAGGACCTTCATATCGATTATGACCGGACGGTCTTTGAGATTAACAACGCATTGGCTCAGGTCCTCTATGAGCCGCTGATGAATACCGCAAAGGACGAGCTGGTCACCCGCCTGACGGCGTTCTTCCTGGCAATGGCAAAGGAGGAGTTTGACAATTTTGACGCATGGCTGAAAAATCTTTGATGAAAGGACCTGATGGCAATGATCTATTGTAATTTGAGTAATCATAGGTCGGTCACACTGTCCGCACCCAAGCTGTTTGCGGGATCCGTCACAAACGCCAGCGGCAGCTTCGCCTATGCAATGGAGCACCCGATCCAGAACATTCCTGTGACAACGGCCGGCAGCCTGGGCAACAATCCGGCACATGCAAATCAGGGCATATGGCTTGGGAGCAATGATCTGGCCGGAAAAGACAGTGTGCTGGTTCCAGGACTTGTAAGCTGTGCGGCTGTGCTGTTTTACGATATCAACTTTGTGCTGATAGGAGCCGGCCATGCCGCAGGCGGATTTATCGACAACGAGATAATGACTCAAATCACCAACACGATTTGTTCCGGCGACGTACAGTATATTGTCTATGCAACCCCGACATTGATGGGAGAGACAACAGGCTCCTATGCGGATTCCCTTGGAGAACTGGAAAAGAAATGGGATACAAGACGCATTTGCTTTATAGATAGCTTTGCATACCCCTCAATGGGGATGGTCATAGCGGATATGACAGGAAACATTTCCTTTCAATAGACTGTGGCGGCAAATGCTTTTTTCCCTGAGAGGAAACGTCCGTAGCCATCCATCTTACAGGGCCCTGGCCTTTATAAAGGGCGTGGTTTCCAGGATCGCACGATTTGGATACCTCGCCCTCTGATTTTATATTTACAGCGAGGTCAATTATGAAAGCTGTCGAAGGAAGCGCCTGTCTGCCAACAGCTCTACAGAAATAACGGCAAAATTTCTGGAAATTTTTTGAGGATGGATGCCGCTGCTATTGGCTGCCCTGCATAGCGAAATACCCGTGACCCCGATCTCAAACCGCCCACCCCACAAAATTTGAGATTGGAGATTAACTAGAGCGGTTTAAGGGGAATTTCACGGATGAATTACGATAATAACAGGCACAACGACCATAACGGGATCGATCACATATTTCAGGACCTTCTCCCCGCCCGGAACATGGCGGAGCGCCCCGAACAGGCGGCGCTCTGCCACCGGATGCTGGACGCCATGCTGGAGGGCGGCATCGCCCTGTGTGACGCTGGCACGGGAATCGGCAAGACCTATGCCTATCTGGTGGCCGGGACGGTGTACAGCCGTTTCCGGGCTGCCTGCGGGTTGGGAGCGAAGCCCATCCTCGTCTCTACCTCCAGCATCGCCCTCCAGACCGCGGCGCGGGACGAATACCTTCCCCTGCCGTCCAATGTGCTGACGGAGGACGGCATGATCGCCCAGCCCCTCCAGGCGGTGATCCGCAAGGGGAAGTCCCACTATGTCTGCGATGCGCGGCTGGAACAGCGGCTGGGGCAACTGGATCTCCAAAAGAAGAACTGGAAAGCCGGCGCTGCCCTGCTCTCCCTGCGGGGACAGCTTGACATGGACGAGGCGGCCCATCTCAGCGGCTATGACCGGGAGCGCGTCTGCGTCCCCCGGATCTGCGACTGCGGACGGGAGGGCTGCCGGTATCGCGCCTTTTTGGAGGACTGTGACTCCGGGCGGTATCTCTTCCAGATCTGCAACCACAACCTGCTGCTGGCGGACGCCATCCACCGGGGCAGCGGACGAAAGCCCGTCCTGCCGGACGTCTGCGCCCTTATTGTGGACGAGGCCCACAAGCTGCCGGAGACAGCCCGTCAGATGTTCGGTGTAACGCTGGAGGCGGAGGACATCCGCGCCCTTACCCACAGCCTGCGGGGAGAACGCTTCCTGCTGGCGGCGGAAGTGCTGACCGACAGCGCCAAGTCTCTGCTGCGGGAGCTGGACCGCCCGCCGGAGGGCAGGCCCTTCGACCACTACGGCAAATCGCTGGCCGCGCCGGAGCGGAGCCTGACGGTGATCAGCAAGCAGCTCCATGGTCTGCTGACACCCGCCACCCGCAGGCGGCTGAAGAATGTCTCCTCCAGCGTGGCCCTGTTCCACCAGGGACACCCGGATATGGTCTTCTACACGGAGGAGGACACCCACGGCGGCACCATGCTGTGCGCCACCATTGCCGACCTGACCGCCCAGCTCCGCCAGACGCTCTGGCGGCAGGAGCGGCCCGCCATCCTCACCTCCGCCACCCTGGCCGTAGGCGAGGACTTCCGGCGCTTCAAAGAAGAAACGGGCCTGCTCACCGACAGCCGCGTTACGGAGTCTGTTGCGCTTTCGCCCTTCGATTACCAGCGGAATTGCCTGCTGTACTTACCACAGTTTCCGCCCAGGCAGAAAGCTGCCGCCTATTATGACGAGCTGGCAAAGGAGATCGCCGCCCTGCTGGACGCGGCCCAGGGCCACGCCCTGGCGCTGTTCACGTCTTATGCCGCCATGTCGGCGGTGAAAGAACGTCTGCCGGGCCACGGCCTGCGCTATCCGCTGTTCACCATGGGCCGCAGCGCAATCCATACCACGGAGCAGTTCAAGGCCAGCCCAGGCAGTGTGCTGCTGGCGGCGGGGGCCGCCTGGGAGGGCTTTGACTTCCCCGGCGACTGCGTGTCCCTGCTGATCATCCCCCGCCTGCCCTTTGCCGTGCCAGACGCTTTGAAGGAGAAAGAGCGGGAGAACCATCCCACCCTCCGGTTATTTCTTCGGGCAGTGGTGGTGCCGGAGATGCAGATCAAGCTGAAGCAGGGCTTTGGCAGAGCCATCCGCACCGAGACAGATACCTGCGTGGTGGCCATCCTGGATGAGCGGGCCGCCAAGGGCAAGCGCTACAGCAAGGATGTGCTGGCCGCTCTGCCGGAGATGCCCATCACCGGCAGCCTGGAGGACGTGGCACGGTTTATTCGGCAAGTGAAGGGGCCGGATTATTTTCAGGAGGCATCCGCATGATCGATGTGAAGAACGAGATGCGGTATATCCTGGTGACCCGTCTGCTGGAGCAGGCAGCGGAGGCCGGCCTTCTATCCGCTGAGGAACTGTGGGCCGCCAAGCGGCTGGCCCTGGAGCGCTACCGCCCCGCAACTGTGTGGGAATAGTGATAGCTATTCCCGTCGAGGTGTGGTAGTGTTGTCGGTACACAGAAGGAAGGAGGCCGCAGGCATGAGCAAAAATGTCACTGTCATCCCGCCCAGCGAGAAAAAGCCCGATACCCTTCGGGTGGCGGCATACTGCCGGGTCAGCTCCGATTCCTCCGATCAGCTTCATTCCTACGCCAGCCAGATCCGCAAGTACACCGAGGAGATCAGCCATCACCAGGGCTGGGAGCTGGTGGATATCTACGCTGACGAGGGCCTGACAGGCACCCGGATGGAGCAGCGGGAGGACTTCAACCGCATGATGGCCGACTGCCGGAAGGGCAGGATCGACAAGGTGCTGGTCAAGTCCGTTTCCCGCTTCGCCCGAAACACGAAAGACTGCCTCGCCGCCCTACGGGAGCTGATGAGCCTGGGCGTGACCGTCTATTTTGAAAAAGAGAACATCAATACGGAGACGCTCACCACCGAACTGATGGTGAGCGTCTCCGGCGCCCTGGCCCAGCAGGAGTCCATCTCTACCTCGCAGAACCAGCGGATCAGCTATAAGCGCCGGATGGAGCGGGGCGAGTTCATCACCTGCAAAGCGCCTTTCGGTTATCAATTGGTCGATGGAAAAAACTTAGAGATCATTCCGGAAGAAGCGGAAAAGGTCCGCTGGATGTTTGAGTCCTACCTCAACGGACATAGCTTGGACTGGATCGCAGAACAGATGTCACAGACAGGCTTCCTCACATCAGATGGAAGATCCCGCTGGCAGCATACGACCATCCTCTATGTGCTGACGAATGAAAAATATATTGGCGATGCGCTTGCTCAAAAGACTTTCGCCTCTGCCTTTCCATTTGTCAAAAAGCGCAACAAAGGCGAGCGGGATCAATTTTATACAGAGAACACGCACCCTGCAATTATTTCAAAAGAGGTATTTGATAGGGTACAGGAATTATTCAAACGAAAATCCTGCCGACAGAAAGCAATTGCTCACGCCTATCCAATGACCCTGAAAATACTTTGCGGAAAGTGCGGAACTCCGTTCGCCCGCAGGGAGGGGCGAAGCGGCCTTGTGGTCTGGGTCTGCCGAAAACATGATAAGAATGCCTCACATTGTCCGATGGGCCGGATACCGGAAACGGAAATTTACACCGCCTTCGTGCGGATGTACAACAAACTCAAGTTCCATGAGGGCATTATCTTAAAACCCGCCCTCGCACAGCTTCATGATCTGAATAATGCCCTCCAGCGGGACAACCCTGCCATGCTGGAGGTGAACCGGGCCATCGCCACCGTCTCTGAGCAGAGCTACAAGGTCAGCACGCTCCGAAGCAAGGGCCTGCTGGACGAGGCTGCCTGCTCCGCCAAGCTGCTGGACATCGAGGCCAAGCTGACAGAGCTTCGGCGGGAACGCCGCCGTCTGCTGAAGAACGAGGACATCGAGGAGGTCGTGGACACCCTGCGCCAGACGGCGGATATCATCCACAGCGGCCCGGAACGGCTGGACAGCTTCGATGAAGCCCTGTTCGCCGATCTGGTGAAGAAGATCACAGCGGAGTCTCAGACCCGCATCCGATTCCGCCTCTACGGCGGCATTGAACTGACGGAGCAGTTCCGGGAGGTGGGCAGATGACCAACCGAAAGAATTTGTACGGCTATCACATCGAAAACGGTGAGCTGGCCATCGTCTCCCAGGAGGCGGAAACTGTTCAGCGGATCGCAACGCTGTATATCGCCGGCGGTTCCTATCAGAGTATCGCGGAAACGCTCAACGGTGACGGTATCCCGTTCAGCATGGAAGCGCCGCTCTGGAACAAGCACAAGGTGAAGCGCCTGCTGGAGAATCCGCGCTACACCGGAGTGGACGGGTACCCGGTTGTCATGGATCAGGATGTGTTCGACACCATCCAGGGTATCATCCGGGGAAAGACTTCCAACTACACCAGAATGGAGGACCGGCCTGTCCTGCGAATCAAAAAATGTCTGCGTTGCGGGAACTGCCAAAAAAGGCTGCTTGGAATGGGCGGAAAGGGGCAGCGTCGGGACACGCTGTATCTGCGCTGTGAGCAGTGCGGCGCCCTGGTCACGATTTCCGACACGGAGCTGATGAACGAGGTGTCCCGCCAGATGGCGGAGCATGACTGTCCCGCTGAACAGCCCTACGCCCCGTCTGGTGAGGTGATCCGCCTGACCAACGCCATCGACCGGGGGCTGGAGCATCCCGACAAGCCGGAGGACATTGTGTCCCTGATCTTGCGGGGGGCCTCCGCACGGTACGACTGCTGTCCGGCCCCAACTGAATCTGAACCTTTCAGCCGCCCAGCCGAAGCGGGTCTTAAACGCTTCGGTCAGGCGGTTTCTCATATCACCATCGCAGATGGAACCATAACAGTCCACTTCAAATAGGCAAGGAGGTCACCATGGAACAGGCAGTATTGGAACGCAGGGTGCGCGTCATCCCCGCCACCAAGCCCGCCCCCGCCAGCGGCCCCAGGCACAGCGGCAGACAGCGTGTCGCCGCCTACTGCCGGGTGTCCACCGACAGCGAGGAGCAGCTCAACAGCTACGCCGCCCAGCAGAACTACTACACGCAGAAGATCGAGGAAAACCCCGATTGGGAGATGGCCGGGATCTTCGCGGACGAGGGCCTGAGCGGTACCAGCATGAAAAAGCGGACGGAGTTCAACCGGATGATCGCCGCCTGTAAGCGGGGCCGCATCGACATGATCCTCACCAAGTCCGCCTCCCGGTTCGCCCGGAACACGGTGGACTGCCTCAAGGTGATCCGCACCCTCAAGGCCAGGGGCATCGCCGTGATCTTTGAAAAGGAAAACATCAATACGCTGACTGAGTCCAGCGAGTTCCTGATCACCCTGTTCAGCAGCTTTTCCCAGGCGGAGAGCGAGTCCATGAGTTTGAATATCATCCCTGGGATACGTCAGAGCATGAAAGAGGGCAATATCCCCTTCCAGTACAGCAGGACGCTGGGCTACCGCCGGGGGCCGGACGGCAGGCCGGAGATCGACCCGGAAGAGGCCGAGACGGTGCGGCTGATCTACACCCGCTACCTGGAGGGCCGCAGCCTGGGCGATATTCAGAGGGAATTGGTCGAGAAAAACATCCCCACGGCGGCAGGCATCCAGGGCTGGTCGCGGCAGGTGATCCAGAACATCCTGACCAGCGAGAAGTACATCGGTGACGGCCTGCGGCAAAAGACCTACACCACCGGCCCTATCGGGAACAAAAAGACGGTGAAGAACAACGGCGAACTGCCCATGTACTACAGCAGGGACCATCACCCCGCCATCATCCCCAGGGATATCTACTACCGGGTGAAGGAGGAGATGGCCCGCAGGGCCAGTAAGCGGAAGGTGATGCAGAAAAGCGCCAAGACTGAGCAGGGCAAATACTCCGCCAAATACGCCCTCAGTGAACTGCTGGTGTGCGGGGAGTGCGGAACGCCTTATAAGCGATGCACCTGGGCCAGAAACGGGAAGAAGCGGATCGTCTGGCGGTGCGTCTCCCGGCTGGAGTTCGGGACGAAATACTGCCACAGCTCCCCCACGCTGGACGAGGACAGATTGCACAGAGCCATCGTGGCCGCGCTGAACGAGTACGGCGCCATCCGGGCGGAGGTCAGGGCCGATGTCCTGGAGCTGGCGGAGCTGGCCCGGAGCGGCGGCAAAGATGGCGGTGTGAGCCTTCTGGAACTGCGGCAGAGGCTGGATGCTCTATCGGCAGAGCAGGCGGTTGTGCTGGATCAGATTCTGGAGAATATGAGCAGCTCGGAACTGAACGCCCAGCTCGAAACGGTGACGGCGGAGAAGCAGAGCGTCCTGGATCAGATCACGGCCTGCCAGCAGGACGAGGAACAGCGGGCCGCCCAAGCCTCCAGGCAGCGGGAGATGGAGGAATGGCTGGACCAGCAGCCCATGTGCTTCACAGAGTACGATGACACCCTCACCCGCAGGTTCGTGGAGCGGATCACCGTGGTGGACGCCGAAACTATCCAGGTCAAAATCAGGGATGCAGACGTTGTGATCGATGGAAAACTGTGCTAAAATAGCGCATGGAGGAATATGGCATGGCAATTTTCATAACAGGCGATACCCACGGAGATTTTATCCGCTTCAAGAAGAAAATTTTCTATGAGCAGGCGGAGCTGACCAAGGATGACTGCGTCATGATTGTCGGCGACTTCGGAGGCATCTGGGACGGCAGCGCGGAGGAGCGCCACTGGCTGGACTGGCTGGAGGCGAAGCCCTTCACCACCTTGTTCGTCTCTGGCAACCATGAGAACTTCGATATGCTGGCTGAGTTCCCGATCGAGGACTGGCACGGCGGCAGAGTGCAGCGTGTCCGCCCCTCGGTGATCCACCTGATGCGGGGGCAGATCTACGACATCCAGGGCAGGACCTTCTTCACCATGGGCGGGGCCAGCAGCCACGATATCCAGGACGGCATCCTGGAGCCGGACGATCCTCTGTTCAAAAAGAAATGCCGGAGGCTGGACGCCAGGGGCGCGATGTACCGGGTAAACCATCGCTCCTGGTGGAAGGAGGAGCTGCCCAGCGCGGAGGAGTACCAGACCGCCAGGGCCAACCTGGACAGTGTGGGTTGGGCGGTGGACTACATCATCAGCCACTGCTGTCCCACTTCGGTGCAGGACGAACTGAGCGGCGGATTTTACAAAGCCGATGCCCTGACAGATTTTCTGGAGGAAGTAGCCCAGCGGTGCCAGTTCAAATATCAGTTTTTTGGACACTACCACACCAACCGGGTCATATGGGAAAAATATGTCCTGCTGTACGAGCAGATCATCAGATTGAAAGAGTGAGAGCGGATAGAAATGACTCGGATACGTCCGAGGCGCTTCTATCCGCTTTCAATTTTTCTTTACAGAGGCATGGGATTATGCTATAATTGAGGCAAGAAAATTTAATTGCCGTTTTTTGCGAAAGACGTTCTAAAAATCCAGAAACCGTTGCGGCGCAACGGCTTTGGCGGTGCATCTTTTTTGTGAATGACCCTACCCAATTTGAACAAATTGTTGTCAGTTGTTCGGATTAGGTAGGGTCGTTCTTTGCTTGTAGCCCTTGTGTTTCAAGGGTTACAGGCTTTTTTAACTTAAGGCTCCATCTGTCACTGGCCAAAGGCAAACAATTCAAAATCAGAGTGCAAAACGTGTAAATTGCGGGATTCGAACCCCTACTGACATCACCTATGTCAACCTTAGGCCGTGTGGTTCCTGGCTTTCTCTTCTGCCTGACATGGCGTTTGATTTCTCAATGTACGGTGTGGACGCCGGCAATTGTAAAATTCAATGTATGAATCCGACCAATTCATATTAAATACGCACTGCAAAGAATGTCTTGTTGTAATTTGCATCATTTTGTATTATAATAAAAATAAAAGTCTAATTGTGCCTTCAATACAGGTAGGATATTAATAATCGAAAGGCTGGTTTGTATGCAAATTGTAACAAAATCTATTCGCGTTATTGATTATGAGGCGCAGCAGATTTATACCAGAGAAACCCCAGCCTCTTTTGACGAATACGTTACAGAACTCATAAGTTACGTTAATGGGAATATAAATGTTCGTGAGTTTAAAACCAGATCAGTTGATACAGAAGTTATCGGATGCATCAAACAAATATTAAGAAATCCAGGAGATGTAGAACTTATCGCTCAAAAAATTGATTCCATTGCTCATAGACTGCTCATTAAGGAAATTGATGCACAACAACGAGTCGCTCGTATGGATACTAATGTCCAAAAGGGGAGTCTCGTCCAAGCCTTATTATTTGATGAAGAAAATGAGACATCAATTTATCTTTTAGCCAAAGTTGAGCATAGCGATTTTGTTGATGATTCAGATTTTTCATTTAAGAGTGGATTCTCGAAAGATAAAAAAACGGTATGGAAATCTTGTTTGATTGATCTTCCCTCTCCCGATGCCACTTCTTATGCAGCCAGGATTTATTCCAATACAGTCGCTAAATACTGGAGTGACGATTTTCTGGAATTGGACGAAATGATCAATGATGAGAGTAATACATCAAAAGCATTTAAAGCTATTGAAAGCACACTGAATCGGAATATTCGTAATATTGCACCGAGAGACCATACCATCATCCGTAATGCAGTGATTTCTTATTTTAAGAGCAATGAGCATTTTGATTATAGCGTAATGCTTGACTCTATTTTAGGTGATTATCAAGTTACAGATTTACCAGAAGAAAAACTGGAGGTATTGCGGACAAAACTCAATCAATTACCTGAAGATAAACATTTTGACCGCCAATTTCATCCCGTACCTTCGGTTATCAATGCGCGTATAAAGAAAATCTATGAGGTTAATGACGGTATCCAGATTAGGATAACTGATGAAGTACACCAACTTGAAGAAACTATTAGCGCATATCAGGATGCAGATGGAATTCGATTTATCCGGATTAAGACCAATAACGAATTAACATACCGGCAATTCTGTGGTAGGATACCAATCGAGAATTAATCGATAGGAGGGGAAATTGTGAATTATATTGCTGCAATAATGTCTTTGTTTCAAAGCAGTGCTCACAGGCTCTCCGAACGCAGTAAAATCTTAGATATTGAATTTGATTATTCGGTTGAATCATTTCCTCAGTATTTACAGCTTGTAGATCTTATCCAGTCTTTCCCTCAAAGGGACGATGTTGTCATTTCTTTGACAAACGAAAATGATGACTTATTTTACTTATCATCTCAGGATTTTTCTTCTCAGCAGGAATATGATTCATTTAGAAGGGACTGTGAATATAGTGAACAAATATCTGCAAAAATCTCAATAAACAAAAATGTTAAAAATGGTGTTATCTCTATATATGATTTTTCCAGTTTTGCTGAGGAATTAAGTGAACTTTCTTTGGATGGCTTATTAAGCTCATTTTCAGCTTTGCTAAGCGAGTCAAATCAACTAATATTTGAAGTCTTTGATAAAGAGGTCTTGTTTAAAACGAAAACAATGATGTTTTCATCAGCATCACAGGAAGTTGTTCTCGATCCTTTTGATAGGGATCATAGAATGAATATGTGTTCTGAAACAACTCATTTTTTTGAACAAGCAATATATCAAGTTCTTCCCGATGATTTTCATATTGAAATAAATTTTGAAGGAAATCCTTTATCAGAAATATTTGATAAAATTACCCATATTTTATCCTTAATATATCTGTCATCTTCAGCGTCTCTCAATCACGAAACCCTGGAACTACAAGTTACAGGTCAAAGAACTCTTGAGTTTCAATGTCAATGTGCCACAGCTACTCCCAATCCAGAACTATACAAAATATATAATTGGATTTATACTGGTGGAAATCCAACAGACAAAGCACTAATTGCAAGGAATATACTTTGCCTTCACTGCCGATTCTCAGACATTCAAAAAATTGATGGGAAAACCTTTGCATCGATTCAATCAAACTATAATCTATATTTAAAGGACAGCGTATCAGAATATATTCAATTAACTAACAAATTGGCAGAATTCATTTCTGAAGAAGTCGCAAAGACCGGCGATTATGCTGTTTCTATGCTTGAGAAGTTTAAAACTAACTTACTTGCTATTTTCGGCTTTCTATTTACCGTGGTTTTAGCCAATATTGTTTCTGATAATCCGCTTGATAATATATTTACACATGACATTACTTTTATTTTGGAAGCTGTGCTATTTGGCTCAGTTATCTATTTGGTCATTTGCCTATTTGAGACAAAGTATAAAATGCGCAAGGTTTATGACAGTTATACTGCACTGAAAAAGAATTATTCATCAGTTCTGACTCCAGATGATATAAATTTGGCATTTGATGAGGATCGTCTTATGACAGAGATGAGTAATGAAGTAACTAAGGGAATGTGCAGATATGCCTGCTTATGGGGAATATTCATACTTGTCTCTTTTTTAGCAATAGAAATTGTCAGTTCTGAACCTTTTGCTTGGCCCTTGCTGCAGAAACTGTTTTCTATGATCAAAAACATCTTGACTATACCTGCTTCTAACAGCTTATCTACATAGGTGGGGTGAGCGAATGTCTAAACTAACGCTAGATGAAACAAAACAGATAAAGGTTTTAATGTCCCAAATCAGAGCATTTTGCAATATACTGCAAAGTATATTATCGAACTCCAATGTAACAGATATTGGAAGATATTCTAGTTATCAGCAAATGGCGTGTACATACAATGACTTTGCCGAAAATGCACGAGGAATTTTGAAGGTTCCGACAATGTTCTATACATTCAATTTGAATAAAATTCCTCGATATGGCGACGCAACATGGCCTCAAGAAAAAATGATTTTGGAGCAAACTCTTCTGTATGCAAATATGCTGTTGTCTGGACTGGAGGGTACAGTAGATTTTGTTGAGGATGAGTTTGAGAATATTGCAAATTTCTTTCAGTCTCGTTTGCGGGCAGCTATATATCAAAAACCAGAAAGAGAAATTGAAGTTCAGAATGCTATTGAATCATTACTATTAGGTAGGGGCTTTTCAAGAGGAGCAGATTATGACAGAGAATCGGGCAAATTTGAATTCTCCGGGAAAGAATATATTCCTGATTTTATAATTCCTAAGATGTCTCTTTGTATTGAAGTAAAACTTTTACGAGCAGGGCGAAAATCGAAAGTTATTGAAGAAATTAGCGCTGATATTACAGCATATAAAAAGATGTACCCTCATCAGTTGTTTGTTGTTTATGATCTTGGTGAGATTCAAAATGAAACTGAGTTTAAACGCGATATCGAGATGACAGATGGTGTGAAAGTCATTATTATAAAGCATTGATACACTCGGAAAGCTGAAAATCGTAAGCTGCATCTTTTTTGTCAACACAGGACAACTTGAACGACCTTGTCTGATCTGAATAGACTGTTGTCAGTTTTCGGATCAGGTAGGGTTGTTTTTTTGCCCAAAAGCCTTGACATGTCAAGGCTCTTGGGCTTTTTTGTTTGTCTAAAATCTGTCACTGGTTAAATACAAACAGTTCAAAATCTGAGTGGAAAACGTGTAAATAGAGGGATCCGAACTCCTCACATGTCAGGCTGTTGGATTACAAATGCAGCTTCTACCTGCTCAGGTGTTTGATTTTTCAATGTTCGATGAGGACGCTGCTGATTATAGAATATTATGTAGGAATCAACACCCTGTTTAAACTCTTTTTCGGATGAATAATTCTTTCGATACAGTTCCTCCTTTTTGAATGATGCAAAGAAAGATTCGGCAACCGCATTATCATGCGGCCTCCCTGAATCTGAGAATGGCTGGATCATTCCATGTTCATGTAGTAACTGCTGAAAACGATGATAGGTGTACTGAGAACCGCGATCACTGGGAAAAACAAGTCCTGCTTCGCTGTAGTCCGGACGCTGGTTAAGCCCATCTTTGACATGAGACTTGCGACAAATCTTGTGCTTACTTGGTGTCTCCTCTGAACCAATATGGTGCGGATCTTCTCAGCACCAAATACTTGACGAAATTCATCGAAAACATCTCGGATTATGACCCGGTATTCAGCCCGCCGTTTCTCAAACCATGCCTTGTCTCGTTTATTTCGGAAGATGTGATTGTAAAAGGTTCCTATTGAGACATCCAGAGCCTCACAGAGAGTATGGACGTCATACTGCCCATAGAGCAATTCCAATTTTTCAACCCGGTGCAACAACAGCTTATGTTCCTTCGGAGTAAAAAACTGCGCTTCGCCTACGATAGAATATTGTTTTACCCAACGGTAGATCGTACGTTCCGATATTCCATATTCGGTGCTTAACTTTTGAATCGGAATTCCTTGTTTATACTTTGTTACAATTTGTTACAATGACGGCTTTTTCTCAATTTGTGTAATTCATGGACTACCCCCCTTTCTATCGTGATGTACTAAGTTTATCACATGGAATGGAGTATTATCATCGGCACAAAATCTATAGGATGCTACATTAAACTGAGTCAGAAAATTATATGCTATCTCGAAACAAATTCATTCAATCAGTTCTACCTGCTATGATCCAGATATAATTCCTATTTCAAAATTTTACAATGTCTGTTATAATGACCCCAGTTAGTATAGGGCCAAAATAAGGAAGTACCTGGTTGCCTGTGAGTTTACATTATGGGTTGAAATTACTTTATCAATAAACCCGATAGCAAGACGGAAGGAAGAACTACTTAATGGAAGAACTTATATTGAGCAGCAGGCCAAAATTGGAACATCAACTACATTGGATGAACAGTTCAAATGTTCTTTGCAATTACATGAAAGAACAAGCTTTTCTTGATAAGATCCTTACAAATCGTGCAATTATCCCCCGCTACGTAATGGAGCCGCTGGAATATCTGGATATAAAAGAACTTAGCAAAATATGCTTTCCAATGACGTGTTTTTGTGATATTCCTTTTTCTAAAGTATCTACTCATATGTCCCGCTATGGTGAATATGGTATTGGCTTAGATAAAGAAGCTGTGCTGAAGAACTATGGGATACAACCTATTCACTATATGAACGATAAATCCCCTCTTACGAATGATTTCAGAGAAGCATTCCAAACATTTTACAAAGCAGACATAAAATTGCAAGGAGCGCCCCAAATGCTTCTAAACTATTTGAGCGGCACGTTGCTGTATATGAAGCCGATATGGGGTTCTGAACTTAAAGAAAACGGGGATGTTAAAAATTATGTGTACCAGGATGAGTGTGAATGGAGATATATACCGAATAACTTTCCAAAGGAGCTTCACTTGATTTTACCACAGAATGAAACAACTGAAATTGCGAAGCAAAAATACTCCGAAGTTCTGGTGAACCATCCAGAATGCTGGCTCCGATTTGAATGGCGTGATGTTCGATACATAATGGTTCCGGATGAAGCATCTGTGAAAAATACAATAGGGACTTTGTTAGCTCTGGATTTAGAGGACAGTGAAAAGTATATGCTTATATCTAAAATAGAGGTCAGCAAAAGATTTTCAGACAATATGTAGTCGGAGGGAAAGTTTATGATGACAGATTTTAATGATGCATTTGGAAAAGAAACTGGCATAAATAAAGCCATACCGGATGAGGTCTTTGCATCACTATGTGCCGACCTTCCAGATAACTTTATGTATGTCAGAGATGAAAATGGTGAATATATGGCAGTTCCCCGTCCCGACAAACTTGACCAGGGATTAAGATTGACTACGGAATTTGACTTTGACCTAAAAAATGATGCTGAATTATTATATAATTTAGAAAAAATCTCCATAGAAAAATGGCCGGAGTACTTTTATAGAATTCAGAAAGTGGTTCCTGTTAAAAATGCTAAAATTGGAAATGACAAGAAGGTAATCCCGCTAGAGAAGACAACGGGAAACCCATTGCAGGAAAATGGGTTTATTGTGACGCAGGCAATGATGTACCCAGAAAAATTTCCAAATCCGATTACTGTTAATTTTGAAAGTACAGAAGGAGATAGACTCCCTATAAAAATTCAGCAACAGGTATATGACAGTTTATTAGAGATAAAATTTCAAAATATAGATTTCCCAGCACTAAAAGTTGAGATTTATCAATACTCTCCCTTACTTGATGAGGTACATCATGAAAAATCTCTTACAAGTGCGAATAATCCGTATCGGTTCATATTCTCTATCAAACCATCTAAAGCTCAGACAGTTAAAGAGGCAATTACAGCACTTCATATATTTAAAGGAATATCTGATGGCACTGCAAAGATAAATGGTCAAATTATTGTGCCCAAAGATGGGGGATCAACACTAAATTCACAACAAATTGATGACGCATTAACTTTCTGGTCAACTGCTTTGAAATTAGAAGAAAAACTAAATGTATCATTTTTTCCAGGGGCAAGTTTCCCTATCGAAGATGTAAGGTTTTTTGACGAATTAAATTCATGCCTTATAGATAAAAAAGAAATTGTATGGAAACATCCCTTTGATCATTTTCGAATGGGAAAATACCAACCCGCTGATGAAGCCCATCATTTAGAAGATCTTATAGGAAAAGAGGGGATATTCTATCAATTTATAGAAGGGCCTATTGCAGCCTCGTTGTTAGGGGCAGAATTTAATATATATAGTCATACTGAGTTGAAGGATTTTATAATTACCAATATAGAATGGGATGATGCGCAAAAGGAAGGGTGTACAATATATATTGCAGATGCTCCCGGAAAAACATTGAAACTATCACGATTATATGTTACAGAAGCAGAACGAATTGACGGTGACAGACAATAAAAATGGGGGATACCTACATGAAACGTGGAATTGTACATTATGGCCGTCTTGCGTATCATCAACCTGCCGAGGCTCATTCTACATGCAAGCTTGCGGTTTCATTACCTAATGGTCGGACAATTTCCCTCTGGAAAGAGACATTAGGCAATATGGGGTTTGATATTTCGTTGCCAGATCTAACCTCGAAGGAGTTATTCGAGTTCGTAAAGGCGGCATTTGAAGAACAGAAAAAGGTAACACTTCACGTTGAATTTTCCAGTAAATATATAGCATCCTTGGATGGAACAGCTCCGATTCCGTTGGGTAAGGCAAGCAGGCTATATTCTGGTGGAAATATCGTTTATGTAGACGAATTAATATTAGCCGCACTTTTTGAGTATGTTGCTACATATTATCTTTGGGCTAAGGATTTCGAGGACAAAGAATTGTTTTCATTCTGCTTTCGCTATGCAACGGGTTTGTTTAACTATTCTTGTCGTTTAGGAGTACTCACGAACGATGACCGGAAGGCACAGCTTGTAGAGATAATCAGGAAACATTGCGATATAAATGGAGTGAATTTAATTTCTGATTTGTATTGGTCCTGTCTTGCGTTTGCATATTGCCATGAGCTTGCTCATATTTACTTAAAGCATGTTGAACTAAACAATCAGCCCGACACACTATGGAAAACTGAATATGAAGCTGATGCAGTGGGGTTCGATGTATATCTTCGCATCATTGAAACTGTGTGTAAAAACACAAAAGAACCATTTGCGGGTATATTCCATGATTACTTGTATGTTGCTCCAATGATCCTGTTTCAGTTTTATGAGGATACCTATTTTATGAGCTATTGGTTATTTGGCGAGCGAGCGGGTGGTAGCCATCCTCCGCTAAATGAACGATTTAACGCATTGCTCCGGATTAGTGAACAGCCCAAATACACATTTGAAACAAGTGAGGGAAATGATCTGCTTAATAATTATATTGATATCTCAGAGTGTTTTCGAGAACAACTGATGTTGAAGCTACAAAGGGGAAAGTTAAATCAAATAATTCGGGAAGGAGTCGCATTTATGTCGCAGACAGGGTATTATGAGGCGGAATTATTTCAGAAAAATATGTGTGATGCGTTGAAGGAGGATGCAGAGAAAAATGGCTGGAACAGTGAGCATGTGATTGGTTTGTGGGATACCGCAGTAGATATTGAGTTACTGGATGAACCCAGTGCCAATTCTTTTGTTTGGTTCCATAAAGGGAAAACCTATTCGACCAAAGCGTTTAATGTTCGGTTTTCACTCAAAAAGGTACTTGTATCGGTTTTAGAATATGGCGGGACATTTGAAATACCGGATAGTGAAGTCAAAACTATTTTTGTTGCGCTAATGATACTTTATAAACTGGTAGATATTGGGACGATAGAACTAAATGAAGCTCATGCCGCAGCGGTAATTAAGTGTCACAAACTCCATGCTATGAAACGTCCGATCATTGAAGAGGAGCTATTACAAGTTCCAAATGTAACACATGCGATTATTACTGAGTTGGATCGGCTGGGATGTATAGAATTAAGAGAAGGCTATGTTCGTTTAAACGAAGAGATTTATGTACGTTAACAGATTAAATAAGGGCAAAAGTATTGAGCAATGATTACAGTTTACTAATTTTGGAAACTAGGACGTGTTCACATAAGAGCATCCATAGCAAGAGCAAAATAGACAAAAGTCAAAAAGATGACATCAAGTTTGTCATAGCGGGTAAAAATATGGCGAAAACGCTTGATGCGACGAAACAGCCTCTCAAACTGATTACGCTGTTTGTACAATTCCTTATCGTAGTCCCAAGGATCTTTACGATTGCTCCTTGGCGGAACAACAGGCATATAGCCAAGCTCCACAGCCAAAGCTCTCGTCTCGTCCCCCTCATAAGCCCGGTCCATCAGGAGGTAAACCGGATGGTCCACCGGACCGAGCTGTTGCAAAAGGGCACGACCTTCTGGACTGTCGCCACAGTTTCCCGCAGACAACGAAAAGATTCCCCCATCCCGATCAGATGCGGCGACCATATGAAGTTTGGTGTTCCATCCGCCCCGTGTTCTTCCAATGGATTGCGTCCCGTTTTTTTCAAAGCGCCCATTCCATCCGGATGAACCTTTATGCAGGTGAATCCAAACTTATCACATTTACTTGGATTTGAATAATTTCCAGTTACTGCAACCGCAGAAATACCTGTTCCAAAACTCCCTTTTTCGCCCAGCGGTTTATCCGAACATAGATCACGTGCCAATCTCCGTATTCTTTGGGCAAGCTCCTCCATTTGCCCCCATTTTCCACTACGTATAGCACTGCATTCAATACGTCCAGGTTGCTGATTTTGGCTGGTTTCCGCTGTTTGGGAAAGCACTCTTTGATTTGCTCGTAATGGGGTGATTCTGTGGCCAGAAAGAGATTGAACCTCTCCACCCCAAAGGATATCCGCAAGTCCGCCACCCGGGTGGCAAACATGCTGCTGAATGGCGAGATTGGAGCCAAGGCGGGACAGGCCATTATTTCCGCCTGCAAGGTCTGTCTGGATTCTATCCGCACCGATGAGCAGCAAAAGAAGCTGGACGAGTTGGAGCGGATTGTGGAGCAGCTGACTGAAAAATAGAAAGCCGGGTAGGGGACTATACCCCTACCCGGTAAATTTTTAGGAGAACAAAGAGACCAGCGCTAAAAATGGTAACGTCAAGAATAATGCGCAAAATAGTTTGCAGGCTCTGGCAGAATAGGATCAGCCAGCAATAGAGGCATCCTCCAGGGTAACTACTAAGTGCTTCATATTCATGTACTTCTTGTTGCCCCACTGGGTGCCAGCTACATGGCGGAGCCTGGCACAGACCAGCATCAAAGCAGAATTGCCATCCGGGAAGCAGCCCACTACTCTGGTACGGCGGCGGATCTCCCGGTTGAGCCGTTCCATGACATTGTTGGTGCGGATACGAGTCCAGTGTTCGCTGGGAAAGTCGCAATAGGTCAACGTCTCTTCAATGCCGTCCTCCACTTTCTTGGCTGCCTCCTTCAGCTTCATTTCCCGCAGCTGGGCCACCACGGCCTTAGCTTTCTCACGGGATGCTTTTTTGCTCTCTTGGGCGTGGATCGCCTTAAGCATCTTGGCCACCAACTTCACCTTAGAGCGCGGTGTCACAGAAAAGACATTGCGGTAGAAATGGACGGTGCAGCGCTGGTATTTGGCCTCCGGGAACACTTCTCCCACAGCCTCCAGCATTCCCAGACACTTGTCCCCAACCACCAGCTTGACTCCGTCCAGGCCGCGGCCTCGCAGCCACCGGAAGAAGCTGACCCAACTGGCCTTGTCCTCTTTCATACCCTCAGCGGCGCCAAGAACTTCACGGTATCCGTCCTCATTCACCGCAATCGCCACCAGAACGGCTACATTCTCATACTCTCCGCCCCAGTTCCGCCGC
>Ga0209064_1002161_pt1 | contig 23862 bp, 21 predicted proteins | sample Inofromicrocosms_FD_187498 | JGI IMG/M metagenome (GOLD analysis project Ga0209064, IMG submission 187498) | Mouse cecum microbial communities from Vienna, Austria - Inoculum for glucosamine and mucus D2O microcosms (SPAdes) (version 2) | ecosystem: Host-associated > Mammals > Digestive system >... | reverse complement strand
CTCCATTGTCATATCCTGCGTGAACTTGCCGTCTTTGTAGCAGTAAATGCAGAAATCCTCGTTTGGTGTGCCGTCGGCATTCGTGCCGAGTACTTCATTTGTGAGCGGCATTCCGCAGCTCTGACAGAATTTCATTTCCATATCGTTAGTAATGTTTTTGTCGGTTTTTTATTATCTGTTCAAAATTCTCGCGCCCCCAGTTGAGCAGAGCCTCGACATGTGGCAGCAATGTCTTGCCGAACTCCGTCACCGAGTATTCCGTGCGCGGAGGGACATCCGGGAAAAGTTCGCGGTGGATTATACCGTCGGTGGTTAACTGCCTTAAGACCTGCGACAGCACCTTCTCCGATACCGACGGGATGGTGCGGTACAGCTCGTTAAAGCGCACCGGCCCGTTCTCGGAAATCTTCATGAGAACCACCAGAGCCCACTTGTTGCCGAGCCATTCAAGCATCGGAGCCGCTTTGCAATATTCGTAGTCAAGTTTTTTAGCCATAACCGGGGTTGCAAAAAAGACTGATTATGAGCAACACAAACTTTCCGGTAAGGGTCAAACCCGTAGGTAAGTTATTGCTCCCGCTCTGATAATCATCTAATTTTGCACCACGAAGTTACAAAAAATAATCGAGATATGATGTATCCGCAACTACATTTCACCGGGCAGGTGTGGCGTCCGCCATACGAGGCCGGTTCCCAGCTTCTTCAGATTACATCCGGCTGCACATGGCACAAGTGCAAATTCTGTAGTCTTTATCATGGAACTCCGTTCCGTATGTCACCGCTGTCGGAGGTGGAGGAAGACCTTAAAGTCATCCGTCAATGGCAACCGCGAGCCCGACGTGTCTATCTCACCGGAGCAAATCCTTTTGCATTGAGTTACAACCGACTTATGGATGTGGCTCTTCTACTAAGGAAATACCTTCCTAACATAGCATCGTTCGGAATGTTCGCACGTGTGACAGACATTGCACCAAAATCGGTGGAGGAACTGAAAAATCTCCGTCACATGAAGCTCGACAGTATCAATATCGGTATCGAGACAGCTCACGACGAGACACTCGAAAGAATGAACAAGGGTTATCACGCATCGGACATTCTTGAGCAATTGTCGAAACTCGACGAGGCCGGTATCCGTTACAACGTGTTCTATCTTAACGGGCTCGGAGGAAAAGGAAAAGGAGTGGAAAGTGCCGTGGCAACAGCCGACATCCTCAATCAGCTCCATCCCTGCATCATCAACATCGTATCGCTCACGATATTTCCTGAATCACAGCTGTATCAGGAAGTGCTCAACGGCACTTATGAGGAAGAACCTGAAATCGAGAGGCTCATGGAGATGCGCACACTGATTGACCGACTGAAAATAAAGGTCAATCTGCTTGGCCATCACGTTTCCAATACGGTGCCGGTAACCGGAGCTTTACCTTACGATAGACTCGCGTTGCTCCGTGAATTTGACAAAGCGATAGCCGAATTTCCTGAAAAGGAGCTAAAGGCATATCGCAATCGGATATGGCATCTTTGAAACTTCTGTTTTCATTATTTTAGACTTACCTTCTAACAATAGTTCGGTAAAATTTGCATATTCAATTGAATATCAATAAGATGCAACAACAATTCAATATCAATGCAAACTATTGTGTATCAGTGCGATACAGCTATGCCTGCTCAAAAATTACCGAACTGTTGTTCTAAAGAATGACAATTTATGATGGATAGGATATCAATTAAAATATGTAAATTTGCAGTCTGACACAAATCATATTACACAAATGAAATTCAGTGCTACAGTAAAGAAAACACTTTCAGCATTTTTGATCTTATTGCTGATGGCTGGAGTGTATGGAGCGGTTATATCTCTCTGCAATCAGTATCTTCGTAAACATGAAATGCTCGCAAAACCAAGTCAATTTATTCTTGGCGCATTTATGTTTATCGGATTCTATCTAATTTACAGATGGTTCTCAAAGCGAATAGATTCAATATCCAAGCTTGATAATAAGAACTGACGATGAGATATAAATATTGTCCTGAATGTGGTTTTTGTCTTTTTGACAGAGAGGCCGGTGATGATGGCGCTGTCCCGTATTGCGATAGATGTAAGCGATATTGGTTCGACTCTTTTTCTTGTTGTGTGATTGTCATGGTTGTCAATGAATTCAATGAAATCGCATTATTGCGTCAGTCATATATTTCTGATGAATATCAGACTTTTGTAGCCGGATTCATGACTCCCGGAGAGACAGCAGAGCAAGCTGCTGTCAGGGAGGTCAAGGAAGAGCTTGGTCTTGATGTCGGGAAACTGGTATATGCCGGTACCCATTGGTTTGCAAAACGAGAGCAGCTTATGCACGCTTTTATCGGTCATGTCAGGCGATCTGATTTCCGTCTCTCGACTGAGGTAGACAGTGCTTCATGGGTAAGTCTGGAAGATGCTCCGTCAAAAATGTTCCCGGACCGACCCGGCAATACACAGCACATCATCTATAGGCAGTATCTTGATTCGCTATCAGATCGGAAATTCAGAGGTACACGCATTGGATTTAGCCTTTGGTGAAAGAGTGGATTTCAATCAGATTTCCCTCGGGATCTGAAATGTAGCAGGTGCGTTGTCCCCAAGGCATGGTTTGAGGAGCAAATATCGATCTCGCTCCAAGAGCGGTCACCCTCGCATACTCTTCATCAACATCGTTAAATGTCGGTACGTGAAAAGCCAGTTCGACCGTACCGTTCAGCCCTTTCGGATAAGAATATTCATGTCCTGTCATTTGCTCAAAGGCTATGCGCGGAAACAAAATTAGCCACATGCTCCCAAGACGCATCGTGATATTTGGCTCTTCACCGTTCCAATCGGTTTCAAACCCCATAATGTCGCGATAAAATGCCACCATGCTGGCATTGTCTGTCGTAAACAGTCCGATGGTATTGAAATTAAATTTAGTCGCCATAGATATCTGCTTGCTTTTTACGGTTTTCCATTATCTGTTCAAAATCCTCGCGCCCCAGTTGAGCAGAGCCTCGACATGAGGCAGCCTTGCAATATTCATAGTCAAGTCTTTTAGCCATAACCGGGGGGAAGAGTGATTATCGTCTGATTTTGAATCACAAAGTTACAAAAAATAATCAAGATATGATGTGTCCATAACTACATTTCACATGACATATGTGGCATCCGTAGGTCAACGTCGCAAATGTGGTCCGCGAATATTATCCGTTGCTGTCCATTGCTCTGCTAAAATGCTCTCTGACCGACATTTTAGGCTGTAGAGCAAAATTTCTTATAAATCGGATTTTTCGGTCTTTCCACCAAAGAAAACCGATTTTTTTAATTCCGGCTATGTTGAAATCATGATTTTTTTCATAATTTTGCCACCATTATACCATGATATATCAATAAAATATAAATACTCTTTTCAATTCACCTAATCATTAATCAATGAAAAAACTGTTAATTTCAGTCTCATCACTGTTGCTTGCATTCGGGCTTTCGGCTTCTGAATCCGCTCCTGCTTTTCCCGGGGCGGAAGGACATGGCCGTTACGTGACCGGCGGACGTGGCGGAGAGGTACGCCATGTGACAAATCTTAACGATAGCGGACCCGGATCACTCCGTCAGGCACTGTCAGGAACGACCCCGAAAATTATTGTTTTTGATGTGAGTGGCTACATTGATCTGCGTTCGCAGTTGAATGTGACTTCCAATACCACCATTGCAGGACAGACCGCTCCAGATGGAGGCATAACGCTGCGTTACTATACCCTTTATTTTGGCAACTGTGACAATGTCATTGTGCGTTTTATCCGTTCACGTCGTTCTCAGGTGAAGGATGTCAATGACGGTGCCGATGCGACATGGGGGCGTAAGCGCAAAAATATCATAATAGACCATTGTTCATTCTCATGGAGTATTGATGAAGTGGCGTCGTTCTATGACAACCGAAACTTTACTCTGCAATGGTCAACCATTGCAGAGGGTCTTGCCAATCCGGGGCATACCAAAGGCGCACACAGCTATGGTGGCATATGGGGTGGAAAAAACGCGTCATTTCACCACAATTTTGTAGCCCATATCCAGAATCGTGCCCCTCGTTTCAATGGCGCACGGTATGCTTGGGACGGCTATGACAAGACTGTCTATTCTTCCACGGTGGATGCTGAGCGAGTGGATTTCCGCAACTGTCTGGTGTATAACTGGGGAAACGGCAACGGTTGTTACGGTGGCCCGGGCGGAGGATATGTAAATATGGTAAATAATTACTATAAGGCTGGTCCCGGTACTAAAAACAAGACCCGTGTCACTCAGGTGAGTGTCGCTTCCGATGGAAATGCGGAGGGATCAAGTCTTAAAGGATATGCTTCCAGATATTATATAAACGGTAATTATGTGACAGCTGCTTCAAATCCCGAGGACTACGATTGGTCTGGTGTGATTTATGACGGAGGTCTGTTGACTCTGAACGGAGAACGATATATAGCCGATGCAGCCCATTTATACGGTGAAAATGTATCATATGTCAATATAAACGATACAGACTGTGTGTCTCTCAAACTTGACGAGCAAATCGATCCCGGAGAAGTCACGACACATTCGGCTACTGATGTGTATGATAAGATTCTTGACTATTGCGGGGCATCGCTTTATAGAGATGATGCAGACATCCGTTATATGGAGGAAACCCGTACAGGGACTACCACATATAAAGGAAATGTGGCATATGTCGATGCGAATGGCAAATCGTATCCAACATCAAACACTTCAGGAATACTTGATTTTATAAATGCTCCCGATGGAGAGCAGAATCCTAAAACAGCCAGCTTCCCTGAGCTTCCATCCAATACGCGTCAGGATGATTATGACAGTGACGGCGACGGAATACCCGATGTCTGGGAGGTTGCTCAGGGGTTAAATCCAAATGACGGGACTGACGGTAAACTTTATACGCTTGACCCTCGCGGATGGTATACTAATGTGGAGGTTTACATAAATTCGCTTGTCGAACCTATAATGAAAGCCGGTAATATGGATGCAATCAGCGCGGTTGATGAATATTATCCAAAAATCAATCTCGTTGAGTCCGGAATCAAGGATACGTTTGTGTCCGGACAGATTGAACGCATAGAATATTATAACCTTCAGGGTATGCGCCTTGCAGAACCCGCTCAGGGTGTCAGCATACGTCGTACGGTCTATACCGACGGAAAGATTGTGACTGATAAGGTCGTTAAATAATATCTCACGATAATTCATGGAGTGTGTGGAAATTTCAAGATGTCCGCACACTCTATGTTATATAATTGAGGATGTTGAAAATACTATATATGCCAATTGGTGTCAACGACGGTATATAAAACAGCCTTTAACCAATTTATCAACCGATTAACCATGAAAATACATGTAATGTCAGCCCTTGTGGCCATAATGTGCTGCTTTATGGCTGATGCCGCCATACCGGCAGTCCCTCGTGACACATCGTTTACCGTATGGTCTACAGATAAAAAAATTAGAAAAAATCACCCCGAAGCTGTGGTTGCCAAGCCCTCTCTGCCAGATGGCGTGAGAGCATATAATGATGTAGTTTATACTACGATTAAAAAGACCCGTTTCGGAGACAGGGATCTTCATGTCGATATTTTTCGCCCTGACGATAACAAGACCTACCCGGCGCTCATCATGATTCACGGCGGTGGGTGGAATTCCGGTGACAAGTCATTGCAAATACCGATGGCGCAGCAGATAGCTTTGCGAGGATATGTCACCATCCCGGTTGAATACCGCCTGATACCCGAGGCGCTCTATCCGGCCGGCCTTCATGACATAAAAACTGCCGTGCGATGGGTTCGCGCGAACGCAGCTCAATATGGCATCGATCCTGAACGCATCGCGGTTTCCGGATGTTCGGCCGGTGCTCAGCTTGCCACACTCGTCGGTGTGACAAACGGCTCGAAGACACATGAAGGCAAAGGTGACTGGAGAAAAGTTTCGAGTGATGTGCAGGCTGTTATTAATATGGACGGGATAGCGACTTTTGTGTCGGAGTCAAATATTGCTGATGCACGCGATCGATTCAATAAAAAAGGAGTGTTGCCGGTCAATGCCCAATGGCTGGGAGGGCTTTATGAAGACTCTCCTAATAACTGGAAAGAAGCCTCGTCACTTTTATGGATTACACCGAAGTCAGCGCCGGTATGCTTTATCAGTAGTGGGCTGCCTCGCTATAGCGACGGTCGTGACTCGCTCGTGGCAATCTATGATTCTCTGGGAATCTACAGCGAGCGTCACAGAATCCCGGTCGATGTCCATCCGTTCTGGTTCTTTCATCCTTGGGTTGATACGACCGTCGACTATGCCACTTCATTCCTTGACAGGATGTTTAAACCGGATTCAGCCAAACTGCCTAAACGTTACCGCTTGACGGATTACGGAGTCATTAATGACAGTACGCTTCTTCAGACATCTGCCATTCAGTCGGTTATTGACCGTGCTGAGGCAGAGGGCGGGGGAGAAGTGGTAGTTCCTGCCGGAACATATCTGACAGGTGCTTTATTTTTCAAGCCGGGAACGTCATTGACGCTCTATGAGGGAGCGGTTATAAAAGGTTCGGATGATATAAACGATTATCCGTTGATTCCCTCGCGCATGGAGGGGCGTAGCATCTACTATCATGCCGCGCTTATAAATGTCTACCATGTCGACAGTTTTGAGATATCAGGACCGGGAACGATTAATGGGAACGGATATAAGTTCTGGGTTGAGTTCTGGGATAACGTTGAGCGGGCAAATAAATCCGGCCGGCCTTGGACCAATCTTGAGGTGCGTCGTCCTCGTCTCGTTTTTCTGTGGGGATGTGATAATGCCTGTCTGAGTGGAGTCCGTCTGATCAATTCTGCATTCTGGACTTCACATTTCTATCGTTGTAATGACCTTGTGATTGAAAACTGCGAGGTTCAGGCTCCGCGTGAGCCGGTACGAGCCCCAAGCAGTGATGCAATAGATCTCGACGGCTGTCATAGAGTGATCGTGCGTGGATGCTATCTGAACTGTGATGATGATGGAGTATGTCTGAAGGGTGGTAAAGGTGTATATGCCGACCGTTCGTATGAAAACGACAGTGTGACCGATATTCTTGTCGATGGCTGTGTGTTTGGCCCGAACCTGCATGGCACACTGACTCTTGGCAGTGAGTGTATTCATGCGGATAATGTGGTTATGCGTAACTGTCGCGTTGATAATGATTGTTCGGTGCTTAGATTGAAAATGCGACCGGACACATATCAGACCTATGAGAATATACGGGTCGAGAACATAACCGGTCGTTTCGGCACTCTTGTCGAAATTTTGCCTTGGAAGCAATTTTTCACTCTTGAAGGAAGTAATGAACATCCTGTCGGTCTAATCCGCAACGTCTGCATCAGCAATGTCAGCGGAAGTTGTGAGAGTCTGGGCGTTATAGCTGCCAACGCTGACGATACGGTAATTGATTTTACCATATCGGATATTGATGTCAGGGCCAAGACTTGCATATTCCGTTGTAACTATCCTGAAGTCCGGCTTGATAATGTGAAGGTGAACGGAAAATCTCCTGACATTCTGCCTGCGGATGATGAAATGAAAGATTCGCTTAACTTTGATGCCGTAGATCTTCAGCAAGGAAAAAATAAAATGTAGTTGATTGGTTGACTGATAAACGAAACGATGCGCTCCGTAGATTGCTTTTGCATTTCGGAGCTCATCGTTTTAGATGTGTGTATAATACCAGTATATATTATTCAGTATATATTATAGGTGTTATATTTGTTGAATGACTTTTAATAACACCATCTCAATGGGATTGTCAAGCTCATTAGCCGGATTGTCAGTATTCAGTAATTCATCCAAGAATAAGATTGAAAAATTATTGGTATTAATGAAATATTTCCTTAAATTTGCAACGTTGAAAAGATTTAGGAAAAACAACACTTCTATAAAATACATATTAGAAATGACTATCGATCAGTACAATTTCAACGGCAAAAAAGCCATCGTCCGCGTAGACTTTAACGTACCTTTGGACGAAAACGGTAAGATAACCGACGATACCCGTATTCGCGGCGCTCTCCCGACCCTCAAGAAAATCCTTGCAGACGGAGGCAGTCTCATCATCATGAGCCACATGGGCAAGCCCAAAGGAAAGGTTAATCCCAAGATGTCTCTTTCTCAGATTAAAGATACAGTGGCAAAATATCTTGGCACAGAAGTTGAATTCGCTGAAGATTGCGCCAAGGCAGCCCAGCAGGCCGCTGAACTTAAGCCCGGTCAGGTTCTTCTCCTTGAAAACCTCCGTTTCCACCCTGAAGAAGAAGGCAAGCCTGTAGGTATTGACAAGGAAGATCCCGCTTATGATGCAGCCAAGAAAGAAATGAAGGAGCGTCAGAAGGAATTTGCAAAGACTCTCGCTTCATATGCTGATGTCTATGTGAATGATGCGTTTGGTACTGCTCACCGTCGCCATGCTTCGACTGCTGTCATCGCTGATTACTTTGACAAGGATTCAAAGATGCTCGGCTATCTTATGGAGAAAGAGGTCAACGCTGTCGATGCTATCCTGAAGGATATCAAGCGTCCTTTTACCGCGATCATGGGTGGCTCGAAGGTTTCTACCAAGATTGGCATCATCGAAAATCTTATGGACAAGGTGGACAATCTTATCCTCTGCGGTGGTATGACCTATACATTCGCTGCAGCCAAGGGCGGAAAGGTCGGAAAGTCGATCTGTGAGACAGATAAGTTTGATCTTGCACTCGATATCATCAAGAAGGCAGAGGAAAAGGGTGTAAATCTCGTGCTTGGCACAGACTGTATCGCCGCCGATGATTTCAGCAACGATGCCAATACAATGGTAGTTTCATGTATGGATGTTCCTGCCGAATGGGAAGGCGTTGATGCTGGCCCTGTTACCCGTGAAATGTTTGCCGATGCAATCAGAGATGCCAAGACTATCCTTTGGAACGGTCCTGCCGGAGTATTCGAGTTCGATAATTTCGCAGGCGGTTCACGTGCGATTGCCGATGCGATTGTAGAAGCTACTGAAAAGGGTGCGTTCTCTCTCGTAGGTGGCGGTGATTCTGTGGCTTGTATCAACAAGTTCGGTCTCGCAGACAAAGTTAGCTATGTGTCTACCGGTGGTGGTGCGCTCCTAGAAGCTATCGAAGGTAAGGAGCTCCCGGGTATCGCTGCAATCCGTGGTTCTGAAAAATAAGATAGTATCTTATATCTGAGATAATAATAAAAATATCGTCCGGATCTGCCTTAAGATTCCGGACGATATTTTTTACTACGTCTGTTAGTTCCACGAATGTCTGACGATTGTCATGCCCAGTGCACCGGGTGTCATCTTTAGTATGGTCGTTCTCGTTTTCTGAGCTTTTAGTCTATTGTAGCTTTGCAATGAAATCTGGAGGTTCTTTAACGTGTCGTCCGGTAGTCTGACTTCCATGAAATAGACTTTGTAGGGTTCGCCACGAGTGTAAACCTTGCGTGAAATACGTTTACGGTGATAACGTGTTTCAGTGTAAATGCGTTCGACAGGAGCGGTTTCACTGCGCGTAAGTTCCTCGTTGCGCAGAAAGTAATTGGTACTTAGGATGATAGCTGCGGACATGGCAGTTGCTGCAACCACGTGGCATAGAAAATTTATCGCTTTGTAACGACAGAGTGTAAGCCTGTGCCATTTAGAGGACATAGGAATGCCTGTTGCGAAAGCTATCACTATGGATATGGATGCGATTTTCCCAAGGCCAACCATAGTCATTGAAAACAGAGCCATTGCCAGACCATAAAGCATAACCACGGTCAGTGCGACCGTGATTATGCCGATAATTCGCCAAGTGTCGGATTTAGTGCCAGTCATGGCGTGTCGAATTGTTATTTTGTTGTGGAAGGACGCTCGAATCCGTCAGCTTTTGCACGTTCAGACATGCGTTTTATGCGATCAACCGTCTCAGGATGCGACGAGAACATCTTTGTAATGTAGCTGGATTTGGCATTGTTTTGGCCTTCCATTTCAAGAAATTTCTCGAAAGCCATCACCATGCCCCACGGATTGCGCCCGTTTGCCTTTAGGAAATCATAGCCGCAATCGTCAGCTTCTTTTTCCTGTTTCTGTGAGAATTTCGCGTCGATGAGTGAAGAACCGAGAGCTCCGAGTTGCGACTCGGTGAGTGCGGCTGCCTTGCTGCCGGTAGATGCTATGGCATCTTTCATTGCATCTGATAGAAGTTGTGTTCGGAACGCTTTTTTTGAATGATGTTTCATCACGTGTCCGATTTCATGGCCGATGATTCCGAGAAGTTCGTCATCGTTCATTATGTCCATCAGAGATGAGAATACGCGTACGCTTCCGTCCGGGCATGCGAAAGCATTGACATCAATTACTTCGTAGACCTTGAAATTCAATGGTATGCCATCGGCATCATTGAGATTTTCAGTCAATTTTTTAAGTCGGATTGTATACGGACTGTCATCTGCGCTGACAGGATTGTTCTTGTCCATCCATTCAACTGATTCTTTGACGTATTCCGCCATTTGCTGATCAGTAAGAGTGACGGCCTGTAGGGTTTTGGTAGCAGATCCGGCTACTTTCTTTAAATTAAACTGGGCATATACCGGGGTGGAAAAACAAAGGACTCCGAGTATTGCCAATGCTTTGATAGATGATTTCAGCATACTTCTAAGAATTAATGTGATTTATGTATATTTACAAGACCCCATATGACGATAATCACATAGCGGTCCATTGCGACAGCTTCGTGATGTCGGATGTAAAATTATATAAAAGTTAAGAAATATGCAAGTATATTATTAAATGTAAATCCGCATTGACGTTCTTCAAAATCTCTATGCAAGAGATAATATTATGAGTGCAAAGATACGGAATTTTCCTCAATCACTGTGCGTTTTCTGCAACTTTTTGCAGAATATATTCCAATTTCAAAAGCAAATATCAAGTTAAATTGTTGCTTGCGTTAAATTAACGCACTCATATTCACCGTTTTTCATTCCAATACAAATCTCTTGCATAGAGATGTATGGCTTCCGCGATACGAAAAACGCGGATAGTTTTCGGAAGTGCTATGGTTGGCTGATTTTATGCATTTGAAAATCAGTGCAATACGAATTGTAGCGCTAAGTAAAAGAATTGCCTGAACTTTTTCTGTTGCATATATCCTGATGGATGATAACAATCGCTTCTGGTTTGTGCTGAATTATATTTCACCCTCGTTTAATCGGAGAGAAAGAGTCGAGAGAGTGATTGAAAAATTCAATACATCTGTAAAAAGCGATCTTGACGTTTTTGCTCCCACCTTTGTAGAGATGTCGCAGGATGCGGAAAATGGTAAACCCGTAGAGCGTCCGTTGCTGTATCACTACGTATTTGTGCGTGGTTGCCTCGACGATGTAAGAATGCTTTGCCGGACAGTTACGGGATTTTCGTTCGTGCTAAACTATGCCGGTGAAAATCGTTATATGACAGTGACGCCAGCAAGTCTGGAGGCTTTCCGCATAATAGCAAGACTTTATGAATATAAACTGCCATGTTTCTCGGTTGATAATGTCACATTGGAACAAGGTGATGAGGTAGAGGTTATGGTAGGTCCGTTTGCAGGTCTTACAGGGACATATATCTCTCGTAAAGGTGCATCGCAAGGAAATATTCTTATATCTGTCACTCAAAGTCTTGCGGCTGTGGCCTATGACATCAGGGCGGATTATGTGCGCGTCATCCGTTTTGCGAAGGATTCAAAAAGAGCATACGACCAGATTGAAGCGTTCATCCCGCGTCTGTTGATGGCTCTAAGGTGTTATCACGATGGGACAAAGATGGATTCATTGTTGATTTCGCATCTTGTTGTCTTTTGCCGGCGCATGGAGGATGTGAGACTCAACAATGACAAGGTCGATTCAAAGTTGCAGCTTCTCTTGATGACAGCCAACATGATTCTTGGAAACATGGATGATTATTTTAAGGCTAAAACGAGGTTCGACCGACTGGCGCGGCAGATTACAAACCAGCTTACGCAGGCGCTCGTCATCTTGCTCACGTCGGTTGTTTCTCATGATTATTCCGGTCTTGAAAATGGCTTGTCGCTGATTGAAAGCAAAGAAGGAAAACCGTCCAAGTTCCAGTCTATGCTGGCTTCTGAATACAAATATTATCTCTCTGTCGATTCTTCATGCCTGCTCAAAGCTTAGAAAATTTTAGCGGTGCTGTGATGCCCGTCACGGACTCTACCGATCTGACGGCTACGATGGCCTATGGCTACTATCTGCTGGCGCGTTATCAATGTGGAGTGGCTGATAGCTTGGCTGTTGGGCTTGATACGCATGGCGATGTGAGGGAACTTCGCCGCTTTGTACGACTGCTTGACCGTAGGCTCGACTCAGCCGTCCCGGCTGAGTTGTGTAGTCTTGTCCCGCTCTATGAGCTGATTTATAGGGTAGGGCATGGGTGTGCGCCATCTACTAAAATCAGAATGGGAAGCCGTCAGAAATGCTTTCATGCGTGGCTTCATGGTGATATGGCTATCACCGAGACGCAGTTGGCAGGAATGATTCGGACTGATCTCAGGCGGAATCCGGCCGACGTTGATGCGAGACATCTGTCATGGTATGCCGGTGTAATCGACGGATGGTGTAGGGCGCTGAGGCGCACTCCTCGTTTTGCACAATTGTCCTTCGCCGAAAATTTTGCCCGGCTATCGATACTTCTTAAAGAAAATCTTCGTGCATTTTATCCTGCAAGTGAAACCCGCGTGAAACAAGGCTGGGTTAAAGCCAACCTGATTGACAATCTCACAGATTGCGACACATTGTCGCTCAAGGAATACCGCTCATTTCTCAGCAGCGCTGTCTCTCACGGTATTACTACCTCGGAATATATAGCGCATGATACCGCTGCCCTTTCAGAGCTCGGCAGCCGGACTGACATTCATCCCTTTGAACGTGAGGCATACCGTCTGCTCAGGAATAGTCGGCAGTTTACCGCGTGACCTCTATTCATCACATATAAGCAAAACCAACTCCCAAATAATCACTATAACAACGATGGAAAAATTTAATATAGCCGTGGCCGGGACTGGCTACGTCGGGCTTAGCATTGCCACTCTTCTTGCTCAGCACAACCATGTTACAGCTGTCGATGTCATCCCTGCGAAGGTCGATCTCATTAATGACCGCCGTTCACCGATTCAGGACGAGTATATCGAGAAATACCTTGCCGAAAAGCCTCTCGACCTCACTGCCACGCTCGACGGTGCTGCAGCCTACAGCAATGCAGATTTCGTTGTCATCGCAGCCCCGACAAACTACGACCCGGTCAAGAACTATTTCGACACCACCCATGTCGAGGAAGTCATCGACCTCGTGCTTGAAGTGAATCCCGAAGCTGTCATGGTGATCAAATCGACAATTCCTGTGGGCTACTGCCGTTCGTTGTACATGAAATACGCAGCCAAAGGTGTCAAGCGTTTCAACCTTCTTTTCTCGCCTGAGTTCCTACGCGAGTCAAAGGCGCTCTACGACAATCTCTATCCCTCGCGTATCATTGTCGGCATACCAAAAATCATCGCTGACGAGCGTTTTGCCGACGAAAACGCTGCAATCCTCGCGGTTGCCGACCTCGAAAAACTCGACCGTGCGGCCCGCACATTCGCATCGCTTCTTCAGCAGGGCGCGATCAAGCAGGACATCCCCACGCTGTTCATGGGCATGAAGGAGGCCGAAGCCGTGAAGCTCTTCGCCAACACCTACCTCGCCTTGCGCGTCAGCTATTTCAACGAGCTCGACACCTACGCCGAGGTCAAGGGACTCGACTCGCAGGCAATAATCGAGGGAATCGGTCTCGATCCGCGAATCGGTACTCACTACAATAACCCGTCGTTCGGCTACGGCGGCTACTGTCTGCCCAAGGATACCAAACAGCTGCTTGCCAACTACGCGGATGTGCCTCAGAACATGATGACGGCCATTGTCGAGTCAAACCGTACCCGTAAGGATTTCATAGCCGACCAAGTGTTGAAAATGGCCGGATGGTATGACTACTACGACAATAACACCTTCCGTCCGGCATCTAAAGACTCACAGCTTAATCCCCCAAGTGAATCTGAAGGAAAAGAACTTAATACTTCATCCTTAAACCTTGATACTTCACGCAATTCCGAAGGAAATTGCGTGATTGGCGTCTACCGCCTGACGATGAAATCGAACTCCGACAACTTCCGCCAGTCGTCGATCCAAGGTGTGATGAAGCGTATCAAGGCCAAGGGCGCGACCGTCATCATCTACGAACCGACCCTTGAAGACGGCTCAACCTTCTTCGGATCGCGCGTGGTCAACGACCTTGCCGAATTCAAACGCCTCTCCCACGCCATCCTTGCCAACCGCACCTCCCCCGACCTCACCGACGTCGAGGAGAGAGTCTATACACGTGATTTGTTTTCAAGAGATTAATAAATAATGGCTGAATCTCTAAAAAACCGCACTGTAAATGGTGTAGTTTGGAGTGCGATAGACAGGTTCTCTGCCTTAGGTATTCAGATAGTATGTTCTCTAATTATTGCTCATCTGTTAACTCCCGAGGATTTCGGTATTCTTGGAATGATTACTGTGTTTTCTGCAATCGGACTGGTAATTATAGACAGTGGTTTTGGATTAGCCCTTATTCGACGTAATGATGTGACAGAATTGGATTACTCATCTGTCTTCTATTTAAATTTATTTCTTGCGATAATATGTTACTCGGTTCTTTATTGCTTATCTCCCTTAATAGCTGATTTCTACAATCTTGAACCTTTGACTCAGATATGTAGAGTTACTTTTTGGGTACTGCCTATCAATGCCTTCGGCCTTATTCAAAATACAATACTTCTAAAAAAAATTGATTTCAAAACAATTGCGATTGCTTCACTTGCTTCCTCATTGTTTTCTGGTATTATAGGTATTATCCTTGCCTATAACATACGAAATGTCTGGGCATTGGTTATCCAAAATATATCTATGTATGGTCTTCGTTCCATTATTCTATGGTGTGTAGGCCATTGGAAACCAATGCTGCGCTTTTCCATAACTTCTATTAAATCAATGTGGAGCTACTCCATGAATTTATTGGGTTTTGGCTTAATATCCAGCCTTACTCAAAATATATATCCGTTAGTAATAGGAAAGTTTTACAATGCTACGCAGTTGGGATTTTATTCCCAAGCAGATCGATTGCAAAAGTTACCGGCAACAAGCATTACAGAAGTTATACAACGTGTTTGTTTTCCAGTATTATCAGAGGTCAAGGAAGATATTCCTCGAATGCGCGAAGCTTATCGGAAAATCATAATGACAACTTTCTTCATCGTTTTTCCAATGATGATACTCCTGATAGGGATTGCGAATGAACTTATAATGCTTTTACTTGGCCCTCAATGGAGCGAATCGATTTTATACTTTCAGATTCTATGTATTGTCGGTGCTCTCTACCCACTACATTCCATTAATCTCAACATTCTTAATGTCGTCGGTAAAAGCCGGCTCTCACTTGTATTAGAAGTAGCAAGAAAGGTCATCCTTATTTTATTAATAATTATCGCTATCAAGTATGATATGATTATACTTGTTCTTGCACAAGTAGTTTACAGCATAATAGTCCTGTTTCTAAATATGTATTATAGTGGCAGAGAAATTGATTATGGAATTATACAACAATTTAGAGATATTTCTCCAACAATTCTCTTGTCTCTTATTTCATTGGGGCTGATTTCATTATTCATATATATCCCATATCAGCATGAATTTGTCTTACTTGTAATAAAGTGTTTGACTTTCATTATATCATTTTTTATGCTTAATCGAATATTCAAAACTCAATCATATTCATTTGCTATACCTATATTGGCCAATCTGATAAAACAAATACGATGAATCGATTCAGTAATATCATAACGTTTCTAAAGACAACCTCTATTATAAAAACTTTATATTTCAACTTTAAATCATTCAAATTCACTAAGGCATTACATCTTCCTGTATTAGTCGGAAAGAAAGTATCCTTAAAATCTATCGGGAATGTAGTTCTGAACTATGATGGCCCTAAAAAAATTCATATAGGGTCTGCGAATCTATTCAACACCACAACCTCTATGCCAACAATTTGGAATAATTTAGGCAATGTGGCTTTTAATGGACCGGTAACATTCTATCCCGGCACAACGATATATGTCACGTCTAATGCCACAATTGAATTTGGAGGAAATAACAGGTTTGGGAAAAACACATCATTATTATGTACGAAATACATTAAGATAGGACATACGACAGGATTTTCATGGGATTGTCAGATTGCAGATTCTGATTTTCATTTTATTGAAAATATGGAATCCGGAGACATTAAACCACGTTCTGCTTCGATACTCATCGGAAACAATGTTTGGTGTGGAAATAGAGTTGTAATCGGAAAAGGAGTTACTATCGCTGACAATTGTATTTGTGGAATGAATACACTTGTTAATAAATCATGTGAGATACCATACTCACTACTTCTCGGAATCCCTGCAAAGATACGTTCTGGCAAATTTAGGCGTGTCTTTGATTTGGATAAGGAAAACTATCTTATTTCTAAATTTGGATAACATCAAATGGCGACTCTTATATTTGACAATACCCTTTCAGGCCATCATTTGGAATATCTCAATCACATCTACAAGGGTGCAATTCAACGCACCGACGAAAAATTTGTGTTTGCAGTTCCAAGACAAGAATGGAATAATGTCAGAGAAAAATGTGAATGGCCACAAGCCGACAATATTCGCTGGGTGATGCTTGACGACTATGAATGTCAGGACGTGTCCAAAGGCTCGATGTTAGTCCGATGCTTTAAACTCTCAAGATTGGTTAAACGGGTGGCGTTAAATGAGAACGTCAGTAAGATTAAATTGATATCCCTTGCCGGAGTCATACCATTTCTTCCTTTAATGCTCCCGAGCGAGGTCAAACTGTCTGGAATTATATATAAAATTTATCTCCGTGCGCCTAAAAAGGGATTTCGTGGTTTAATCGACAAGTTTAGATATACGATAATGGCAAGGAGCAGGTTAATGGATAAAGTTTTTATTCTAAACGATCCGCGCAGTGCCGAAAGACTTAATAAGATTTATGACTCACGACGTTTCATATCTCTTGCAGATCCCGTCCCCCAACCAGATATGAATGAGGTGAGAAATCTTCGGCCTATATTGAATATACCATCTTCAGCCACTGTATTTCTTCATTTCGGGTCAATGGATAAGCGTAAAGGGACGCTTGAAATACTCCGAGCACTGAATGTCATGCCAAAACAAGAGCATTTTAATCGTTATTTCATATTTGCCGGACGTGTGGGTGATAATCTAAAAGATCAATTTTATTCTTTGGCAAAAGACGCTGAGTCGAAAGGTGCTCACATAATAATAAGAGACGAATTCTGCTCTTATGAATTACTTCATTCATTGTGTCATACATCTGATGTCATATTGATTCCTTATCTATTGACTGATTTGTCAAGTGGTGCTTTGGGATATGCGGCGCTGCATCATAAACCGGTTATAGGACCGGCGAGCGGACTTATTGGAGAACTGATAAATGATAATAATTTGGGGCTTACGCTTTCATGTATAAATCAGGAAATGCTTGCAAAGTCCTTTTCGGTAGATATACCGTATGAAGAATCCATGTATGCAGAAAAGAACTCCATTTATTTATTTACAAAAACAATTCTTGATTCATAAATGAATTTAAGGTTTAACATTCCGTCATATTCAGAGATTCGGCATGAGTCCCGTCCTTTAGCTATGGGGTTAATAATTGTTGGGGCTGCTTTAGGAATGTATATGAATTTCTATTTTGGCAACATCGGATGGAATAATGTCCTTATGTTAGGCTCTTTGATGCTTTTACCCAATTGGAGAAATTTATCTTGTTTCCGATTGCCGTTTGTAAATCGAACGTTTAAAACCATATTACTTTTCCAAGTGATATGTATAGTCTACATGGTTATTGGAGGATTAATTGACATTTCACTTATGACATATCTTCTTTTCACCATATTTATGATGATAGGTATTATGTCTCAGACACCATCGGATATGTCAATTCCAAAAGTTGCGTTTTATTCATGGCTATTTGGGTGGATTTGCATTGCGTTTTGCACAACAACGATGGCTACGGGAGCATTCTTTATCGAATATGCTCGTCTTCATGACGGATCTGGTTATCAAAGCATCTTGATTGATTTAACAATGGCAGGTAACATTTACACGTTTATTGTATGTTGTCTGTATTATCTCAAGAGTTCGAAGACAAAATCAAATCTTTCAATATTGGGTATTATTATAGGATTGATTTTAATGGTTATTCTTGGAAAGAGGACCCCGCTTCTTATTTCAATTATTTCGATATGTTTTTATCTATCCCGTTTTCATCCGATATCAAGAACTGTCAATAAAAAAGCGATTGGTTACAGCTTGCTGTTTTTAGGATTGATTGTATTGTTATTAAAAATATCAGATTTTGGTGAGATATTTATAACTGTAATAAAACGTTCCATTGATGGTGTTTTTGATATGATACATGGAACCTCAAGTACAGGTGCCGCTGCGATGGAACGTTATCGGCTACGCGATTGGGCTTTTACATATATTGAAAATAAATTTACGCCGTTTAATTATCTTTTTGGAGCCGGATTTATGACAAAATGGCTCGATGCTCCCTTGCTTCAAGCTTATCTTGACATGGGAATAATCGGGTTTTCAGTATATTTTTACTACGTTATTGTAAAGCCACTTAAATTGACATTTTCAAGGTTATCACGCAATCGAATCGTATTTTGGGGTTGCGCACTAAATTTTTATAATATTTTCTCCGCATTGAATTCTGGTGTTCCATATACTCATCTTCGCTGGATACCACTAATTGTTTTGATTCTTACAATTAACAGTTTAAGAGATGGAAGCAACAGAACTGAAATCAAGCTATGTTACGAGTCGTAAATATCCCATATTTTATCATTATAAATTATAACTGCCATTAATCAATCATTGTACGATATGTCAAAACTCTGTGTAATTTATAATATGGCTGCCAAATATCGCGCCCCTATTTTCCAGTTGATGGATAAAGAAATGGACGTTGACTGGTACTTCGGCAATCCTATTGGTGATATAAAGGGATTAGAACCTGAATTATTGAAAAATGCAACTATCGTAAACCGTAAGATTTGGAAGGGACTTACGTGGCAAAAAGGTATCTTGAAGCATCTTGTTAATAAAAATTATGACAGATATCTAATGCTTGGCGAACCATTCACGCTGTCGACTTGGGCTTTTATGCTATTAAAAAAAATAGTTGTCCCAGAGAAAAAAGTTTATTTATGGAGTCATGGTTGGTATGGTCGTGAGAATTTTACAAAGAAATGGATTAAACGTGCTTTCTTCGGGCTTGCTGATGGGAATTTTCTATATGGTAATTATGCACGCAAAGTAGCAATTGAACAGGGAAACAATCCTGATAAATTATGGGTAATACATAACTCTCTTAATTATTCGAAGCACATAGAGTTACGCAGATTGATTAAACCGTCAGCCATCTATAAGGAATATTTTGGGGATGACAATCCGGTCTTGATATTCATCGGGCGTTTGACAAAAATAAAAAAACTTAATCAGATATTTGAAGCAGTTGCTTTTTTGAAAAAACAAGGCTCGAATTATAATGTGGTTTTAGTTGGCGACGGTGAAGAACGGTCTATGCTTGAAATAGAAGCTATAAAATTAAAAATTCCAGTATGGTTTTATGGAAGTTGCTATGATGAAATCAAGAATGCTGAGCTGATATACAACGCAGATTTATGTGTATCACCCGGTAACGTCGGTCTGACAGCAATACATGCAATGACATTTGGGACTCCTGTCATAACGCATTCTAATTTTTCCAATCAAATGCCAGAATTTGAGGCTATAATTCCCAATAAAACAGGTAATTTCTTTACGGAGAATTCTATTCAAAATCTTGTTGAATCAATCTCAAAGTGGTTTTCAGATAAAAATTATTCACGAGAACGGATTCGACAATATTGTTATAAAGAAATTGATAATTTCTGGACGCCTAAATATCAACTCGATATAATAAAAAAACATCTTTCATGAAATCTGTAGATGCATTTCAAGATATTCGTAAGAATTATAATAATGTAAACCTGTTTTCTCATATATATCGATGTTTAAATTCTCCATCATATCGTATCATCTGGTTATTTAGAGTTTTAGGGGGGGGTAATAGCTTGATTAGCAAGTTGCTCTCCTTATATTACCATAGATATTCACGTAAATATCTTATTGAACTTGAACCTGAGACAAGAATTGGTGCTGGCATACATTTCCCACACAATGGGCCAATTGTAATTAATCCTAAAACTAAAATAGGAGAAAATTGCATAATACATCCATGTGTATTATTAGGTGGAGATCGTAAAACTGGAGCCCCTGTAATCGGTAATAATGTTTTTATAGGACATGGCTGTAAGCTTATAGGAAAGGTTGTAATTGGGGACTACGTTTTCATTGCTCCTGGGGCAATTGTTACAAAAGATGTATATTCGGACTATATAATAGGTGCTGGCATAAATAATATAATCAGGACTACGGGTGGACGACAAGAAGTCGAACGCTATTCAATAAAATTATAAATATCATGCCTATCCTTCTTCAAATCAACGTCACAGCCAACTGGGGTTCTACCGGCAAAATAGCCGAGGATATAGGAAAACTGGCAATCGAGGCCGGATGGGAGAGCTGGATTGCATATGGACGTGGAAATCCTACAAGCGCTTCCAACCTTATCCGTATTGGCAACGATTTTGATATGAAATTCCATGCGCTTCAAACACGGCTTTTTGACAATCATGCTCTTGCATCAAGTAAGGTGACAGAGGGATTTATCAGGAAAATAAAGGAAATAAAGCCTGACATCATCCATCTTCACAATATACATGGCTATTATCTTAACTATCAGATTCTCTTCAGATTCCTAAAAGAGTATGATGCACCGATAATCTGGACGCTCCATGATTGCTGGCCGTTTACAGGCCATTGCGCCTACTACGATTTTGCAAAATGCTCACGGTGGCAGACTGAATGTCATGACTGTCCGCAACTTAAAAGCTATCCAGCCTCATTATGGCATGACCGCAGCACAAAGAATTTCTTTACAAAGAAGGAATCGTTTCTCGGATGTCGGAATCTGACTTTTGTCCCTGTCTCCGACTGGCTGAACGGGGAGCTTAAAAAATCATTTCTGTCGGGCTATCCGGCCGTCACAATTCACAACGGCATAGATCTTTCGGTCTTCACCCCGGCTGAGACGGTTAAAGAAGACTCGACTCAAAAAATAATCCTTGGGGTTGCAAGCGTATGGGACAAGCGTAAAGGACTGGATGAGTTTGTAAAACTGCGTAAATTATTACCTGAAAACTATCATATTACTCTTGTCGGTCTCTCGAATGACCAGATAGCAACCCTTCCTGATGGAATAACAGGCATAAGAAGAACCGAGAATGTCCGTCAGCTCGCCGATTTGTATTCGATGGCGGATGTATTTGTAAATCCAACCCTTGAAGACAATTTCCCGACAACCAACCTTGAGGCGCTTGCTTGCGGTACACCGGTGATAACATATCGGACCGGAGGATCGCCCGAAGCTATTGATGACGCTACGGGCTTCATCGTAGACTATCAGGATGTAGAAGCCTTGGCAAGACAGATTGTGACTGTTTGCGAGACCAATGCGATTTCTGCAAATGTATGCCGTAAACGGGCTGAAAATTTTTACAACAAAAAAATAGTATTCCAACAATACATCACTCTCTACAATAATTGTCTAAAACAATGATCCGTTCTTTAGCTTTCCATCTGATTTATTGGAAAAACAAACTTTTTATGCGCAATGTCAGGATGAAAGGCTATTGCGTAATATTCTCATTTCCAGGGAGTAATATTAAATTAGGGGGGGGTAATATAAACTCCTCATTCACAAGTAATATGCTTGGGCTATGGCAACGTACCATCATGGTGGCACGCTATGGCGGAAGTATTGAAATCGGGGATGGCTTCGGCATTTCCGGAACGACAATCTATTCTACATCATCCATTGTAATCGGCAAGAATGCGACAATAGGTGCTAACTGTAAAATCATCGACAATGATTTCCATCCTCTTGACCCGGAGCAGCGCCGACTGAATCTTAACGAGGAGCATACAGCCCGTAAGCCTATCAGAATAGGAGACAACTGTTTCATTGGCATGAACAGTATCATACTCAAAGGAACGACAATTGGAAATAATGTCGTAGTCGGTGCTGGCAGTGTTGTTCACGGAACTTTTCCTGACAACTGCATCATAGCCGGTAACCCTGCCAGAATAATAAGGCAAATCAGATAATAATCAACTTACATTTTATGAAAATCTCCATCATCACCGCTACCTACAATAGCGGTGTGACTCTTCGCGACACTATGGAGAGCGTGCTCGCGCAGGATTTCGATGATTTCGAGCATATCATTGTCGACGGTTGCTCAAAGGACCATACCCTTGATATAGTCCGCGAACTTGAACCGCGCTACAACGGACGGCTAAAATGGATTTCCGAACCCGACAATGGAATCTACGACGCGATGAACAAGGGGATAATGATGGCGACCGGCGATGTGGTCGGCCTCCTGAATTCCGACGATTTCTACAGCGCGTCGGATATCCTCTCGACCGTCGACCGTGAAATCCGCGAATTCGATGCCGTGTATGGAGATGTCCACTATGTCGACCCCAAGGATACGGCCACGCCTGTCCGTTTCTACTCGTCGGCGGCATTCCGGCGCTGGAAAATGAGACTCGGATTCATGCCGGCGCATCCGTCGTTCTACTGTCGCCGTACAGTCTACACCCGCTACGGACTTTTCGATCCCGGGTTTAAGGTCGCAGCCGATTTCGAACAGCTCCTGCGTCTGATTTATGTCAACAGTATATTCACAAGATATATAAGGAAAGACTTTGTGACAATGCGCACCGGCGGGGCATCCTCGTCGGGGCTTCAGAGCCACCGGCGCATCATCAGTGACCACCTGCGTGCCTACCGTAAGAACGGCGTGTCATCAAACATTCTTCTCGAATCACTCCGATATGCCTACCGTATAGGCGAACTTCTAAAATTCAGACTTTCATCAATAAAACTAAGGTAACTTAATTCAATTATGAAAAAAGCATTAATCACAGGCATCACCGGTCAGGATGGTTCGTTTCTGGCTGAGTTTCTTCTCGAAAAAGGCTATGACGTGCACGGCACGATCCGCCGTTCGTCGGTAGACTTCCGCGAGCGCATCGCCCACCTAGAGGGACACCCCAACTTCCACCTCCACTACGCCGACCTCGGCGACTCGATGTCGATCATGCAGGTCATATCGAAGGTGCGCCCCGACGAGATCTACAACCTCGCCGCACAGAGCCACGTGCAGGTGTCGTTCGACTCCCCCGAGTTCACAGCCGATGTCGACGCAACAGGCGTCCTCCGCATCCTTGAGGCCGTACGCCTCTGCGGACTCGCCGCGACCTGCCGCATCTATCAGGCATCTACCTCAGAGCTCTACGGCAAGGTCGAGGAAGTGCCCCAGAACGAAAAGACACCCTTCCACCCATATTCGCCATACGCCGTCGCCAAGCTCTACGGCTTCTGGATCGTGAAGGAATACCGCGAGGCATACGGCATGTACTGCTGCTCCGGCATCCTCTTCAACCACGAGTCAGAGCGCCGCGGCGAGACAT
>Ga0209064_1002158_pt1 | contig 23881 bp, 21 predicted proteins | sample Inofromicrocosms_FD_187498 | JGI IMG/M metagenome (GOLD analysis project Ga0209064, IMG submission 187498) | Mouse cecum microbial communities from Vienna, Austria - Inoculum for glucosamine and mucus D2O microcosms (SPAdes) (version 2) | ecosystem: Host-associated > Mammals > Digestive system >... | reverse complement strand
TTCGCATCTTTTCCGGCTGCAAAGTTAGGTACACTTTTAGGGCTATGCAATAGTATTTCGACCCCGAATCCGAGGTCAAATGTTAAAAATGCCCTTTGTGAGCTTAATGTGGCTTACGCTGACACAACCGTCCCGGCAGAGCCTCCGCTCCGCTATGGTCGTGAGAAATGTTACCACAACATCTACAACTGACTTCCGCCTCTCTTTGTTCACTGTTTCGTAAATTATATGGCGTTAAAAATTGTGAAATCAATTTTTGTCGTTGAATAGGGGTGAACGACGATGAATTTTGAGAGGAATTTTCAGATTCTGTTGTGCAAATGTTGTGCGAATTTGGCAAAAGAAAATTGCAGTCAACTGATAATCAGCTAACTGCAATTTTACTTTGTTGCCTTGGAAGGATTCGAACCCTCACAGGCGGAACCAGAATCCGACGTGCTACCATTACACCACAAGGCATTGTTATTTTGACGATGCAAAGGTAGGCATTATTTTTGATTTGGCAAATTTTTTGAGGAGTTTTTTTAGCTAAATCTTAAATTTCGCCAATTTTATCGGGCGTTTTTTCATTCAAAATGGGTTGAGATGCTTTGTCCTTGAATGTTATGGGGCAAATTAGGGCTTTATATTCAGAGGGTGGCGTTCTGTGTGATGGTGTAAGTTGCAACCGAAGTGATATGTGTGGCCAATTTGGTGTTGAGTAGCCAATTCTCTGTTGTCAATTGGGTATTCATATTTACGAAACATAAGCAAATATCGGGAAACGGGAGTTTAATTATTCGAAGCTGTTTAAATTTTCTTGTTAATTTTGAGCGGGGTCTTTTTGTTGAAATATCTGGTTTCATCAGTCGCGATGTGTGCTCATCGTTTTTTTCGGAATCCGATATTTTAGCTCAAAAAAAGACTCCACTCAAAATTTACATAAATTTTTAAACAGCCTCTTAATATCAATGGCTTCGATAAAAGTAAAGTTCCGTTCCTCGACTGGCGCAGACCTTGAGGGTACAATCTACTATCAGATTATACATGAGCGTAGGGTGAGGCAACTTCTTTCCGGCTACAAAGTGTATCCTGCTGAATGGGATGAAAGCCGTTCAACGGTCACGACATTTCAGAAGGGAGCGCGCAAATCATTCATTCTTTCAATCCGTGAACGCATCCGACGGGATGTCGAGCGGCTGACAAAGATTGGCCGAAAGTTGGATGCCAACGGTCTGACCTACACTGTTGACGATGTTGTTGACGAGTTCAATATCTACTCTCATGAGTATTCTGTGTTCAACTTTATGGCAAATATAATCGCAAAGCTCAGGCAAAACGGGAAGGTTAGGACATCGGAGACTTATAAGTCCACACTCAATAGTTTCAAGAAGTTCCGTCAAGGCGAGGATATAATGCTCGACAGCCTGACATCGGAGATAATGGAGGGGTATGAGGCATGGCAACGCGAGCGCGGTGTCGTGCCTAATACCATATCGTTCTATACCAGAATCCTCCGCGCGGTATATAACCGTGCGGTCGAGGAGAAGGTCATTGACGACCGCAGTCCGTTCCGAAAGGTCTATACCGGAGTTGACAAGACTATAAAACGAGCCTTGCCTCTGCCTGTAATCAAGAAGATCAAAGTGCTGGATTTATCGCTGGCGCCTTCGCTTGACTTCGCCCGGGATATGTTCCTTATGAGCTTTTACCTCAGGGGGATGAGTTTCATCGACATGGCGTTTCTGAAAAAGTCGGATCTGAAAGGCGGCTATGTCTCATATCGCCGCCGCAAGACGGGCCAGCTGCTTGTCGTCAAGTGGACAAAGGAAATGCAGAAAATCCTTGACAAATACCCTGAGAATGAAAGCGGCTACCTGCTGCCGATAATCCGTAATCCCGGCACAAACGAGAGATGCTCCTATCGCAACGCAGGCTACAAGATCAACCACAACCTCAAAAATATAGCCGGAATGGTCGGTGTTGCAATCCCGCTTACTCTGTATGTGGCCCGCCATAGCTGGGCATCAGCAGCCAAAGCAAAGGGCATTCCGCTGTCGGTGATCAGCGAAGGCATGGGCCATGACAGCGAGAACACAACGCAAATCTATCTCGCCAGCCTTGACACATCGGTTGTTGACAAAGCCAACAGTTTAATCTTAAAATCACTCGGATAGCTTTTGGCAATAATTGAGATATATGGGGGGGTAAAAAGAGAGGTTGTGCCAAATTGAACTGCACTCCAAAAGTTTTGTGTTCAACTTTTGGGGTCACTTCAATTTGACACAGCCTCTCTTTTTATCAGTAAAAACTGTTACATCTTCACGCGGCTGACGTAGGAGCCGTCGCGGGTGTCGATTTCGATGAAGTCACCTTCATTTACAAAGAGGGGAACGCGCACTTCGGCACCGGTCTCGACTGTGGCGGGCTTGAGTGTGTTGGTCGCAGTGTCGCCCTTGATGCCGGGTTCGGTGTAGGTAATCTTGAGGACAGTGCGGATGGGCATTTCGGCAAAAAGCACGGTCTCGGTGGAAGAGTCGCTGACAACCTCGACAGTGTCACCTTCTTTCATGAATGCGGCACCGGTAACGAGTTCCTTGTTGATGGGAATCTGCTCGAATGTCTCGTTGTTCATGAAGATGTCGTCGGCGCCGTCAGCATAGAGATACTGGAAGGGACGGCGTTCAACGCGCACGTCTTCGAGTTTTTCACCGATGTTGAAACGACGTTCGAGCACGCGGCCGTCAACAACGTCTTTAAGCTTGGTGCGCATGAAAGTATTTCCCTTTCCGGGCTTTACATGGAGGAATTCCACGCAGAAATAGAGACGGCCATCCATGCGGATGCAGGTGCCGTTCTTGATGTCTTGAGCGTTTATCATAAATTCGTTATGTGAAAATTTTGGTGCAAAGATACGAAAAAACACAACATATCCCAAATATCGGGGCGTGATTTGCATCTCTGTTGTCATGGCCGGGTTATTGCGGTCTCGTAAAAAAACATTTGCCTGAGAGTGTTTTTTGACGTACCTTTGCCGATGATTATGAAAATTCTCGGTTACGAAAAGGAAGGTCAACTGTTGCACCGGCTCATTTGTTGAATGAGATGAATGACATTGTGCGATTGACAATCTTTTATTAATTATATGTTGAAATATGACGCTTGATTTCATTACGTTGTCCATTATCGACGCTTCTTCGATTTTTCAATGGGTGGTCGATAACGCCAGTTATCTTCTCGTGTTTGCCCTTATGGTGGTCGAGAGCTCGTTTATCCCCTTCCCGAGTGAGGTAGTTGTGCCTCCGGCCGCCTATCTGGCGTGTACCAAGGGTGACATGAATGTCTTTGTCGTTGTCCTTGTCGCTACTGCCGGGGCAATTGTCGGAGCATTGATAAATTACTATCTGTCAATGTGGATTGGCCGCCCCATCGTTTATGCGTTCGCTAATTCCAAGTTGGGCCACGCGTGTCTTATTGACAAGGATAAAGTAGAAAAAGCCGAAAGTTATTTTGACAAGCACGGTGCCGTCTCTACATTTGTCGGGAGGCTTATTCCTGCCGTGCGCCAGTTGATTTCCATTCCTGCCGGGTTGTCGAGGATGAACCTCGGTGTCTTCGTGATTTTCACCGGTCTCGGGGCGATGATATGGAACGGTGTTCTCGCCGGACTCGGTTATTGGCTGGGAAAAACGGTGCCTCTTGACCGGCTGTTTGATACCGTAGAAAAATATAACGACTACCTAACCTATGTCGGACTCGGTATCGGAGTCATCTGCGTCGGAGTCATTCTCTGGAATGTTTTCAAACCCCGTAAATCAGAAATATCACAATGATTGAAGTAGCACCTTCCCTCCTCGCCGCTGATTTTACGCGGCTCGACCATGCGGTAGAGATTGTCAACCATAGCGAAGCCTCCATGTTTCATATCGATGTCATGGATGGTATGTTTGTCCCCAATATCTCTATAGGGTTTCCGATAATCACCTCGATTTCGACTATTGCCGAGAAACCTCTCGATGTCCACATGATGGTGATGGACCCGGGGCGGTTTGTCGGGCAGGTGCGGGATTGCGGCGCTGCGATAATGAATGTGCACCAAGAGGCGTGCACCCATCTCCACCGTGTGATATGCAGCATCAAGGATGCCGGGATGCGGGCCGCGGTGACGCTTAATCCCGCCACGCCGGTGTCAACGCTTGTCGACATCATCGGAGATGTCGATATGGTGTTGCTGATGAGTGTCAACCCCGGTTTCGGAGGGCAGAAATTCATCTGTCACACGCTTGACAAGGTAAGGGCGTTGAAACGCCTCATATCCGAGAGCGGGTCGCAGGCCGTCATCGAGGTTGACGGCGGTGTGGATCTTAACACTGCCCCGGGCCTTGTCGAGGCAGGTGCCGACATCCTTGTGGCCGGAAGCTATGTTTTCCGGGCAGCCGATCCTGTTGCCGCTGTCGCCGCCCTGTGCCGCGTAGGGGGCGAATGAAATATAATTTTGTATGGTAAAAGATATCAGAATAGAAGAATACGATTATCCTCTCCCTGACGAACGCATTGCTCGTCACCCGCTTGCCGACCGTGACAAGTGCCTGTTGCTTGTGCGTGATGCCCAAGGGACTCTCTCGACTACCCGGTTTGACTCTCTGCCGGCGCTATTGCCCGAGGACTCGATGCTTGTCTACAACAACACGCGTGTAATCAACGCCCGTCTTAGATTCCGTAAGGGTGATGATGAATCAGGAGCGGCTATTGAGATTTTCTGTCTTGAACCGCAGTCGCCGCGGGACTATGCGATGAATTTCGCGTCGGAGGGCCGGTGTGCGTGGATATGTTTCGTGGGCAATTCCAAGCGGTGGAAAAACGGCGAGCTGAAGATGCGGCTTGATGTCGACGGTACCGAGGTGGTGCTCGCGGCCACGCGACTCGACCGTGTCGGTAATGCATCGGTAATCGAATTCAGCTGGACTCCCGCCGATATAACCTTCAGCCGCATAATTGCCGCTGCCGGGGAAATCCCTATTCCGCCTTATCTCAACCGCTCGACCGAAGAAAGCGATTCATCGGATTATCAGACCGTGTTCAGCCACATCCAAGGTTCAGTGGCCGCGCCGACAGCCGGACTGCACTTTACCCCCGCTGTCCTTGAGGCAATCGACCGGCGCGGCATCCCGCGTCGGGAACTGACACTACATGTCGGGGCCGGGACTTTCCAGCCGGTCAAAAGCGACTCGATAGGGGAGCATGAGATGCACAGCGAATTTATCGCCGTGAACCGCGAACTGATTGAAGAACTCGCGGCGACATCGCGCAGGGTGGTCGCAGTCGGGACCACGTCGGTGCGCACCCTTGAAAGCCTCTACCACCTCGGCTGCATGATTTATCAGGGTCTGACACCCGACGAGCTGCCGCAATGGTATCCCTACAGTGAAAGCCACCCCCGCCTGACTGTTGCACAATCGATGAACGCTGTGCTGTCTCATCTTGATGCAACCGGGCAGCCCGCGCTTGTAGCCGCGACCCGGTTGATGATTGCTCCCGGCTATGATTACAGAATGGTAAAAGCGATTGTCACAAACTTTCATCAGCCGCGGTCGACTCTGCTGTTGCTTGTGTCGGCTTTCATCGGCGGCGGTTGGAGGAAAGTCTACAATTATGCTCTTAACGGTGATTTCCGATTTTTATCTTACGGAGATGCCTGCTTGTTCTTATAATAATTTTCGGGTGTGTAAATAGTTGAAAATCAAAATTTTACCCCCCCTCCCTAATGGCGAAAAGCGACATTTGGAGGCGGTAAAAATCATGTCTGAATTTTATGTTATTAGGACTTTTTTCACTATATTTGCGAAAATTTGATACTGTGTGTGATAAAAATTGAATTGTCACATCCTTTTTCAGTCTATACTAAACAAATCTCACTGTAGTAAGTATGAGCTATTGGTTTTGGAACATAGGAGCTGTTTTCTGCCTCTGTGTCTTTTCTGCCGGAATCCTTATTCCGCAAATATTACTTATTGCATTCCGCAAAAAGTTATTCGATGTACCCGACGCACGCAAAATACATAAGGGTGCTGTGCCGCGTCTTGGAGGCATAGCTTTCATGCCGGTGATATTTTTTTCCTATGCGCTTGCCATCGTATCCAACCTGCTGCTTGGGTATGAGGCATTGCCTCAGGCCGCATTGAGTGAAGACCTGTTGCTGCTCAGTGTGTTGTGTGCGTTGCAGTTGCTTTACCTCGTCGGTATGGCCGATGACCTGATCGGTATAAAGTATCGAGCCAAGTTTGTCGTCCAGATCGTATGCGCCGCCTTGCTTATAGCCGGTGGAGACTATTTCGGAAACCTCGACGGCATCCTCGGCATATATGAGTGGCCGCTTTGGATAGCGTGGCCGTTTACTGCGGTAGTCATCGTGTTCCTGATTAACGCGATAAATCTGATTGACGGCATTGACGGCCTCGCATCGGGTCTGAGTTCGATTGCATGTATAATTTACGGCGTGGCATTCTATTCTACCGGTGATTACGCCTTTGCCATGCTTGCTTTCGCGACACTGGGTGTGCTCGTGCCGTTTTTCTATTACAATGTTTTCGGAAATGCTGAAAAACACAGCAAGATATTCATGGGTGACACCGGCTCTCTGACGGTAGGCTTGTTGCTGAGCGTGCTTGGAATCAAGCTCTTTAGCTTGGAACCCACTGACACTGTCGATATAGGCTCTCCGGCAGTCTTGGCATTTTCACCCCTGATTATACCGTGTTTTGATGTCGTGCGTGTCTATTTACACCGCATCCGCAATAAGAAAAATCCGTTTAACCCTGACAAGAACCACATTCACCACAAGCTGCTTGCGATGGGGATGAACCAGCGGGTGGCCATGATTACGATTATCTGCGTGTCATTGCTGCTGACCCTCATGAATGTGGCGTTTTATTCGCTGTTGCATTTTAATCTGAATGTGATAATTATCGTGGATGTATTTTTGTGGACGATGGCTAATATCGCCATTTCACAGACGATACGGAAAAGAAATAAAGAATAACGGACAATAAATAAAAAAACGTGGGCCGCAGAATTTGATTCTCTGCGGCCCACGCTTTTTTTATTTTTAAATTTTGAATGTGAATTTCATTGTCAGGCGGCATCCAAGACCCTCCTTGAAATCGCAGAGTCCCGTTGCGGGGACACCGTCTTCCGAGGCAGGCCCGAGGTCATAGATTTTTTCTCCTGCCGCATGGTAGTGTTCCATGACTTTCCATGCCATGAAGTTCATGGGGCGCAGTGAACGGTAGGCGGGAAGGTCGCCCCAGTTTATCAGTTGGACTATTCCGGGAGCGACGTGGTAGATTTGTGCGGCCGCAACATCTATTCCGTCAAGAGTCATGATGAAAAAGTCGGCTTTGAGAACCTCGGCCGTGTCGATGACAGCCTGTCGAGACATGCGCAGGGCGTGTCCGAGGCTTTCGTGATTGATGCGGATTATTTCGTAGGCCCGCGATATATCGTCGGGAGTGTTGCCGAGCGGCTCAAACCTAAAGTCGCTCTTGAGCGAGGTGTGAAAGTTGCGCCGCGCGCTCGGGCTAAGCCATTTTTCAAAGTCGGTCACCCTGTTCAGCTCGTAGTGATAGTTGTAGTCGGCATGAGACAGTGCGCCCGGGCGGTTTAGGAGCGCGGCAGTTATCTTCATGTTCATTTCCGGGGAATGGAACCGGGGTGGGAGGGTCAGGCGCACCGGCAATCCTTTTTCGCGTCCGAAATCGGCAACGGCTTCGACGGCCTCGCTGACTTTTTCAACGCGCTCGTCGCGGGAATATTCAAGGCCGCCGTATGGTGCCGAGAACGGGGAGGCGAGTAGGTCGCCCCGGTCGCCGAGGATGAGTCCGAAACGGGTTCGGCCTTCGTCCTCTATGAGGAGATAAAGGACTTTCCCGACTTTTGACGCGTTGAGAGAGGCAAACTGGATTGAGTTGAAAACATGCCCTGCCTGAGGAAACCGGTTGCGGTAGTCGGCCGCGCTGACCTCTCTGACAATCATTCCAGTTCTCCTTTCCCTTCGCGTGTTATTTCGGGGGACGAGGAGTCAAGAATATTGACAATGGTCGACGGGATGATGTCGCCCGTGCCACCGTCGACCATGAGGTCAATGTCGTTCTCATACCGTGTCGCTATGGCCATCGGCTCGCATCCGTCCTCGGGGATGTCTTCGTCCCATTTTATGGATGTGGTCAGTACGGGCCCTCCGAGGCGGCGCGAAATTTCAGTCGCAATCGCGTTGCCGGGGATGCGGACTCCTACCGTCTTGCGCCCCTTGAACACCTTGGGCAGCTTGGTCGATGCCGGGAGGATGAAAGTGAAGGGTCCCGGAAGGTTGGTGCGGAGAATGCGGAAAGCCTCGTTGTCTATGCGGGCATAGTCGCTTGCCATCGAGATGTCGGCGCAGATGACCGATAGAAATTCTTTCGCGGGGTTGATGCCTTTTAGCTTGCAGATGCGCTCGACGGCGCCGTTGTTGAGCGCGTCGCATCCGATTGCATACAGGGTGTCGGTCGGGTAGATGATTATTCCGCCGTCACGCAGCGTCTCGACAACCTCGTCCATAAAGTGGTCGTTGATGCTGGTGGGGTACATTTTCAATGTTTTCATGGATGAAATTCTTTTATGGCGATATTGGTTGCCCCGGCATATTTTTCGAGCAGTTCACGGGTGAGGGCGATTGTTTCGTCGGCCGGAGTTTCTTCGCGGTAAATATTTATTGTCATCAGCAGGCGGCGGGTCGCGGTTGTGAGTTTTGTGCGTTCGTTGTCGCTTGTCGGTGTCCCGATACCTCCGATAGCGTCGCGATACACGGGAAGGTGCTCGATGTTGAGCATCCCGCGCCCGATTCCTTCAAACGGTTCTCCGTCGCGTCCGGTTCCGAGTGTCAGCGTGTCTCCTCTGACGAGGTCGGCGTCAAACCCGCCGATAGAATACCCTGTGCGCACCGATATGAGGTTGATGATGTCGACAAGGGTGTTGATGCGGTACAATTCCATTCCCTTGACAAGCCGTCGGCACAACGCCTCGGCACTGGGGCGGTAACGATTTGGTTCCTTGCCGAGAGCCTTGTAGGCATCACGGGTTCCCGCGATAGCGGGGCGCTTGTTGATCATCGGGAGGTCATAGCGTTTTCTGATATCCTCCCCTTCGGCCAAAATAAGAGTCCAAAGGTCATCGGGAGTGTCGCTGTTGACCACGTCGGCCTCGACGGTGACGGTGCGCAGGGCGGGAGCCGCAGAGGCTATTGCTGGTTCATATATTATGTTCATCGGTCAATAGGGAATTCGATTCTAAAGGTAGTGCCCACGCCGGGTTCTGAGTTCTTTACATATATGCGGCCGTGGTGGTATTCTTCGATTATTCGCTTGGCGAGAGTGAGTCCCAGCCCCCATCCGCGTTTTTTTGTGGTAAAGCCGGGATTGAAAATCGTCTTGAAATTCTTGCGCGGTATTCCTTTGCCCGAGTCGGTGACTTCGACGACTGCGATGTCCTTGTCTCGGTGGGTGGCAATTGTGATGCTGCCTTCGGCCTCCATGGCGTCGACGGCATTTTTCATGAGGTTTTCCATCACCCATTCGGCCAGTGGCTCTGACATCATAACCGGCAGTGGCTCGGCTGCGGGGATTAGCTTGATGGAGATGCGCGTTGACAGGCGCGTCGACATGTAGGAGGCGGCACGCTCGACAGCCTCGTTGAGGTCAACCGGCTCCATCTGAGGCTTTGAGCCGATTTTAGAGAAACGCGACGCGATGGTTGACAATCGCCTGACATCTTTGTTCATCTCGGCGACCGTGTCGCTGTCTACCCCCAGTTCGCTCAAAATTTCCATCCATGCCATCAGTGACGAGATGGGTGTCCCGAGCTGGTGGGCTGTTTCCTTGGAAAGTCCCACCCACACCTTGTTTTGTTCGGCCCGTTTGGTCGATGAAACGGCATAGTAGACTATCGACACAAACACGATGAGGATGACCACTTGTATATAGGGATACAGGCTCAGGCTTTTCAGCAGTTTGGAATCCTCGTAGTAGAGATGCTGGTTCAGTGTCGGGGTGATGACGATGTGGATGACGTTGGTGGTGTGGCGCAGGGCGGCAAGTTTGTTTTGAAGAAACATCTCGTTGGTCTCGCTCAGAAAGAAGGGCATCACGGAATCGACAGGCTCGGGAAGGTCAAAATTCCGGTGCATGATGATGTTGCCCCTGTCATCGGTCAGCAGAACCGGGATGGTGCGGTTTTCTTCAATGATGCTCAGGAGGAAATCGACATTCCCTATTGACGGCTCGCCGTCATCTCCCGAGGTGCCGAGCGTCGAAAGCTCCCGCGTCGCGTCGGCCCAGATCTGCATTCTCGCCCTTTCCTGAGCCGACAAGTCGGCCACCAGCCGCGAGGAGTAATAAAGAAACAACGCCACGACTGCCACCGAAATCACGAGGAAAACGATGGTGCCATAGCGCCTTGTTTCATAAATGTTCAGATTCACTTATTAATAACGGTCAGGCATCTGAAAAAATTAGAGGGCATTTCATAACAAATGTTAAACATCCCCTAAGGGTTGGGAGTCACGTCGCAGACGGGCCACACGGTGAACCCATAGGAGTTGTTGGAGCCTTGACACGAGCCGCGCGGATTGTTGTGGAATGATGCAGTGCGGTTGTCAATGTATAAAATCAGGGTCTGCGAGGTGCCGCCTGACAATGTCGCGGAACAGATGAATGTAACTTTGGAATAGGCAGGGAATGTCTTGCCTTGGAGATATAAAGGGAGTTCGGCAGGATTCTTGACATTCATGTTTCTCATGCCGGTGGCATATAATCTGACCGGCTCGCCTGTACCCGAGGAATTGCTTGTCAGTGTCCACGAGCAGGTTCTCTCGTCAAATTTTATCGGATTGTCGGGCCACGAATGGTCGACATCATATCCGGTCTTGCCTGTTGTTCCGTCTGAGTTGTTTCGGTTATAATGAATCATACCTGTATAGGCTGCTGCCGCAGGGATGTTGAATCCGGCGGGACACGGGTCGTAGATTGTTTTTGTAACCGGTTGCGAGTTTCGCGGATCTATCGATGATACGACTCCGTATTGCCTTGCTGTGGAGTTCCATGCGTTGTACATTGTCGATCTGATGATGATTTCTCCTTTTTCGTTTTTGATGTCGTTTTCAAGATAGTCTGTGCCTGCAGAGGTGTGCCAGTGGGTACGGTAGTTTTGACCGCCCGAAGACTCGCGGTCTATGCCCATGATGAAGTGGTGGGGGTATTGAATCGCTTGTCCCATGTTATAGCCGTTGTCGGTGGGGGAGCGGGTGAACTCGTAGTCGGGGTCAAAGTCAAATATCGGTTTGTTGAGCATGGAGAATTCTGTATCCAGTCCGTGGTAGTCGGGAAAGTAGTAGTAACCATAGCGGTCATATATGCCGGGAACCATCGGGTCTTTGCGCCCCCACTGGTAATAAGTGTTGTCACCGGCAAGTGAGGCGATTATCCTCTGCTGGGTAAACGTGAGCTTTTTGTCGCCGATTTGTGTCACGGCGAGTTTGCCCCCCTTGTGGTCGGTGAGGTCAAATTCAAATTTTATCTTCATCGTGCGCTCGTCTTCACTGCCGTGGGCGTCACAGTAGCCGAGGGTTGACGGCGCGAATGTATAGGTGTTTCCGTCGTCGGCGCGCGACTTGATGCGGCCGGTGTCCCAGTTTTTCGTTGTGACCCAGATGTGCCAGCTCCACACGATGGTGTTGTCGGCATTGCGCACGGCGATAACGGCGTTGCCCTGCGCGATGGTGTGAGGGCTGACTCGGAAACTGATGTAGTCGCCTGTATCATCGAGTTTTACGAGGTCAATCAGTCCCGGGGAATCAGACCACAGCAGGAATGCGTCTTTCAGCGGTCCGGCCTGATCCTTGATATAAGGGGTTGTTATGTGCTTGTTATCGTGGTCGGCAAAGAATTTCATGCCGGGATGAGGATCGCCGCTGCCTTCGGCGCGGTTTATGGTGTAGGCACCGGCGTTGTTTGCGCCGTTTTTCAGCGAGTTGCCGTAGACGGTGCGGAATTTGTAGGTGCCGGGTTCATGAATCATGTAGCAGTTGGCCGATTCTGATTCCGACAGGTCTTTGATGTCGTTTCGCGGAGTGCGCGGGAAATCTTTCTGCAATGTGCTGCTGAACAGGGGTTGAGGCTGGAACAAGAGGGAGCCGGTCTTGGTCTCGGTGGTCCCTTTGGGGTCGAATGTGTCGTTGTCGCTGTTGGGCTCCCATGTGGCTTCCACCCAGTCGCCCGATGTCCCTGCGGCTGAGTAGATTTTGAACGGGACGGCGAGGTCTTTGGTTTCAGTGCCCTTTTGGGTGACGCGCACGAAGGCTGTCAGTTTGACGTTGCGGATTGCTCCAGAAAACGGGATGGAGTCTATCGGGAACTCATCTTCAGTGCCGTTTTTGACGAGTTTCACTATGGGAGTGACCACAACGCCTGTAGATGACACAGAGTAGGTGTAGAGTTTTCCTGACTCCCACGATTTTTTATTTCCGCCGATGGAGGCGGTGAGGGTCCGCTTGGTCTTGGTCAGACGGTCGGTAAATTCGATTTTCAGTGTAGCGTCGGCGGTCAGTTGCTGGGGAATCATAAAGAATGTGAGGCGGTCGTCGTTGCCGTCCGCGTCGTTGCCGCCGGCTATTGTCAGTCCGGGTGAGGAATATGGGTTTTCAGAGCTCTGATAGTCGAAATTCACGGCTGTGGCAACCGAGTAGGATGCTGACGGTGTGCCGCTGACTTCCCACTTCCCGGTCGATAGGGTCAGTGTCCCTGAGCCGTGAACTCCCGAGATGGTCACTCGCGTGATGTCGCCTGCAAGCATCGCGTCGCCGCTCCTGATGCTGATTGCGGCAAGGGCATGGCCGAATGATAGCTTGACGGTGGGAGAACCGGCGCCGTCAACGTCGGCTATGGCGGTCAGCAGGTCGGTCTGACCGGCTACATCGTCATTTACCGTAAATGTTATCGAGGGGTGGGAGCCGCTGTCGGAATGGGTGATGCCGTTTTCGGGGGTGGAGTAGGGGGCGTATGCCATGAAGCGGAGCCGTCCCGAGCCGGGCCAGTCAAGTTTGCCCGCCGGGGTCCATGTAGAGGCATTCAGGCTGACGGAGGTGTTGCAGGCAAAATTGGCGTTGAATCCCGTCAGGTCATCAGCGGGTGTGCTGTTGTCGTAGCAGATAGCCGACAGGCCGAATGATTTGGGGAAAGTCTCGGTGGTTGTCGAGACACCGCGCGACATCTCCGGTGTGGTTTCCGGGGTATAAGTGTCAAGATTTTCACTCTCCGAGACAAGATATAGCTGTTCTCCGAATCCGCTGTCATCAATTTCCTCGATGAGGATGTCGGTGGCATCGTTTCGCGAAGTCACATTGCCCTTGGTCCATGAGGATTCCAGTGTCACGTCAAAGGCCGGATGGCGCGTTATGCCGCCGGTGTCGATGACGGGGTTGTCTTCGCAGGACGACAATAGGAGCATCATTGCAGTTACGGCAAGTGATGCCGTGGGGGAAAATGTCGGGAAAGAAAAGCGTGTCATTGTCGGGGAGTGTATAAATGACGACGTATGGACATTTCCCGCTAAGGAAATCCATACGTCGTGGTATTATTTTAATCAGTTCATGTTGATGTTGCCGTTGGTCCATCCCGAGCCGTCGGCATTTTTCTCGTCTTCCCAGTCTACTACTGTGACAGTGAAAGTGATGGGGTTGTCAAGAACGGGGTCGCCGGGTTCTTTGCCTATGGGAGGATTTTCGATATATTTGTCGTCGGGATTTTCAGGTTCTACAGTCGGGTGGTCAGTGGGCGGGTATATGCCTGCACCGCTTGTTGCGCCGCAGAACGACAGGTTGTAGATGTAGCGTTTGCCGGGTTCCCATTTGGTATCGACGGGAACGCAACTGTAGCCATATTCATTGGGGTCGAAATTTCCGGTGTAGGGGAACATCTGATGGGTGTGCTTGTCGTTTTCTTCATCTGACTTGATGGAGGGGTCGGTTGTCTCGCCTTCATGGTAAGCACCGTCGTGGGTGGCTTCTACACGGCAGAGAAGGAGGATGTAGGCGCCTTTAAGCTTGTTGTCGCTATCTTCGTCGCCTGTCCATCCGGTGAGTTGCTGGGGGACGAGCAGGATGTTGGACTGGGCTTTGGTAATGTCATCTTTTGATGGGTCAAAGTCAAACAAAGATGTCGAAGTGTGGTCTAGTTTCTTGGCCTCGGCATACTGCATTCCGTATGTAGCCTTGGTTGATGACGGATTCCACACAAGGTTGACACCGTTATCTGATGAAAGATTTCCCGATGCGGCGGGATTGACAATCCACGCGCCTTTTATTGTGATGGACTTGGATTCGTCGCCTTCGATACCTTCGGTTGCTCTCACGACAATCTGTGACAGGGCATGGTGGAATGACAAAGACACAGAGGTGCCGCTGAGGCGGTTAGCCGAGGTGTAGGCAACGATGAGGTCTTGCTGTTTCAGCGGGTCAATGTCGGGGGTGAAATTGCTGATTGAGAGCTTTTTGTTGTTCTTGCTGATGCTCTCTTTTTTTGCGCCCGAAACTGCCCAGAAGTTAAGCGTCTGAACATCAGACGGCCAGAAGATTGAGTGGTCGAATGCAAAGTATTCTTTGCCGTTGACTTTTGTGGCCGTGAGTCCGTCGATGAAAGCGGCACTTTCGGTAATGTCGGAGAACGCCCATACGTTGAAACTATTGAGGTTCTTCTCAGAGATGTTCTGGGCGCGGCTAACGTTGGTGTTGAACGTGATTTCAGGGCCGTAGTTGACCATCTCTACACTGTCTTCGGAACACGCGGTGGCCAGTAACATGACGGCCAGACCGAGGGATGAAACTTTTGTGTTCATTTGTGATGTGGTTTTAAACAGTTTATATAATTATGATAATGAAATTGCTTGTTATCGGTTATCAGTTCATGTCGATGTCGCAGTTGACATCTTCGAGCCATCCGTTGACTGTCGGTTTCATTCCGGTGCCGTCGGGTTCGGGAAGCACGATGCCGTCAATGCTGATTGTTATCCGTCTGGGGTCAGGGGCATCGTGAATCTGAGAAGTCACGTCGAAGTTGTAGTAGTGCATGTCCGACGTGTAGACGGTCAGGATGTGTTCCCTGAGAGGTGTCACGGGACAGTGGCCGAAAAGGGCGACTGTTCCCGATGCGGTCGTGGCATCGGTCATCGAGATCGGCAGCGGAACGGTAACCTCGTTGCCGGTGTGGGATTGTGTCGCCGGACTGAAACTTTCGGACATGGTTGACAGTGACGCGCTCAACCCGATGGCGTGGGAGAGGTTCTTGACCCCGGTCAGGATGACGGTATAGGTCGCGGTGGCTTCGACGGGGGTGAAGGTGAGCGATTGTCCGGCGCGGGAGGCTGCAATGGTTATGCCTTCTTTTTTATCGGACCACACCGGGTCGGGAGCCGCCTTGACCGGCTGGTCGCGGGTTGTTTCGTAACGTGGCGGGTCAGAGATGATTTCACGGCTCATGGGGGCAAGGATGTGCTCGTTGTCGGTCGACAGGGTGAAGTCGCGGAATGTGGTTCCGTTTTCAACTACAGTCTGTGTGCTTCCGTTGAACACGACCGCGTCAAAGTTTCCGGCAGGGACTCGGATGACAGAGCCGTTGATGTCGGCAAATTCATATCGCAGCGGCTTGTCTCCGTCGGTAGGGAACAGATACAGTACCATCGTGATGGGGTGGGCATCAGGTTGCGCGCTCCAGTCAAAATTTACATCCAGTTCCAGCCAGTGGGAGTGGTCATAGCAGAGGTCGCGGTGATTACACGACGACGTGAGTGTCACGGAGGCGGCGGCCGCCAGTGAGACAGCGCATGAGATGGCGAGTTTCTTAATCATCGGTTGCCTCCTTTCCCTGTTGTCGTGTTTACGTTGCCCGGTCCGATCAGCCATGTCAGGCCGATTTCGACCCGTGTCGGCCCGAACCACCTGCGGTTGTGGGTCGAGAGCAATACGTCGTGGGTGTCGACCAGATGCTGTTTCAGGTATCGCCCCCATTGGTATCCGATCCCGATTGAGAAGTCGATGTTCAGACGGCGGGCCACGGGGAGGCTGTAGCCGTAGGTGATGCCGGCGGCATAGTTGAACTTGTCGCCGATGACCCCGGTGTGGGAGCGGCCAAATTGAATGTCATAGGTCACGATCGATGCGTAGACACCGATGCGGTGCCCTGCAAAGGTGTTGTCGCTTTTGCCGTGGCCAAGCTGCATGCGCATTTCAATGTCGCCTCCGTATATGCGCCAGTATCTTCGGTGCTGACGATTGTTCCACCATGCATACATCCAGTCGGCCCATACGGTAAACCGGTCGTTGAGACGGACGCCGATGCCGATGTTGGGGACCAAGGCGGCATCGTAGAGCATGTTGGTGCTTAAAATCAGGTGCGGGAAACCGTTTCTGTGGCTTGAAGTCATGGGGGTGTTCAGGCCGGTGTCGGTTGTAGCTGTGATAATGGATGAATTGTCAGTGGTTTCGCTGACTGAGTCGTCGGCAGTTATATCAGAGGTGTCGTTTTCAATGTCGGTATCTGACAGCGAGTTGTCAGCGGTGGCGGCGAGGCCGTCTCGTCGGAACGAGGCGCGAAATTCAGCATATCTCAAATCGGGCCATTCCGACGGGGATGCTGCGGCCGGAAGCGTAATCCGGTTTTTTGCGCCCGGGACGGGGCCGAGGATGCCTGAGAGTGCCGACAGTCTTTTCTCGGCCAGTTCCCTGTTAAATGATTCGCTCCCTTCGGGTGATGCCGAGCCGGTTATCACGATGTCGAGATTCAACAGTGAGTCAGATGCCGCGAGGAAGCTTTTCAGGCTGTCAAGACTGTTTTTGTTGTTGCGGAATGCCGGGTCAACGTGAAACGATGATTTGTGGAAATAAATTCGTTCTGAGAACGATTCATTGGCAGGTCCAGAGGCATAGGAAACTACCCCCCCCTGTAATAGGCATAAAATCAAGACTATAGCCGCGGCTATCGCCTTGCGGTAGTTGGGAAAAAGCAGGATATGACAATATAATGTACACTGATTTTCCATTTGGGTATGCTATATCAATCAATATTATATTTTAGTAAATTACGAAAGAAATGGTACTATGATGAAATTGTTTGAACTTTTTGAGAAGCGTTAAAAACTCATTCTGCCACTTGGGTCGGAATCGATATCCATCCTGTTTTTGATTGCGTTAAGAGATTTTTTTATTGGGTAACTCTACACTTTCCCCAAAAATCGTAATCATCTCAAAAATCGGTTGCGACTGTAGGCTGGTAAAATAGGTTAAAAAATACTTCTGTTCGTCGTGCAAAATTAGGTATAATTTTGCGATTCTACGCGTAAAAATTTAGTTAAAAAACACTAATATAGTTGTTAATTGTGTTAATGCGGGTCTCTGTCCATAGATAAAGTCTTGTGTCAGGGGCATGATATAATATTTTTTTTGTTAAATTTGCATTTTAATGATATATAGTTGTTGTTAAACACCCTCTTAAATAATTGACCGTATGGCCGATAATCATTATGTATTTGGCATGCATATCAAGGTTCGGGATTATGAGGTAGATTCTCAGGGCATAGTCAATAATGCCAATTATCTTCATTATCTCGAAATGACGCGCCACGATTTTTGCGAGGAGGCGGGGACTACTTTCCGCGAGATGCAGGAGCATGGTCTGGACCCTGTCGTGAGGAAAGTTGAGATTGAATACATTTCGCCGCTGACCCTCGGGGAAACTATGGAGTCAAAGCTGTGGATGGAGCGCAACGGTGCCCGGTTTGTGTTCCATCAGGATATTTTCCATGCTGAGACTGGACGACCTGTAGTAAAGGCACTGGTGACAATCGTGTGTCTTGAAAACGGCCGGTTGACACGCGGCGACGTGCTTGCCGAGGCTTTCAAGTCTTATCTTTAATCCTCCACGGCTTAAAATGGACGACACATTGCTTTATCGCATCGCTTTCGCGTCGCTGCGCGGGATGAATCCGCAGCTTGCAAGGCAGATTCTCGGCCGTGCGGGCGGGGAAGATGCTTTTTTTAAGATGAGCGAGCGTGAGCTTTCGACGGTCATGGGGTTTGGCAACAAGCTCTTTGACCGGGAATACCGTGACCGGCTGCTCGCAGAAGCTGAGCGTGAGGTCATATTTGTTGAGACCAATCACATTGAGTCGGTATATTTTACTGACGATGAGTATCCGCAGCGGCTGTTGCAGTGTGACGATGCGCCGTTGATGCTTTACACGCTTGGGCGGTGTGACCTGAACAATGCGAGATTTGTGTCGGTTGTGGGGACTCGCCATGCCACGGTCTACGGTATCGATTTTACGGCCCGGCTTATCGAGGGGCTGGCTCAGAGGATGGCCGACCCTCTCGTAATAGTCAGCGGCCTCGCCTATGGCATAGACATAGCCGCCCACAAGGCTGCTCTTGCATGTGGCATCCCCACCGTCGCCGTGCTTGCGCAGGGTCTTAACACGATTTATCCCCCGGTTCACCGGTCGACGGCTGCCGAGATCGCGCGCAGCGGAGGTATGCTGATGACCGATTACAGATCGGTCGACCGGTTGCACAAGGGCAATTTTCTCGCCCGCAACCGCATCGTGGCGGGGTTGAGCGACTGTCTTGTGGTTGTCGAGTCGGCCTCAAAGGGAGGCGCGCTTGTGACCGCCCGGATTGCGGCCGGTTACAGTCGAGATGTTTTTGCCGTTCCCGGACGCATCAGCGACCGTTACAGCGAGGGTTGCAACCGGCTGATATATAATAATGTGGCTCAGCTGGTAACGTCGCCTGAAGATATACTTGGCGCGATGGGGTGGCCTGAAAAGGAACAGGAAGGGCAGCAAGGTTCGCTTTTTGTCGAGCTTGCACCCGATGAGGAAAAAGTCATCGATGTGATTCGCCGTAAGGGAGATGCCCGGCTTGCCGAGATTTCGGCCGAGGTCGAGGTTCCCGTTTCCCGCCTGATGGGGATGCTTGTCGACCTTGAGTTCCGCAATCTGTTGCTTTCGATGCCGGGAGGCCGTTACCGGTTGCAATAATAATATAATGATATGTTGTAAAATATATTATTGAACTTTTTAGCTTGAGAGTTATTAACCTAATTAGATACCTAACGCTATAATTAGAAATTATGGAAAAGAAAATAATCGCTCCGTCAGAGCTTATAATCAACCCCGACGGGTCAGTGTTTCACCTTCATTTGCGTCCCGAGCAGCTGACTGACCGTGTAATCCTTGTCGGCGACCCGGCCCGTGTCAATATGGTCGCGTCATTCTTTGACACAACCGATTATGAAGTGTCGTCGCGCGAGTTTCACACAATCGGTGGCACGTTTAACGGAAAACCCATCATGTGCCTTTCCCACGGAATCGGGCCCGACAATATTGACATCGTCATCAACGAGCTTGACGCGCTGGCCAATATCGATTTTGAAACACGCGAGGTCAGGAACCGCAAGCGTCGCCTGACGCTGGTGCGCATCGGGACATCGGGCGCGCTTCAGCCCGAGTTGAAGATAGGGACGCCGGTAATCGCAGAGAAAGCGATAGGCTTTGACGGCGTGTTGAACTATTACGCAGGCCGCAACGAAGTCGCAGACTTGGAATTTGAACACTCGTTTTGCGATGCCGTGGGGTGGAATCCCCTTTGGGCCAAACCTTATGTCGTGAATGCCGACGAGGAACTGGTCGACCAGATAGGCCGCGACGACATGGTGAGGGGAAATACAATCTCGGCAGTGGGATTTTACGGGCCGCAGGGTCGCGAGCTGCGTCTGCCGCTTGCTAACCCTGACTTGAACAACCGTATCGAGGAGTTCCGTCACGAAGGCCGTAAGATAACCAATTACGAGATGGAGTCGGCCCCGTTGCAGGGTCTCGGACGCCTTATGGGTCACAGAGCCATGACGGTGTGCTCGATTATAGCCAACCGTATGCGCCATGATGCGACTCCCAACTATAAAACGGCCGTGCACGACCTGATCGGTACGGTGCTTGAGCGCATCTGACAGTGAACCATAATCTCTGTAAAGGCGTTTATCAGTAGAACTATTAACGTAAAATATACAGAGATTATGTCTACAAATGCTCAGAACATAGCCGATCGTGCCGCACAGTTGTCGGCACAGGCTGCAAAAGTAAGCGCCGAGGCAGGCACAGTGGCTGCAAAGGCTGAATTAGAAGCCGACAAGGAGACTGTTGCCGAAAAGGCTGCCGAGGTCAAGAGTAAGGTTGCCGATCGCGTGGCAGGCGCTCAGGATGCCATTGCCGACAAGGTGTCAGATGCCAAGGAGGCTATCGGTGACAAGGTCGATGACCTCAAAGAGAAGGCTGCTCCTATAATTGAAAAGGTCAAGGGAACCGCAGCCAATGCGCTTGACTCGGTTGCCGATGCGGTCTCAGGACTTGCCGATAAGTTGAAATCGTGACGATGTACCCGGGTGGTATAAAAAGAAAACGGTCTTTCAGCAAAGAAAGACCGTTTTCTTTTTATTGTGCGGTTTGTTTACATTTTTACAAGTTGTGATTCGATTTTGTCGAGATCTTCCCTGAGCTGTTTTTCGAGGGTCAGTCGCTCGTCGATATTTTTTATCGCGTGAAGTACTGTCGCGTGAGTGCGCGCGAGGCGGCTTCCGATTGCTTTGAGCGGCATCTTGGTGTGTTTTTTTGCAAGATACATGACCATCTGCCGTGCGTCGGAAATTTCGCGTTTACGCGACTTGGCAAAAATCTGGTCAGGGTCGATGTTGTAAAACTCGCTCACCTGACGGGCTATCATCTCAAAATTGACAGCTTTTTTATTGATTCTAACAGCGTTGGAGAGGACAGTGCGGGCAAGGTCAACCGTGATTTCCCGGTTTAGGAATGTGGCGTGGGCCAAGAGGGATACGACAATGCCTTCAAGCTCGCGGATAGAATCGGTTACGTTGGCAGCGATAAATTCCATCACTTCGGGCGGGAGCTGCAGTCCGTCGTGAGATGCTTTCTGTGACAGGACATCCTTGCGCAGCTCATAGTCGGGACGGCTTAGCTCGACGGTTGCGCCCCATTTGAAACGGGACAGCATACGGGCCTCCATGCCTTCCATCTGAGAGGGGCAGCAGTCGCTTGAAAGGATGAGCTGTTTCTGATTCTGATGGAGGTGGTTGAAGATGTGGAAGAATGTGTTCTGAGTGGCTGCCTTGCCGATGAGATCCTGAATGTCGTCGATAATCAGAACATCGATGCTCTGATAGAAATTGATGAAATCATTGATTTTGCCCTTGAAAGTCGCTGTGGTGAACTGGCTTTCAAAAAGGCGGGCGGTAATATAGAGTACGCGCGCGCGCGGGTTGCGCTCTTTTATGCGGATGCCGATAGCCTGAATGAGGTGGGTTTTGCCAACTCCGGTCGGGCCGTAGATGAACAACGGGTTATAGGTCTTGCATTTGGGGTTGTCGGCAATGGATTCGCCGATGGAGCGGGCAACCATGTTGCTTGCACTCGCGCAATAGTTCTCAAATGTATAGGTGGGGTTAAGCTGGGAGTCGATGTCACCGACCTGTTCTTGACGGAACGGGTTGACATAGGGGTCGGCTTGAGGCTTGACAGCGGGACTGGGCCTCTCGCTTTTCATCGTCACATTTGTTGACGGCTCGTTGCTGACTTGGTCGTATTTATAGTATAGTTCTACTCCCCTCCCGTAGACTTTGTTGATTGCAGCCGCTATGAGAGAGAGAAAGTGCTGTTCAAGATATTCGGCAAAGAACGGGGAGGGTACTCTGAGGGTCAGCGTGCTCGGCGTTCCTTTGTCAAAACTCTCAAGCGAGAGTGGCTTGAACCATGCGTTATATTGCTCAGCAGAAAGGTTGTCTTTTAGAAATTGTAGAAACCTATCCCACTGTTGGGGGGTGTTGGGATGCATAATTTATGTGATAGTTGACTAATCTTTTCAATGCAAATTTCCAATTTTTTTTTTATTAAACCAAGTGCGAAAATATTTGGAATTTGTAAATATTCTGCATTGATTTGTTATTCAGTATGTTATGCGTTTGTTAACTTCAAGTGCGGCTATAACTTTAGTATTTTGTGTTTATTCTGTTGGTTATTAGGCGTGTAGGCTGCAAGAGTTAACGTTAAGATAGAGGTGCTGTCTCGGGGTTGTGAACCGTAAACTCGTTGATTGACGGTATATTTCTCGATTATCGGCAAATTTGCCAGTCGTGGTGTTATTTAGAACGGTTCTAAATAACACCACGGCGCGGTTTAGTCTATTATAATCGGGGCAAAGAACTCAGGTCGGTGAAAGTCGGGTCGTTGTGTGAGCACGGGCGCCCAGCTGAGGAAATGCGGCTGCGAAGTCCCTGAGGCGCATTTATAGACGTTGCCCTTCATGTGTATAGGCTGGCCCTCATATTTCATCCCCATAAGTTCTATAGGGATTGCGGCAAGCAGATTCCATGTGAAAAGGCCCTCGATTTCTTCAAACGGTCTTGTCCCGCATGACGCATAACGTGATATGGTGGCTATTTCGTCGTCGGTAAGCGGGGTGGGGTCGCCTCCGGGGATGCGGTGTGCGGCGTTCACGGTGCCGATACAGTTGAATTCGAAATTCCAGTAACGCCCGTCGGAATTTTGCGGTTGCAGATATATTTGCACACACGAGTCGTCATGGCCCTGTGTGTTGTTGGCATAGTTCACGGCCCGCAAATAGTTGCAGCGCACGAAAAAGTCGACATATATGAACTTGGCCGAATGGGCGACGGTGAAGGTGGTCAGGGGGTGGTAGGGGAATTCCTCGCTCCAGTTTCGTGACTCTACGGTGTGTCGCTCTCCTTGTAATTCGAGGCGGCTGAAAATGACATCGGTGTTGAGGAAATCAAGGTCGGGAATAAATGGGATGTGGAGGGGTTTATCCATGAAAGAAAAGATCTTTTATGCCGAAGGTCGCACCCACAGCCGCCATGATAATGAGTATGACCGCAATGATGCGGTTTATGAGCCACATGGAGCGGACGTTGAAGTGTGCCCTGACTTTGTTGACGAAATATGTTACAAATAGCCACCACAGCACGGCGCCGCCAAAGATGGAGATGTAGCCGGCGATATAGTGGTAGGCTTTAAATTCGGGGGCGAGGAAACTGAAACGGGCAAATAGTCCGATGATAAAGAAGAGAATCAGGGGATTGGAAAATGTGAACAGAAATCCTGTCCCGAAGTCTTTCCAATAGGTGGTCGCCGGGATTGACGGAGTGCGCAGCGAGCGCGACGGGTTGCTGCTGAACAGGTAGATTCCGTAGGCGAGAAGAACACCGCTTCCTATTATCTGAAGGAGGTTCTGGTTACTCTCGATAAAGTCTGTGACAAAGGATAGGCCGAGTCCTGTGAGCAGGCAGTAAATCAAGTCGCTCAGTGCTGCTCCCACGCCTGTGAAAAACGCGGGCCACCGACCCTTGTTGAGGGTGCGCTGGATGCAAAGCACTCCTATCGGCCCCATCGGAGCCGATACAAGGACTCCGATTAGGAGTCCGCGGAGCATTATGGCCAGCAAATCTATCATTGACTTGCAAAGTTATAAAATTCCACGATGCCGTGCAAAAAATTTTTGAGGTCGGCTGCGTTGTAAGATGTGCCGGTTTTAGGTATAGAGGCGGATGTGTTTAGCGGTTTATGAAAACGGGGGTCAGTAGAAAAACCGTGGGGAAATAAATTTTTCACAACCAAAGATTATTGCGAACTTTGTGTCATGGAAAATGACTACTTACAGATGTTGGCGCAGATAGTTTTGCCCTCACAGATACTTGATTATTTTACAATCGCAGGCGTTGAGCAGACAGCCACGGAAATT
>Ga0209064_1002157_pt1 | contig 23883 bp, 26 predicted proteins | sample Inofromicrocosms_FD_187498 | JGI IMG/M metagenome (GOLD analysis project Ga0209064, IMG submission 187498) | Mouse cecum microbial communities from Vienna, Austria - Inoculum for glucosamine and mucus D2O microcosms (SPAdes) (version 2) | ecosystem: Host-associated > Mammals > Digestive system >... | reverse complement strand
TACTGATTTTCGAGAGGTCGAGCAGGCCGATTTAGACAAGGTTCAGGCTAAAATAAACCGGAGGCCACGTGAAAAGCTCAACTTTTCTTCGCCGTTGGAACTATTCATAAAACTCTTTCGCTAATTTTGCACTTGCTTGTTGACTCTACACCGCCATGTAAAAAACGGAATCAGACATCTACGTGGAGAAAATTTCTTAACTTTGCCGGATGGAAAAAATCAGGAACCTTCTGGGCTGGGGACGGCGCTACATTTCATTCACACTGCTGATTGTGGTGGCATATCTGGCCTTTTTGCTGTTTTTCAATGAAAACTCTATGATGAGGTCGATAGACCTTGACCGCACCATAGACAGCCTGCGCACGGAGATACGCGTCAACCAGGACTCACTGGAATATTACAAGGCGCTCAACAACCGCCTGTCCACGTCACCTGAAGAGATGGAACGCGTCGCACGCGAACAGTATAACATGAACCGTCCGGACGAGGACGTATACGTATTCAAATGAAAAAAACCGTAAAGAATCCGCCCAAATGGGCTACATATTGCATAACGGCCGGACTTCTGGCCGTAGCGGCAGGAATAATGATGCCCCTGTTCCTCGGACTTGGAAACGGGACATACAAATGGGTATACGCCGCCGGTGCGCTGGTGTCACTTGCCGGCCGCGTGGCCGGAGGCTACCGCGGCAGCGAAGTCAGGCTAAAACGCCTGTACCGCATGGAGGCATGGAGCTCGGTGATGTTCTGCGCCGGCGCATTCTTCCTCTTCTACGGCACGGCGCCCCGCGACTGGATCGCATTCACCCTTGCCGGTGGACTGATAATAGTATTCACCTCATGGCGCATACCCAGGGAAATCAACAAACTGCAGCGTAATGAAGGCGGAAAAGCTAATAAATAGTTAAATTATCGACACAGTTGGGCCTAATTCGCAATAGATTTACTAATTTTGCGCCCTATCATGGGATATAATTTCACCATAGACCAAGGCAACACCGCGGCCAAGGTTGCAGTGTGGCACAACGACCGGATTTTGGAAGTCGACTGTTACCGGCGGCTCACCACCGCCCACATACAGGCACTGGCCCGTAAATATCCCCCAAGCGCCGCCATATACTGCACCGTGACATGCAAAGGCGGAGAAATCGTCGGAGAGCTGAAGAGGCTTTGCCCATGCGTGTACACCATGATGGCATCCACCCCCCTGCCAGTGAAAATCGGATACCGCACACCGGCGACACTGGGGCTCGACAGGATAGCGGCCGTAGTAGGCGCATACACGTCGGCGGCCGGCAAATGGGCTCTTGTCGTAGATATCGGCACGGCCATCACCTATGACGTGCTTTCACCTGAAGGCGTGTTCATAGGCGGCAACATAGCCCCCGGAGTGTTCATGAGGCTTGAGGCCCTGAACCACTATACGGCACGGCTTCCGCTGGTGGAGACCGGTGGCGAATGCCCGGAATGGGGCTACGATACGGAAACAGCGCTGCGGTCGGGGGCAATATCGGGTGTGATAGCAGAACTCGACCTATACAGGCGGAGGCTGCCCGGAGAAGCCATGGTGTTCCTCACCGGAGGCGCTGTAGACCTGATAGCGCCAAGGGTGGAACTCCCGGTGACAGTGGACCATCATCTCGTACAGAAAGGACTAAACAGCATAATAAACTATAATGAGAATAAATAAAGCATTTCTGACCCTGGCTGCCGCCGTGATGGCCCTGGCCGCAACCATACCCGCCACACAGGCGCAGAACACCATGGTCACCTCGCCATATTCACGGTACGGCTACGGCCTGCTGAACGACCATGCCACCTCGATGCAACGCGCAATGGGCGGCGTGGGCTACGCCATGAACTCCGGAAGGCAGATCAATGTGATGAACCCGGCATCGTATGCGGCGATAGACTCATTGACATTCCTGTTTGACATAGGCATGGACATGTCGCTGCAATGGAACCGTGAGGGCAGCAAATACGGGCGAGACTTCGGCGGAGGGCTTGACTACATCACAATGCAAGTCCCCATCACCAAATACCTCGGCGCAAGCGCAGGCCTGCTGCCGTATTCATCAGTAGGATACGCATTCGGAGGCGAGACCGACAACGGCAACGAGACCCGCGAAGGCTCAGGAGGCCTCAACCAGCTATATCTCGGCCTCAGCGGAAAGATAGTGAAAGGGCTCACGGTAGGCGCAAACATATCATACCTGTGGGGCGAAATGACCAACACCGCTTTCGGCATAACCGACCCGGGAGTTACCGGAGGGACAACAGCCCCTGTGGGCAGATACCAGCATGTGATAGACGTAAAGGACTGGCACGTAAACTTCGGTGTGCAGTATACCATCAACATCAGCCGCCTGAACTCACTGACCTTTGGCGCCACATTCAGCCCAGGCAAAGACCTGCACGGCCATACATTCGGCACAGTGACCCACGGCACATCGTCTAGCTCGGGAATACAGTTCTCAACCCCCGACACAATCGGCTACTCACGGCTTGACGGCAACTTCACCCTACCCGACACATGGGGAGCCGGCATAGCTTACAAATGGAACCAGAGGCTATTGGCCGAGGTCGACTTCACATACCAGAACTGGAAGGACGCCAAATTCAAGGCAATCGAGGGATGGGAGTCTACTACATTCGACAACCGCTGGAAAGTGGCCGCCGGCATACAGTACCAGCCCAATCCCCGCGGAAGCTACCTGAGCCGGATCAATTACCGTATTGGCGGATTCTATAACCACGACTACATCACTATCCGCGGCAATAATGTACGTGACTATGGAGTGTCGGCCGGTTTCGGATTCCCCGTCCCAAGCTTCAAGACGCTGGTGAACCTCACTTTTGAATACCGCCACCGACAGGCCCACCCCGACCCGCTGGTGAAGGAGCAATACTTCAACATAGCAATCGGCGTGAACTTCAACGAAATGTGGTTCTGGCGCAACAAGCTGCGCTAACCAGGAAGCCACATACAAGACGACATGCACATACGCCTCAGGACTCTGCCCATATACATCACAACCGCCATCACATTGGCGGCATGGGCCGCCACATCCGGATGCTCGGAGGAAGAACGGCAATATGTGGCCAACCTCTCAGAGCCGGAGACTATGCCTACCATGCTGACGGAAGACGTACTGACATTGGTAAGCGACTCCGGATACACACGATACCGCATGACAGCTCCGCTGTGGCTGATGTTTGACGAGGCCGCCGATCCCCACTGGACCTTCCCGCAGGGGGTCACCGTACAGCAGTTCGACGAGCAGTTCCGCCCATCGGCATCAATGGACTGCGACTCAGCGACCTACTACAGCGACCGCAAGATATGGGAATTTGAAGGCGATGTGGTGGTCATAAACACACTCGGCGACTCCATACTTACACAACAACTGTTCTGGGACGTCAACGACCAGAAGATATATAACGATGACGAATTCATCCATATCGTGCGCCAGGACAGGATAATAGAAGGTTACGGGTTTGAATCGAACCAGGATGTGACACGCTTCAAGGTCAAACGGCCGCAACTCATAATACCTATACGCAACCTGCGCCGCGGCGACACCGACCAGCAGGCTCATGCACAAAACCTTGAACCCGTCCAGGACACCATCACCGACATGGACAGACGCCGGCGTCACGGCGCACCTGTAAGGGCATCACAGAGAGCCCGCACCAGGGACACGCAGACAGAAGAGGACACACCATTCCGGCCTGAGCAGCCAGCAAGGCTTCCTTTACGTCCAGAGCCCAACTAACACCACAAGAACCAACAAACAAAAGCCATCATGCTCACCTGGGTAGCCATATCGACAATATCGCTCATATTTTCCGCACTGTTTTCCGGTACGGAAATAGCCTTTGTGACCTCCGACCGCGTGCGTGCGGAAATCGACAACAAGCGCGGAGGGCTGATATCCCGTGTGATAAACCGATTCCACACCCATTCCGAATTCTTCATTTCGACAATCCTGGTAGGCAACAACATCATGCTGGTGATATACGGCATGGGGGCGGCGGCCATTATCGAGCCGTGGCTGCATGAGAGCTGCGGTATAAATTCCGAATTCCTGATCCTGCTACTGCAGACGCTCATATCCACAGCCGTCATACTCATAACAGGCGAATTTTTCCCAAAGGCGATATTCCGGATAAACCCAAACAACTCCCTGCGCATATTCGCACTACCGATATACCTCTTCTACATCGTGCTCTACCCGATATCGATGTTCTCCACATGGCTGTCCAAGATGCTGATGAAGCTTTTCGGCATAAAAGCCGAAAACCAAAAACTGCCGCTCATATCGGTAGGAGACCTCAACGACTACCTGGAAGAGACAATCGACAACCTTGAGGAAAAACAGCATGTGGTGGAAAACGAAGTAAAGATATTCCGGAACGCCCTCGACTTCTCAAGCACTCACCTGCGCGACTGCATGATACCCCGCAATGAAATCGTGGCAGTCCCGCTTGACACACCGCGAACGGAACTCAGCCGGCTGTTCACTTCATCGGGCCGTTCAAAGATAATCGTCTACAACGGCGACATCGACACCATAATGGGCTACATACATGTAAGCGAACTGTTTGACCCGTCGACCGACTGGCGCTCCCACATAAAGCCGGTTCTCTATGCCCCTGAGACCCTCCTTGCAAACAAGATGATGCGCAGGCTACTTGGCGAGAAACGCTCGATAGCCATCGTGGTGGACGAATTCGGCGGCACAGCCGGAATGGTGACCCTCGAAGACCTGGTGGAAGAGATATTCGGGGATATCCAGGACGAGCATGACAAGAGCGGACTTACGGCACGCACCATCTCACCTGGCGTCTACGAGTTCTCCGGACGCTACGAAATATCCATGCTCAACGAGAACTACCATCTCGAAATACCTGAAGGGGATGAATACCAGACACTCGCCGGATATATCCTGTTCTCCACCGGCACTATACCCGCCCAAGGGGAAACGGTGACCCTAAGAGGCCTCTCGCTTGAAATAGTCAAGAAGTCGGCATCAAGGCTGGAAATGATACGGGTCACGGTAAACCCCGAAACAGACCAAATGGACTGACCACAGCTCACATTTAACCAACATTAACACCTCTTTTTCTTGCCCATGGCATAAAAAGGGGCTAACTTCGCACACCGTTATCACCTTAAAACTCTACCGTACATAACTGCCTAAATTCCGCGATGATTCCATTAATGCTGACCATTTTTGTGGCGGGCTACCTGATGATAGCCTTCGAGCACATGTTCAAGATCAACAAGGCAACATTCGCCCTCATAATGTGCGGGCTGCTATGGGCGGTCTATTCCGTATCGACCCATGACCCCAATCTGTCCAGCGAACTTGTGGTAGCCCTCGGCGACACCTGCGAGATTGTGGTGTTCCTCATCGGCGCGATGACCATTGTGGAGCTGATAGACAGGTATGGCGGCTTCAACATCATCGTCCACAGGATTCATGCCGGCAACAAACGGTCGCTGATGTGGGTACTGGCATTTGTCACGTTCTTCATGTCAAGCATCCTGGACAATATGACAAGCACCATAATAATGGTGATGATGCTGCGGCGCATGCTAGCCGACCAGAAGGAACGGTGGATGTTTGCCGGGGTGATAGTCATCGCCGCCAACAGCGGCGGGGCATGGTCGCCAATAGGCGACATAACCACCATCATGCTGTGGATGAAGAACTATGTATCCTCGATAGACCTTATCCTGAACCTGCTCGTCCCGTGCATAGCATCGGTGATAGTCCCATGTGCCATAGCATCGAGATACATAAAGCCCCAGCCAGTGGAACAGCTCAACGCACAGGACACACGCATAGGTTACGAAATATCGAAGGAGCACCGCGGGCTCAGCAAGCTCATACTCGTATGCGGAGTCGCCGGACTGCTGCTTGTACCTGTTTTCAAAGCCACTACAGGGCTTCCGCCATATATGGGCATACTCATATCGCTGGGCTTCCTGTGGCTGCTTACGGAACTGATAGTGGTGCACTACCAGCTTGACGGCAAGATGGAGGGCCGCATATCACAGTCGCTGCGCGCGATAGACATGTCCACCATACTCTTTTTCCTGGGCATACTCCTTGCGGTAGGCGCGCTCCAGCAGGCTGGCATCCTCAACACAATGGCCACCTGGCTCAACGAGAGCCTGCATGAGCCGTATACCATAAACGGCATTATCGGCATACTGTCCTCAATTGTCGACAACGTACCCCTGGTGGCAGCATGCATGAACATGTACCCTGTGGCAAGCGATGCAATGGTGGCGGCAGCCTCCGACCCGACATACATGCAATATTTCGTTGAGGACGGACTGTTCTGGCATCTGCTCACATTCTGCGCGGGCGTAGGAGGAAGCATGCTCATAATCGGGTCGGCGGCAGGCGTCGTGGCAATGGGCATTGAGAAGATTCCATTCATGTGGTATCTTAAGCGCTTCTCCTGGATGGCCCTTAGCGGCTATCTGGCCGGTATAGCCTTCATCTGGCTGGAGACCCTCGTAATAGAGATATAGATAGATAAACTAATATAACTTTTGTTAAATATACACAAAACATTGTCGGTTTTATCGGCAGTCTTTACTTATTTACATAAATATATTTGCAAAGGGGACGAATTTGTTGTAACTTTGCACAGACTTCAGGGTCGGAGGGGGCAGGCGCTTCCTCCGATTTTGTTTACCGTACATACAATCCTATGTTAGACAAACAAGAACTCACAGAAACCATCAACCGCGCCATCGGAGAGACCGGTGACGGTGACCTGTTCCTGGTAGGGGTCAACGTAACCCCCGACAACCGCGTGACCGTGGAGATTGACGCCGCTGGCGGAGTAGACATCGAGGCCTGCGTGGCCATCACCCAGGCCATACGCGGACAGTTCGACCCCGAAAAGGAGGATTATGAACTGGAAGTGGGGTCTGCCGGGCTGACCACACCGTTCAAAGTGATAGAGCAGTATGTAAAGAACATAGGCAACCAGGTCGATGTGCTCACCCGCGACGGCAGGAAGGTGCACGGACGGCTGGTAGAAGTCAATACCGCCGACATGCGCTTTACCGTTGAAGTGCCCACAAAGGTAAAGGAAGAGGGCATGAAGCGTCCCGTACTGACCGACGTGCCGCACGAATTTGCCATTGCCGACTGCAAGTCGGTGACCTATGCGATAGACTTCAAATAGCGCAAAGGCCCACAAAGAAAAGGACTAGAAACAAAAACAGCATAACATCACACTTAATATCCATGGCAAGAAAAGAGGATACACCGAATATGGTGGAACAGTTCGCCGAGTTCAAGGAACTGAAAAACATCGACAAGACCACAATGATAAGCGTTCTGGAGGAATCGTTCCGCAACGTGTTGGCCAAGATGTTCGGCACAGACGAAAATCTAGACGTGATTCTCAACCCCGACAAGGGCGATGTGCAGATATTCCAGAACCTCGAGATTGTGCCTGACGGCGAGGTAGCCAACCCCAACCTCCAGATATCGCTGTCGGACGCACGTGCCGATGACGACCCCGATGCCGAGGTAGGCGAAGACCACACCAAGGAAATAATATTCGCCGATTTTGGCCGCCGTGCCATCCTTAACCTACGCCAGACCCTACAATCGAAGATCCTAGACCTGCAGAAAGAAGCAGTATACGCCAAATTCAAGGACCTTGAAGGAGAGTTGGTCACCGGCGAAGTGTACCAGACATGGTCAAAAGAGACCCTGCTGCTCGATGACGACAAGAACGAGCTTCTGCTGCCAAAGAGCGAGTCCATACCCGGCGACTTCTTCCGCAAGGGCGAGACTGTCCGTGCGGTGATAGCCAATGTCGACAACAAGAACAACAACCCGAAAATCACCGTATCGCGTACCAACGAACAATTCATGCGCCGTCTTTTCGAGCTTGAAGTCCCTGAAATACACGACGGCCTCATCAGCATCCGTGCCGTGGCCCGCATCCCGGGCGAACGCGCCAAGATTGCCGTGGAAAGCTATGACGACCGCATTGACCCGGTAGGCGCATGCGTAGGCGTGAAAGGCTCGCGCATCCATGGCATCGTTCGCGAGCTCCGCAACGAGAACATAGATGTAATCAACTACACCAACAACCCACAGCTGTTCATCCAGCGCGCCCTGTCACCGGCCAAGATATCGTCAATCCGCCTTGACGCCGAAGAAAAAAAGGCGGAAGTGTTCCTACGTCCCGAGGAAGTGTCGCTGGCAATCGGTAAGAACGGCCTGAACATCAAGCTGGCATCAATGCTCACAGGCTACACCATAGACGTGTACCGCGATACCGAAGAGTCCTTCGAGGAGGACATCTACCTTGACGAATTCAAGGACGAAATCGACGGATGGGTAATCGACACACTGAAGAACATAGGCTGTGTGACCGCAAAGAGCGTGCTCAACACTCCACGTGAGACCCTCGTTGAAAAGTCGGACCTCGAGGAAGACACCATCGACAACCTCATACGCGTACTTAAGGCCGAATTCGAGGACCAATAACAGTCCGTCCTCCCGGCAACCCAATACCCCTCTCCGCCTCCCCCTTTAAAATCCGAAACTTCATATATGGCGAAAACGAAAATCAGTAAAGTAGCAAAAGACCTCAATGTGGCACTTCCCACAGTCATTGACTTTTTGCGCAAAAAGGACATCACAGTCGACGAGAACCCCAATACAAGAATTGAGGACGATGTCGTACAGCTGTTGATGGAAGCCTTTTCAAAAGACAAGGACCAGAAAAGGCAGTCTGACAACTTCACTAACACACGTCAGAGCAGCCGCGCCAAAGCCGTCAAAGAACCTGCAAAGGAAGAGCCGGCAACAACCGATGATGGCCTGACAAGAATCAACCGCCCCGTATTCGTGGGAAAAATCGATCTGGACAAGAAAGGCAATCCGGTGTCGCCGATGCGCCCCAATGAAGCAGGCAAGACAGAAAAGACAGAGACAGTGGAAGCACACACACCCGTCCAAGCTGAAACAGCTGTAGAGGCTGTCGAGACCGCCATTCCAGAGCCTGCACCGGCAAAGGAAGAAGAGGCAATGCCTGTAGTGCCAGCCCAAGAGGAGGCAAAGGCGGAGACATCCGCAGGAGTCAAGGAGACAGAGCATATGGAAGACATACCGGCAAAACAAGAAGAGCCCAAAACAGAACCTGCAAAGGAAGAGCCTGCGCCAGAACCCGTAAAGGAGGTTAAGGCTGAGGAAGAGCCAGCCGTGAAACCGGAGGAAGCCCCTGCACAGCAGGAAGAGCAGATATTCCACATGGCAGTACCGAAGATCGGGCCGTCAATCAACGTGGTAGGCAAGATCGACCTCGATTCCATCAACCAGTCGACCCGCCCCAAGAAAAAGACCAAGGAGGAGCGCCGTAACGAACGTATATCACGCGAGCACCAGGGTCAGGCAGGAACATCGGCCGACCGGAAAAAGCGCAAGCGCATATCCGGCAAAGAGAAAATTGACATCGAAAAGACCGCACAGCAGACATCCGCAAACGGGCGCAGCGGGAATACCGCAAACCAAGGCGGCAACGACCGCGGAAACCGTGGAAAATCGCAAAAAGAGAACCCACGCGCGAAACGGCCTGTACACACCGAAGTCAATGAAGAAGACGTACAGAAACAGGTAAAGGAGACACTCGCTCGCCTCACCAACAAGGATAAAGGCCAGAAAAAGGGCGCAAAATGGCGTAAAGAAAAGCGTGAGGCCATCGCTTCACGCGAACGCGAAGCCGCCGAGATGGAACAGGCAGAGAGCCGTGTGCTCAAGCTCACAGAATTTGTGACCGCCAACGACCTGGCCACCATGATGGACGTGCCCATCAACAACGTCATCGCAACCTGCATGAACATCGGGGTTATGGTATCAATAAACCAGCGTCTTGACGCAGAAACGATAAACATCGTGGCCGATGAGTTCGGTTTCCAGACAGAATACGTGTCTGCGGAAGTGGCAGATGCCATCCACCAGGAAGAGGACAGCGAAGACGAGCTTGAAAGCCGTCCGCCAATCGTCACTGTCATGGGACACGTGGACCACGGAAAGACATCATTGCTCGACTATATACGCAAGGCCAATGTGATTGCGGGCGAGGCCGGAGGCATCACCCAGCACATCGGGGCTTACAACGTGAAACTGGCCGACGGACGGCATATCACCTTCCTCGACACCCCGGGCCATGAGGCGTTCACCGCCATGCGTGCCCGTGGCGCAAAGGTCACCGACCTGTGTATAATCATAGTTGCGGCCGACGATGCCGTCATGCCGCAGACAGTGGAGGCCATCAACCATGCCTCCGCAGCCGGTGTACCCATCGTGTTCGCCATCAACAAGGTGGACAAGCCACATGCCAACCCCGACAAGATCAAGGAAGAACTTGCCGCAATGAACTACCTGGTAGAGGACTGGGGCGGCAAGTACCAGTCGCAGGACATATCCGCCAAGAAAGGCACAGGCGTGGACGAGCTTATGGAGAAAGTGCTCCTCGAAGCCGAGATGCTTGACATGAAGGCCAATCCAAACCGCAAGGCCACCGGCTCAATCATCGAATCGTCGCTTGACAAAGGCCGCGGATATGTGGCCACAGTCCTTGTTCAGAACGGAACGTTGCGCACAGGCGACATCATCCTTGCCGGAAACCATTTCGGAAAGGTGAAAGCTATGTTCAACGAACGCAACCAGCGTATCAAGGAGGCCGGACCGGCGACACCCGCGCTGATACTGGGACTCAACGGCGCACCTACCGCCGGCGACACATTCAACGTGATGGATACCGAACAGGAAGCACGCGAAATCGCCTCCAAACGCGAGCAGCTGCAACGCGAACAGGGCCTGCGCACCTATAAACTACTCACCCTAGAGGATATAGGCCGCCGCCGCGCAATAGGCAACTTCCAGGAGTTGAACATAATAGTGAAGGGCGACGTGGACGGTTCAATCGAGGCATTGAGCGACTCACTGATAAAACTGTCGACCGAAGAAGTACAGGTAAACGTACTCCACAAGGCTGTCGGCGAGATATCGGAAAGCGATGTCACACTGGCTGCGGCATCGGACGCCATCATCATCGGTTTCCAGGTGCGCCCGTCGCAGGCGGCACGCCGTGCGGCCGAACGCGATGGTGTAGACATCCGCCTGTACTCTGTAATCTACCAGGCCATCGAGGAGGTGAAGAGCGCCATGGAAGGCATGCTCGCCCCCGAAATCAAGGAAGAAATCACAGGTACAGCAGAAGTGCTTGAAGTATACCACATCTCACGCGTGGGCACAATCGCAGGTACAATCATCCGCGAAGGCAAGATACGCCGCTCATGCAAGGTGCGCCTCATCCGCGACGGCATAGTGCGGTACACCGGGGAACTCGGCTCGCTCAAGCGATTCAAAGACGATGTGAAAGAAGTCGCCTCTGGATATGACTGCGGTATGTCGATAGCCGGATACAACGACATAAAGGTCGGTGACATCATCGAAGGCTTTGAGGAAGTCGAGGTGAACCGTTCTCTGTAACTACAATCCAAGGGCCACACTGATGGCTACTGCCTATATAAACATAGGAAGCAATACAGGCGACCGCCGCTCAAACATAGAGCGTGCGGCCGCCTGTATTGCTGCCTCTTTCATGCCAGGGAAGACCATACGTTCGCAAATGACCGAGACTGAGCCATGGGGATACAGCTCTCCAAACGCATTCCTCAACCTGGGCATCGCCACAGACATCGGTGACACCCCGCCACTGGTGGCATTCAGAATGCTGATGGCCATACAAGACTCAATATGCAGTGCTGCACACCGCGACAGTACAGGCGCATACATAGACAGGATAATAGATATAGACCTCATCGCCATCGACGACACAGTGATCGACACCCCAGAACTGACCCTGCCGCATCCGAGGATGCACCTTAGGGATTTCGTTGTGCGGCCCATGCTGGAACTGTGTCCGGAGTGGGTACATCCGCTATTGAACAAGACAATACTCGAAATAGCCCAGACTTATAAATGACATAATGCAGACAGGGACGCCTGCCTTGACAGACATCCCTGCAGATGATCCAGGAAAGGTGCTGTCACTGTATGACAGTAGTAACGACGCCTCCTGTAAAAATCACAACAAAATCATTGGAAAACATCCACTTGGAGCGCTTTCCCATCTTGCGTACACTCACAGGGGCCCCGCCTACGAGCTTCACCTCTGTCTCGTTCATGCCTTTCACCACTGTGCCGTCCTTTATGTCCTTCCAATGGGTGACCTTCAAAGATGGATTATCCGACACATATGCGGCCATATCCTTGAGGTATTTGGAATTATTGAACGAAAAATCCTCTATCAGTTCGGCGTGGCGCTTGTTTGTGGCCGGTTTCATTTTTTCTATTGCCATGTGGCGCGGCAATATGCCCTTGTCTTTATAATCTATCTCGATCCCGTAGGAAACGAACGACAGGATGTCATCGGCGGCCTGGAACGCTGTAGTATACCTGTAAGTGGCGGCATCCTTGCCTTCTCCGCTCTTCACATGACGGCTTACCACAAACCGCCTGGAATCAAAATCGATGGTCTCTATGGCATCCGTCTCCCGGTCCAGGTTCTCGGCTGCATACACTACGGCCGCAATGAAAACCTGTGTCTGGGATATGCCCGGCACATCAATAAACTCCGACACTTCGACCCTACCGTCCTCATTTGCCACAGGGCGCATCATTACCACCCCGTCAATCTCGGAGGGCAACGCGGAGGCCTGCTCCTTTGCCCATACGCTCAGGCTGCTTGCACTCCCGGATGTTCCATCAGCATTCCCTTCATTATCTTTCTTGGCATAAACAGAAGACACCGCCAGCGCCGAAGCCATGGCCAAAACAATAATCCTTGAATATCTCATAGTCAATAATGTTAAAAAATACAGACTTGCACATCCCGGCGGCCTCTGCCGACAAAGATGTGCAAGCGCTATAATAGTTATTTCCAATAACTGTTCCCGGTTAGAATGCTATGCCAAGACGGATCATGACGTTGCTGGACTTGCTGTCACCGGCCATGTCGCAGAAGCCGCGCTGGTAGGTAACATCCAGATTGAAACGCTTCCACCAAGCACCGATGCCCACCTGAACGCCGGCATCAAAATCATCCAAGCCCTCGGCTTCATCATTGTGGGCAAAGTCATAGCTGGCATAGGCGCCAAGATGTCCGTCAAGCTTGAAATCTTCGGTAAACGCATACTTATATCCAAAGGTCACAGGAGAAAAGCGTACTGCATATGCCAGAGCATCGTAGGTTTCATCATCATAACCCTTAAAGCTGCCTCCGCGTGTACCTACACCGAGATCCATACCCCAGTATACACTGCTTGAAGAGATAGGCTTATTGAAACCGATAGTGGCGTCAAATCCGATGGCAGAGCCGCCGCCTTTGTTGTCGGTAGCGTTGTTAAGAGTCATGCCGGCACGCAATATCCACATGGTATTGCTTTTGGGCTTTGTCACTGTACGGCTTGAGAGGATCTGTGCGTTTGCGCTGATGCCGAACACGGCTAGAAGCGCGATCAATAATACTTTTTTCATCTTGTTTGAAATTTATAAATAGTTGATAAAAGGTTGCCTATTTCTCTTCAGATGCACTGAATGTAGGTATGATCTGTGATGCCTGACGATTGGGATATACCACACGTATAATATCGATCTCACTTGCCTTGAGCGGGCGGAAGTTTGAGTATTTCACAGGATATCCAGAAAGTTCTATCACCATAGTCTTGGAATCCTTGTCAACGACATATGAATTGAAAAGTGGCTCTATCACAGCATCTGCCCCGGCTTCGACTGTTGCACGGTAAAGGGCGCGTGCCTTCATGTTGTCGAGTTCGGAATTGGTGGTGTTGCCTAGCGAGGATATCTCAAACCGGTACGGTCCGAAGATCTCACGGCCTTCGGAAAGCATCTCCATGTCGCATATCTGGGGCGTGATGAACACACGTACCTCAGGGTCGAGCATACGCGCGCTGGATTCCTCGAAAATTTTAGTCTCTTGTTTTTTCTGTGCGTGGCATACAGTGCCGCCGGCAAGCAGCAGTGCCAGAATCGTGAAAAGATAACGGTTCATTATTCATGCCCTAGGATATGTGACGGGCGCAACTTTTAAGCGGCCGACTCCCTGGCACAATAATAATTAAGATAATGTTTCAGAAAACAGTTTCACTGCCTTCACATAAAAAAGCGTGGGAGTCTGCATCCATTTGCTTATCCCATCTTTAAGGCTTCTCGCATTGCCATCGACAGAGGATAAGCAACGCCAGTCAGCCCACGCATGCGATATATCTACAATCCCAAAGGCCTCAGCCGCCATTACAGCGTTCTCTAGGCCATATAGGACCACGATAAAATATATCGGAGCGTAAACGTCGTTGTTGTTGCTTTATCTTCCCTGTCTGGTAAATTTTGCGAGAATTTAAAAGATAGAAGATAAACGCTGAATAAACGCGTTCTTTATGTAAAATACAACCCTATCCCACCTCTCTAGGCTGACGGGCTACTGCAAAAGTAGTAATTATTTAATTATCCACAAAATTTTACATGTTTTTACAGTACAAATAGTCCGGCATCGCGTACACAGCAATAGTGCATGCGATGCCGGAATCTCTTTTTCCGTACAGACTATCCCCTATACGGTCTCGATCGGCAAGGTACGGTCTATACTCTTGTCAAGCGATATGAGGGTCTCAGTGCCTGTGACACCTGGTATGGTCTGTATCTTGTCGTTTAGCAGCTCCATGAGGTGTTCATTGTCGCGGGCATATACTTTAAGCAACAGGGTATACTGGCCGGTGGTGAAATGGCATTCCACTATCTCCGGTATCTTTTCAAATTCGGGCACTACGGTACGGTACATAGCCCCACGCTCCAGGTTGACACCGATATATGTACATGTGGCAAAACCGAGCATCTTGGGATTGACGTGGTAGCCCGAACCGGTTATCACGCCCAGGTCTATCATCCGCTGGATGCGCTGGTGGATTGCCGCACGCGACACTCCGCATTCCACAGCCACGACTTTCGAGGGCGTACGCGCATTATGCATCACGATATCAAGTATTTTCCTGTCAAGATTGTCTATTTTTTCCATATATACTGTCCTCTTTGCGTCCTTTTACTTATAAAAATGCTTTTACGCCTACAAAATTACAAAAAAATTGCATTCGCCGCGACATTATGAAATAATTATCGGCGGCGGATGCAATAATTGTCCTGTATGCCCTATGTTATTCGGCCGCTTTCACTTCAAGCACTTCGATATCAAATATAAGGGTGGCGTTCGGGCCGATCTTTTCGCCCGCACCGTTCGGGCCGTAACCGAGGTTTCCGGGGATATAAAGCGTAGCCTTACCGCCCTTGCCTAACAGCTGCATGCCTTCCCCGAAGCCCGGCACAACACGGTTGGGGGCAAATTCTGCAGTGCCTTCGTCAAATATAGTACCGTCCACAAGGCGGCCGGTGTATTTGACGGTAGCCTTGTCGTTTGCTCCGATACGGTTTCCTTCGCCAGGATTTTCGATCTTGTATGAAAGTCCGCTCTCACTTGTCTTGATGGATGAATCAGATGCCTTTGCTTCGGCAATGAATTTTGCGCCAGCCTCACCGGCTTCCTGGGCAACTTTTTCCTGCTCGCGGCGCTTCTGCTCTGCCGTGATCATGCGCAGCTGGTTCATCAGTGTTGTGAACGTGTTGTAGTCGGCATCAGAAGATGGGATTGAGTCGGCCATGAATTCACGCTTGAAGTTGTCGAGCACCTTTGACTTTGACAGCTTCACGCCGTCTTCGCCTGTCTGCTGTATGAAGCCCTTCATGTCCATGCCCACGCGCATGCCAAGGAGGAAGTCATTGCTGTCTTCGCTGGAAAGCACCAGTTGTATGCCTTTGAGCATCTCTTCCTTATTTATTTCTTCTCCTGAACGCTGAGCCTGCTGGTTAACATAGTTCCAGATGTTCTGGCCATAAGCGCGGCCATAATAAACAGATATGGAGTCGGCCATCCCTTCAGAAACGGCTGACACGTTTTTCTCACCATCCTTGCCGGCATCCTTTGAGCAGCTGCTCATGCCTGCGGCCACAGCCACAACGGCAGCCGCGCCTAATAAAATCTTTTTCATATTGGATATTATGTGTGTAATTGTTTGTTCCTTATTTTGTTTTACCTACACCCAGAAGCTTTATGTCGAAAACGAGTGCCGCATTGCCGGGTATTGCGCCCGGTATCCCTTCCGCACCATATCCAAGGCTGGCTGGGATGTATATACGGTATACGCCTCCGGGCTTCATCATTTTAAGCCCTTCGGTAAATCCGGGTACAAGCCTGTCAACATCGAATTCTACAGGCTGTTCGGAGCGGTCAAACATAGTACCGTCTGCAAGACGCCCGGCGTACGTGATAGTCACCTTGTCCCCGCTCTGTGGCATATTGCCTTCACCTTCGGTCACCACTTCAAAAAGCAGACCCGATGGCGTGGTGACGACGCCTTTCCTCGATGCCTGCTGACGCAAGTATTCCTGCTGTGATGCCAAAGATACGGTATCGGCCACCGATGCACGGAGCTCCTCCATGACTGATGACATATAACGGTCGGCCTGGTCGGGGGTAAACCCTGTAGGCTCTTTCTTAAGCACCTTGCCAAGTGCAGATGTAAATGAATCGATGTCGATGGGTAGTCCGGCAGCCTGCATACGGTAGATGGTCTCCCCTACATATGCTCCGAATACGGTGGCAGCCGCAGTCGATACAGAGTCGACCCTTTCCTGGGTAGGTTCAGGCGCAACGGCACGGGCCATGCCCCCCGAAAAGGCCATGGCCGCGCAGATGCATATTATAGCTTTCCTTATCCGCATTGATACACTACTTCCCTACAACGCTTATCAGCTCCACATCAAATATGAGTGTAGAGTTAGGGCCTATGATGTTTCCAGCCCCATTTGGGCCATAAGCGAGCTGGGAAGGTATATAAAGACGCCATTTTGAACCGGCCTTCATCATCTGGAGGGCCTCAACCCATCCGGGAATGACCTGCGTCACTCCAAATGTGGCTGGCTCACCGCGCTCTTCACTGCTGTCAAACACAGTACCGTCAATGAGTTTTCCAGTGTAATGTACGGTCACCTGGTCGCCTGATTCCGGCATGACGCCATCGCCCTCCTTCAATACTTCATACTGAAGCCCTGAAGGGGTGGTCATTACTTCTGCACGCTTTCCGTTTTCGGCCAGGAACGCCTCTCCGGACGCCTTATTGACCTCTCCCATCTTTTCGGCCTCGGCACGCTGACGTTCTTCCATTGCTGTGAAGTATTTGCGTATCTCTTCCTTGGCTTCATCATAGCTCATCCTAGGGGATGAACCATAGAATACCGCAGCCACACCGTCCGCGAAATCCTGTACGTTGATTTCCTGGATGCCGGAAGCCTTGAAATTGTTGCCCATGCTCAGTCCCAGGGCGTAACTGATTCTATCAAATTCTTTATTTTCCATAAATAGGTTAGTTTTAAGCCTCTTCCGCCTTAAATGAATACGGACGGTGAAACATGGCACAAAGGTAGGTAATCTATCTTAACGCCTACCCATTATTTTAATAAAAAATTATTAAATGGCTATCAATCACCACCGTTATATGAACATCCGTGTGCCCTAATACTATTATATGGGATAATATACCTAAATATCAACATATTATAAATTATAGGACATACTAAATATATGCTTAATAACAATTATGAAGCAACTGAGTAGAATTGATTTTATGATTTTTAAGGGATGTTTGTTTTATTTAGTTTCATTTTGTTCGATGAATCTTTCTGATTCCGGTCACGCTTAATCATTGAAATCTCAAAAAGAATTCGTAACTTCGCATTGAGTAGAAGTGTATACTTTGCTCACTACATATTTGAAAAGCGTTTTTGCTTTATCCTTGATTCGAAAATCGCCAAAAAACAAAGAAGAAGGATAAGCAGTCAAAAGACGCTCATGCTTGTCGTATATCCGCTCCCCGGCAAGGGGTTATCGATATCCGATATGGCGTGGGAGCGGACTGTTTATTTCTTCAATGGCGTTTGGCGATGCCTCGAATCAGATATTCAGTGAACATCGTCCCACGCTTTTTTTCATCAATACTTAAACGCCAAAGAGGGGACGGTTGCGGCGACAGTATTTTCTATGAATAAAACATCTTTTTTTATGATAGCATTAATGTCTATCATCTTTATGCCAATTCTTTATGCCTGTAACGGTATAAATCATTCGGACCCCAAGAGTGTGGCTGAGGCGGCCCTGAAGTATCAGGACGAGGATGACTACGAGAGGCTGATTTCCCTTGTCAATCCTGAGGACAAGAATTTGATTGACCGATATGAACGGTTTCAAAAGATGTCTGAAGAAATGAAGCAGAGAAATGCCGCCAACGGTGTAGAGCCCAAGACAACCAAGAAATATGACTACAAGTTCAAGTCAATGCGCGATGGCCTTACGAAAAATGATAAGATAGTCGAATTTTCTTACTATGACCCTGACTATCAGGGAGGCTTTACGTTCAATAAGCGAGTAGAGCTTGAACAGGCTGACGGAAAGTGGTATCTCGCAGGTATGAAGTAAAAATCAATGAACTATGAACCGATTATTATCAATTTTGTCAGCAATGGCCGTGTGCCTTTGCATGAGTGCCCAGCGCCATGTGGTTATAAACAAGAATGATGTCAATCTCCGCTCGGAAGCCTCTACCACGGCACAGGTTGTTAAAAAGGCTAAGAAGGGCACTGTCCTGGAGCTTGTGGAAAGCAAGCCGGGATGGTTTAAGGCCAAGTCATACGAAGGTGACGGTGAGACAGTGTGGGTAGCGGCATCGATAGCAGCCAAATTGGAGGACTGGCATTATAATGACCCCTATATGACGCAACAATTTGTCCTGCCCGATTCGGAACTGGGCTATGAGAGTGTAGCTAAGTTTAAGGATGGCGAAACGCATGATGTGTGGTTCATCTCAAGCAATGACCCCAAATATTGGGAATCAGAGGCAAAGATTCGTCCGATTGTTGCCCGAAATGCCAATACGGTCATCTATAACACGGGACGCATGTTTACCAATGATACTTTCTACAAAGGCAAGAGCTATCCAACCTACTTTGTCCTTGATGAGCATAGCACAGACGGAGGTGAGACCTGGGAAAAACTGGAGACACAGATCTATATCTATCCCTCGTTGATTGCCAATCATGAGTCAGGAATTTTTGTTGACGGAAAGTTCTTTGAAGACCAGGGCAATGCGGATTTTTAGAGTTCCTAGATAGCATTCAATATAAATATTTTCAACTAATTAACTGCCACATATGAGACTATATTTCATCGACCGATTGGATAACGCAATTTTCAGTCGTGTCAATCCAAAACATGAGCCAGCCAGCGGGGGCGTGATATGCACCATATTTATTGCATCTATGGTGTTGAGCTTTTCTATCTTCATTTGCCAAATGTGCAACGTCAACGATAACGTTATCGAGATAATCGGTATAATTGGACTTGTAGCAATCCTTGCCTACGCTATCTATGCATGCCTCACCCCAATTAAGGCTTTTGATGGGTGGGGCGGACGTATCGGCTATAGCGCCTTTATTCTTGTCCTCTCCCTTATATCGTTCTATCTGGCGATGTGGACTGTTGTTCTCGCTTTGACCGGACTTGTACTTTATGTAATAGTAAAAGTGTTTTTCGCACCCAAAAAGAAGGGCATTATACGTTATTCCGATGGTACCGAGGAGGAAGCAGATGTTGAGACAGGAATACTTGGAGAAGAAACTTTCACCGGCTGCGATAGTGGTAATTCATTTACAAAATGATGAAAATGTTTGCGTCAATTAATACGATGTGCATAGTACTCAATAAACATGGGAAAGTCATTTAACTCTATTTAGACTTCTGACAGTACATAGAGTATACTAGAAATCGGATTAATTATTGATGATATCTCTGACAAAGCCACCGGGTAAAGAATTCTTTACCCGGTGGCTTTGTCATCGTAGGCATTCCGCCGCCTGTCAATATGTCGATGTTGTAGAACAGGGGTTGCTGCAATGGTGTTGAATGACTTGAAGCCGGATTCGGAAACGCGGCTGCACCAGCAGGCGAGATTCAAACTGGCACTTTCCTTTGTAAAGCGCTTTTAAATATGAAACCTCGCCAGAGCAAAGAGCCGCTTTTAAAAGTAAGATTTTGAAACTCCGGTAAGCGTCTTTTATAACATATACGCTATATATTCCTCTACATAATATATGACAATATCCGGCTTTGTTCTATGCGCTAACGCTTTTTCCAGCCTCCTAGGCCAAAGACGGAACGGCGGAACATTGCCTTGTTGCGTACTGCTGCTTCCGAACCATACTCTATTGCCCTGTCGAAATATGCCATACCGGTTTCGATGTCCTCATCCACACCCCTCCCGAAAGCATATGCAACCCCCAGGGCATTTAGCACCATTGCGTCAAGCGGTTCCCATACTTCGTCCACCCTGTCCTCAATCTCTGACAAGTATCCGAATGCCATATTATCATCCTGCATCACGCCATGCCCGTCCTGATAGCATATGGCCAGTTCGGCTGCGGCCTCCCATCCGTCATCGGAGTTCTCATATGCCTTTGTGAGCCACCTGACAGCTTTGGCGTAGTCGCAGCCGATATTGCCACGGCCCATGAAATAGAAATTCCCTACCTGGAACTGCGCATTGGCATTGCCTGCCTCGGCCGCAACCATATAGTACCTGAATGCCTCATCCGGATCAGCATCCACACCATAGCCGCGACCATAGCATACGCCAACGTTATATGCCGACTGGAGATCGCCTCTTTCAAATGCCATAAGATAATGGCGGAAAGCACCTTCGGCATCGTCATACACGTCTTCCAGCAATTTGCCGTAGTCCTGCATGCCAACGGGTTTCCGATATCTGAAAGGGCTTTTAGATAACTTTCGTATGTATCATCGTCTATATCGGCCAATCCTGATTCATAGATGGTCCGGTAATTCCCGAAAGCCGCGCCAAGCCCTCCGTCAAATGACATCTCATAATACTTCGCCGCAATAGGGTATGCATAGCTGTCATAATCCTCTTCCGTCTCATATTTATCAGCCTCTTTTTCACCCTCAATAGTCAGGAAATCGCCCCAGAACATTACATTCCCTACTACGTACTGGCTAAAGGCATCGCCTGAATCCGCCTGGCGTACAACATTAAGGAACGCCTCTTTGGTTGACGCAAACGGCATTTCCCGGGCAACTGACGGTGTCAGGTCCTGCGTCCTAAGTGCGCAAAGCACACCATGGGAGCTGCCACGCCGTACGCTCTCTTTCAGGTAGACCGAGGCCAGCGCCTCATCGACATGGAATCCTGCACCGTCCCATACAAATTCCTCCCCCAGGTGGCACCGTCCAAAAAGCAGTATGCATCCGCATCGCCCCCTTCTGCAGCCTGCCGCAAAAGCCTGTATCCTTTCGAGGCCTTTTCCTTGTCGAAGGCCTTCCATATAAGTTCGATGGCTTCCTTTACCATCCCACTGAAATCTCCTGCCATATCCGATATTAATTATGAATTGTTGTTCCCCCTACTACGCTCATCATCGGTTATATCTTCCCATCCATCGCGTATAGGCGGATATTCGTATTTATGGTAATAACCTGACAGCCAATCTTTGATAAGGCTTGCATAACTTGTACATTTACGGTATACGGCAATATCCCCGGATGGGGTTGCCACAGCGGCCTTTACCGTATAGCTGCCACGGCAGCCTCCTACTTCCATGTAGCCGTTACTGCCACTTGGTGTCCGCAACAGAAATGACTGGCATTTGCCGTCCTCAAGGTCGGACAACGCAGCCATTACATCATCATATGATATATGCCTGAAGCAACTGTAACCTACGTACAGCCAATATGGCTCTCTGTCATCCGGCTCAGGATAGAAATATTGCTTCTCCCACCGTCCGTCAATTTCAGGCACTTCTTACCGCAAAAAATATGCGCACAACATCCTGCTGACCTCTTCCGGAGTGCAAAAATCCGCCACATACTTTACCCTTTGGCTGTCCTCTTCAAAATATACGGCGACCTCGTAGACAGGTATATCCTCAAAGAATTCACATGAAAACCCTGTACATGCACCATAGCTGGAGTCCACCGGACAGCAGTTGAGCAGGCGCAGGTTCAGTGTATCTGAAAGCCTTGAAACCGCATCATGTATCTTCGCGGAGGTGACAAGTGATGTCTGCTCTTCCTCATCGGCCTCATAAAGCACAAACGGCACATGGACAGATTCCTTAGACGCTTCATCGTCCCTTGATTTACCACCTGACAGCCTACGGTATATGTCTTTTATTCCCATCATGACATCGACCAATAACAATCCCCGCCACTGAACTGCACCCCAAAAGTTAGACACAAAACTTTTGGGGTGCATTATGTATAGACACCACACATTCGAAAAACGGCTGCATGTAGTAAGCAGAATTCAATTAGGCGAACCACTCGAAAGCCTTTGCCGGAAAGAACGGCTCGACAAAAAGAAGGTGCGCCAATGGTATCTCCGTTATCAAAAATACGGAGAAGAAGGGTTGCGGGGGACACGGTCCTACCACTACTCGAAAAAAGAAAAGATAAAAATAGTAGAGGAATGTATGGTAAAAGGCTTACCTTTGCAAGAAATATGTCTGCGTTATGATTTAAATCGATCGACAATCCAGACATGGATGCGAAAGATACGTCAGGGCATATCACTTGAAAACAAACAACGAGGACGTACTCCCAAAGCCCCCATGCCAAGACCTAAGAAGAAAGGACCTCAGACAGAACTTGAAAAACTTCAGACGGAAAATCTCCGTCTGCGGGCTGAGAATGCGCTGCTAAAAAAAGTAAAGGCCTTAGTCGAGGGACAGGAAGCCATAGCGCGGCCCAATGGGCAAAAGCCATCGACGAACTAAGGTCGGAATATCCTCTTGACTTACTTTTAGAGTTGAGACAGATGGCTCGTTCCGTATTCTATTATCATTTGAAGCGTCTGAAAGCAAAAGACAAATATGCGAGTGAAAAGGAAATGATTAAATCAATTTTTCACGATCATAAAGGTCGTTACGGTTACCGCCGTGTAACTGCGGAAATGCGCAACAATGACGTTGTTATTAATCACAAGACTGTTCAGCGCCTGATGGTTCAGATGGGACTTAAAAGCCAAATCCGCAAAGTGCGCTACCGTTCATATAAAGGAGAAGTCGGACGCATTGCTCCAAACATCATCAACCGAGACTTTGCCGCATCAGCTCCAAATCGCAAATGGGCTACTGATGTGACACAAATAAACATAGGGTCTGAAAAGCTGTATCTGTCGCCCATTCTTGACATGTTCAACGGAGAGATAATCTCGTATAACATATCCATGGCTTCAAATCTTGAACAGATATATGATATGCTTGACAAAGCTTTTGCACGTTTTGATTGTCTTGACGGTCTTATCATGCATTCAGATCAAGGCTGGCAATATCAGCATTACGGTTACCGTAAACGGCTTGAAGAACACGGTATTATACAAAGCATGTCTCGCAAAGGCAACTGTCTTGACAACGCAATGGTCGAGAACTTCTTCGGCATCATGAAATCAGAACTTCTTTATGCTGAGAAATTTGAATCGGCCGAAGCCTTTATAAAGGCTTTGGATGAATATATTGAATACTATAACAATAAACGAATTAAATCCCGGTTAAATGGAAAGAGTCCGGTAAAATACCGAACTCTTTCTCAAATCGGATAGTAAATAACCCGTCTAACTTTTTGGGGTCACTTCAC
>Ga0209064_1002149_pt1 | contig 23965 bp, 21 predicted proteins | sample Inofromicrocosms_FD_187498 | JGI IMG/M metagenome (GOLD analysis project Ga0209064, IMG submission 187498) | Mouse cecum microbial communities from Vienna, Austria - Inoculum for glucosamine and mucus D2O microcosms (SPAdes) (version 2) | ecosystem: Host-associated > Mammals > Digestive system >... | reverse complement strand
AAGAAATAACAGAAAACGAAGAATGGAAATGGACATTTACAGACTTACCAAAATATAAAGAAGGAACAGAAATAGTATATAGTATAACAGAAGATGAAGTAACAGGATATATGGGAAAAATAGAAGGATATAATGTAATAAATACACATAAACATGTAGAAGAAAAACCAAAACCAACAGAACCAGAAAAACCAATCAAGCCAGCAGAGCCAGAAAAACCGACTCCGCCAGTAACTCCACCACCAGTTGTAAATCCACCATCAATAATAAATAACAATTATAACAATGTTACAAATAATGTAAGTACAACAAATCATGGTAATACAGATTCTGGAAAAAGACTTCCAGATACAGGAGATATTTTACCAATAGCGACAATAGGAACAATAATTACAGTTGCACTATTAAATATCGTGGTTACATTAAGAAAGAAAAAAAGAGTTGGAAAACATATAAAATAAAAATGTGCTACATAATGTAGCACATTTTTTATCTAAATAAATCAAATATTGAACCAGACATATTTGGTTGTGTTTCGACATATTGGTTATTTTTTGGTTGTTCTTCAGTTTGAGCTGGAGTTTCAGTAAGTATAATTTCTACTTTTTGTTCTTGATTATCTCTTATTATTGTTAAAGTTATTTTATCACCAATATTGTGAGTATTTTTAATTCTATTTAATTCATTTACAGATTTTACTTCAGTATCTTCGATTTTTATTATTATATCTCCAACTTGAAGTCCACCTTTTTCTGCTGGAGAATCTTTTTGGATTTCATCTACATATATACCTTGAGGAATATTATATTTTTTTGTAAGTGTTTCATCTACTGAAGAACCAGCAATTCCTATATAAGGTCTTTTTACTTCTTTAAATTCTATTAATTGATTAATAATAGATGTAGTTGATGAAATAGGAATTGCAAATCCTATACCTTCAACACCATTTCCAGAAAGTTTCAATGTATTTATTCCGATTACTTCTCCATTTGCATTTACTAATGCTCCACCACTATTACCAGAGTTTATTGCAGCATCTGTTTGAATTGCTAAATATGTTGTTCCTTCACTTTGTACTTCTCTATTAATTGCACTAATTATACCAGTTGTAACAGAATAATCCATTCCCAAAGGATTTCCAATAGCCATTACATATTCACCAACTTTAGACTCATCAGAATTTCCAAGAACAGCAGGTGTTAAACCTGTTTTATCTATTTTTAAAACTGCTAAATCTGTGTAAGCATCAGTACCAACAACAGTAGCTTTATAAGATTCTTTGTCATTATAAATATTTACTTTAATATCTGTTGCTTCTGATATTGCGTAAAATGATGAAGAACTTTCAGAAGAAATAACATGGTTATTTGTTAAAATATAACCATCTTCAGATATTATAATACCAGAACCTGTTGCATCTCCACTAGTAGCACCAAAAATTGAATTAACTTGATATGTTACTGTTATACCAACAACAGATGGAAGAACTTTTTCAGCAACTGCAATTGATGTGTTTGAATAATCAGATATGTTAATTAAATTTAAAGGATTTTCAGAAGATGTACCAGCAGAAGTTGATGTTGTATAAGATTTTGCGTTAATAATTTTTTCCTTTACAGAAGGAACTCCAAAACAAGTACCAACAACTAATGTTGCTCCAACAACACCTGAAATGAATGGTAAAAATACATTTTTTCCAAATCCATTTGAAGGTTGTTTGTATGAAACTTTTTTAAAAGAGTTATCATTACTAAAATTAAAATCGTTTTCGTTATCCATTTTTTTACCTCCATAATAAATTGTATCTAACAAATTACATAATAACTCAAAATTAAGTTAGATACAATAGAAAATTTTAAGAAAAATGCAAGAGTTTTCTTAGGGTTAATTGTATAAAAAACTTTTCTTTTAGCTTGCATTATTTTTTTACTATATATATAATATCTATATAAAATTAAAATAAACTTAAAATGGATAATAAAATGAAAGAAAAAGAAATAGAACGTTTAAATTTACTAAAAGAAGAAGAAAATAAATTATATGATAATAATGTTAAATATATTTGTGGAATTGATGAAGCAGGAAGGGGACCTTTAGCAGGTCCTGTTGTTGTTGGAGCTGTCATATTACCTGAAGATTCTTTTATAGAAGGGATTAATGATTCTAAAAAAATCTCTGAGAAAAAACGTGAGAAATTATATGAAATAATTACACAAGAAGCAATAGCATATAGTGTAGGAATTGTAGATCAAAAAACAATTGATGAAATAAATATATTAAATGCAACAAAACTTGGAGTAAAAATTGCACTTGAAGGTTTAAAACAAAAACCAGAAATTATTATGGTAGATGCATTAAATAATATGGATACACTGGGAATACCATATATATCAGTTGTTAAAGGTGATGCTAAAAATTATTGTATTGCTGCAGCATCAATAGTTGCAAAAGTAACTAGAGATAGAATAATGAGACAATGGGATGAAGTATATCCTGTTTATGGATTTTCAAAACATAAAGGTTATGGAACAGCAGAACATATTAGAATACTTAAGGAAAATGGACCTTGTATGATACACAGAAAGTCTTTTATAAAAAATTTTTTTAATAAGGTTTAATAAAAAAATATATATACAAAAGAAAGGAAGATAAGAATGGATATTAAAAGTATTATTCGTAAAAAGAGAGCAAAAGAAGAATTAACAAAAGATGAAATTAATTATTTCATTGGAAAGTTACAAAAAGGTGAAATTTCTGAACCACAAGCAGCAGCAGTAATGAGCTATATTTATACTAATGGACTTACAGAAGAAGAAATTTTAAATTTAAGTCTTGCGATGGCAGAATCAGGAGATATGTTAGATTTAAGTGATATTGCTGAAAATATTGTAGATAAACATTCTACTGGTGGAATTGGTGATAAAGTAACAATTCTATTAATGCCAATTTTAGCTTCTTTAAATATTCCAGTTGCAAAAATGTCAAGTAGAGGATATGGCGTTTCAGGAGGAACAATTGACAAATTAGAATCAATACCAGGTTTTCAAACTGATTTATCAATAGAAGAATTCAAGAAAAATATTAAAAATACTGGTGTTTGTATAATGAATCAAGGTCTTTCTTTTGCACCAGCAGAAGGAAAAATGTATAAGTTAAGAAATGCTATTGCTTGTGAAAATAGTTTACCTATTATTGCTGCAAGTTTAATGAGTTTAAAACTAGCAACAGGAAGTAATAAGATTGTATTTGATATAACTTGTGGAAGAGGAACATATATAAGCAATAGAGAAGAAGCTAAACGTTTATCAAGATTACTTGTAAGACTTGGAAAAAGCTTAGGAAAAGATGTTGCCTGTGTTATAACAAATATGAATCAACCTTTAGGCTATTCTATTGGACATAATTTAGAAATGAAGGAAACAATTAATGCTTTAAAAGGTATTATCTCAGAAGATTTAGGAAATGTTGTTGAAGCACTTGGAAGTATTATGATTTCACTTGCAACAGAAAATAAAGATTTAGATGCAAATGCTAAAATGATAAAAGAAACAATAAAATCAGGAGCTGCATTTAATAAATTTAAAGAAATGGTTACAGCTCAGGGCGGAAATACAGAATATATAGATAACCCAGAATTATTTAAGAGCTCTAAATTTATTATGCCAGTATTATCAACAGAAACAGGAACAATTGAAGCAATAGATGCTGATATGGTAGGTAGTATTGCATATTATTTAGGGGCAGGAAGAATGAAAAATGAAGGTTCAATAAATAGAACTGCTGGTATTACCCTAAATAAAAAAATTGGAGATACAGTTACAGTTGGAGAAACTTTAGCATATATTCATACTGATGAGGATGAAAAAATAAATGGAACAACACAAAATTTAAAAGACGCATTTACTATTACAAATAAGAAAATAAACTTTAAGTCAAGAGTTCTTGAAATAGTAAAATAGAAAGGTTATTTAATGAATATAATTGATATAATAGAAAAAAAGAAAAATAATTGGGATTTATCAAAGGAAGAGATTGAGTACTTTGTTAAAAACTATACAGAAGGAGAAATTACAGATTATCAAGCTGCCGCTTTAATAATGGCAATTTGTATAAATGGAATGACACAAGATGAAATTTTAAATCTAACAATAGCAATGGCAAATTCAGGTGATGTATTAGATTTAACAGATATTTCAGATAATATTGTAGATAAACATTCAACAGGAGGAGTTGGAGATAAAATTACATTAATTGTAATGCCAATAATTGCAAGTTTAGGAATTCCAGTAGCCAAAATGAGTGGAAGAGGCTTAGGGATTACTGGAGGAACAGCTGATAAATTAGAATCAATACCAGGTTATAATATTAATTTATCAATAGATGAATTTAAACAAAATATTAAAGATATAGGAATAAGTTTAATGGGGCAAACATTAAACTTGGCTCCAGCAGATAAAAAAATATATGCATTAAGAGATACTATTGGATGCACAAATAGTATACCTCTTATTGCATCAAGTATTATGAGTAAAAAAATTGCTTCAGGAGCAAATGCAATAGTATTAGATGTAACATGTGGAAATGGTGCATTTATGAAAAATAAAGATGAAGCAAAAAGACTTTCAAAAATGATGTCTCTAATTGGAAAATGGGCTAATAGACAAACAGTATGTGTACTTACAAATATGGATGAACCTTTAGGTCATTCAGTTGGAAATACGTTAGAAGTTATAGAAGCAATAGACGCATTAAAAGGAAATATGGCAGATGATGTTAAAGATGTTGTTTTGAATTTATGTATTCAAATGATGAACTTATCTAAAAAGTATCCAAATGTTTTAGAAACCAAAGGAAAAATTCTTGAAGTTATAGAAAATGGAAAAGCACTTGAAAAATTTAAAGAATTAGTTGCAAAACAAGGTGGAGATGTAAGCTATATAGATGATCCTACAAAATTTGAAAAAGCACCAATAATTACACCTGTTATTTCAGAAAAAGATGGATTTGTAGAAGAACTAAATGCAGAGAAAGTTGGAAAAGCAGGTGTAGAGCTAGGAATCGGAAGAATTCACAAAGAAGATTCAATAGATTATAGAGTTGGATTAATGTTTGAGAAAAAAATTGGTGATGAAGTTAAAAAAGGTGATGTTTTAGCATATATACATGCAAGCTCTCCTGAAAAAGCAACAGAGTGTGTTGGAAAAATAAATGATGCTTATAAAATAGGAAACAAAAAAATTGTTAAGAAAAATATAATAGAAATTATTTAAAAGTAAATAATATATACAATGAAAGTAAGAGGTGATATGATGTCAAGTATTGACGCAAAAGAATTAAAGGAAAAGCTATTCGCAAATAGAAAAAGTGGATGGGAAAATTTATCAGATGAAGAATTGAAAAATATTTTTCAATTTGCAGATGAATATATGTATTATTTGAATAATTCTAAAACTGAGAAAGAAATTGTTCAAAGTTCAAAAGAAATATTAATAAAAAATGGATTTGTTGATATTTCAGAAAAAGAAGTTTTGAATCCAGGAGATAAAGTTTTTTATATAAATAGAGGAAGATGTTTATATGCAGCTGTAATTGGAACTGATAATTTAGAAAATGGATTTAAAGTTGTTGCAGCACATTGTGATTCTCCAAGAATAGATTTAAAACAAAGTCCATTATATGAAGATCATGGACTTGGAATGCTAAAAACACATTATTATGGTGGAATAAAAAAATATCAATGGACAAATATTCCTCTTAGTATGCATGGTACAGTAGTAAAACCTGATGGTGAAAAAATTAATATTTGTATAGGTGAAAAAGAAGAAGATCCAATATTTACAATTTCAGATTTATTACCACATTTAGCTCAGGAGCAAATGGAAAGAAAATTGAAAGATGGAGTTCAAGGTGAAGAATTAAATGCTTTAGTTGGAAGTATTCCATATGATTGTGATGAAGTTTCTGAAAGAGTAAAATTAAATATATTAAAATTATTAAATGAAAGATATGGAATAAAAGAGGCAGATTTTGTAAGTTCAGAAATAGAGTTAGTACCAGCTTTTAAAGCCAAAAGTATGGGATTTGATTATAGTATGGTTGCTGGATATGGACAAGATGATAAGGTTTGCTGTTATACAGGATTAAGAGCAATATTAGATACAGTTTCACCAAGAAAAACAGCTTTATGTGTAATAACAGATAAAGAAGAAGTTGGATTTAATGGAGTTTCTGGAATGGAATCAAGAGTATTTGATACTTTTGTATTAGAACTTCTTGAAAAAACTGGAAATACAAAGTTTAATTCATTGTATAAAGCATTTTCAAATACACAAGCATTATCAGCAGATGTTGATGCTGCATATAACCCAAATTTTGCATATGCTTTTGAAAAAAATAATACAGCATATTTAGGAAATGGTATGACACTTGTAAAATATACAGGGTCAAGAGGAAAATCAGGTGCATCAGAAGCACCAGCAGAGCTTATTGCAGAGCTTAGAAAAATTTTTGATGAAGCAGGTGCAAGATACCAAGCTTGTGAATTAGGTAGAGTAGATAAAGGGGGAGGAGGAACAATAGCTCTTACTCTTGCAAATAGAGGAATGGATGTTGTTGACCTTGGTGTTCCTGTAATGGGAATGCATTCACCATATGAAATAACAAGCAAATTTGATGTATATCAAGCATATAAAGGATATAAAGCCTTTTTTAATAATTAATTATAATATATAAGAGTATAAGTAAGAATCTATTAATATATATTTTTTTGCACCTTGGTGTCGCAACTCGCTAGTTGTAAATTATAGAAAATAAATTCCCTATAATTTACACTTACATGATAGTTGATCCAATCCGCACTCACTTCGTTCGTTTGGTCGCTTATGCGGTGCTTTAAAAATATATTTTAATAGATTCTTACTTATATTTATGTAAAAACTAATTTATTAAAGAAAAATCTATACTTTACATAATTTGAAATGCATGCTATAATAAATATGTATTTTAAAGGAGAGTGTAAATATGTATTATTTATTAGTATTACCAGTTATATTTTTAGCAGTAATAGTAAAATTAGTTTCAGATAGATATAAATTGAAAATCTTTAGTAAAATTTGTAAAATTATAATTATTCTTGGAGTAATATTGTTTGTATATTTATTTGCATCATATAAAGGATATGATATTATAAAAATTGCATATGACTTTTTATTTAACTTAGATTTTTTTAAACTAAAATAAAAATATAGAGAACCTATTTTTCTTACAAATTATTTGATTTTTAAGTAATTATATTAAATTGTATTTTGAGCAGAGAATTTTATCTCTGCTTTTTTTTGAAAATATTTACAGATTTGGTAATAACTTTTTTTAAGTTTTTGTCGAAAAAGCTTTTAAAAAAATTATAGTATGATATAATCAAATTGAATTTTATACATAAATATATGCATAGAATGAATAGAAGAGGATGATGTAGTGTATTTATTCTTAAGCGATTATTGCTTAAACATTTGAAGAAAGGAGATATGTTAGAAAATCTAACATAAATTAAGGAATGGAAAATACTAAATGTAATGGATGTAATGGAAAAGATCCAAAAATGGAAGAAATCCTTAACACTTATAAACAAGAAAAAGATAACTTGATTCAAATATTAAACGAAGTTCAAGAATATTATGGTTATGTACCAGAAAAAGCTCAACTTGCTATTTCTGAATATTTATCAATTCCTATGGCTGAAATATATGGTGTTATTACTTTTTATTCAAGATTTACATTAAAACCAAAAGGAAAATATCATATTGCAGTTTGTTTAGGAACAGCATGCTTTGTAAAAGGTTCTGAAAAAATTTTAGATAGAGCTAAAGAGAGATTAGGAATTGATGTTGGGGAAACAACAAAAGATGGTAAATTTTCTTTAGAAGCAACAAGATGTGTTGGAGCATGTGGGTTAGCACCAGTTTTTACAGTTAATGATGAAGTTTATGGAAAAGCAACTGTTAAGACTATGGATGAAATTTTAGATAAATATATGGAAATTGAAAAATAAACTTTGTTTTGTGTCGTTGTTGCAAATTTATAATAAAATCAACGTATAAAACATACGCCTCATTTATTATAAATTTACACGCCTAGCAATACTTGTTTCTTTTTCAATTTATAAAAAAGTAGGAGGGAGCGAATCTATGAAAACATTAGAAGAAATTTGCAACATAAGAGATGAGAAAAGAAAAGAATTAGATTTAAGAGTAAATACTAGTGCCAATACACATGAAAAGCATATTTTAGTTTGTCATGGTACTGGGTGTACATCTTCAAAATCACCTAAAATTATTGAGAATTTTAGAAGAATAATAGAAGAAAAAAATATCGAAAATGTAAGAGTTATTCAAACTGGATGTTTTGGTTTATGTGCAAAAGGTCCTATTGTAATAATAAGACCAGAAGATGTATTTTATGCAATGGTAACACCAGATGATTGTGAAGAAATAATTGAAAAACATATACAAAATGGAGAAATGGTTGAAAGACTTTTATGTAAAGATGTTGATAATACAGTTGTAAAGCAACTAGATGAATTAAACTTTTATAAAAAACAAAAAAGAATTGCACTTAAAAATTGTGGTGTAATTGATCCTGAAGATATAGAGGAATATATTGCATTTGATGGTTATAAAGCATTAGAAAAAGTTTTATTTCATATGACACCAGATGATGTTATTAATGAAATTTCAAACTCTGGATTAAGAGGTCGTGGTGGAGCTGGATTCCCAACAGGAAAAAAATGGTCATTTACAAAAATGGCAGTTGGAGAACAAAAATATGTAGTATGTAATGCAGATGAGGGTGATCCAGGAGCATTTATGGATAGAAGTATTCTTGAAGGTGATCCACACTGTGTTGTAGAAGCTATGATGATAGCAGGATATGCTGTTGGAGCAAACAAAGGTTATATTTATGTAAGAGCTGAATATCCAATAGCTGTAAAACGTTTCCAAATTGCAATAAATCAAGCAAGAGAATATGGAATTTTAGGAGAAAATATTTGGAATTCTGGATTTAATTTTGATTTAGAAATTAGACTTGGTGCAGGAGCATTTGTTTGTGGTGAGGAAACAGCACTTTTAGAGTCTATTGAAGGAAGACGTGGTCAACCAAGATTAAAGCCACCATTCCCAGCAAATGAAGGTTTATTTGGAAAACCAACATTAATCAATAATGTAGAAACATATGCTAATATAACAAAAATTATTTTAAATGGAGCTGAGTGGTATTCTAGCATAGGAACAGAAAAATCAAAGGGAACTAAAGTATTTGCTTTAGGAGGAAATGTAAATAATATAGGACTTGTTGAAGTACCTATGGGAGTTACATTAAGAGAAATCGTATTTGATATTGGTGGTGGTATACCAAATGGCAGAAAGTTCAAGGCTGCTCAAACTGGTGGACCATCAGGTGGTTGTATAACAGAAGAACATTTGGATACACCAATTGATTATGAATCATTACAAGCTATTGGTTCTATGATGGGCTCTGGTGGATTGATTGTTATGGATGATTCAAAATGTATGGTAAATTTAGCTAAATTTTATTTAGGATTTACAGTAGATGAATCTTGTGGAAAATGTACACCATGTAGAATTGGAACAAAAAGATTACTTGAAATGTTAGAAAAAATAACAGAAGGTAAAGGAGAAGACGGAGATATTGAAAAACTAGAAAGATTGTGTAGCAATATCCAAAAAGCTTCAGTTTGTGGACTTGGTCAAACAGCTCCAAACCCTGTTATGAGTACAATAAAATATTTCAGAGAAGAATATAGAGAACATATAGATCATAAACAATGTAGAGCTGGAGAATGTAAAGCATTAATGAAATTACACATTGATTCAGAACTATGTAAAGGTTGTGGATTATGTAAGAGAAATTGCCCAGTAGATGCAATTTCTGGAGATGTAAGACAAACTCATGTTATAGATGAAGAAAAATGTATTAAGTGCGGTACATGTATTACTAAATGTCCATTCCATGCAATTAAAAGTTAGGAGTAAGATATGATAGCAACGATATTAATTATTATTATAGTATTATTAGCACCTGTTATATATAATATTATTCATAAAGATTTTAAGGTAATACGAGCTAATATTATTACAGTTGGATTTGTTGTAATATTAGATGTAATTGCAATGAAGAGTAATAGTGATTTTTCAGCAATTGTGCAATTAATTTCTATAATATATATATTTATATCAACAATTGTATTAATTACAAAAATGGTATCTAAATATTTTGCAGAAAATAGATTAGAAAAGTATAAATGTATAGGTATAATAATGACGATATTCTTCTTTTTCTTATATTTAACTAGTATGTCAGCAGTTAATCGTTCGTTACCAGCTGTACCGCCAGAAGAATATGAAGAGTATATGGCAAATATGAGAGCTATGACAGTATTTACAAGAATGATATTTGAGATACCATTAATAAATACATTTTTTATGACTATGTTTGAAAATAAAGAAAAAGCAATCAAAGATCCAAATATGAAAGGAGAAAGTAATGGTTAATTTGACTATAAATGGAAGAAAAGTTGAAGTTCCAGAAGGAACAACAATTTTAGAAGCTGCAAAAAAAGCAAATATTGATATTCCTACTCTATGTTTCTTAAAAGATATAAATGAAATTGGCGATTGTAGAATGTGCGTTGTTGAAGTAGAAGGTAGACGTGGATTTGCAACATCATGTATTCAAAAAGTAGAAGAAGGAATGGTGGTAAAAACAAATACACCAGCAGTTATTGAAGCTAGAAGAATAGTACTTGATTTAATTTTATCAAACCATGATAGAGAATGTTTAACATGTACAAGAAATGGAACTTGTGAATTACAAAAACTTGCTCAAGAATTTTATGTTGATGAAATAAAATATCAAGGTAGTAGAAATAAACATGAAATAGACGATATATCGCCAGCAATTGTTAGAGATTTCAATAAATGTATTTTATGTAGAAGATGTGTTGCAACTTGTAAAAAAGTTCAAGGAATTGGTGCAATTGATTGTACAGAAAGAGGTTTTGCTTCAACAGTTTCAACATATAAAAATAAAAGTTTAAATGATGTAAATTGTACATTTTGTGGACAGTGTATAGAAGCTTGTCCAGTAGGAGCATTGAAAGAAAAAGATAGTACAGCAGATGTTTGGAAAGCTTTAAGAGATGAAGATAAATATGTTGTAGTACAAACTGCTCCAGCAGTAAGAGTTGCTCTTGGAGAAGAGTTTGGAATAGAAATTGGTACTAATGTAAAAGGAAAAATGGTAACAAGTTTAAGACATTTAGGTTTTGATAAAGTATTTGATACAAATACTGGTGCTGATTTTACAATTATGGAAGAAGGTACTGAATTTTTAGATAGATTCCAAAAAGGTGGAACACTTCCAATGATTACTTCTTGTAGTCCAGGATGGGTTAGATATATGGAATTAAATTATCCTGAATTAATTCCTAATTTATCAACTTGTAAATCACCACATCAAATGTTTGGAGCACTTATAAAATCATATTATGCTGAAAAAATGGAAATTGATCCTGCAAAAATATATGTTGTATCAGTTATGCCATGTATTGCTAAAAAATTTGAAAGAACAAGAGATGATATGCAAGGAGCAGGATATGATGATGTTGACGCAGTTATTACAACAAGAGAACTTGCTAGAATGATAAAACAAGCACATATTGATTTTGTTAACTTAGAAGATTCTAATTTTGATGATCCAATGGGAGAAGCAACAGGAGCAGCAGCAATATTTGGAACAACAGGTGGAGTTATGGAAGCGGCATTAAGAACTGTTCAAGAAAAAGTTACAGGAAATCATTTTGAAAAATTAGAATATGAACCAATTAGAGGATCAGAAGGAATTAAAAGAGCAACAGTAAATATGAATGGAACAGATGTTAAAGTTGTAGTTGCATCAGGTTTAAAAAATGCTCAAGTCATTATGGAGGAGATAAAAAGTGGAAAAGCTGATTACCAATTTGTTGAAATTATGGCTTGCCCAGGAGGATGTGTAATGGGTGGTGGTCAACCAATCAGAACATCTAAAGAAAGAGCAAGTATAGATATAAGAGGAAAAAGAGCTTCTGCTTTATATACAATAGATGAAAAGAGTACAATAAGGAAATCTCATGAAAATCCAGTACTTCAAAAAATATATGAAGAATATTTAGGAGAAGCTGGAGGACATAAAGCACATGAATTATTACATACAAGCTATGTAAAAAGAAATAAATATAAATTAGATGAAGAATAAAGATAAAATAAAAAAGCCCTTCACTTTTATGTGAAGGGCTTTTCCTTTTGAATTCTTAAAAACCTAAACTTTGGAGTAACTTTGGGACTCTTTGGCTTGCGTTATCATTAATTATATAAATATTAAGGTTATGTCTTTGGGCAACTTCGTGAAATTCATTTGCAAAACCTGTAAAAAATGATGTTCCCACAATCACTAAATTTCCACCAACAGGCAGTCTATTAAGCTGTTGAAATGCCTTAGAGTATAGTGGAGCCAGATCGCCATATAAAATTAAACCTCCAAATTCAATTGGGAATTCCTCATATTCAATTTCTTCCAAAGTAGGAAGATATCCATGAACAGGAATAACCAGATTGCTACCAGCTTTTTGATGAAGTCCATCAACATTCATTGTTATTACAGGAGCTCCTGTTTGTGCAATAACAAAATGTGCAACATTTGGTTTAGCATTTAATGCGGATTTTGTTAATGTCCTAACCAAGTTACGATATTCTTCAGGATGCTCTTCTACATATGAACGTGTTAAAATTTGCCGATATTCTGGGTGCTGTTCAAAGGTTGGCAAACCTGAATCAACAGAAATACCTGATCCTGTTAAAAATAACAGATTATTCATATTACCAATCACCTTCTTTTAATTTTTTATGAGGTTAATTATAACATTTACTTTGAATTATGTCAATTAAACAAAGCTTTTGGATATTATAAAAAAGAAAAAATAGTGGTGGTATTAGTAATGTTTATAATAGTTGTATATTTCTAAAGTTGACATAAAAAATAAAATTGTGTTATAATAATTATATAATTTTTGTTAGGAGGATTACTATGCTAGAAATGATTCGGGAGATTTCCACATTACTAGAAGTAGACTCATTTTGGATCTGGTTGATACTTGCACTTCTTCTTTTACTTGGAGTAGTAAAATGTATGTATCCATGGAAGCCAGAATGGAAATCCAAAAAAACGAAAGATAAAGATGGTAATGAAGTAACAATATATTATCATTTGGATATATAAAAAAGAGGTGCCTACACTTGTTGTAGGCATCTTTTTGAGATTTAATGAAATTTAGTGATGCTCGAAAATTTCATATTAGCATAAAAGTAAATATAACAGAAAAAAATCCTTGAAGTAATTTCCCTAGAAAATAAGGTTTTATAGAAATATTTTCTTTTACAATAATACTATAAACTTGTAAAAGTACAGATATTCCGCCAAATCCTAGCAAAAATGATGTTAAAAGAAGTGATAAAGTATAATTAGATGTAGCAATAAGTGCTGTCAAGTTTACACCATTTGTAAGTTCGATAATTCCAGAAATCATACTTAAAGAAACTTCTTTTTGTATTCCGAAAGTTATATAATATTTCAGAGCAAATACTTAGTATTCCAGATGTTTGTAGAATTGATAATATTACTGAAAAAATAACAATAAATCCGCCAATTAAAAGAATGCTAGAAATAGCCTTTTTTATAGAGTTTCCTAATATTTCTCCTATATCAGAAATTTTCATTGGAGTAAGTTTTGAGTTAAATTTTGTTTCTCTATAATTTATATCAAATTTATCTTTTTTCCAAAATCTAAAACAATATGCAACTGTTAAAGAAGCTAGTATGTGAGATATTAGTAATATAAATCCAACTTTTTTATTTCCAAATAAAGCAATTCCAACAGTGCCTAAAATAAATAAAGGACCAGAATTATTTGTGTATGCTATAAGACGTTCAGCTTCAATTTTTGAAATAATTTTTTGACTTTTTAAATTACATACAACTTTTGCTCCAATAGGATAACCACTAATTGTACCTAAAATTATTGCAATAGCACTTTCTCCAGGAACATTGAAGATAGGTTTCATAAATTTGTTTAAGATTTTTCCAAGCATATAAGTGAAATTTGTTTGGCATAAAAGCTCTGTTGCAACAAAAAAAGGAAATAAACTTGGCAATACTTTTGTTGCCCATAGTGCAAGTCCATTTTGAGCTGCAATTAAATTATTATTTGAAAATACTAATAAGCTTATTGTAAATAATAAGATAATAATAGTAAAAAAGTATTTTCTTATTGAAATTACTATAAAATTCATGGAACCCCCCAGTATATAATTATTCTTATAATTATATATGCATAAATATAGATAATATGACTTTAAATTGTTATTTGTGTGAGTATTATTTTTATAGATTATTAATATCAAATATATTATTCATATACAGTTCCTTGTTCAAATAATTTTCATAGAAGTTCTAAATAAATTTTGTGGCACCCTTCCAAGAACAAGCTTGAACTCTTTCCACAAAATTTTATTAAGAATTTCTAATTCAAATTACTTTCAAAAGCGGAACTTCCATTCATAATATATTTGATATTAATAAAGCTAGAAAAAGAAAATAATACTCACCAAATAGCAATTTCCAAGTAGCCTAAGAAACTACTTTCTGCTGAACAGTAAGTTTATAGCACATATTTGAAGTTTAGTTTTTTAGTAGTAATTTTAAATTTTGCACTTAATATTTTTTATAATAATTTTCTGAATGAAGAAAATTTATTATAAAAAATATAAGTTATATAAATAAAATTACTCACACAAATAATAATTTACATAACTCTTGAATGTAAACAATTATTATGATATAATACATATCGTAACCGAGAATAGAAAGAGAATTATAAATATAATCTTGGAGGTGAAAAATATTTAATACAAGCAAGAATCAGTGAAGTAGTAACCATTAAACCAAAACATTATGGAGGTATAGCTATGTTGGTGATTATTCTTTTGGTAATTATCGGTATTCTGTGCGTAGTCATGCTCTTGCTCAGCTGTCAGATTAACAAGATGGTTCGGGAAGCTATCAAAAACGAAGATAAGTATAATGCCGAGAAAAGAGAACTTCAGGATAAGCTTTACGACAGCGAAGCTGAAAAGCGTGAGCTTGAGAGAACACTTGCTGAAGTAGAAGAAAGGGCAAAAAATGCTGAGATGCAGAGAGACTTTCTGAAAAACAGTAAAACAATGCCCATGGGACCTGCAGGCTGGACGACGGTTTTTTCTGACGAAGAAAAGAAAGAAAAACAGGAAGTTCAGGAGAAACAGGAAAAGTGATGTATTAAATGTAATAAATAGGCTCGTCCTCATTGAGGGCGGGTCTAATTTTTTTAGACTTAAATATATAACTATTGAAAAAATACTGTAAATAGTATATAATAATGTAACATTTTGTATAATAGGAAGAAATCACTCTTCCTATTATATATTTTTATGTTTAGCATAAATAATATAACTAATATATGAAAGGAAAATAAACATGAATTCTATTATAAAAACTGTACCAAATGTTAAAAAATTCAATGATTATTTGTTTGAAATAAACAAAGGTACATCACCTATAATGTTATCAGGTTTAACAGATAGTGCCAAAGTACATATGGCATATTCAACAAAGTTTTATTCAGAAAAAAATATTTGTATAATTACTTATAATGAAATGCAAGCAAAAAAAATCATGAAAGATTTAGAATTCTTTGGAGAAAAAATTAAATTTTTCCCTAAAAGAGATGTTATAAGTTTTGATTATGTTGCTGAAAGCAAAGATATATTATTTAAAAGAATATCAGTATTAAATAAACTTGTAAAAAATGATAAAAAAATAATAGTAACTACAATTGAAGCTGCAATGCAAAAGATGATAACAAAAGAGAGCCTTTACAAAAATGTTATGAAATTAAAAGTAGGGGATAATTTTAATTTAGAAGAATTAAAAGAAAAATTAGTTTTATTAGGTTATGAAAGATATGATTTAATTGAAGGAAAAGGTCAATTCAGCGTAAGAGGTGGTATTGTAGATATAGCTACTTCAATAAATAGTGGTGTTAGAATTGAATTCTGGGGAGATGAAATCGATTCAATAAGAAAGTTTAGTATTAGTACTCAAAGAACTGTACAAATGTTAGAAGAAATAGAAATTTTCCCATCTTTTGAGTTTTTGTTAGAAACAGATGTAGATACAGTATGTGAAAAAATTATGGATAAAGTATATCCAAACTCAGTAAAAGAAAAAGTTCAAGATGATGTATATCAAATCAAAAATGGAGAATTTTTAACTAAAATAGATAAATATTTTGATTGTTTTTATGAAAAAACAAATACTTTATTAGATTATTTGCAGGAAGATTGCATTATATTTTTAGATGAGATTTCTAAAATAAAAGCAAGAGCTGAAAATATTACAAAAGATAATTCAAATCTTATAAAAGATTTAGTTGGAAAAAATAAAATTGTTCCAGGAATCCTTACAGAAATGAAAGATTATTTTAAATTTTCTGAAAGTCTTGAAAATAAACAAGTAATTTATTTAGAAAAACAAGATGTTGGATTTGTGGATAAACAAAGTATGCATGCAAAAAGAAACGGATATAGCTTTAGCTATAGGGAGGTCAACTTTTTTCGTAGTTCAATGGATTTACTGTTTCAGGAACTACAAGAAGCGATTAACAGAGGAAAACAAACAGTAATTCTAGGCGGAAGCACGGAAAATTGTAGAAAATTATCTAATCTACTTTTGGAAAAAAACATACCAAATATATATACAGATTTTTTAGAAGATGATATAACTCTTGGTTGTGTGAACATCACACCAGGAGCTTTTTCTACGGGATTTGAATTTTATGATGCAAATCTTTTAGTAATATCAACTGATGAATTATTTGAAAGCAAACCACAAAAAAGAACTAAAACACCATCAGCATTTAAAGAAGGAGAGAAAGTTGTATTTGCAGATTTAAAAGAAGGGGATTTTATTGTTCATAGAACACATGGTATAGGACAATTTATTGGTGTAAATACAATAAAAGCAGATGGAATAACTAAGGATTATATAAAATTAAAATATAAAGATGATGATGTTTTATACATTCCAACAAACTCTTTAGATAATATTAGAAAATATGTAGGACCAGAAAAAGTAGGTCCAAGATTAAATAGATTAGGTTCAAAAGAATGGCAAAAAACAAAAGAAAGAGTAAAAAATAATTTAAGAGAAGTTGCAGAAAATCTTATACAATTATATGCCAAAAGACAGAAAATGGTTGGTTATTCATTCTCAAAAGATACTCCATGGCAACAGGAGTTTGAAGATAACTTTAAATATGTTGAAACTGATGATCAATTACGTTGTATAGAAGAAGTAAAAAAAGATATGGAAAAATCAAGACCTATGGATAGATTACTTTGTCGGAGATGTTGGTTATGGAAAAACAGAAGTTGCAATAAGAGCAGCATTTAAAGCAGTTATGGATCAAAAGCAAGTTGTATATCTAGTTCCTACTACTGTTCTTGCAACACAACAATATGAAGAATTTAAATCAAGAATGTCAGAGTATCCAATTAGAATAGAACTTTTAAATAGATTTAGAACTAAAAAAGAACAAGAAGAAACTTTAAAAAGAGTAGAATTAGGTGAAACAGATATTTTAGTTGGAACTCATAGGATTTTAAGTAAAGATGTGAAATTCAAAGATTTAGGTCTTTTGATAATAGATGAAGAACATAGATTTGGAGTTAAATCAAAAGAGAAAATAAAAGAATTTAAAAATAGTATAGATGTTTTAACAATGACTGCTACTCCAATTCCTAGAACACTTCATATGTCAATAGTAGGTATGAGAGATATGTCTGTTATTTATGAGCCACCACAAAATAGAAGACCAGTACAAACTTATGTATTAGAATATGATCCAGAAGTTATAAAAGAAGCAATTACAAGAGAGCTTGAAAGAGGTGGACAAGTATTTTATTTGTTTAATAATGTTGAAGGAATTGAAAAAAAGGCAATAGAGATAGATCAATTGGTAGAAGAAGCAAAAGTTGAATATGCTCATGGAAAAATGACAGGAAATCAGCTTGAAAATATTATGCAGGACTTTGTTGATGGAAAATCAAATGTACTTGTATGTACAACAATTTTAGAATCTGGAATTGATATACCTAATGCTAATACAATAATTGTTGAAAATGCAGATAGACTTGGCTTAGCACAATTATATCAAATAAGAGGTAGAGTTGGTCGTTCAGATAAACAGGCATATGCATATGTTACTTATAGAAGAGATAAGAATTTAACTGAAGTTGCAGATAAAAGGTTAAAAGCAATAAAAGAGTTTACTGAATTTGGTTCAGGATTTAAAATTGCTATGAGAGATTTAGAAATTCGTGGAGCTGGTAGTTTACTTGGTGAAATTCAGCATGGTCACATGGATCAAATTGGATATGATATGTACTGTGAGCTTCTAAATCAAGTTGTTAAAGAAATTCAAGGTGAAGAGGTAATAGAAGATGTTGATATACAAATAGATTTAGATGTTACAAGTTATATACCAGAAGATTATATTAAAAATTCAAGTCAAAAAATAGAAGTATATCAAAATATTGCTTTATGTAGAAATGAAGAGGATATTCAAAATGTTACTGATGAGATTTTAGATAGATATGGTCAAATGAGCTATGAAGTTGAAAATTTACTAGATATTGCTAGAATAAAAATATTAGCAAGAGAGAAGAATATATTAAAAATATCTCAAAAAAGAGAAAATATTATATTTTATTTTGATAATGAAAAATTCAACTTTGATATAGTTGATAAATTTATGAAAATTTATAGAAATAGAATTAAATTTTCTCCATCAAAAGAGCCATATATAACTTATAAGTTAGCTGATTTGAAAAAAGTTTTAGAAGAATGTAAAGAGCTTCTAGGAAGAATATAAAATGAAAAATCCCCGGCACGCAAAATATCTTACGCCGGGGTGAATTATTTTGGTTATTTATTAAGCTTTATCCTGATGCTGTATATTCCATCAAATCCAACAATTCTAATAGAATCGTGATTATTTATATTAGGATTGATAAGGTTTTGAAGAATATCCAGTTCCTCAGAATTAAAGTGGTAGCGACCAGAAAGTTTGTAGGCAAAGAACATCTCTTCTTTGCTTATATCAAAACTACAAACATGTACACCAAACTGCCGTATTGCCATGAAAAAATTGTATGCAATATCATAATTGCCAAGATTGATTCTCAAGTAATTTTTCTTGTCGAAGTACTTAAAAAGATTATCTTCATGTGGCAATTCGATATTATTATCCCAAAAAACAATTTCTCTGATGTGCTCAAGCTGATCTCTTGAAGGAATCACAGCTTCAGAATTTTCAGCTTGAAAGTTAATTATCAGGATATTATTTTTTTTTGTTATAGTACTGCTACGTAAAGGACTGTTTTTGAGGTAATACATAATCCGCTCAACAGTTGACTGAATTGGACTTTGCTTGATGTCAACCATATTCATAAATAATTCCTCCTTATAAAAAGACATAATTTTATGTGACTAGCGAATATTATATCACAGAAAATAGTAAAATTAAAGATTTTTGAGCAAATTTACATAATTATATTGATAAAATGAATAAAAAATATTAAAATATTATATAATATTTATAATAAATTTAAGAAAGAGTGAAATTATGACTATAACAAGTAAAGATAATGAAACAATAAAACATATAAAAAAGCTTAAAGAAAAGAAGTATAGAGAAGAATATGGGGAGTTTATAGTAGAAGGCATAAAAATGATAGAAGAGGCACTTAATGAAGGTGCAAAAGTAAAATCTGTTATAATTTGTGAAGATTGCAAAACTCAAGGATGCATTCCAAATGAATTAATGTATGAAATTGCAAAGTTAAATTGTATTTATGTTGCAGAAAAAGTATTTAATACTATAACTGATGTAATAAATCCACAAGGAATAATGGCAGTTATAGAAAAACCACAAAATCAAGAGAAAATTATAAATTATTCTGAAAATGTTTCATTACTATTAGATAATATTCAAGATCCAGGAAACATGGGAACAATTTTAAGAACTGCAGATAGCCTAAATATGAAACAAATAATTGTATCTAAAGGAACAGCAGATATATATAATCTAAAAGTTGTTAGATCTACTATGGGAGCTATTTTTAGAGTAAAAGTTATTGAAGTAGATGATTTATCAAAAACAATTAAGGAAATGAAAAAGCATAAAATAAAAGTTTATGCAACAGACTTAAGAACTGATAAAAGTATTTATGATGTTGATTATTCAAAATCAGCAATTGTAATAGGTAATGAAGCGAATGGAGTATCAAGTAAAGTTTTAAATGAAGCAACTGAAAGAATAAAAATACCAATGATAGGAAAAACAGAAAGTTTAAATGCAGCAGTTGCAACAAGTGTAATTTTATATGAAGCATTTAGAAGTAATGGAAGTATTAAATAACAAAAGTCCCTATTTATGTAGGGACTTTTTATTCATCTATTAATAATTCTAAAAGTTTTGGATAAATTTCAGTTGCTTTATTATTCCAATTTTCAACTATTTTTTTTGCTTGTTCACCAGAACCAGCATGAGCTTGCAAATCAAATATTGTAATATTATTTTCAACTATTTTGCATCTTATTGAAAATTCTCTTTCTGAAATTGGTGTATATTCAGCAGAAATAGAGAATTTATCTTTTATTGTATCTAAATTCTTTTTAAATTTGCTATCAACTTCTAATTTTAAAATTCCAGGAATAATATCTATTGTAAGATCTATTGCATTTTTTCCATCTTCTGTTATTTCATAAATATCTTTATCTTCTTTTTTATAAGTATAAATATAATTGTCTTCTAATAAATCTAGTAAAAATTGTTGAAAGTAAAAGTAGTTCATATCTACAATTGATGTTGCTAATTCTAATAATTCATTATGAGAGATAGGTTTGCCGACTTTACTTAAAATATAAAGCAAAAGAATTTTACTTTCAGCTAATTGTTGGTCATCTGAATTAAGCTTCATAGTGACTACCCCCTTATTCTTCCATAGCCTTATTATATCACAGAAAATCAAAAAGTAAATAAAATTATTGCTCAAGATAAATAAACTGTGATAAAATATTACCAAAGTAAGGGAGGTTATTAAAATGCAAAACAAATTAAATTGGAACTTAACAGAAATTTTTGAAAATGATGAAGCCTTAGAAAAAACAATAAATGAACTATATTTATGTCTAAATAAAATAAAAGAATATAAAGGAAAATTAAATAATGGAGTAGATGAAATTTTTAATTGCTACAAAAATTTAGAGAATGCTTTAGAACTTCATGAAAGAATTTATGCATATGCAATGCTTAAATATCATCAGGATATGTCAAATCAAGAAAGTATAAAATTATATAAAAGGATTGAAGCGCTTACAACTGAATTTTCAGAAGTAGAGAGCTTTATTTCACCAGAAGTTAGTAAAATATCAGATGAAAGATTAGAAGAATATTTAAAATATGACAGAATGAAGGAATATGAAAAAACAATTAGAGATATTATGAAAGAGAAAAAACATATTTTATCTGAAGAATTAGAAGAAGTTTTAGCAAAATATTCAGAAATTTTTTCAAGTTCTGAAAATGCTTATGATATTTTTACTAATACAGAATTTGAGTATTCTCCTATAATTGATAAAGATGGAAATGAACTACCAATGAATTCAGCTATTTTTTCAAATTATTTGATGAGTAAAGATGAAAGTATTAGAAAACAAGCTTTTGAATCAATGTATGCATTATATAAAAAACATATAAATACAATTACAGAATTATATTTAACAAGAGTAAAAACAAGAGTTATATCTAGTAAAATTAGAAATTACAACTCATCATTAGAAGCTGCAACAAATCATGATGATTCAAATCCTAAAGTGTATGAAACTTTATTAAAAGAAGTTAATAAAAATTTATATTTAAATCATGAATATATAAATTTAAAAGCAAAACTATTAGATAAAGAAAAAGTTCATATGTATGATGTATATGTAAATACACTAGATGTTGAAAATAAGAAAATTGAATATGAAGATGCAAAACAAACAGTGTTAGATGCATTAAGTATTATGGGAGAAGAGTATATTACAGTACTAAAACATGCTTTTGAAAATAATTGGTTGGATGTATATGCAAAAGAAAATAAAATGAGTGGAGCATATAGTATGGGAGTTCATTCAGTACATCCATTTGTTTTATTAAACTATATAAATTCTTCAAGAGATGTATCAACAATTGCACATGAACTTGGGCATTCAATGCATAGTTATTATGCAAGCAATAATCAAAATATTATTAATGCAAATTATACAATAATGGTAGCTGAAGTTGCCTCAACAGTAAATGAAATATTACTTGCAAATTATTTAATAAATAAAGAAACTGATAATAAGAAAAAAGCAGCTTTAATAAATGAACAGTTAGATATGATAAGAGCAACACTAATAAGACAAGCAATGTTTGCAGAGTTTGAAAAAGATGTACATTCAAAAATTGAAAATGGTGAAAGCTTAACATCAGACATATTAAATAATATATATTATGAACTTGTAAAAAAATATTTTGGAGATTCATGCATTATTGATGAAGAAATAAAATATGAATGGGCAAGAATACCACATTTTTATAGATGCTTTTATGTATATAAATATTCAACAGGAATTACGTCAGCAATAGTTATTGCAAGTAAAATTTTATCAGGCAATCAAGAATATGTAAAAAAATATATAGATATGTTAAGTCAAGGTGGTGCCAAAGATTCATTATCACTTCTTAGAATGGTTGATGTAGACTTAGAAAAAGAAGAAACTTATGAAGAAGCATTTGAATATTTTAAAAAGAATTTAAATGAATTAAAAAAACTAATAGGAAACTAAACTTTCACACAAAAGACATAATAATGTTATATAAAGAGAATATTGATAAAACAAGCTAAAAATATTGGAGGTAGCTTATGGGAGATTTAAGCATATTAGTAGTAGATGATGAATCAAGAATGAGAAAATTAATTAAAGACTTCTTAATGAAAAAAAATTATAATATATTAGAAGCAGAAGACGGAGAAGTTGCTCTAAAAGTTTATGAAGAAAATAAGGAAAAAATAAATTTAATTTTATTAGATGTAATGATGCCAAAACTTGATGGGTGGTCTGTGCTTCGTCAAATTCGTCAAGAAAATAAAAATCTTCCAATAGTAATGCTTACAGCAAGAGCAGAAGAACAAGATGAATTATTTGGATTTGAACTTGGAGTTGATGAGTATATTACAAAACCATTTAGTCCTAAAATATTAGTTGCAAGAGTAGAAGCAATTTTAAAAAGAAGTAGGCCAGAGGTAAAAGAGCAAAAAAGCTATGATGGAATTGTTATTGATAATGAGGGTAGAACTGTAAGTGTTGATGGAAAACAAATAGACTTTAGTTTTAGAGAATATGAGTTACTAAAATATCTACTAGATAATGAAAATATTGCTTTGTCAAGAGATAAAATATTAAATACAGTTTGGAATTATGATTATTATGGAGATTCAAGAACTATAGATAGTCATATAAAAAAGATTAGACATAAATTAGGAAAAAAAGGAAAGCATATTCAAACAATTAGAGGAATAGGATATAAATTTGAAATAAAATAAAATCATAAAACGGACATTCAAATGATAATAGAAAATGTCCGTTTTTATAAATTATTGATATGGAGAAAATATATGAAAAAGAATTTTTGGAAATCTGTACGTGTAAAATTATTTCTTACATTATG
>Ga0209064_1002148_pt1 | contig 23980 bp, 24 predicted proteins | sample Inofromicrocosms_FD_187498 | JGI IMG/M metagenome (GOLD analysis project Ga0209064, IMG submission 187498) | Mouse cecum microbial communities from Vienna, Austria - Inoculum for glucosamine and mucus D2O microcosms (SPAdes) (version 2) | ecosystem: Host-associated > Mammals > Digestive system >... | reverse complement strand
GCGCAGCCACGATTCCGTGGCAGTGCTGCTCACGGACAACATCCAGGGCCTGTCCCAGTTCTGCAAAGAGGAGTCCGCCCTGCTGGAGGGGCGGTACATCACCCAGGAGGAGTACGACGCCGGGGCTTCCGTGTGCATGGTGGGGGCGGACTATGCACTTTACAACGGCCTCCAGGTGGGGGACGCCATCACCCTGGATCTCTATAAACCAAGCTATTTTACTGTGGCTGGCGGGGTGTCCTTTGGCCCCCAGCCCTCAAGATTTTATTACACCTGCTGCATGCCCCTGGCGGAGGAAAACCGCCTGGGCACGGAGCGGGAGTACACCATTGTGGGGCTGTACTCCACGCCCACGCGCCCCTGCGACCCGGACGGCCACAGCTTCCGGGGGGACACGGTGCTGGCCCCCAAGGGTTCGGCCCCGGAGGTGCTGGCCGCGGCGGAGGAGGACAGGGTGACGCCCCTTTTGAACACGCTGGTGCTGAAAAACGGCTCTATCGAGGAATTTGAGGCATATATGGCGGAGAATGGCGCGGCCAACCGGTTCCGCTACCACGATTACGGCTACAGCGAGATGAGGTCGTCGGTGGAGGCCATGGAGGGCAGTGCGCTGCGGCTGGCGGCGCTGGGTGGGGCGGCGTTTCTTGCGGGCGGGGCGGTGTTCCTGCTGGCGGGATTTGGACGGATGCTGCCGGCAGCGCGGGGCCTGCGGCTGCTGGGGGCCGGCCCGCGCAGGGTTGCGGGGGAGATGCTGTGCGCGCTGCTGCCGCTGATGGCGGCGGGTGTGCTGGCCGGTGGCGGCCTGGGGGGCCTGCTGTACGGGAAGGTATGTGAGGCGGTGCTGTCCCAGTCCCTGGCCCCGGACTGGCCGGGGCTGGCGGCGTGCGCGCTCATACAACTGGCGGCGCTGGGCGCTGTGGCGGCGGTTTGGGCGGCGCTGGCGGCCCGGCGGGGGCTGATGCGCCGGAAGCCGGGGTGAAGGAGGAATTGGATTGAGGGAGAAAAAGTGTGTGGTGGGCTGCCTGCCGCTGCTGGCGCTGCGGGTGCTGCTGCGGCGGCCCGGCGCAAGCCTGCTGCTGGCGGCGGTGGCGGCCCTGGGGGTGTACGCGGGCTGCGGCCTGCACAGCCTGGTGATTCAGCAGCAGCGGTCTATTGAGGAAACCGTGCGCAGCACCGTCATCCACTGCACGCTCACCGACGTGCGGGGCATGAACGCCGATAATTTGAGCATCAGCACCGCCTATGTGGAGATGCTGCTGGGCCGCAAGGCCGCCCGGGACCCCAGCCTGGCGGACATGGACCAGGCGGTGGCCAACGTGAAGGCCAAGGTGGACTGGGAGCTGGCCCGGCCCTTTGGGATGACGCTGTGCCGCGTGCTGAGCTTTGACAGCGACGCGAGGCTGGAGGGGGCGGAGATTCGCCTGGACGCGGGGTGGAGCGAGGAGGATTTCCAATGGGATGATATGGTCTGCCTGATTCCAGATGACATGGACGCCGGGGAATATGTGGACGTGATGGTGTCCAATCCAGAGGCCGCCCCCCGCCTAAAGGTGATTGGCCGGGTGTCCGGCGGGCCCGGAGACGTGATTTATTGCCCCTTCTTTATGGGCTGGGGGGACGGCAGCAGCCATGCGTTCAGCATTCAGAGCTGCACCTTTGACATCCGGGACACCGCCCGTCTGGAGCAGTGCAAGGAGAAGCTGTTCTCCACCCCGTTTTTTGCGGAGCCTTCCATGAACGCCGTGCCGGACGGCTTCAGGGTGGGGGTGCTGGTGCACGACGAGGTGTATTTGAAGTCGCTGGAGGAGCTGCGCTCCAATCTGGACATGCTGGGGCTCTTACAGCCGCTGCTTCTGGTTTTAATTGGGGGCGTCAGCTTTTTCGCCGGATTTCTGGTCAACCGCCGGCGGGCGCGGGAGTTCGCCGTCATGCGCTGCCTGGGGGTGCGCCGCCGCGCCGTTTTTGGGCAGGCGCTGGGGGAGCAGCTGGCGCTGGGCCTGACCGGCGGCCTTGCGGGGCTGTGCGCCGCGCAGGCCACAGGGCTGGAGGTGCGTTCCGGCGGGCTGGCCTTTTCCGGGGCGGTCATGGGGATGTTCCTGCTGGGCGCGGCGGTGTGCGCGGGGATCGCGGCCGGCGGCAGTGTGATGAAACTGATGAAAACGGAGGAATAACGCATGTCGATTTTGACCGCTGAGCAGGTGGAATATACGTATCGGACAAAGTACCAGACCGTTTATGCCCTGCGCGGGGTGGACTGCGCCTTTGAGACGGGGCAGATGACGGCCATCGTGGGCAGCTCCGGCAGCGGCAAGACCACGCTGCTGTCCCTGCTGGCAGGGCTGGACGTGCCCACGAAGGGCAGCATACGCTTCCGGGGGCAGTCCACGGCGGAGCTGGACCGGGATGCGTGGCGGCTGAAAAATGTATCGGTGATCTACCAGAACTTCAATCTCTTTGCCCACCTGACGGCGCTGGAAAACGCCGCTTACCCGCTCTACCTGCAAAAGCGGCCGAAGGGGCAGGCGGAGGAGGAGGCCGCCGCCCAGCTGGCGGCGGTGGGCATTCAGCCGGACCAGCTGGGGCGCTATCCCCGGATGCTGTCCGGCGGCGAGCAGCAGCGTGTGGCCATTGCCCGGGCGCTGGCGGCGGGCAGTGAGCTGATCCTGGCCGACGAGCCCACCGGAAACCTGGATGAGGAGAACAGCCAAAATATTTTCGCCATTCTGCGGGATCTGGCCCATGGGCGGGAGCGCTGCGTGGTGGTGGTCACCCACGACATGGAGCTGGCCAAGCGGACGGACCGCATCGTGCGCATCCAGGACGGGAGGATTGCCGCAGCCGGTCCAGAAAAGCAGGAGGGGAGCGGGGGCTGAGAACAGGTCAAAACGGGCGCGGCATCCGCCTATTGCGGATGCCGCGCCCGTTTTGCTCTTCAGGCGGGGCCTGCTTTGGACAGCCCGCCGCCTGTGTGCCCTGCGGCAATTTCATCACTCAAATTCCACCGTGGCCGGGGGCTTGCTGGTGATGTCGTACACGACCCGGTTGACCCCCTTGACCTCGTTGACGATGCGCACGCTCACCCGGTCCAGCAGCTCATAGGGAATCCGGGCCCAGTCGGCGGTCATGAAGTCGTCGGTGGTCACCGCCCGCAGGGCGATGGCCCAGTCATAGGTCCGCCCGTCCCCCATCACCCCCACCGAGCGCATGTTGGTGAGCGCGGCGAAGAACTGGCTCAGGCGCTTGTCCTCCCCGGCCCTTGCCAGCTCCTCCCGGAAGATGGCGTCCGCCTCCCGGAGCGTGTCCAGCTTGTCCCTTGTGATCTCCCCGATCACCCGGATGGCAAGCCCCGGCCCGGGGAAGGGCTGCCGGGCCACCAGGTACTCCGGCAGGCCCAGCTCCCGGCCCAGCTGGCGCACCTCGTCCTTGAACAGCAGCCGCAGGGGCTCCACAATCTCCTTGAAGTCCACGCAGTCGGGCAGGCCGCCCACGTTATGGTGGCTTTTGATGACGGCGGCGTCCCCCGCGCCGGACTCAATCACGTCGGGGTAGATGGTGCCCTGGGCCAGGTAGTCCACCGCCCCCACCTTTTTGGCCTCGTCCTCAAACACCCGGATGAACTCCTCGCCGATGATCTTGCGCTTGCGCTCCGGCTCCTCCGCTCCGGCCAGCCGGGACAGGAAGCGCTGGGATGCGTCCACGCGCACGAAATTCATGGCCCATGGGGAGAACGCGGCCTCCACCTCGTCCCCCTCGTTTTTCCGCATGAGGCCGTGGTCCACAAACACGCAGGTGAGCTGCTCCCCCACCGCCTCGGCCAGCAGGGCCGCCGCCACCGACGAGTCCACCCCGCCGGACAGGGCCAGCAGCACCCTGCCCGCCCCGATCTTGTCCCGCAGGGCCTGGACGGCGGTGCGCTTGTAGTCGCCCATGGTCCAGTCCCCCGCCGCGCGGCACACGTCGTAGAGGAAGCGGCGGAGCATGTCCGTGCCGTGCCGGGTGTGGTTTACCTCGGGATGGAACTGCACGCCGTAGAACCCCCGCGCCTCGTCGGCGATGGCCACGCTGGGGCAGGCGGCGCTGCGGGCCGTCAGCTGGAACCCCTCGGGGACCTTCTCCATATAGTCCCCGTGGCTCATCCAGGTGATCCCCGTTTCAGGCAGGCCCCGGAACAGCGTGCACTGGGTGTCAAAGCAGGTCTCGGTCTTGCCGTATTCCCGGGCGCTGCCCTCCTGGGCCGGGCTCACCCGGCCCCCCAGCAGGTGGGCCATGAGCTGGCAGCCGTAGCAGATGCCCAGAATGGGCGTCCCCCAGGTGAAAATGGCCGGGTCCACCTGGGGCGCGCCGTCCAGATACACCGAACCGGGCCCCCCGGTGAAAATGATGCCGATGGGCTCCATGGCCCGCAGCTCCTCCAGCGGCGTGGCGTAGGGCTTCACCTCGCAGTATACCCCGCACTCCCGCACCCTGCGGGCGATGAGCTGGTTATACTGCCCGCCGAAATCCAGCACGATCACAGTCTGATGGGCCATGGCCGCCCCTCCTCATGTTTAGAAGCTGTAACAATAGCCTCAGCACCCAGCTTTGCGGCCCAAATTGCCGCCGGCCGCGTTGAAAAATCCTGAAATACACCAAGTATTCCCGCGATGTTTCGCCTTGCCAGCGGCAGTTTTGGCTCGCGAATCGGAATACTTCGGCTATTGGTAAAGCTTCTTAGATTATTACAAACGAATGTTTCACGTGAAACGGCGTTCCCTCACCGCCACAGGAAGTCGTCCAGCTCCCCGCCGGAAAACACCACGCCGGCCTCGTGCTTTTCCTCGTCCCGCACGGGCAGGAACGGGTCGAGCACCGTGACCCGCCTGGCGCACTCGGGGCAGCGGTACTGGATGGCCCCGCAGGCGTACATGCCCGGGGGGATATCCGCCTTTTTGTCCACGATGCGCAGGCTCTTGCGGTAAAACGCCGGGTCCTTGTGCTCCGTATAGTGGCCTACGCTCACGCCGGGCAGGGCGAAGAGCTGCTTGCGGGCCTTTTCCATGGCGCAATTGCACTCCCGGCACCAGTCGTTCTGGTATTTGCGCAACAGCTTGTCAATGAGCCCCATCTCACGCGCCCTCTCCCTGGCCGCGGGCCTGGTCCAGCACCTGCACCCACAGATCCGCCTTGGAGATGCCCTCCAGCACCTTCTCGTCGTTCATCTTCCAGCGCTGGTTGGAGATGAAGGTGTTCACCCGGATTTTGATGCCGTCGATCTCAAACAGGAAGCTCACCCGGCTGGTGCCTCGCAGGAAGCCCGCGCCCCCCGCGCCGTCGTCCGTCCAGGCCCTGGACACCCGGGCGGCGGGGACCACCTGGACCTGGAACGGATTCCAGAAGAACATCAGGCCGATCTTGCCCTTGGCGATGTCCATGGACACCACGCAGCCGTCGCTGTAGAAGATCTGGCGGCGGTCGATGCCCAGCTCGTCCAGCTGCTTCACCATGCGCTTTTTGCCCAGCCTGTAAATGTTCCTGGGGGCGAAGATCCACCAGAGCACAGCCAGAAAGGGGATGATAAACATACATATTGCGGCCCCCGTGCCGCCCTCCCGGAAGAAGGTGTAGCCGATGAACAGGCTCAGCGCGGCCGCGGCCAGCGGCACCAAAATGTAGCTGAGCAGATAGGCGTAATTGATTTTCTTCACTTGGTCCGTTTTCATGGTCTGGTCTCCTTTTCTCAAATGATTGTGGTGCGCCGCCCGGCGCTTGGGGCTGAAGTCCTAATCCCACTCGCTTGTTTTCTCCTCCCCCTTCTTGGCCCGGGGGGCGAAGAAGAAGGGGAACAGGCCCAGCTTGGCCCCCAGCGAGTGGAGCAGGGGGAAGCACACCAGGATGGTGACGGCCTGGACTGTGCCGGTATACCATCCGGCGTAGTCCTCCTGGGCCGCCTTGCCGCCCCCGCCCAGCATGTCGATATAGAAATCATGGCGGCTCAGGGGCTCGCTGTACTCGATCTGGCCGAGAAAGCTGGGGCTGGATTCCAGATCCTCATACACCACCCGGCCCACGGGCAGGGTGTTCACGCCGGAAAAATAGTCCCCCTCGCTTTGCACGCTGTCTGAATTGATGACGGCGGCCACCAGCTCGCCGGAGGGCAGGGTGACGGCGTTCATATAGTGGCTGCCGTAGTAGCCGCCGCCCCGGTTGCAGTACTCGATGCCGTCGGAGAGAATGGTGAAGGTGTCGTGGCTGAGCAGGTCGGCCACGCTCTGGGCGCGGAACACCTCCGCCCCCGCCTTGCCGCCGATGTCGCCGTCGGCCACGGTATGCTCCTCCACGTGGCGCTGGTACAGGCTGGGCACAACCAGCCCGGTGAGCTTCGCCGTCCCCATGCCGGCCAGGTAGGCCAGCAGCAGGCACAGCCAGATGTCAAACCTCATTCGGGTATAGCGCATGACGATCCCCCTCCCGGAACGGTTTTTTATTTTACCGCATCTTCGGGGAAAAAACAAGGGAGACGGTGATAAAATCCGGCGCCGGGCTGTGCGCGGATTGTCCATGCGCAATTTTGACTCGCGAATCTGAATACTTCGGCTATTGGTACAGCTTCTCAGGAATATCTCCCCCTGTTTTTCCGCATATTATCAGGGAAACGAGGTGTTACCATGTTTGTCGTCCTCATCCGCACCGTGGCGCTCTACCTGTTTATCGTCGTGGGCATCCGGCTTTTGGGCAAGCACCAGATCGGCCAGCTGGAGCCCTCCGAGCTGGTGCTCACCCTCATCATCGCCGACCTGGCCTCCGTCCCCATGCAGGACAACGGCATCCCGCTGCTGTCGGGGCTGATCCCCATCGTGGTGCTGCTGGCCCTGTCCTCCATCCTCTCGGTGCTGTGCACCAAGTCCATCCGCTTCCGTGCCCTGCTGTGCGGCCGGCCCTCGGTGGTGGTGGAAAACGGCCAGGTGGTGCAGGCGGAGCTGAAAAAGAACCGCCTCACCCTGGACGAGCTGATGGAGGAGCTGCGCATACAGGGCTATGCCGACTTCCAATCCATCAAATTCGCCCTGCTGGAGACCAACGGGCAGCTGTCCGTGCTGCCCTATGCCGCCGACAAGCCCGCCACCGCCGCCCAGGTGGGCGCGGCGGTCCAGGAGACGGGCCTGCCCGTGGTGATCATCAGCGACGGGCGGCTGCTGGAGCACAACCTGCGGGGGGCGGGCTATGAGCATGGCTGGCTGGAAAAGCAGCTGGCCGCCCACGGCCTGCACTCCCACCGGCAGGCGTTCCTGCTCACGGTGGACGAGGGGGGCAATACCTGCTGCGTACCCAAAAGGGAGGCGAAACCATGAGACGGCTGTATCTCTCCATCGCGCTGATCCTGCTTCTGGCCGGCCTGTCCGGGCTGCACGTGTGGCATCTGCACGGCTTTACCAGCCAGCTCACCGGCCTGCTCACCCAGGCCCAGCAGCACGCCCGGCAGGAGGACTGGGCGGGGGCCGCCCTGCTCACCCGCCAGGCCAAGGAGCGCTGGACGGGCCACGAGGGCTATCTCCACACCACCCTGCGCCACACCGACATCGACGCCGTGCTCATCTCCCTGGACGAGGCGCTGGCCTTTCTGGAGGGGGAGGAGAAGCAGAGCGCCGAATACGCCGCCGTCAACGCCCGGCTGCTCACCCAGCTGGAGCTGCTGGTGGAGGCGGAGCTCCCCACCCTCACCAACCTGCTGTAGGCGAGGCCCCCGCCCTGCGGGGGCTTTCGTCTGCCCCCTTGTTTCTCCCGGGGAGTTGTGGTATAATTTACATTCAAGCATAAAATAGGTGTAGAATCGCTTTGCGGTGGAGGAACGCTTTATGAAAATTGTTGTTTTGGCCGGCGGGCTCAGCGATGAGCGCAACGTGTCGCTGTCCAGCGGGTGCAAGGTGTGCGCCGCGCTGCGGGAGCGGGGGCACCAGGCCGCGCTGATTGATATGTACCTGGGCTCGGAGCAGGCCCCCGAGGCCCTGTTCTGCGCCCCCATCCCGGCGGAGCTGACCAAAATCGGCCGCCAGGCCCCGGATCTGGCGGCGGTGCGGGCCTCCCGGAGCGGGGGCGGGGACAGCCTGTTCGGCCCGGGCGTGCTGGAGGCGTGCCGCATGGCGGACGTGGTGTTCCTGGGCCTCCACGGCGCCTGCGGGGAGGACGGCCGGGTGCAGGCCGCCTTCGAGCTGATGGGCATCCCCTACACCGGGGCCGGCCACCTGGGCAGCGCCATCGCCATGGACAAGGACCTGACCAAAAAGCTGATTGCCCCCTTGGGCGTGGCCACCCCCAGGTGGGAGCTGGTGCGGTATACGCAGGACGATATCCCCGCCCTGGCCGCCCGGCTGGAGGTCCCCTGCGTGGTCAAGCCGGCGGCCTCCGGCTCGTCCATCGGGGTGTCCATCGTCCACCACAGGGAGGAGCTGTCCGGCGCCCTGGCCGGGGCGCTGGCCTACGGCGGGGTGTGCGTGGTGGAGCAGTACATAGCCGGGCGGGAGATCCAGGTGGGCATTTTGGAGGACAAGGCCCTGCCCTCCATCGAGATCATTCCCAAGGCCGGCTTTTATGACTATGAGAACAAGTACCAGCCCGGGGCGGCTGAGGAGATCACCCCCGCCCCCATCCCCGCCCAGTGGGAGCAGAGGCTGGGGGAGGCGGCGCTGACGGTGTTCCGGGCGCTGGGGCTGTCGGTGTACGCCCGGGCCGATTTCATCGTCACCGGGGACGGCGTCCCCTGGTTCCTGGAGATCAACACCCTGCCCGGCATGACCCCCACCAGCCTGCTGCCCCAGGAGGCGGCGGCGGCGGGCATCGGCTATGGCGAGCTGTGCGAGCGCATTATAAAAGCGTCCCTGGCGGCCCGGGCGGCGGGACGGTAGAACCCCAGGGGGAGATTTGCGGGCCCGCGGCCCCGCCGCGGTTCTGCTTGTGAAGCGGGACGAAAGGAACGAGACCCAGCCGTGCGGCCAAACCGGGGGACAAGGCGGTACGGCGATAATTGGGAAATGAGAGGAGCGCCACTTATGCAGGCACTGACATTGAGACAGCTGCTGGAAGCGGTGAACGGCACCCTGCTGGGGGACTTTGACGATCTGGACGCCCAGGCGGTCCAGGTGAGCACCGACAGCCGGAATATCACCCCCGGCTGCCTGTTTATCCCCCTGGAGGGGGAGCGGTTCGACGGCCACTCCTTTATCCAAGCGGCGCTGGAGGCGGGGGCGGCGGGCTGCCTCACCGCCCGGGAGCGGGAGAGCTACCTGCCCGGCAGGTTTTACATCAAGGTGCGCTCCACCCAGCGCGCCCTGTGGGAGCTGGCCCGCTACTACAAAAAGCTGTTTCCCATCCCCTTCATCGCCGTCACCGGCTCGGTGGGGAAGACCACCACCAAGGATATGACGGCGGCGGTGCTGGGGGCAAGGTTTTGCGTCCACAAAACGGAGGGGAATTTCAACAACGACATCGGCGTGCCCCTCACCCTGCTCAGGCTGGAGGCGCAGCATGAGGTGTGCGTGGTGGAGCTGGGCATGGACCACGCCGGGGAGATCGACAACCTGGCCCGGCTGGTGGAGCCGGACATGGCGCTCATCACCAACATCGGCGACGCCCACATTGAGAACCTGGGCAGCCGGGAGAACATCTTCAAGGCCAAGTGCGAGATCTTCCCCCACCTGAAGCGGGACGGGCTGGCTGTCCTCAACGGGGACGACCCCCTGCTGGCCTCCCTGGAGGGGACCCTCGCCCAGCGCACTGTGTTCGTGGGGGAGGGCGAGGGGCTGGACTACACCGCGCGGGATCTTTCCAGCGACGGCGCGGGCCACCTGTTCTGCCGGGTCAAGACCCCCCGCAGCCAGTTCGAGGCCAACATCCCCGCCCTGGGCAGCCACATGATCTACCCCACCCTCATGGCCGCCGCGGTGGCCGAGGCGCTGGGCATGGCCCCGGACGAGATCATCCGGGGCATCGGGGCCTTCCTGCCCACCAAAATGCGGATGAACATTGTGCGCTGCAAGGGCGACATCGTGATTTTGAACGACGCCTACAATGCCAACCCCCAGTCCATGCGGGCCGCCGCCGCCGTGCTGGGGGACGCCCAGGGCCGCCGGAAGGTGGCGGTGGTAGGCGACATGAAGGAGCTGGGCCCCGGCTCCGAGCAGTTCCACCGGGCGGTGGGGGGCTACTTCGCCCAGTCCGGGGCGGACCGGCTCATCGCCATTGGGGAGCTGGCCCGGTTCATGGCCGAGGGCGCCCAGGAGGCGGGGCTGGCCCAGGCGGACTACTTCCCCACCCTGGACGCGGCCAGAAACGCCCTGTCCCGGGAGGTGCGGGCGGGGGTGACCATCCTGGTAAAGGCGTCCCGGTCCATGGCGTTTGAGAAAATTGTAGATTTCCTCTTGACCAATGTCCCGCAATAGAAAAATCCACTGAAGCCCGGCGCAAGGAGAATTTTTACCCATGATTGACATACAGCTCACCGGCCTGGTGAAGGAGTTCGAGGTCGGCAAACGAATTTTGGACGGCTTCTCCCTCCAGATTGAGGAGGGGGAGCGGGTGGGCCTGCTGGGCCGCAACGGCGCGGGCAAAACCACCATCTTCCGCATGATGACCGGCCAGGTCCACCCCGACGAGGGTACCATCGCCATCGCCCCGGGCAAGCGGCTGGGGCTCATCTCCCAGATCCCGGTATACCCGGAGGGGTATACCGTGCGGGATGTGCTGGACACCGCCTTCGCTCCCCTCCGCGCCATGGAGGAGGAGCTGGGGGCGCTGGCCGCCCGGATGGGGGAGGGGGCCGACCCCGCCGTGATGGCCCGGTACGACCAGCTCACCGCCGCCTTTGAGCTGGGGGGCGGCTACGACGCCGAGACGCGCCTGAACAAGGTTTGCAACGGCCTGGGCATTGGGCAGGACATGCGCTCCCGGCCCTTCGACGCGCTGTCCGGCGGGGAGAAAACCCGGATCAACCTGGCCCGGCTCATTCTGGAGGACACCCATATCCTGCTGCTGGACGAGCCCACCAACCACCTGGATCTGAACGCCACCGAATGGCTGGAGGGCTATCTGGAGCGGTTCAAGGGCACGGTGCTGGCTATCTCCCACGACCGCTGGTTTCTGGACAAGGTGGTGCGCCGGGTGGCGGAGATCCAGGACGGCAGGGCGGAGCTCTACTCCGGCAACTACTCCTTCTATGTGGAGGAAAAGGAGCGCCGGTATCAGGAGCGGCTCAAGCAGTACGAGAAGGAGCAGGCCAAAATCGCCCAGCTGGAGGCCGCGGCGGAGCAGATGCGCCTGTGGGCCTTCAAGGGCAATGACAAGCAGTACAAGCGGGCCATCAATATGGAGCGGCGCATCGAGCGCATGCGCACCACCGACAAGCCCACAAAGGAGCGCAGGCTGGCCACCCGCTTCGGCGAGCGGGAGTTCCACGGGGACGAGGCCCTGGTGGTCACCGAGCTGAAAAAGTCCTTTGGGGCGCGCACCCTGTTCGAGCACATTAACCTGGAGGTGGCGGGCGGGGAGCGCATCGCCCTGCTGGGGGACAACGGGACGGGCAAATCCACCTTCATCAAGCTCATCATGGGGGAGGAGGCCCCCGACTCCGGCTCCATCTACCTGGGGCCCTCCGTCCGCACCGGCTACCTGCCCCAGATCATCCGCTTTGACCGGCCCGACCGCAACCTGGTGGACACCATGCTCTACGCCCAGAACTGCACCACCCAGGAGGCCCGGGACCGGTTGGCCTCCTTCAAGTTCCGGGGGGAGGACGTGTTCAAGGAGGTGTCCGCCCTGTCCGGCGGGGAGCAGTCCCGCCTGCGCCTTTGTATGCTCATGGACAGCCGGATCAACCTGCTGATTCTGGACGAGCCCACCAACCACCTGGACATCGACTCCCGGGAGTGGATCGAGGAGGCAGTGGAGGAGTACGGCGGCAACCTGCTGTTCGTCTCCCACGACCGCTATTTCATCGAGAAGTTTGCCACCCGGGTGTGGATGCTGGAAAACGGGGCCATCACCGACTTCCGCGGCACGTACACGGAGTTCCGGGCGTACCGGGAGCGGCAGGAGCAGTTGAAAAACGCCAAACCCGCCGCTGCTGAGACAGAGAAACCAAAAGAGGACAAGCCCAAACGCCCAGGTGGAACCAAGGAGCTGGAAAAGCAGGTCCGGGCCGCCGAGCGGGCGGTGGAGCGGGCGGAGGTGCGGCTGGACGAGCTGGCCCAGGAGGCCCAGGAGGCCGCGTCCGATTACCTGCGGCTCCAGGACGTGTACAGGGAGAGGGAGGCCGCGGAAGACGAGCTGGCCCGCCTGTACGCCCAGTGGGAGCGGCTGGCGGCGGAGCTGGAAGAGGCAAAGGGGTAACACAGGGACATGGACTACAAAAGCTATCGGGGGGACAGCCCTCGGCGGAAAAAGAGGCATTGGCTGGCGGCGGCGCTGCTACTGCTGGGGCTGGGGCTGGTCTTGTTCGGGGCGCTGGAGCTCGTCATCGCCGTCCACAGCCGGGACCGGGTGGTGGAGAACCCCCCGCCCAAGGTCATGGTGGTCTTTGGCTGCCAGATGCGCCGGGATGGGCCGTCTGTTCTGCTCAAGGACAGGCTGGACACCGCCCTGGCCTACTGGGAGGCGCACCCGGATATCAAAATCGTGGTCACCGGCGGCAAGGGGGACGACGAGCACGTGTCCGAGGCCCAGGGGATGTACGACTACCTCACCGCCCATGGGGTGGACGGGGCGAATATCTACATGGAGGACAAGTCCCGGAACACCTGGCAGAATATCAACAACACCTTTGCCCTCATGGAGCGGGAGGGGTGGGAGCTCACCGACGATGTGCTGCTGGTGTCCAGCGGCTTTCATCTGGCGCGGATTGAGCTGCTCTGGAACCGGGCCCGCGTCCAGGCGCTGCGGGGTGAGACGTACGGCGGCCAGTACGTTTCCACGCTGGCCGCCCCGGTGAGCCACGCGCCCTCGGCGGTGCAGATGTTCTTCCGGGAGCCGCTGGCGCTGGTGAAATCTTTTTTGTTCGACCGATAAATAAGGTGATGAAATGCAGGATAACCTGAAAAACATAGAGCTGCGCTATCAGGAGCTGGAGGCCCGGCTGGCCGCCAACGAGACCTATTCCGACCCGGAGCTGGTTTCCAGGCTGAACCGGGAGCAGAAGGAGCTGGAGCCGCTGGTCACCGCCTGGCGGGCGCTGTGCCGCGCCCGGTCCGACCTGGCCGGGGCGGAGGGACTTTTATCCGACCCGGAGATGCGCGAGCTGGCCCAGCAGGAGCTCAGCCAGGCCAGGCAGGACATTGAGCGGCTGGAGCGGGAGATCAAGATTCTGCTCCTCCCCCGGGACCCCAACGACGGCAAAAACGTCATTATGGAGATCCGGGCCGGGGTGGGGGGGGAGGAATCCGCCCTGTTTGCCCACTCCCTCACCCGAATGTACACCATGTACGCGGAAAAGCGGGGCTGGCGGGTGGAGATCAATTCCGTCAGCGAGACGGAGCTGGGCGGCGTGAAGGAGATCTCCTTCACCGTGGAGGGGGACGGGGCCTGGTCGCGCCTCAAATTTGAAAGCGGCGTCCACCGGGTCCAGCGGGTGCCGGAGACGGAATCCGGCGGCCGGGTGCACACATCCACCGCCACCGTGGCGGTGCTGCCCGAGATGGAGACGGTGGACGTGGAGATCAACCCCGCCGATGTGGAGATGCAGGTATTCCGCTCCTCCGGGGCGGGGGGCCAGCACATCAACAAGACCTCCTCCGCCGTGCGCCTCATCCACCGGCCCACAGGGACAGTGGTGGAGTGCCAGCAGGAGCGCTCCCAGTTCCAGAACCGGGAGAAGGCCATGCGCCTGCTGGCCTCCATCCTCTACGACCGGGAGCAGGAGCGCATAGAATCGGAGTACGGCGAGAACCGCCGCAGCCAGGTGGGCAGCGGGATGCGCAACGAGCGCATCCGCACCTATAACTTCCCCCAGGGGAGGCTCACCGACCACCGGGTAGGGCTGACGCTGTACAAGCTGGACGCGGTGATGGACGGTGATTTGGACGATATCATCGACGCGCTGACCACCGCCAGACAGGCGGAACAATTAGCGGAGAGAAGCTGAGGCCATGTATACGCATATCATTTTTGACCTGGACGGCACCCTGCTGAACACCATCGACGACCTGGCGGACGCGGGCAACCATGTGTGCGCCGCCCACGGCTGGCCCACCCATACCGTGGAGCAGTTCAAGCGCATGGTGGGCAACGGCATCCCCAATCTGGTGTCCCGGTTCGCCCCGGCCGGGCTGGGGGAGGACGAGCTGGCCGGGGCGCTGGCGGAGTTTTCCGCCTACTACAACGACCACAAGGCGGACAAAACCGCCCCCTACCCCGGCATTCCGGAGCTGCTGGCCGCGCTGAAGGGCGCGGGAATCCACATGGCGGTGCTGTCCAACAAGGCCCATGCCCTGGCGGGGCCGGTGGTGGAGCACTATTTCCCCGGCGTATTTGAGTACGTGCAGGGCGCGCTTCCCGATGCGCCTTTGAAACCAGACCCCACCCTGCTCCACGCCATGATGAAGGAAATCGGAGCAAAACCCGAAACCACCCTGTTTGTAGGCGACAGCGACGTGGATGTACACACGGGCAAAAACGGCGGGTTGACGGTGGTGGGCGTGCTGTGGGGCTTCCGGGACAGGGAGGAGCTGCTGGAAGCGGGGGCGGATCTGCTGGCGGAAACCCCGCTGGATTTGGCGGCGGCCGCCTTGGGCGGGGCGCTGGTGAGCGGCGACCCCCTCTACATGGCGCGTCGGCTGAGCTGTGGGGATATCGTGGCCCTCCCCACGGAGACGGTGTACGGCCTTGCCGCCGATGCCACCCAGGAGCAGGCCGTTCAGGCGGTATATGAGGCCAAGGGCCGGCCCGAGGCCAAGCCCCTGTCCGTACTGGTGGACGGCATGGCCATGGTGGAACGGGTCTGCCGGGATATCCCGGAGGACGCGTATAAGCTGGCCCAAGCGTTTTGGCCCGGCCCGCTGACCATGATTTTGCGGGGGAACGGGGCCCTGCCCCCCATCGTCACAGCGGGGGGGGCCACCCAGGGGGTGCGCTGCCCCGACCACCCGGCGGCCCTGGCCGTCCTTCGGGCGCTGGACAGGCCGCTGGCCTGCCCCTCCGCCAACCTGTCGGGACAGCCTAGCCCGAAATCGGAATTCCAGGTGCTGGGCCGGATCGGCGGCCGCATCCACGGCATTGTAAAGGGCGGGCCCTGCGCGGTGGGGGTGGAGTCCACCATCCTGGACCTCACCGTGACGCCCTATCGGATTTTGCGCCGGGGGGGGCTGGGCCGGGAAAAAATTGAGGCCGTACTGGGCCCCGGAAAAATAGAACAAGAATGAAAGGAAATAACATAAAATACCATGAACATAGAGATGAAAAAACGCACCGCCATTGTGCGGGAGCCGGGGGTGCTCATCACCAGCGGCTCCTCCGCCATGGAGCTGCTGGCCACCGCCCGGTATGAGACGGACTGTTCCGCCATCGTGCTCTTTCAGGGGCAGCTGGACGAGTCCTTTTTCCGCCTGTCCACCGGGCTGGCGGGGGAGGTGCTGCAAAAATTCGTCAACTACCAGATGATGCTGGCCATTGTGGGGGATTTCAGCAGCTATACCAGCAAACCCCTCCAGGACTTCATCCGGGAGAGCAATGAGGGCCGCCAGATCTGCTTCCAGCCCAGCGAGGAGGCGGCGCTGGCCTGGCTGGAGCGGGCGGGGGCGTGACCGTCGTCGGCATCACCGGCCCCACCGGGGCGGGCAAAACCACCGTTTTGAACGTCCTCCGGGACATGGGCGGGGCGGTGGCGGACTGCGACGCGGTGTACCACGGGCTGCTGCGCGCCAGCGCGCCCCTGCGAGAGGAGCTGCGCGCCCGGTTCGGCGGGGAAATATTTGACGGGGCCGGGGGCTTGCGCCGGAAGGCGCTTGGTGCTATTGTATTTGGGGACGCCCAGGCGCTGGCGAGCCTCAACGCCATCACCCACCGGCACATCGTCGCCGAGCTGGAGCGCCTCATCGCCCAGGCCGGGGCGCAGGGCCGCCCTGCCATTGCCCTGGACGCCGTCGCCCTGCTGGAGAGCGGGGCGGGGGCGCTGTGCCATGCGACGGTGGCCGTCACCGCCCCCGAGGAGGCGCGGGCGGCCCGGATTATGGCCCGGGAGGGCATTCCCGAGGAGTACGCCCGCGCCCGGATTCGGGCGCAGAAGCCTGGCTCCTGGTTTGAACAGCACTGCACCTATACCCTGCGCAACGACGGGGACCTGGCCGGGTTTGAGGCCCGGGCCCGGGCCCTGCTGACACACATCATTTACAAGGAGGACATTTGACATGGAAGAGAAAACGCCGGGCCAGCAGCTGCGGGAGGCGCTGCTGAACGAGAAGAAAAACGGCTGGGATGTGGTGGACGAGGCCACGGAGCGGGCGATTGCCGACTACTGCGAGGGCTATAAAGCCTTCCTGGACAGGGGTAAGACGGAGCGGGACTGCGTGGACTACGCGGTGGAGCTGGCCCAGGCCGCCGGCTTTGTTCCCATGGAGCGGGGCATGGAGCTCCAGCCCGGGGCCAAGGTGTACCGGGTGAACCGGAGCCGGGCCCTCAGCCTGGCCGTGATCGGCTCCGCGCCGCTGGATCAGGGCGTGTCCATCACCGCCTCCCACATCGACAGCCCCCGGCTGGATCTGAAGCCAACCCCCCTCTATGAGGACAGCGAGCTGGCCTTTTTTAAGACGCACTACTATGGCGGCGTGCGCAAGTACCAGTGGGTGACCATCCCCCTGGAGCTGCGGGGCGTGGTGGCCATGAAGGACGGCTCCATCGTCCGCGTGGCGGTGGGCTCCCACCCCGGCGACCCGCTGTTCACCATCGACGACCTGCTCCCCCACCTGGGCTCCGACCAGGCTAAAAAGCCCCTGGGCGAGGCCATCCCCGCCGAGAGCCTGAACATTCTGGTGGGCAGCCGCCCCCTCAAGGACGACGACGGCAAGGACCGGGTGAAGCTGTCGGTGATGAAGCTGCTCTACGAGCACTACGGCATCCGGGAGGGCGACTTTATCTCCGCCGAGATCGAGGCCGTCCCCGCCTTCAACGCGGTGGACATCGGCTTTGACCGCTCCCTCATCGGGGCCTACGGCCACGACGACCGGGTGTGCGGCTACGCGGGGCTGAAGGCCCTGCTGGACCTGGAGGGCGTGCCCGTGCGCACCGCGGTGTGCGTGCTGGCGGACAAGGAGGAGATCGGCTCCGAGGGCGTGAGCGGGATGCAGTCCGCCTTCTTTGAGACCTTCGTGGGCGACCTGTGCGCCAGCCAGAAGGTGCCCCTGCGGGTGTGCCTGGAGAAATCCTTCTGCCTGTCCACCGACGTGACGGCGGCCTTCGACCCCAACTTTGCCGAGGTGTATGAGAAGAACAACTCCGCCCGGGTGAACTACGGCGTGGGCCTGTGCAAGTACACCGGCTCCCGGGGCAAGGGGGGCGCCTCCGACGCCGGGGCCGAGGTGGTGGCCTATGTCCGCCGCCTGCTGGACGACAAGGGCATTTTGTGGCAGATGGCGGAGCTGGGCAAGGCCGACCAGGGCGGCGGCGGCACCGTGGCCTGCTACATGGCCAACCGCAACATCGACACCCTGGACGCGGGCGTACCCGTACTGAGTATGCACTCCCCCTTTGAGACCGTGTCCAAGCTGGACTGCTATATGACCTACGCTGCCTGCAAGGCGGTGTACCAGGGGTGAGCGCGGTCCGTCTGGAACCCGTCGGCCCGGACAACTGGCGGCATAAGCTGGCCGTCCGGGAGGATCAGCAGCGGTTTGTGGGCAGCTCCACCGGCATTCTGGCCCGGGCTTACGCCTACCGGGAGCGCAGGGCCCAGGCAAGGCTGATTTTGGACGGCGATACCCCGGTGGGCATGCTGCTCTACTACGACTGGTCCGAGGACCGGGAGTACGTGTTCAGCCATCTGCTCATCGACCGGCGGTATCAGCGCAGGGGCTTCGGCGAGGCCGCCGCCCGGCTGGCCCTGGACGAGATGCGGGCGGACGGCCGCTATTCCCAGGTCAGCCTGTGCTATGTGGAGGGGGACGAGCCCGCCCGGCTGCTGTATGAAAAGCTGGGCTTCCGCCACACCGGCGAGGTGGACGAGGCAGACAGCGACGAGATCCTCATGGTCCTGGACCCGCTGTAACGGATAGAAATCCCCTTTTGCGGAAAAGCTACCGCAAAAGGGGGTTTTTCCATGACTGAGGAGACCAGACCGGCGGAAAACGGCGAAAACGAGGAGCAGGACCAGCTCCGGCAGGACATTGTGGATCTGGGTTCCAGCACCGTCAAGACGAAAGACGGCACCATTCATACCCTGACCATCGTAGGTACCATCGAGGGCCACCAGGAGGAGCGTTCCGGGGCCAAGACCACCAAGTACGAGCACATCCTGCCCTTTCTGGCCAGCCTGGAGGAGAGCGACGAGGCGGACGGCCTGCTCATTCTGCTCAACACCATGGGGGGCGACATTGAGGCGGGCCTTGCCATCGCGGAGATGATCTCCGGGATGCGCAAGCCCACGGTGTCCCTGGTGCTGGGGGGAGGGCACTCCATCGGCGTGCCCCTGGCGGTGGCGGCCAAGGAATCGTTCATCGTGCCCTCCGGGGCCATGACCATCCATCCGGTGCGGCTTAATGGGCTGGTCATCGGGGTGAGCCAGACCTTCCACTACTTCGAGCGCATTCAGGACCGCATCTGCGACTTCGTAACCCGCAACAGCCGCATCAGCCGGAAGGACTTTGAGCACCTGATGCTCAACACCGGGGAGATGGCCGCCGATGTGGGCAGCGTCATCTACGGCAAGGAGGCGGTGAAGCTGGGGCTCATCGACCACTTGGGGGGGCTGTCCGACGCGCTGGCGTGCCTCCACCAGAGAATGCGGGAGGAGAACGGGCGCAGGGAGCTGTGACACACGCGGGCGGCTGCCCTGAGCGGGCGGCCGCCCCCTGATTCCAAGCGGGCCGCTCCCCTGGGGCGGGCCCACCCCGGCAAAAAATTTTTGGAAATTCTTTTTGTATGTTTGACATATCATGGCAGATAGCCTATACTGGTTGTATAATAAGAAGGAGGCTGTATGGACTTTCAAAGCTATTTCCCGATTTGGGATCAGCTGGCGCCTGCCCATCAGGAGCTGATCCTGGGCAGCCTGGCCCGGCGGGAGGTCAAAAGAGGGACCGTGCTCCACAACGGGGATGCGGACTGTACCGGGCTGCTGCTGGTGCGCTCCGGCCAGCTCCGGGCCTATATCCTCTCGGAGGAGGGGCGGGAGATCACGGTATACCGGCTGTTTGACCGGGACCTGTGCCTGTTTTCCGCCTCCTGCATGATGCGCAGCGCTCAGTTTGACATCACCATCCAGGCGGAAAAGGACACCCGGCTCTGGGTGATCCCGGCGGAGGCGTACCGGCAGGTGATGGAGCAGTCAGCCCCCGCGGCCAATTACACCAACGAGATCATGGCGGCGCGGTTTTCCGAGGTCATGTGGCTCATGGAGCAGGTTATGTGGAAGAGCCTGGACAAGCGGGTGGCCGCCTTCCTGCTGGAGGAGTCCGCCATTGAGGGCTCGGCGGTGCTGCGCCTTACCCACGAGGCCATCGCCAACCACCTGGGCACCCACCGGGAGGTGGTCACCCGGATGCTGCGCTATTTTCAGGGCGAGGGCATGGTGAAGCTGGCCCGGGGCTGTGTGGAAATTTTAGACGAGGGCAGGCTGGCCGGCCTGCGGGATACATAAAGAGCCCCGCGTATCCTCTTCTCAAGGATGCGCGGGGCTGTTTTTTTGTGCCCTATTGGTCCATGCCGCAGGCCGCAGCCCGCTCAATCAGACAGCGGTCATGGGTCACGGCGTCGTAGAACCGGTAGCCGCCGGAGAAATTGTAAGCGGTAAAGCCATGCCCGGCCAGAATGCGGCAGGCGATGTAGCTGCGCAGGCCGCTCTGGCACATGACATAGACCGGCCGGCCCGGTTCGAGCTCGCCCAGCCGCTCCCGCAGCTCGTCCACGGGGATATTTTGGAACCCCTCCACATGCCCCCGTCCAAATTCCTGGGGGGTGCGCACGTCCAGCAGCGCCGCGCTGCCGTCCCGGGGCAGGGCGGGCACGTCCTCCAGATGCCACTGCCGGAGTACGCCGCCGGCGATGTTGTCCACCATGAATCCCGCCATATTCACCGGGTCCTTGGCGGAGGAGTAGGGCGGCGCGTAGGCCAGGTCAAGGTCCTTCAGCTGGGTGGCCTTCAGCCCCGCGCGGATGGCCGTCGCCAGCACGTCAATGCGCTTATCCACCCCCTCATAGCCCACGATCTGGGCGCCCAGAAGCCGGTAAGTCTCCTTTTCAAAGACGACCTTCATGGTCATCACCCGCCCGCCGGGATAGTAGCCCGCGCGGCTCATAGGGGACAATACCACCTTGTCCGCCGCCAGCCCCGCCTTTTTGGCGTTGGTCTCGTTGACACCCGTGGCCGCGGCAGTGAGGCCGAACACCTTGATGACGCTGCTGCCCTGGCTGCCCAGGTAGCGGCTGTCGCCGCCGCAGATGTTGTCCGCCGCGATCCGCCCCTGCTTGTTGGCGGGCCCGGCCAGGGAGATCACCGCGTCCTCCCCCGTGACAGAGTGCTTTACCTGCACGGCGTCGCCCACCGCGTAGATGCCGGGCGCGGAGGTCTCCATGCGGTCATTGACCACGATGCTGCCCTTGAGCCCCAGCTCCAGGCCCGCGTCCCTGGCCAGGGCGGTGTCCGGGGTGACGCCGATGGCCAGCACCACCAAGCCGGCGTGGAGGGGGGCCTCGTCCTTGAGCAGCACGTCCACGCCGCTGCCGTGGGGCGCAAAGCCCTCCACCGTGCGCCCCAGGGCCAGCTTTATCCCGTGCCTGCGCACCTCGCCGTGGATAAAGGCCGCCATGTCCGGGTCAAAGGGGTTCATCAGCTGGCGGGGGCGCTGGACGATGGTGACCTCCAGCCCCAGCTCCCGCAGGTTTTCCGCCAGCTCCAGGCCGATGAAGCCGCCCCCCGCCAGCACGGCGGACGCGGGATGGTTTTTCTGGATATAGTCCTTGATGCGGAAGGTGTCCTCCACCGTGCGCAGGGTGAACACATTGGGCAGGCCGGAGCCGGGCAGCCTGGGCTGGGTGGGCTTTGCGCCCGGGGAGAGGATCAGCCTGTCGTAGCTCTCCTCAAAGCTCTCGCCGGTGTCCAGGTTTTTGACACAGACGGTTTTTTGCTCCGGGCGGATGGCGGTGACCTCGTGGCGCACCCGCATATGCACCCGGAAGCGGGAGAAAAAGCTCTCGGGCGTCTGGAGGGTCAGGGCCTCCGGGTCCTCGATGACCCCGCCGATGTAGTAGGGCAGACCGCAGTTGGCGTAGGAGATATACCCAGAGCGCTCAAACACCACGATCTCCGCCTGCTCATCCAGCCGGCGGATGCGGGCCGCCGCCGTAGCGCCACCCGCCACGCCGCCGATGATCACAACCTTCATTTCAGCACTCCACCTTTCCCCTGTATGCGGCGATTCCGCCGATATTTTTTACGTTGGCATAGCCCATCCGGGCCAGCAGGCTGACCGCCTGACGGCTGCGTGCGCCGCTGTGGCAGTATACGAACAGGGGAACGTCTTTCCCGGCGGGGACGCGCCCCGCCCCGCCGAGGGCTTGGAGCGGCGCGTTGACGCTGCCGGGGATGTGGCCTTCCCGGTATTCCTGGGGGGTGCGCACGTCCAGCAGCACGGCGCCGGGGACGGCGCCGTATTCCTGGACGCCCTGATTGATATCGGGGCCCTTCAGAAAGTCAAAAAATCCCATGGCGGAGCCCCCCTTACAGCATGGCCAGAATCTGGGCCTTGGGGCGGGCCCCGGCGGCCTGGCTGGTGATCCTGCCGTCCTTCATCACCACTAGCGTGGGGATGGCCATGACGCCAAACCGGCCCGCCAGCTCCGGCTGCTCGTCCACGTTGACCTTGGCCACTTTAATGTCGGTACGCTCCTGGGCGATTTCCTCCACGATGGGCCCCACCATGCGGCAGGGGCCGCACCAGGGGGCCCAGAAGTCCAGCAGAACGGGCCGGTCGGAACGGATGACCTCATCGGAAAAATTGGTTTCATTGATATTGACAGCGTACATGATCTTATCCTCCTGCTTTTTTGTTGATGGGCCTATTCTAGCGGATTTCCCCGCCGGCTTCCGTGATGTTGTCACATTCGCTTTTCCGCGTTCCTGTGCCCGCTGCGGATTATTTTTCCACCAATATGGTACACTAGTATGGTCAAAACCCTTGAAAACCGGCTGCCGGCTTTCAAGGCGGGCAAAGCCCGCAAGCCATTTTATGGGGTGTGTTTTGCCTATGAAGTCCAACGCAGGCCGCCTTGCGGCCCCTGCGGCGCAGGCGCGCCGCAGATGTCAAAGGATTCTTTTGATGTGCGGTGGCCATAGCATTTACCATACTGGAGGTGTCGGGCATGTGTGAGCGACGGTTGGACGGGCGTGGGCTGAGCGCCTACCGGGCGTATCTGATTCAGGAGGAGCGGGCGCCGTCCACGGTGGAAAAATATCTGCGGGATGGGCGGGCCTTTGCCGCATGGCTGGGGGACGCGGCGGTGAGCCGGGAGGCGGTATCGGCGTGGAAAGCCCATCTGCTGGCCATGGGGCAGTCGCCGGTGAGCGTGAACGCCAAGCTGTCGGCGCTGAACGGGCTGTTCCGCTTTCTGGGCTGGGAGGAGTGCCGGGCAAGGCTGCTCAGGCTCCAGCGGCGCGCCTTCCGGGAGGAGTCCAAGGAGCTCACCCGGGAGGAATACCAGCGGCTGCTGTCCGCGGCCCGGGAGGGGGGCCGGGAGCGGCTGGCCCTGCTGCTGGAGACCATCTGCGCCACCGGCATCCGGGTTTCGGAGCTGCGCTTCGTCACGGTGGAGGCGGCGCGGCGGGGACGGGCGGACGTGGCCCTCAAGGGGGAAATCCGCACCATCCTGCTGCCGGGGAAGCTGTGCAGGAAGCTGCTGAAATACGCCGGGAGGAACAAAACCGCCTTCGGCGAGGTGTTCCTCACCAGGGGCGGCGCAAGCCTGTCCAGGAAGCAGATCTGGCGGGAGATGAAGGGACTGTGCCAGCGGGCGGGGGTGGAGCCGTCCAAGGTGTTCCCCCACAACCTGCGCCACCTGTTTGCCTCCGCCTTCTACCGGGCGACCCGGGATATCGTCAAGCTGGCCGACGTGCTGGGGCACGCGTCCATCAACACCACCCGCATTTACCTGCTCACCGCAGGGACGGAGCACGCCCGGCAGCTGGAACGGCTGGGGCTGGTGTGTTAGCGGCTTCGGCATTGTAGACAAAAGGTGGATTCTGTCGCCTTTGCTTACATCAAAGCTCCCTGCACCCGGTCAAATAGGGTGCATTAAGACATTTTTTATTATAACATAAACCCCCGGTAGGGGAAGCGTGTTTTTCAAAATCAGCAAATTTACAAAAAAGGTATGCAAAATTTGAGGCCACCTATGCCTGATTGGGCGGTCCCATGGTTTTTACGCCTTTTTTTACCCCTTTCCAGCCGTCAACGGCGGCCGGAAAGGTGCTTTGTGGGCAGAATCCACCTTCTGTCCACTTTCAAGGGATCTGGGACGGATGGGGAGATGGAGGGAGGAAGCTGAATGAGGCGAGTACACCCTGGCAGGGGCCTGCCGGCGGAAGGCCGACGGCGGCGGGGTGAAACGACAGTGGTTTTTGGCAAACCACGGGAAACCGTGGGACAGCAAAACTACGGGACTAAGGTTAAGGGATCCTTTCCGATGCTATGTTCGCCGGGTTGCAATTTTGCAAACCTGCAAATACATGTCAAGCCCCAAAATGAAAAAAGTTGGAAAGGTTTTAGCAAGGGCAAAAAGGGCATGACAAACCAAGCCGGTCAGCGAGGAATTTTTG
>Ga0209064_1002146_pt1 | contig 23993 bp, 22 predicted proteins | sample Inofromicrocosms_FD_187498 | JGI IMG/M metagenome (GOLD analysis project Ga0209064, IMG submission 187498) | Mouse cecum microbial communities from Vienna, Austria - Inoculum for glucosamine and mucus D2O microcosms (SPAdes) (version 2) | ecosystem: Host-associated > Mammals > Digestive system >... | reverse complement strand
TCGCAAGACTTGTCGCGATGGTCTGCATGGCTCTTGTATGGGCGTATCTCGTTGGTGAACATAAAGATATAAATATTAAACCGATAAGGATTCTGAAACATGGAAGAAAGGCAAAGTCGCTTGTCAAATATGGATTGGAAGAGATTTCGACCATACTTATGCGTCCGACTTATACCCCAAAATTCGATGTTTTCAAATTTTTGTCATGTACTTAAATTTCAGATGTAAAAGTAAGCAATGTGCGCAATAAAGGTAAATTCCTTGGTGAAAGCGAAGAGTGGAATAAAGCGGATGTAGTTCGTTATCCTGAGATAACTTCAACACCTGTTGTTTCATTGAATTTAAAGAATGCTACTGATGGCAGCATTACTTTGAAAAACACTGCTGATGTAAATGAGTCAACCGGCTCTACTGATTGGGGATATGTTATTCCTTTTGCTTATGAATCCAGCAATGTGGATATAATATTTACATTGCAGGTTAAGAATCCTCTTGGCGATCCAATCATTAATAAGAAAATAAAGGGTAATTGGCAACCTGATTGGAAGCCCGGATACTCTTATGCCTACACTGTTAAATTGACCGGAGGAGAATCAGGACTTGATCCTATTATATTTGGCGTGAATGATTGGACCGAAGGCGACGGTTGGACAGCCGGAGCTGCTCCTACTATTACATTTAGCCCTGTTGCAGGCAACTAATTCCTGTGGAATGTCATTTGCAATCAAATTATAAACAAACAACTTAACTCACGGTAGCCGATCGTTTCGGTCGGCTACCTTTACTCACTATCTCGCCTCACAATCTATAACAAGCATCTCCCCTCAATCGACATCGGCCTTTAGCCGGCAACAGCTCGATGAAGCCGATGTGACAAAAACAAAACACCCCAACCAATCCAAGCTATGTGGAAACAATCTAAATTACGACACATCCTAAGCCCAAGGCTTAATATATATACAGCCGCATGCATTGCCGCGGCTGCCCTCGCGCTGCAGTCGTGCTCGTCGACATCGAGCGACGACGATGTAGCCGCCGGAGTCGAGTTGCGCTTCAGTGCCTCAGCTGCCGACGGCTCGCGTGCTACGACGACGCTCACCACCTCGGCCACGCTCAACGACTTTAAGGTGTGGGGCACCTACCGCACTAAGGTAGGCGGCTCATGGAGCACTCAGCCCGTCAATGTGTTTGACGGCGTTACGGTCAACAAGGTCGGTGACGGCAACTGGACCTATGCGAGTGCATCCACCCCGCTGCAGTACTGGTTTCCCGGCTGCTACTACACCTTCCGCGCCATCCACCCCGCCACGGTCAATGCCGCGTTCACGCCGGGTAGCGATGCAGCGTCCGACCGCCTTAGCGTCACCTCATTCGATGCCACTCAGGGTGTCGACCTCGTGGCCGCCACCCACACCCGTGAGTCATTATTGCAGGGCAACACCGTTGTGAGCCTCGACTTCCGTCACCTGTTGTCGCGCGTCGACATCACGGCCTCGGTCGACAAGGCTGTCAGCGGCACCTTTGTCATTACGGACATAACGCTCTACGGCTTCGACACCGTGGGCTCGTGGAGCAGCGACGGTATGACCACCAACACCTACGGCAAGTGGGACAATCTGTCGGGCCGCGACAACGCCTACTCCGTCAGCGGGCTTAACATCACGCTCAGCTCCGAGCCTCAGTCGCTGCTAAGCGGCGGCAACACCGTGCTGATGCTGCCCCAGGCCATCCCCGTGGGCGCAAAGGCCGACATAACCTACACCGAAAACGGAACGGAGAAGACCGTAACCGCCGACATCTACAAGGCATCCTACAGCCTTACAGGCGGTTACCAGCCCTCGCGCACCTACCGCTACTCCTTCACCATCGGCCCCGACCAGTACATCCTGTTCAGCCTTCCTACCATTCAGGACTGGGAAGATGCCGAGGGCGGAAACTATTTGCCTCAATAAGTAAAAAACAAGTAAGATGATGAATAATTATATACGACGAATCACCGTTGCCGGAGTTGTTGCATTGACGGCTGCCGTAGTGTCGGGATGCTCCGATGATTCCGACAACCTGACACCGGTCTACAACCCTGCCGATTATATAACATTCGGCACCCCTTCATTTGTGTTGAATGGCGGCGACGGCTCGGCAGTGTCGCGTTCTACGTTGGTCGATAAGTTTGGCGACGGAGGCGTGACCTCGTTTAATGTGTGGGGCTATTGTGTGCCTCGCACCATCGATGGTAATAGCGATGACTGGAATGCCGCCTACAATGTCAAGTGGCCTCAGAAGTCCTCCTATTCCACTCCTGATGTGTTTAAAAATCAGGAAGTCACTGTCGACGGCTCTATGATGTCCTACACTGATCCGCAGCCATGGAAGGTAAAAAGCGGCTCCACTGCCGATGTGGAAACATCTTATGGCTACACCTATACCTTTATAGCCTGTGCCAATGGAGGTGATGGCACATTTACAATGTCGCCTGCTTCGGGCATGGGTGTTCCCGTCTTGAAGTTTGAGATGCCGTTTAGTGACGGAAGCTTGGGTGACAATCCTACGCCTCTTGACCATAAACTTATCAGCGATGCCCTTATTGCGGCGAAGTTTGACCACACCCGCCGCAACGGCAAGGTGGACCTCGCATTCTCCCACATATTGACCGGTATACGATTCCGTTTTCACAACCACACGAGCAATGACCTGGTTATAGAGTCGCTGTCTTTTGAAGGCCGCTTTTATCGCACGGGTGAGTTCGATTTCTCGGGCGCAGATGCAAAACGAAGTGTAAAGAATCTCGATGATGATTCGTTCAGCGGCCGGTTTAACTTGATGTCGGAACCGCAGACGATTCCGGGCGAAAGCTCGCAATTGATGGGCTATTCGACCGATAATCCCGATGGAACCACATTGCTGTTGCTGCCCAATCCTGCTGCCAATCCCACCACTAATGTACTTGCTCTTGGTGACAGCAAGACGATTATTGTCAACTATACATTGAATGGAGAGAAGAGGACATGGACGCACGAGAACTTTAAGCTATCCTATGTGCCGGGTGCCAATGTGCGTCACACCGCCAATCTAAACTTCGTGGGCGATGAATTTACGCTCATCTTCCAGGCCGACAATGAATTGAACTGGGAAAATGGATCGGATAACGATATTGACATTAACTAAGCTGAATATATGAAAAACCTTATATTAAAGAACCGATTTTGCTATGCCATTGTCGCCGCACTGTCGATTGTCGCTATGACGGGATGCAGTGATGACAATGAATTGTGGGACGAGCCTGAAGCTTCGGGCCCTGTAACCATCGTGGCTCAGAGTGTCGACATGATTGAGCCGTTTTCGATGCCCGAAGTGTTGTCGAGGGCCAATGACCCTAAAAACGAGGCCGAGAAGAAAATCAACACTCTTCACCTCTTTTTCTTTGACAAGGACGGTCAATTTATTAAATCCAATGCCGATAACTTCAAGCCCTATATTCCCAATGTGAAGAATTTCATGTTTGTGGTCAAGGATGAAGCCTATAAGACGATGACCGATGTCACAATCGTGGCCATTGCCAACATCAACGGCACTGACAACGAAAGCGCTAACTATTTCAATACCGCATATCCTGACGGCACTGTCATAACTGCAGGTGGCGAGATTGAGGATGGTACACGAATCAATCCCGGAGAAACGCGCAATCCCAACCCATGTACAATCACCTCTCTTGCCGACCTTCAAAAGTGGGTATATGCCCCGAAATTGCGAACCGCTGAGGGAACCGACATTACACAGCTGCCCAAGGCCGGTATGCCTATGATTGGAATGTTGAAGGGCGTTGATTTAAGTAAGGCTTCCGGTAATACTATCATCCCTATGAAGGCGTTGATGGCCCGTGTTGACATACGCGTTACGCTCGACCCCAATCAGGAGAGTACCGACGGACGCCTCCCGCAGTTGACAATCAAGGAGTATGGTGTGATGAATATGCCCACTACCGTACCTTACACCATGCCCGACACTGTTGCCAAAAAGTCAACCCCCGTACTTGGAAAGGGTGAACTTGAAAAGGAAGTTAAGGTGACGCTTGAAAATCCCATAGTAATTAACAAGAACACCCACGATCAGGATGTGTTCACCTACTATACCTACGAGAATATACAGTATCCTGATAAAGGAGCTCTACGCGCCGATGGCACCCCTGCATATAAGGATGATGTATTGACCTTCCCTGAAGGGGTGACTACCGACAAGGAGAAACAGCGTTGGAAGCCGACTATCGCCTATAAAGACCGCGCATCGGCAATGGTGCTGCGCGGCTCCTATATAACTCATCAGGGTCTTACCTACGAAGCCGAGTTCAAGGTGTTTATGGGCCAGAATACAATTGACGACTTTAAGGTTAAGCGTAATCACAAGTATGTCAACAACATCACTATTCATGGTCTTGACTATGTGCGTAATTCCGATGACAATACCTACACATTTGACGGTCGAGTAAATGTTAAAACCGACAATCCCGTGTACCTCGCCATCGTAAACGAGCGCAAGGTCGATGCTCATGCGTCGGTGCGCCCGATGGATGTGTGGTTTCTCCTGCGCGAAAATGCTGATGGAACATTGAATGAGAATGTCGATTGGGAGTCGGAGGTCGAGTTAACGATTGAAGATGCAAATACTTCAGCTAAATGGATTCGTATGGAAGTGATTCCTCGTGAAGAAATGCGAATTCTTGAAAACAATAAAGAAAAATTCATTGCAGGTCGAGGTGCTCGTGATTATTTTACTACCGACCTTATCAGTAAATTGGATATGGAAAATGGCATGTCGGAAACAAATCATCAATGTGGATGGCATGTTACTATTGATGGAAAGCGTGATAAGTCACGTTCGCGTGTCTATTTTTATATTGACGAAAATGTTACCCCTAATGCACAAGGTGAGATTCTTGATAGAATTGCAAAAGTAAAAATAGTTTATCGAAAGCGAGAAAGTGAAAATGGCCCAATATTGGACGAAAGAGAAAGGATTCTTGAAATCGAGCAACGAGGATTGAAGAAGATAACTTACAGTCATCCGAGCGGTGGAACTATTGACGATACCTACATGGAGTATTATGAGGAGTATCTTGAACACTATGACCCATTGGACCAGCACACTATGCCTGGTGAACTTTATAAAGGTATGCCTTGGGGTATAGAAGGGAAAAATTATCATCAATCAGGATGGTCAAGGCTTATTAATTCAGATGAAGTATACGATGACGGATTGCAGGCAACACAGTTTGTAATATATACAAGAGGTACAAATCCGGATTCAGAGTATATTCCTATGAGTACGGTAAAGCTATACAATGACAATCCTCCTTCTACGGCTTTTCACTATTGCTATGGTAAAAATAAAAGGAATGCTGATGGGTCGGTTCCATCTCCTAAAAATAATAGTTATCAAAATATTGATAATGGTGGTTGGTATCTTCCAGGTATTCGAGAACTTGAACGTGCGTTAACTGAACATTATTTGATATTCCCTGATTTTAAAGGAAATTTTTATTGGTCGGCATCCGCAGCTAAAAATGTAGTTCTAAATTCTTATGGAGCGAGAAATCGAGCAAGAGCGACCAAAATAATAATAAACGGGACTGATGTTGATTATGCCGAATCCGGATCAGAAAATAGAGATGATGATTATACCGGTCCTGACGGGATTAAAGGCCGAGCTGAAAGAAAAGAATATTTTCGCGTTAGGGCATTCTATAAGTTACCGAGATAAACAAGTCAGGTCAACAATAACATCATAATCATGATTCGTCCCGGTGAGGTCATTTGTACAGAACGACCTCATCGGGACGAGTTGTATATGCGCATTTTTGTGGGTGCGTTATGTGATGTGGTGCGCAAAAACGAATTTAGATGAAAACTTCAAGAATTTTGCCTAAATTTGTCCTATGACAACAACTATTGAGATCAACCGATTGAGGTTATACGCTTTTCACGGGGTGTTGCCGCGTGAGCGTGAGGTGGGCAATGAGTTTGAGGTGACGCTGCACCTGGAGTGTGACATGACCGAGGCCATGACCTGCGACCGCCTCGACGGCACGGTGAGCTATGCCGATGTCATCGAGCTTGTCAAGGCCGAGATGGCTGTGCCGTCGCAGCTGCTGGAGCATGTGGCATGGCGCATAAAGTCGGCCGTTGTGCGTGACTTCCCCAAGGTGACGGGCGGATATATAAAGGTGGCCAAGCTGCGGCCGCCGGTGACCGCCCAGCTTGAATCGGCTGCCGTAACGCTAAAATGGAATAACAATGGCTGACAACTATCTTGAACGCAAAATGGAGGAATACCGCTCGGGAAAGGGCGTGACCTACCGTCATCGCACTACTCCCACCGGGGCGCGACCGGGCACCCTTAATGTAAAATTCCCTTCGCGGCGCGTGCTTGTCACGGGCGGTGCAAACGGCATAGGCCGCGCCATTGTCAAGGCGTTCTGCGACGCCGGATGCCGCGTGGCGTTCTGCGACATAGACAGCAAGGCGGGAGCGGCTACGGCCCAGGCCACGGGGGCGCAGTTTCATCCCGTCGATGTGCGTGACGCCGCCGCTCTTGAGCGCTGCATGGATCGCCTGCTGGAGGCGTGGGGCGACATCGATGTTATTGTAAATAATGTGGGCGTGAGCGCGTTCAAGCCGCTTGAGGAGAGCAGCCTTGAGGAGTGGGACGACATCATGTCGATCAACGTGCGCCCCGTCTACATCACCTCACGCAAGCTCGCCATTCATCGCCGCAACATGGGCGGTGAGTCCCACTACGGCCGCATAATCAACATGGCTTCGACCAGGCAGTCCATGAGCGAGGCCGGCACCGAGGCCTACTCGGCATCCAAAGGGGCCGTCGACTCGCTCACCCACGCTTTGATGATGTCACTCGCTCCGCTTGGCATAACGGTCAACTCCGTGTCGCCCGGATGGATCGAAACCGGCGACTATGACGCACTCAGCGAGGCCGATCACTCCCAGCATCCGTCACGCAGGGTGGGGCGTGTCGACGACATTGCACGAGCCTGTATTTTCATCGCTTTGCCCGACAATGACTTCCTAAATGGTGAAAACATTGTGATAGATGGCGGAATGACACGTAAAATGATATATATCTGATACGATAATCACTCAAATGTTTGTGAAATTCAATCAAATGTTGTAATTTTGATGCGTAAAACATCAAAATACAAATAGGATTGAATAAGATAAACCGAATAATAGCTTCAGCGTTGTTGCTTGTCACCGGAATGAGCGCAATGGCCGACGATGTCGCAGACAACAGAGGTCGTATGCTCTCCCCCGAGCGTATCGAGTTTGCGCCTTATTGGTCGTTGCGGCTTCAAGCCGGAATAGCCGAAACACTCGGCGAAACATCGTTCAGCGACATGTTGTCGCCTGCAGCAGCATTGAGTGCGGGCTATCACTTTGCTCCCGCATGGAGCGTGAGGCTCGGAGTTAGCGGATGGCAGGCCAAAGGCGCATGGGTATCTCCTCGCCGGGTCTATAAATATGATTTTATTCAAGGCAATGCCGACATCGTGATGTCGCTCTCCAACATTATAGGCGGATTCCGCCCCGACCGTCGTGTCGACTTCTACGCCTTCCTCGGTGTGGGAGTTATCAACGCATTCAACAACGATGAGGCTGCCAACGGACTTGAATATGCCGACCAATTGAAATATCTGTGGACCGGTCACAAATGGTTTGTCGCAGGACGGGCCGGCGTGGGCGCCGACATAAACCTGAGCCGTTATGTGGCATTCAATGTCGAGGTCAACGCCAACATGATGTCGGATCACTTCAACTCCAAGCGCGGAGGCAGTGTCGACTGGCAGTTTAACGCTCTTGCCGGCTTCACCTTCAAGTTTGGCAAGGGAACCCGCAAGGTGCCTGCCGTGTATGAAGAGCTGCCGCCGGCTCCCGTAGCCGCCGCTCCCGTAAAGGAGGAGCCCAAAGTAACGCCTAAACCCGTTGAACAACCTAAGCCTGAGGTGAAGGTTGAAAAAATTACTGAAAATATATTTTTCCTCATCAACTCTTCCAAGATTAGAGCATCGCAGGAGGGCAAGGTCGCAGCTGTAGTCGACTACATGAAGCGTAACCCAGGCGCGACAGTGGTAGTTACCGGATATGCCGACAAGGCCACCGGAACATCGCGCTACAACAAAACGCTTTCAGAGCGTCGTGCCAAGGCTGTTGGCGATGCATTGCTTGATGCAGGAATTTCGGCCGACCGCATTTCGATGTCGGGCAAGGGCGACAGTGAACAACCGTTTGTACAGAACGATGACAACCGTGTCGTCATAATGATAGCCGAATAATAGCGACAAAATAGACTATACTACATTTTCGAGAAGAGAAAAACAATAATTTACGATTAGGCAAAGTCTGTCCGTGAGGATGGGCTTTGTCGTTTTATATAGTCCCGGCGTCAACAAATATTAGAGCCGGTTCGACAATAAGGCGCTTTTTTCACAATTGGCAAGGTTTTTTTGGAATTTTAAGAACAATTGTCTACATTTGGTTTTATTAATATATACATAACCAAAAAACTATGCAGCAACCGATCGAAAAAGTCAATCCCGTAGTGAGAGTGTGGCATTTTTATCGCGACGGCTTCCGCGCCATGACGGTGGGCCGTTATCTGTGGGCATTGATATTGATAAAGCTGTTTATCCTCTTTTTTGTGTTTAAGCTCTTCTTTTTCCCCGATCTGCTTAAGCGTGACTACGACAACGACCGTGACCGCGCGCAGGCTGTGAGAACTGCATTGACCGATGATCGCCGGTAGGCATGTTGTCGTACTATTGTTGAGATTAACCTAACAAAATTATATTATATGGATGACTTAATTAGTGTTGTAGACTGGTCGCGATGGCAATTCGCGCTGACGGCCATGTACCATTGGCTATTTGTTCCTCTCACGATAGGACTTGCGTTGATAGTCGCTATCATGGAGAGCGTATATGTGAAAACGCGTTCGGCCAAGTGGTTGGCAATGACGAAATTCTGGATGCTCCTTTTCGGCATCAACTTTGCCGTGGGTGTTGCCACCGGTATTATCCTTGAATTTGAGTTTGGTACGAATTGGTCCAACTACAGCTGGTTTGTAGGCGACATATTCGGTGCCCCGCTTGCAATAGAGGGTATTGTGGCATTCTTCATGGAGTCGACTTTCATCGCAGTGATGTTCTTCGGCTGGAAAAAGGTAAGCCCCCGGTTTCACCTCACCGCTACATGGCTCACTGCCATAGGCACCGCCTTGTCGGCGTTGTGGATTCTTATCGCCAACGCATGGATGCAGCAGCCCGCGGGAATGGAATTCGACCCGGCACAGATGCGTAACGTCATGGACGACTTCTGGGCACTGGTACTGTCCGATACGGCCGTTGCCAAGTTTACTCACACCGTAGCCAGCGCATGGACACTCGCCGGAGTATTTGTAATAGGCGTGAGCTGCTGGTTCCTGTTGCGCAAGCGCAATGTCGAGATGGCCATGTCGTCGATCAAGGTAGCCGGCTGGGTGGGATTTGCAGGTATTCTTACCACGCTTGCCACCGGTGACTTGTCGGCAGTGAATGTGGCAAAGCATCAGCCCATGAAGCTTGCCGCCATGGAAGGCCTCTACGACGGAAGTCGCGGGCAGGAGCTGGTGGCCATAGGAATTCTGAATCCCGACAAGCGATATGACAACGACGAGAATCCCTATCTGTTCCATATAAGCATACCGAAGGGACTGTCGTTCCTCGCCACTCACGACTTCAATGCTTTCGTTCCCGGAATCAACGACCTTATCGAAGGTTATGAGATCGACGAGAACGGAGAAACCGTGACATGCGTAGGCTATGCCGACCGCATAGCCATAGGCAAGGAGTCGCATGAGGCACTCCGCGCCTATGACACAGCGATGGCCGACGGCGACGTGGCCGGCATGGAGGTCGCGCTCGAGAAGCTGCGCTCGACCTATAAATATTTCGGCTACGGCTATCTCGACAGCCCGGCCGAGGCTATACCTCCTGTTGCGATGACATTCTATACGTTCCGCATCATGGTTATTGCTGGAGGTTATCTGCTGCTCTTCTTCATCGTTGCCCTCTTTGCCGTCTACTATCGCGAGCAGTGGCTCCGCAACAAGGTGGTGCAGTGGATAGGCATGCTGTCGATAGTGGTAGTGTGGGTGTGCTCTCAGAGCGGATGGATAACCGCCGAAGTGGGCCGTCAGCCCTGGGTGATTCAGGATCTGCTTCCCACACGCGCCGCAATAAGCGACATCTCGTCGGCTACCGTGCAGGTGACATTCTTCATGTTTGCCGCCGTGTTCACGATTCTGCTCATCGCCGAAATAAGCATCATGCTGTCGCAGATAAACAAACATTCCAAAGAAGACATTGAAACAATCTCTAAAGACTAACGACTATGGCACTTGAACATTTACAGATATATTGGTGGCTTATCATCTCAGTGCTGGGTGCGCTGTTGGTATTCCTGCTTTTCGTGCAGGGAGGGCAGTCGATGCTTCTCGACACCCGTAACGCCATGGATCGTACACTCATGGTAAACTCGCTCGGGCGCAAGTGGGAGCTTACATTCACCACGCTCGTGGTATTTGGCGGCGCATTCTTCGCTTCGTTCCCGCTCTTCTACAGCACCAGCTTCGGCGGTGCCTACTGGTTGTGGATGCTCATCCTGTTCAGCTTCGTGGGGCAGGCCGTCAGCTATCAGTACCGTCGCAAGAGCGGTAACATCTACGGCACGCGCTTCTACGACTGGCTGCTGTTTATCAACGGCTGTGTGGGCTGCTTCCTTCTCGGCGTGGCAGTGTCGATGTTCTTCTTCGGCGCAGAGTTTACGGTGCGCATGGGCAACATCCTCGATCCCGGTTCACCCGTCATTTCGCAGTGGGTGCCGTCACATGGCTTTGAGGCCATCTTCAGCTGGCGCAACTGGATCCTCGGACTGGCCGTGTTGTTCCTCGCCCGCACTCAGGCTTCGTTGTACTTTATGAACAACATTGCCGGCGATGACAGCTTCTTCAACCTCAACAAGCGTCGCGTGCTCGTGAACGGAGTAATATTTGTGGTATTCTTCCTGGCGTTCACAGCGCTCCTGTGGACCTATGACGGATATAACTTCACCCCCGACGGCTGGGAAAGGCTTAAAGGCAAGTATTTCTACAACTACATCGAGATGTGGTGGTGCATAGTACTGTGGCTCATCGGAGTCGTAATGGTGCTCTACGGAGTGCTTAAATCGGCTTTTGCCAAGCACTACACCAAGGGTATATGGTGGTCGGGCATAGGTACGGTGCTTGTGGTGCTCACCCTTTTCTGGGTGGCCGGATACAACAACTCCGCCTACTATCCTTCGCTCATCGATCCGGCAAGCTCGCTGACAATCAACAACAGCTCGTCGACCGAATTCACGCTCACGGTAATGAGCTTCGTGTCGATACTTGTGCCGTTTGTCCTCGCCTACATCTGGTATGTGTGGTACAAAATGGACCATAAGCCCATCACTCCCTCCGAAATGGAAGGCGACGGCGAGCACGTATATTGATCATTAACATTTGTAACCTACGCCCATAATCCCTAACTTTGTAGAAAAGTCAAGGATTATGGGCGATACTTTTTATACTCTTGAATCTCCGGCCGAAGGGTGGTATAAGGAGAAGATGAGCAAGTTTCTGGCCTTTGCCGTCCCGGTTACGACGGCTGAGGAGGCCAAGGATGTGATTGTGCAGTATCAGAAAAAGTATCACGACGCCCGTCATGTGTGCTGGGCCTACATGATAGGTGCCGCACGCGAGGAGTTTCAAAGCAACGACAACGGAGAGCCGTCGGGGACGGCCGGAAAGCCCATACTCGGTCAGATAAATTCATTCAACCTCACCAATATCGTAATAGTGGTGGTGCGTTACTTCGGCGGCATAAAGCTCGGCACAAGCGGCCTTATCGTGGCATATCGCGAAGCTGCCCGCGAGGCGATAACCGCCGGAACCATAATCGAGTGCCACGAGCAGCGGGTGATAAACTTTGTGTTTCCCTATCTCGCCATGAATGATGTGATGCGAGTAGTGAAAAATCCCGAGGTCAAAATTCTCGAGCAGGCATTTGACAATGCGTGCCGAATGAGCATAAGAATACGCGCCGACCATGCCGGGGCATTGTCAGCGCGTTTACTTGATATCGACGGCGTAACGCTGTCGGATGACGATGCGTAAGTGATTGTCAGAGAATCAGCATTGCGTCACCGTAGGCTCCGAAGCGATACTTCTCCTTTACAGCCACTTCATAGGCGTGCATCACGAGGTCGTAATCACCAAATGCGGCAACCATCATAAGCATGGTTGAGTAGGGCATGTGGAAGTTGCTTACAAGCGATGTGGCTACGGTGAAATCGTAGGGAGGGAAGATGAACTTGTTGGTCCAGCCGGTGAATGTCTTCATGTGGCCGCCCATGCTCACTGCGGTTTCTATTCCGCGAAGCACCGAAGTGCCTACGGCACACACCTGCTTGTTGTCGTCCTTGGCCTTGTTTACCATGTCGACAAGTTCGGGAGTCACTTCCATCTCCTCGGAGTCCATGCGATGCTTTGTGAGGTCCTCGACATCGATCTCGCGATAGTTGCCAAGGCCCGAGTGCACGGTGAGGAATCCTGTTTCGATGCCTTTTATCTCCATGCGCTTCATCAGTTCACGGCTGAAGTGCAATCCTGCGGCAGGAGCCACCACGGCACCCTCTTTGGCTGCGAATATGCACTGATAGCGCTCGGCATCGGCGGGAACGGGTTCGCGCTTGATATAGGGGGGCAGGGGAGTCTGTCCGAGCTTGTACAGGGCATCCTTGAACTCCTCATGGCTTCCGTCGTAAAGGAATCGGAGAGTGCGGCCGCGCGAGGTGGTGTTGTCGATAACCTCGGCCACCATCGACTCATCGTCGCCGAAGTACAGTTTATTGCCGATGCGAATCTTGCGTGCAGGCTCTACAAGGACATCCCATAGCTTGTTTTCTTCATTGAGCTCACGCAAAAGGAATACTTCAATTTTTGCTCCGGTCTTTTCCTTGTTTCCGTACAATCGAGCCGGAAACACCATGGTGTCGTTGAGGATGAACACATCGCCGTCGCCGAAATAGTTGATTATTTCCTTGAATGTGTGATGTTCGATTTCACCGGTCTTACGGTTTACAACCATGAGGCGTGACTCGTCGCGCACGGCACAGGGCTCTGTTGCGATGAGCTCCTCGGGAAGCTTAAATTTGAATTGAGAAAGTTTCATATATACCTTTTTTGGAGAAATTATCGTAGTTAATAGTTGGGAGCGGTTATTTCCGCTGTGTGTCGTCGTCGTCGGGCATCTCAATGTCGATTACCTGAAGAATCTCTATCGCCTTGTCGAGCGGCAGGCAATCCTCGACATTTATGTCGCCCACTCTTGTACGGCGCAATGCCGTGAGGTGTCCGCCCGAGCCGAGAGCCTTGCCGATGTCGCGCGCAAGAGCCCTGATATAGGTGCCTTTGCTGCACACGACCCTGACAACGATGCTTTCGGGTGAAAATTCAAGCAGCTCAATCTCGTCGATTACGAGTGTCTTGGGCTTTATGTCGACATCGCCGCCCTTGCGTGCTATGTGGTAGGCACGCTGACCTGCTATCTTGCAAGCCGAGAAAGCCGGCGGTACCTGCTCTATGGCTCCCTTGAACTGCGATAGGGTCGACTCTACGAGTTCACGTGTTATGTGCTCCACCGGATAGCGGGCGTCGATCTCGGTTTCGAGGTCAAATGAGGGTGTGGTGGCTCCGAGAGCTATAGTGGCAACATACTCCTTGGTGTGAGCCTGGAGGGTGTCTATAAGCTTGGTCGCCTTTCCGGTGCAGATGGCCATTACTCCTGTTGCGAGCGGATCGAGCGTACCGGCGTGACCCACTTTCAAGCGTTTCATCCTCATGCGTCGCAAAAGGGTGCCGCGCACCCGCTTCACGACATCAAACGATGTCCATCGATAGGGCTTGTCTATATAGAGGACTTCTCCGTCGATAAAGTTCATAGGCTTACCAACAGATGCAGATTATACCCATGATGACGCAGTAGACGGCAAACCAAACGAGTTTGCCCTTCTTGACGATGTTGAGCATCCATTTGCAGGCAAGGCAGCCTACGACGAAAGAGGCGATGAAGCCTATCGTGAGGGGGAGCATACCTACATTGCTCGATGCGGCAGGCTCGGAAATCATGTCCTTTATGTTGAGCAATGTTTCGCCAAGGATGGGGATTATGACCATCAGGAATGAGAATGAAGCTACTTTTTCGCGCTTGTCGCCGAGGAGTATACCTGTGGCGATGGTGGTGCCTGAGCGGCTAAGGCCGGGAAGAACGGCGATAGACTGCGCTATGCCGATGACGAATGCGTCGAGCCAGGTGATGTCGCGCGGGCGATATACGCGGCCCGTGAGCTTGTTGGTTTCCTCGGGTTTTGTGCGGAAAAAGTAGGCAAATGCCAAAAGTGCGGCCGTTATGCATAGGCATATTCCCACTGTGGTGAGATTGCCGCCAAAGAAGCTTTCGACAGTGTCCTTGAAAAACAGGCCAACGACGGCTACGGGAATGCACGAGATGAGGATTTTGCACACGTAGTAGAAATTGTCGTCGCGCTTTATGGTGAAGAAGCTGCGGCATAACGGGAAAAATTCATTCCATAACACAACGAGTGTCGACAGCACGGTGGCGGCATGCAGCATGACATCAAACTCAAGAATATCCTCATTGGGCAAGTTTATGCCGAGGATTTCACGAAATATCTCAAGATGTCCGCTGGAGCTGATGGGCAGATACTCAGAGAGTCCCTGCACAATGCCTAAAATGAGGGCGTCAAGCCATTCCATATATTATTGATTGTAGATTTACGATGTTAAAAGTTGGGTTATTTGTCGTTTTCGGTGGCCTCGGCGGCGCTATTCTCTTTTTTGCGTGGACGATATACAATGGCCACGCCCATGAATATGAAGCCGAGAAAAGCCATGGTGGGGCCGACCACGATGCGGCGAGTTGAGAATATGTCGGGATTGAACTCGTCGACGGTTGAGCTGCCGCCGAGCATAAGTAGGAATCCGAGCACGATTATCAGACCGGCAACGGCCATGAGGATGAAGTTGATCTTTACGAGCGGAAATTGCGAATAGGATTCGCGCTCGATGCCGTTGTCTTCGACGGCCGGCTTGAAATTGTTATTTGGTTTTGCCATATTCTTTATATTTCAGTGTGAGAGTTGTTTATCGGAACATGTCGTCATAGTCAAGACGAAGATACTTGTTGGTCGCAAATAGCGCTGCAACGGCGCATATTATTATTCCTATAATAAGAATTCCGGCGAATACGCACGCCGCTTGGGGCCAGGTTATGGCCGATGCGATGCCTGAGTCGATTCCTTGCAGGTAATAGAGTGTGCCCGCGAGGATTGCGCTTGCAATCAATGCCGAAACGATGCCGCTCACCACGTTGGCGTTGATGAACGGACGTCGGATGAACGATCCTGTGGCTCCTACAAGCTTCATAGTGTGTATGATGAAACGTCGCGAATATACCGTAAGACGCACCGTGTTGTTGATGAGTGCAAATGAAATGAAGAGAAGCGCACAGGTTATTATTATTAAAATCAGTGAAACAGAGTTGATGTTGCGGTTGATGGAGTCGACAAGCTCGGTGTGTACGTTCACCTCCTGAACGTAGGGGAGCGACTTCAACGGGGCGATGATCTTGTTGATGGAGTCGGAACTTGCATAGTCGGCTTTAACCTTGACTTCGAGCTCGCCGCTGAAGGGATTTACGCCGAGAACATCCATGAGATTTTCGCCGGTTTCCTCCTCCCAGTGCATGAGTGCGTCGTCCTTGGAGTAGTATCGCACGCTTGCCGTATAGGGCGCTGCGGTCCATCGGCTTTTGAGCTGATTGACTTCGGCGTCGGAGGCTGTATCGGTCAATACGATGTCAAACCCGATGTTTTCCTTTATATTCCGGGTTATGGAGTGTGCGGCTATTCCGAGCATGGCTATTATGCCGAGCAACAACAACACAAGGGCCACACTGATTGTGGCTGTAATCTGGGCAGAGAATGTAGATATGCCTTTATTCGGTCTTTTTTCCATAGAGGGTTGTTAACGGGCGTATTTGCCCAAAAGACTTACAAAGTTAATATATAAAACCCCCGTTGTCAAGTGATTGAAGTAAAAAAATATTGGCAGCAAAAACCATTGCAGGTTAATGCCGCCAATAAATATCTGGGAATAAGCTGATTATGCGAATTTAGCCCAATCGGTCTTTCGCATGTCGCCTTCGTTGGCAAATGTGGTGTGGAATGCGAGTGCGGCGTTGAGCGAGTGGGGTGTCTGACCGCCCTTGCCCATGCGCAGGTAGTCCCAAAGGAGTTCCTTGTAGTCGGGATTTACGCAATTCTCGATGATTGTTTCGGCACGCTGTACGGGGTCTTTTCCGCGCAGGTCGGCTACGCCCTGATCGGTGATGAGCACATCGACCGAGTGCTCGCTGTGGTCGAGGTGAGAAACCATGGGGACGATTGTCGAGATAAGACCGCCCTTGGCAACTGACGGACAGCTGAATATCGAGATGTAGGCATTGCGGGTGAAGTCGCCCGAACCACCGATTCCGTTCATCATCTTGGTTCCTACAACGTGGGTTGAGTTGATGTTTCCGAATATGTCGGCCTCAAGTGCTGTGTTCATTGTGATGACACCGAGTCGGCGAACAACCTCGGGGCTGTTGGATATTTCTCCGGGACGGATTAGAATCTTGTCGCGGAAGAAGTCAATGTTGTTGAACACTTCGGCCATCTTTGCATCGGAGAATGTGAGCGAGCATGTAGATGCGAATCGGCATTTTCCGTGTTCCATAAGGTCAACCACTGCGTCCTGTATGACTTCGGTGTACATGTCGAATGCGGGAACTTCATTGGATTCACCAAGTCCGAAGAGCACGGCATTGGCCACATTGCCCACGCCGCTCTGCAGGGGCAGGAACGAAGGAGGTATTGCTCCGCGACGAAGTTCTTGGATGAGGAAGTTGCACACGTTGTTACCTATCATCTGAGTGGTTTCGTCAAGCGGTGAGAAACCGTGAACTCCGTCGGTGAGGTTGGTGCGTACGACTCCGACAATCTTTGCGGGGTCTACCTTCAGCAAAGTAGTACCGATGCGGTCGCTTGGCTTGTAGATGGGTATTTCGCGACGATAGGGAGGATCGAGCGGCATATATATGTCATGAAGGCCTTCGATTGTTTCGGGAATTGCCTCGTTGAGCTCAATGATGATCTTCTTTGCGAGATGGGCTACGGTGGGCGACATTCCTAAACCGGTGCCGAGAAGTATTTCTCCGTTGTCGCTTACGCGTGCGGCTTCAATTATGGCAATGTCGATGTCGCCGAATGTTCCGTAACGCACCTTTTGAGCCAGCTCCGACAAGTGAAGGTCGAAGTAGTGGGCGTCGTGAGAATTGATGCGCTTGCGTAAGTCGGGACAGCTCTGATAGGGGGTGCGAGTGCCAATGGCATTTGCGCGTGCAAGGGCGCCATCGACATGGTCGTTGGTTGATGCTCCCGAGAAAATGTTTACCTTGAAGGGGCGGCCTTCGGCATGCTCTTTTTCGGCTTTTGCTGCAAGCGCCTCGGTGACTACCTTGGGGGTACCGGCAGCAGTGAAGCCTGAGAGTCCAATGTTGTCGCCGTTCTTGATAATGTCGGCGGCTTCCTGTGGGGTGAGAATGGGAAATGCCATAATCTTGTGACGATAATTGATTATATATTTGATTTTAAGAAAAATACATGGTATGTAGCGCTTAAATCGGAAGCCTGTGGCTTGACGGTTTCGGCGGTTTTTCGTATTTTTGCACAAAAATAGCTAAAACTCTCCTACTATCAAAATTTTTTCGCATCTGCCGCCGATGTAACGCGGGGCCGATGCTATGAATACAAAAAGAGAAGATGAAACAGAATGACGATGCACGGGCGCATTCCGATAAGCGCCTGTATATAGAAACCTACGGATGCCAGATGAACGTAGCCGACAGTGAGGTCGTGGCTGCGGTGATGGATACCGTGGGATATGTGATGACCGACGATATAGACATGGCCGACGCCGTGTTGCTCAATACATGCTCGATACGTGACAATGCCGAGCAGAAGATCCATTCACGCCTTCAATATTTGGCTTCGTTGAAACGTAAGCGTCACGGCCGGCTGACAGTGGGCGTCATAGGCTGCATGGCCGAGCGAGTGAAGGATGACCTGATTGAAAACCATGGCGTAGACCTTGTGGCCGGACCGGATTCCTATCTCGACCTGCCTGCGCTGTTTGCTTCGGTGGAGTCGGGGGAGAAGGCTATAAATGTCAAACTTTCCACAACCGAAACCTATCGTGACATAATACCGATGAAGATTACGGGCAACCGTGTTTCGGGCTTCATCAGCATCATGCGCGGATGCAACAACTTCTGCTCTTACTGCATAGTTCCCTATACCCGAGGCCGTGAGCGCAGCCGCGAGGCCGAAAGCATATTGCGCGAATTGGCCGATTTGCGTGAACGTGGATTCAAGGAGGTGACGCTGCTTGGTCAGAACGTGAATTCCTATAACTATACGGGCTCCGACGGCGTTACGGTCGACTTTGCCGCATTGCTCGCAATGGTGGCCGAGGCCGCTCCCGATATGCGAGTGCGATTTACAACGAGCCATCCCAAGGACATGAGCGATGAGATAATTGCCACGATGGCCCGATACCCAAATATATGCAAGCACATACATCTGCCGGTACAGTCGGGCTCCAATGCCGTGCTGAAGAGCATGAACCGAAAGTACACGCGTGAATGGTATCTTGACCGCATAGCCGCCATTCGTCGTGCCATGCCCGATTGTGGAATATCCACCGACCTGTTTACCGGATTTCACGACGAGAGCGAGGCCGACTTCGAGATGACGCTTGACTTGATGCGTGAGGTGGGATTTGATTCGTCGTTCATGTTCAAGTACTCGGAGCGTCCCGGAACGCTTGCGTCGAAGGTTATGCCCGACAATGTGCCCGAAGATGTGAAAATCGACCGCCTTAACCGCATGATAGCTCTACAGAACGAATTGTCGGCTGCTTCCAACCGCCGTGATGTGGGACGGACTTTTGATGTGCTCGTCGAGGGCGTGTCGAAACGCTCCAAGGAGCAGATGGTGGGCCGCAACCAGCAGAACAAGACTTGTGTGTTCCCTCGTGGCACATTCCGTATCGGCGACACCGTAAAAGTAAAGGTAGTCGACTCATCATCGGCTACCTTGATATGTGAATTGGCCTGACGCTTTTGTCGTCAGGCTTTTATTCGGCTGCTGTGTTCAGTATGTCGAGCAGGCTGTCGCGTGAATTGATGCGGATTTCATTGTTGTTGTATTCGATTATTCCGCGATTGCGCATGCTCTCGAGTGTGGCGAGGAATGATGTGCGCTGTACTCCGAAAAGTGAGTAAAGGTCGCGCTGACGGCATGTCAACGCTATGTCGGTTCCTCCACGCTGTGTTAGCGAAATTATCCAGAATGCAATTCGTTCCTCAAGGCTACCGGTTGTGATGGCCAGAATGCCGTCGACTGCCTTTTGGGCGTTCTTCGACAATATGTTCAGGAAGTTGAACAGGAATATCTCGTCGGTGTTTAGTATCTTTATGTAGTCGCTCTTGGATATCTGAAGTATTCCGGTGGCTTCGATGGCTTCGGCCGTACACGGATAGAATGGAGCGCGGCCAAACAGGAATTCCGGTGCTATTACATTGGGCGCTTCAAGTGTCTGCGATACCTTGAAGCGGTCGTCGGAATTGGCTATAGTGAGTCGGGCTTTTCCTGAAATGATGAACTTTATATGCGTGCATTGGTCCCCCGCATTGAGTATTATCTCATTGGGGAGATATTTTAGAAAGTGAAACTTGGCCATGCCAACTATCTCCGATATTTTTTCATGGCTGACTCCCTTGAATAGCGGGAGCCCCATTAATATCTCGTACATGCTGTCCATAATGGTTGTATATTAGGTACTATTATTAACATTTGCCGGGGCGTAAAAGTTTTATTTTTAACTTATTGTTTCTCTTTTTGTCTTAAAGTATAACTGCATGGAGTTTATTGTATTCTGCCATGCGACATAGGCTGCCGGACCCACCGATGCGATAGGATTCAGGTAGGTGAGAGCCATCCATATAGCGAGCACGGTGTTCTTTTGTCCGAGCCCTTGCGCTCCTGATATTTTGTCGCCGAGTCGCGCACCCACGCGTCGTCCTATCCAGAACTGTGCGCAGCACACCACAAGCGACGCCAGCGCGAGCAACAGCATCTCGGGTATCTTATCGGCCGGTTCCTTCATTATGAAGCTGACGGCATTGCCCACGACGATGATGAGCGCTACGGCCCAGATGTAGAACGATAGCGACTGGCGCGAGGCTATGGCGTCGTGTACTCGCGGCATGAATGCCTGGAAAAGCAGCGCGAGAGCAAGCGGTGCGAGGATGAGGGGAAATACACGGGTGCTTATGGCAAAGAATGACTCGACAAAGGTGAGGTCGGCATCGGTACCTATATATGTAAACAGTAGCGGAGCGAGAATGGCTACCGTGACATTGCTGAACAGCGAGTAGGTGGCGAGTCGGGGTATGGAGCCTCCGAGCATTCCGGTGATAACCGGTGCGGCCGTGGCCGTGGGACAGAATACACAGATGAATGCTCCTTGGGCTATGTCGCTGCTGAATGGCAGAAGTGCGAAGTAGACACACAAAGCTCCGAGAACCTGCACGGCGAGCAGCGCCCAGATGAATTTGGTGACCCTGAATTCATTGGCTGAAACCCGGCAGTAGGTTATCAACAGCATAATGAAGATGATATAGGGCGATAGAAAAGCGATTTTCCCTATTGAGTCGTGAAACAGGACGCCGCATAGCATTGCGATGGGGAGTATCCAAGGTTTAAGCAACTTTTGAATCTGTGAAACTTTCATGGTGCAAAGTTACTGCAAATATTGTAAGTGTTAATTGCCATGAAATATTTTTTTTGAAAACACACAAATATTTCATACCTTTGCATTGCGTCGTTCCGAAATTGGTGAAACGGCTACAATCGGAGGGCTCAGAGCTGCCCTCAAAAGGAAATAGTAATAATCAAACAAGTATATGAATACTTGTACAATTCATCTATATTCAAAATGGCATTTTGACTGATTATCAGATATATTTTTCTATATTGACCATGAAATTATTTAGACGCCTACTATATGAGTTGTGCGGAATAATGTATAAATGATAATTTTGCGCTACAAACAACTCAAAACAGTATAGGAAAAATAAATTGGTATTTATATATTATTTTAGGGTTAGTATAGATTGTTAGAATCATTAATGCGACGAATGTAAATAGTGCATAATAGTAAATGTGTTTTATGTTAGGTTTGGAAGTCTTTTTATTAAAAAAGGCAACAAAATAGGCCGCTTCGTGAGAAATGGCCTATTTTGTTGTATGTATGTGGGTGATTTCCTTTCTATATTGGACTAATATACGTATATTTGTTGTGCAATATAAAACTAATCTATAATATCCTTCAGATGCTTATCGGTCGTTTCAGTTTTTTGAACAGGATTGTTGTGTCGTTACTGCTGCCGCTCGTGTTTTGCGCAGTGTGTAGGGCCGACGATTTACCGGCTACGCTTGACGATGCCATCAAGCGCCTTGACAAGGCTTTGCCCTTGCGCTATGAGAAAGTGGCTCGCCGATTTGCCCGGATTGATTCGATGAGGGATGTCGTAGAGAGTGTCGGCGGTGTAAAGAATGCCGATTTTTCCTTTGTTGAAAACATCGGCGTTGAATACAGCTCGTTGAACATCGATTCGGCTTTGTCGGTCTTTGATTCGGGCTATAAGGCGGCGTTGGAGCGCGGCGACTCGGTGGCGGCAGTCAGATTCCGTTTGCGAATGGCTCGTATATACCCGCTTAAGTCCATTGTGAAGGAAACTATAAACATATATGAATCCATTGATGCTCTGGAACTTGATTCGGCGGAACGGCGATTGTATTACGACAGCGGCCGCTTCTCCTATGTGCTTATGGCTTCGATGTACTCGTCAACCGAGTTTGCCGGCGAATATTTTGAGCGGGCATGCCTCTTCAATGATTCGTTGATGACGCTGATAGGGGAGAATGACAGTATTTATAAGCTCTATCTCGGTACCGATTACCTTAATAAGAAGCAATATTCGCTGTCGATTGCCGCGTTGAACGACTTGTTGGAAACGTTGGAGATGGATAATATCGTTTTCCCTGAAACGGCCTTGTTGCTGTCGGCTAACTATGCTGAGCGAGGACGCACCGAGCAGGCGTTGTATTATACGGCTCTTGTGGCCCTTTCCGACATCGAGTGCGGATATTTGAGCAGCGAGGCGTTGCGACGGCTTGGAACGGGACTTTATAGCCGAGGCGATAACAAGCATGCCCACAGGTACTTGCTTGCCTCGCAGGAGAATATTGCGAAAACAGGGGCTGTGATGCGAAGCGGCTTGGTGGCCAAGTCGTTGCCTATGATTGTGGGAACGCATCGTGACGAGGAACGCAGGTTCACGCGCATGCTTATAATCATCATCGTGTGCCTGGTGCTTATTCTGTCGCTGATTTTTGTGATAATGTACAATCATTACCGAAGCTTGAAGCGATTGCGCCGCATGAAGGACAATCTTGAGCAGGCCAATCAGATAAAGGAGGTTTACATAGGCCGGTTCCTGTCGCTTTGCTCTATATGCATGGATAAGCTCGATGATTTCAACCGCATAGTGGGCCGCAAAATCGTTGCAGGTCAGGTCGATGAGCTTTTGTCGATGGTGAAGTCGGGAAAGATGTCCGATGAGTACAGCCACCAGTTCTATGAAGTGTTTGATGATGCATTTGTCAATATATATCCTACATTTGTCGACGATGTAAATAAGTTGCTTGAACCCGACAAGGCCATATCGTTGTCGGAGGACGGGCACCTGCCGCCTGAATTGCGAATCATTGCATTGATGAGGCTTGGCCTTGACGACAGCGCGCAGATGGCGCGGTTCCTCGGACTGTCGCTTAACACGGTTTACACCTACCGTAACCGAATAAAGAGCAGGGCCCGTAATCGCGACACATTTGACAGCGACATAATGAATATCGGTATTCTGAGCTAAAATATCCCTTATATTGCATTGCTTTATGACGATGCATAATCGGCTGTTAATCAACGGTCGTGCTTTATATCGGTTTTGGAAGTATTTATATCGCAGTGATATTGTGTTGAAATCAATGCCGCTGTTAAGTAATTTTGCACTCGATAATTGAATGTGACAATTTTACGTATGGTTTTGGAAAAACGGTAAAACAATAGGTATAGTTAATGGTAGAAAGACCCAAACGTGTATTTTTGCGGTCATTTAGATTAGTTTTATGTTAGTTAGTAAAGTAGAGGCCCCGATTTAAGGGTCAGGAGATGAGCGGCGTCGAGAGATGTCGCTCTTTGCCTATAGTATGGGGTCGTGATTTGAGCTCCCTTCTCGACACTATAATCGCCGGATTTCATGCCCCTTGGCAGCCTGTAAAATGTGCTTAATCTCAAAATATCCTTAAAAATGGTTTATATTTTTGCTTGTTGTGTGTAAAAATAATAGTCTGTATATCAGATATGTAATTATTATATCCATCCATTTTATTTTATATCGCATCTCAATACTATAGGTTGAGGCGTTTCGATGGCGTAACTTTGCAATGTGTAAAATAATTAATCAGTCTTTTGTAATATAGGATATAAAATTTAGTTAAGTAGATGACAAAAATTAAATTTATGCTGTTAAACACTTAATTTTCAGTCGATTAAATTTGCAAAAGTCCCTGAAAATTAGTAATTTAAAGGAAAAGTTTGGACGCTTTTTCTCATGAAAACTA
>Ga0209064_1002145_pt1 | contig 24019 bp, 26 predicted proteins | sample Inofromicrocosms_FD_187498 | JGI IMG/M metagenome (GOLD analysis project Ga0209064, IMG submission 187498) | Mouse cecum microbial communities from Vienna, Austria - Inoculum for glucosamine and mucus D2O microcosms (SPAdes) (version 2) | ecosystem: Host-associated > Mammals > Digestive system >... | reverse complement strand
ATTCTCTGTCATAATGTTTTGCCATTTTTCATTCCTCCTCATTCTGGAATTCAAATTGTTCTTCTTATGACATTCTACCACTTGAATTTTCAGAGGTTTAAGGGATGCACCATTAATACTAAATCCATTACATTCCTTACGATGGAAAATTCGCCTATTTGTCAACGATCATGGATGCTTTCACCAAGCAGATCCTGGCCTACGAGATCAGCGACAACCTGAAAGTTGATTTTGTACTGGAAACGATCCATAAGCTGTTCAGAAATCATGGAGATGAGCTGAACACCGATACGATCATCCACTCCGATCAAGGCTGCCATTATACAAGCGTTCAGTTCAGAGAGCTTGTCAAAAACAAAAAGCTGAGACAGTCCATGTCCAGAAAAGGCAACTGCTGGGACAATGCACCTCAGGAAAGCTTTTTCGGCCATATGAAAGACGAAATCCGAGAAAAGCTGAAAGAATGCAGCCGCTACGAAGAAGTAAAAGCTCTTCTTGATGAACAAATTCGTTATTACAATACAGAGCGCTATCAATGGAAACTCGCCAAACTGTCGCCAAATGAATATTATCAGTATGTCACCACTCAAGAATATCCGATATAAGCTCAAGATGGAGGAAAAACATCCAATGGCAGATAAATATTTCTTCCGTTTAGCCCATTGGGGCTACTCTTGACAACGGGACTCATGCCCCCTGGACCCCTAGGAAGAGCCTTCCGCAAAAAAAATGAATGGATCACCATTTCGCAGAAGGCACGGCAGTTTACCAAGGGACAACCCATTGTAAAGAGACACTGCATAAATATTTATCTGCAAGTCGAAATCGAAATGTATACGGAGAGTAAACAAAGATTAAATCAAAAATAAGAATACATCTGTTCAGTAAATAGGATCACTACTAATTATTTTGTCCTTGACAAAGGGTACACTTCACTTATCAAGGTAGCTTATTAATATTTGGATACACATCGCACTTACTAATAAAAATGAACTAGAAAAAAGCAACATTATATTGACCTCCATTTTCTTAAGTTATATAACACAATCAACAGAAAGCTTTCTTATGATAATGATATTATATAATATTCTAAGGAGAAAAGATTATAAAATTTAAAAATTCTGCTTTAGGTTTTTCTTTGATATCGTGTATATTTTCTGGCGTTATTTCACCTATATCAATCACAGCTAAAGAAAATGATGATTCCACCGAAGTTGCTCCTCATGGATCTACCCGCGTGGAAAATACACTAATATCGACAGCATATCCAAATAATGTTTTTATTGGTTATTCATCTATGATTGGAACTTGGCAAAAAGCCTCTAGTTATACTGTAAGCGCTAGTTATACGCAAACCGCTTCTGGTTCCTATAATTATGACGGAATCACTATTGGAGTAAGTGTTTCGAACACTTCCGGAGCATCTTATATTCTTCCGGCTGATTCTTCAAGATATAGTAGATTAGGGATTTGGGCAAATTTGACGGTCCGAAAATATAAAGCCACTCAAATTGACAACAATACTGGCCAAGTTCTTAGCACATGGTATTTTGGAACTGCCCAACAAAGAAACACATACGTAAATGTAATTTATCAATAGTATTTACAGTATTATAACAACAAAATAGGTTAGATTGTTTAATAGAACGCTTTTAGAAAACCACCCGACTTTCGAAATCAAGACCTCGAAATGGTATTGCTATCAGCTGTTGGTTGAACACTATTGCTTTTGATTCATTTTAGAAAGTACTGCATGTAAAAAACACTGAAATAACTATTTATAATTTTCAAATCTAAAAAAACTTGATTTTGGTTACACAAAATCAAGTTTTTTTCATTCCACACTTCTCTTATCTGAAGCAGTTAGAAAAAAATGTAGAGCTGATCGATTGTAAAGGATCACTTCAAAAAGGGTTGACGGAGTTAATTCATTGACTTTTAATTACCCACACTCTTTTAATGATTTCCACAGATTATTTGATGCGATCCAAATAGTGAAGGAATTAAAACAAACACAAAACCTACTTATATTCCTCTTATTTAAAATTGACGATTGTTGCCCCAAGGCCTCCTTCTTGCGGGCCTCCTGCTTGAAAGCTTTTGACGGTGCTGCGCTTTTTTAGATCGTTCCAGATTGCCGCTCTTAGCTTTCCAGTGCCCATTCCATGAATGATGCGAACACTGATCGCTTTATGGACGATCGCCTGATCTAAATAATGATCGAGCGCCTGCAGACCTTCTTCCACCCGCATTCCGATCAAATTGAGTTCTAGAGGGAAACGAGTCGAGACTTTATCGACGCGAGCTTTCGTAGGCACTGGTTTGGGTCTAGGCCTTTCGATCTTGGAGAGCGTATTCAGTTTGACATTCATCTTCATGCCGTTACTCAATACTGTCGCCTGCTTCTTTCGGATTTCGATGATCTCGCCATGAGAATTCAGTGAAGAAATATGCACATAATCTCCTACTGTGAAGTCCTCTTTTGCTTGTTTTTCTTCTTTTTGAGCTGGAGCCAATTGATTGATCTGATGCAAGGAGTCGATTTGCTCATGGACTTTCGCGTTGGACTGCATCGATTTAATGATGGAGCGCGCTTCTTCTCTTTTTTCTTCAAGCATCTCCTCGATACGCTGCTCATACTCCGCTTGCAGCTGTTCGTATTTTCGTTCCCATTTTTGACGCTCGGCTTCCGCTTTCTTTTGAAGATCGTGTGCGTCTTTGATCAATTGATCGAATCGTTCTTTCTCTTGCATCACTTTCTTTTGCTCGATCTCTAAATGCTCGAGCGCCTTATCCGACTCCTTCATTTGACTTCCCTTGAATTCGATCGCGCGATCGATGATCTTCTCATCAAGTGATAAGTCTTTAGCGATCGAAAACGCGAACGAACCTCCAGAAATACCGGGCAAATATCGATAGGTCGGTTTGAGCGTCTCTAGATCAAATTCCACACTGGATACTAACGTATGTGGATTGGAAGTCCCGAACGCCTTGACTTGCTCATAGTGGGTGGAGGTGATGATCGTCGCTTTTTTTGCGATCAAGTATTCTAAGATCGCCGAAGCGAGGCTCGCTCCTTCGTTTGGATCGGTCCCATTTCCGATTTCATCCAGCAGCAAGAATGTTTTATCTTTCGCGTGCTCACAGATCGTGGCAATCTTGCTCATATGGGAAGAAAAAGTCGATAGATTTTGTTCGATCGATTGATGATCTCCGATATCGAACCACATCGATTCGAACCAAGGAAAGAGAGCCTCATGAGCCAAGACAGGAAAACCAGCATGCGAAAGAGCGACAAATAAGCCGATCGTCTTTAGCGTCACTGTTTTTCCTCCCATGTTCGGGCCTGAGACCATCAAACAATATTGTTCAGGTTTTAGGGCATAATCATTCGCAACCACTTTTTTCTCATCGATGAGCGGATGACGCGCATTATTGATCTGCAGTCTAGAATCTCGTTGCTGGAATACAGGAACACACCCATCATATCGATACGCCCATTTGGAACGGGCAAGAAGCGAGTCGATCTTAGTGATCGTTTCAAGATCTGATTCAAGAGCGAGTGCTTTCGCCTTCACTTGTCTGCTCAAGGTTATGCGGATCGCTTTCTTTTCTTCTTCGATCTGCAGTTCCAGAGATTGAAGGGTATTGTTGATCTTGACAAAGCTGGATGGTTCCACATAATAAGCAAGTCCCGATTGGCTCGCGCTATGGATCAGACCGCCAAACGTGTTTTTTTCGCTTGCTTTGGCCAAAACGCAAAAGCGGCCTTGGATCGTCGTGATCGTCGTATCCATCAATTGATTGGCGTGCTTGCGAGCGAATTCTTTCGTGCTGCGAGTCGCTTCAGCGCGTGTGTTCCGCTGCTGTTGAATAAGCCGTTCTAAAGCTGGTGTCGCGTTTTCTTTGACGTCTCCGCTCAGATCGATTTTGGCGTCGATCTCTTTTCTAAGGGCGATACATGGATCCATCGTATCGCAAAGATCAAAGAAGAGCGGCTCCTCTTCATGGAACGAGTTGATCGCATTGTAGACTCCCGAAAGAAACATCGAGACTTGCATGAGTTCGCCCGCTAGAAGGATGATTCCTTTTTTTGCAGATTCAATCAAAGGCTGAATGTCGCTGATCCCACCTAACGAGCAGTCTTTTCCTTTGCGGATAAACTCGATCCCTTCTTGGATATAAGCAAGATCCTCTTTAGCTTTGGCGAGCTCAGAATAAGGAAGCGCTTGTTCTATGTGTTGTTTTGAAGCCGAAAACGACGCGAATCGAGAAACTTGTAAAAGCACTTGATGATAGTCGATGGCTTTATTCAGTTCATTTCGAAATTGAGAAGGATCCATTGGACCTTATACCTCCTTTTAAACGATTGTTTCACACTTATTTTAGCATATTCGGCAAGCGAATCTATTTTACGACCTGTAAGCGTGCTACAATCAATCTATGCCTACAATCACAAAAACGATGTCGCTTGAGGACATCGACTCTCTAAAACAAAGGATCGCCCCCTACGTCGTTGCTTGGAAACAACCTAACTATACGATTTTTCAAGCAAAGCTCGAATCGATGAGCATCACCGCCTACGCTTCAGGCAAAGTCGTTTACCAAGGAAAGGACCTTTCTTTTTTGGAGCCAGAGCCAGAAAAGAAAACAGAGGCGATCTTTCCTCAAGCAGGAAGCGATGAAGTGGGAACGGGCGACTATTTTGGTCCAGTCGTCGTGGCAGCTTGCATCGTCGATCAAAAAGCGGCCGAAAAGCTCATGACGTTGCAGATCACCGATTCAAAAAAAATGAAAGACGCCTTCATACTGCAAGTCGAAGAAACGATCAAAGAGCTTTGTCCGCATTCGATCTTGATCGTCAACAACGCGAAATACAACGCGATGTCTTCGCGATACAATATGGTCGCGATGAAATGCATCTTACACAATCAAGCGTATTGGAATCTTGAACAAAAAGGAAATCCGCTCCCTTCTTTAAGTGTTGTCGATCAATTCGTCCAAGAAAAATCGTATTACCGCTATTTGCAAGGCCAAGATCACGTCGTGAAGGATCTTCATTTTGAAACGAAAGCGGAATCGAAATATTTAGCAGTCGCGGCTGCAAGCGTGTTGGCTCGAGCGACCTTTTTAAAGTACATGGATAAGATGTCGGAAAAATACGATTTTCTCTTTCCGAAGGGCGCTGGCGCGAAAGTCGATCAAAGCGGTGTTCAGTTTGTAGAACGCTATGGATGGGATCCTCTGTATGATGTTGCCAAATTGCATTTCAAGAATACAGAAAAGATCAAACATATGCTTTAAAAAAGCCTTTTTTCGCAAAAGGCTTTTTTCTCATTCTTCGATTTCTTCCACGCAGACTTTCAAACAATAAGGCAGCTGGATCAAAACGACTCCCGCGTCGAGAAACATGCGCTTGCTTGCCATATTTTCAGGAGAGCCATCATACTTGTCATCTTCATAGACTACCGTTTTGATTCCGGATTGAATGATCGCTTTCGCGCACTCGTTGCATGGAAATAACGATACGTACATCGTGCATCCCGCTAAGTTTTGAATACTATTGAGGATCGCGTTGAGTTCGGCATGAACGACATACGGATACTTCGTTTCTAGAAAATCGCCTTCCCTCTCCCAAGAATACTTCGTGTCGCTGCACCCCATCGGGAATCCATTGTACCCTAAGCCAACGACTCTTTTTTGAGGATTGACGATACATGCGCCCACTCGCGTGTTTGGATCTTTGCTTCGCATCGCGCTTAGATGAGCCATACTCATAAAGTATTGATCCCATGTCAATACATCTTCCTTGGCCCTCATTCGATCTCTCCTGTTTCCATTTTATGGAGCACGTCTTGAAAAATCTGAGGCGGCTCTTTTTCAAAGCGCATTCTCTTGCCTGTCGTTGGGTGCGTGAATTCAAGCGCATAGGCGTGAAGAAGCTGTCCATCAGTCGGAAGCGTTTTACGATATCCATATTTTGGATCGCCGACGATCGGATGTTCGATATATTCCATATGGACACGGATCTGGTGGGTCCTTCCCGTTTCGAGCTTGCATAAAATATAGGCATAGTTTTTAAAATTTTCCAGGACCTCAAAATGCGTGACTGCATTTTTGGAGTTATTGGCTGTGACTGCCATTTTTTGGCGGTTCTTCTCATCTCTTCCGATCGGCGCATCGATGGTTCCAAATGTGTGACTGAATGGATGATGGACGATCGCCTTATATTCTCGTTTGCACTCTTTCTCTGAAAGTTGCTTAGAGATCTGTGTATGCGCGTTGTCGTTTTTGCAGACGATCAATAACCCGCTTGTATCTTTATCGATCCGGTGCACGATCCCTGGACGCATCACTCCATTGATCCCGCTTAAATCTTTGATGTGATACATCAAGGCGTTGACTAGCGTTCCTGAATAATGGCCTGGCGAAGGATGAACGACCATTCCTCTTGGCTTGTTTACGACCAATACATCCTCATCTTCATACACGATATCGAGAGGAATGTTTTCCGGCTTGATCTCGATTTCTTCTAAAGGCGGCATGAGAAGTTCGATCTCATCGCCCGTCTGTACTTTATACGAGGGTTTGGTGCCGATCCCATTGACAAGGACCGCTTCTTCATCGATCAGCTCTTTGGCTCGATTTCTAGAAATGTCAAAGAGTAGACAGAGCGCTTTATCGAGGCGTTGATTGGCGCCCTTCTCTTCTACGACTTGATATTGTTTTTCCATTGTTTTTCCTTTCTGTATTCATCCCACAACAAATAAACGACTAAAAGGATAAAGCCGACACTAATACAAATGTCCGCGATATTGAAGACGGGAAAATCCCAGCCAAAAAGATTGAAGCTGAAAAAATCCACCACATAACCTAGTCTCATGCGGTCGATCAAATTGCCGATCGCTCCTGCGAAAATAAGCGTTAAGCTCAGCTGCACCATCCGATCGTTCGTATGATAGAAATAGTAAACTATGGCGCATAGAGCGATCAGAGTCAGGATCAAGAAAAACCAAGGTCCAAATCCTTCAAATAAACTGAAGCCAGCTCCCGTATTCTGGACATAAAACAACTTGAAAAATCCAGGCATGATCGGGATCGATTCATACAGCTTCATGTGGGTTTGGATTGCCCATTTGCTCCATTGGTCAAGTCCGACAAGGATCAAGACAAGCAAGCTTGAAGCCATTGTCGCTTTTATATGTTTTTTCAAATTCATGCTCCTTTGCTAAAACGGTTTGTTTTTTTGATGCAGAAAAAGCATCTTCACAAACAACCACAAACTCATGCCAAAAGCGATCATAAAGCCAAGAAAACCAATCAATGGGATCCCTAGCACTTTTGGCTTCATATTGGTCGTACATATTATACTGCTTCCCATCAATAAAGCGGCGATCAAGACACAAACAACGATGCGATTGATCATTCGATCTAAATTCGCGATCGGCGCTTCGCTGCCCAATAAATTTAGATTCACCTTGATCTGCCCTTTTTGGACCGCTTTCAAGACCGCGTCGAGCGTGATGGGCAGATCGAGCGACTTGTTAGCCGCGTCCAATACTTTGAGGGTCGTTTTCTTGAGCTGCTTGGCCCAATCGATATCTAGAAGATCGTTTCGATACATCGAGACGATTTCCATGATATTCGTCATCGGATCGAGCGCTTTTATCGTTCCTTCAAAGGTGACGAGCGATCGTGCGAGCATCGAGATCCCTTTTGGCAACATGATCGAATATCGATGACAGATCGCGAACATATCTTGGATCATTTTTGGTAAATTGATATCCACTAACGACTGATTGACGTATTGATTCATGAACCGATCGATCTCGACAGTAAATTTAGAATAGTCGATTTCCTTTTGACAAACGCCTAATGTCAAGATCGTCTCGACTAGCAAGTTCGTATCCCGATTGGCCAGAGCTTCGATCCCTTGGCGCATCAGATCTCTATCACGTATCGAGAGCTCTCCCATCATCCCAAAATCGATCCACACGATCTGTCCTTGGTCGACCCTTAAATTTCCTGAATGAGGATCGGCATGAAAAAAGCCGACCTCGATGATCTGGTTCACATAGTTATAGGCGAGTTTGCGGGCGATCTCTTTTCGATCATAGCCTTGCTGATCAAGAGCGAGCGAATCATCGATTTCTTCTCCTCCAATATACTCCATCGCCAAAACGAGATTCGAGGTATACGTCTCATAGATCGAGGGGGCATTGATATAAGCCGTATCTTTGTAGATTTCTTTGAAGCGCTTGGCGTTGTTGGCTTCATGATGAAAATTCATTTCTTGTTTGGCTGTGCTCCAAAATTCATCAAGCACCATATTTAGATCGACGACCGAAGAGAGCGTTTCCGATACATTGAGGACTTTGATCGCCTTGCGGATCAGGTTTACGTCGCTTTCCATTTCTTTATAGATACCTGGGCGCTGGATCTTTAAGACGACTGGATTACCATCTCTTAAAACCGCTTTGTGGACTTGCGCGATCGAGGCGGAACCAAGAGGGACTTCATCGATGCTCTCGAAAATTTCCAAAGGTGGTTTGTGATAGTTTTCTCGCAAGATCTCGAGGATCGTTTCATAAGGAAGAGGCGCGACATTGCTTCTAAGTTTTGTCAATTCTTCGCAATAACGCTGGGAGAACATATCTTGGCGTGTCGACATGATTTGGCCGATCTTGACAAAGGTGGGTCCTAGATCTTCTAAAATATGCCTGAATTTGACGGGATCCATTCCTTTTTCGATATGATATTTATGCAGGATCTTGACGATCTCCACAAAACGATGGAAGCTGGATTCATTGGTTTTCATTCTCTTCCTCCTTTCTATGGAGCGGCGTGTTCATGACATCTTCTTTTTGGAAGAGGATCTCGATCAGGCTGGCTGCGTAGTGGATCGTCGCGTTGGCGACCTGGATCTCTTTGTCGATCATTTTTTCGATTCCCTTTTTTGCTTGTTTTAACATACGGCTATTTTAGCATACTCTTCTTCGTTTTCATCTTCAAAAGAAAAATCCCGGAAGCCCGGGATCAATCTGTGAACTTATCATAAAATTCCATGCTTTCCAATACGGAAGTATCCGCGATCGGATTGTCATCTAGACGGAGCGCTTCAAGCAATCGAAGGTCTTTAAGTGGCGAAACATCCGTGATGTAGTTGGCTTTCAGCGTCAATGAGCGCAAGAATTTCAAATGTTTGAGCGGAGTCAGATCGATGATCGCATTGTGATCCAAACGCAGATACGATACATATTCAAGGTGCTCTAGCGGTTTGAGATCAGAAATCACGTTATTGTAGAGATCGATCATGCACAAATTATCCAGTCCGGCTAATGGCTCGATATTGTGGACATCGTTGTTTTCTAGGGATAGGATCGCGAGCTGCTTCATATCCTTCAAGCACTCGATATCACGGATCTGGTTGCGTCCAACATTCAATTCGACGATATTTTTATCCTCTCTCAACACGTCGATGCTCGTGATACGATTCGTAAAGAGATCGAGGCTTTCCAGCTTGTGCGCGTGTTTCAAGAAATCGACATTGGTAAGTTGGCAGAATTCGGCCTTCAAACTTTCTAGATTCTCGACATTGCGGAATCGATCGACATTTTTCAGATCGTTTTTCGATACGTTCAGAACACATAAGCTTTTCATGTGATTGAGAAGCTCCATATCATGAAAGCCGGTCTGTTCCATCGAAAGCTCCTCCAAAAGCGGAAGATTTTTCAAAAAATCAAAGTTGTTCGGCTCGTTATAGTTCATATTGAGCTTTTTCAGCGATGGGAATTCTTCCAAGATCGTATAATCTTTCAAGTATGGGTTGTTGCTTACATCCAGCTCTTTTAAATGCGTCATGGAAAGGAGCGGTGAAAGATCGCTCATTAAATTAGTCGAAAGATTCAAGCTTTCTAGTGTCGAGATGTAGGTCAGATCGTCGATATAAAATCGGCGCATTCCCGACATATCCAGTTTCTTCAAATGTTTGAGCGTGCCTAAGATGGAATAGTTGAAGGGTCCATTTTCGGTATTGATCCTTAGTTCTTCGAGTTTTTTACAATGGATGATGTGCTCTAAAGAGTCGATCTTCGCTTTCTTCAGATCGAGCACTTCGAGATGGATCATGCCAGCGATGCTCGAAATGTCCATCGTATACAAATTATTTCGGGATATATTGAGTTTTTTCAGTTGACGATAGCCATGCAGCGCTTGGATATCGCGAAGCTGATTGCTCGAAACATCCAGAGTCAAGACGTTTCTTAGATCTCTGATCGGTTCAAGCGATTGTAAGTTGTTGCCGCTAGCGTCTAAAAATTCCAGGTTTTCCGCATATTGGAGTCCTTCTAGCGATTTGATCTCCATATCGGGCACTTCGAGATGGATGAGTCCTTGCAGCGATTCTGGGGTAAGCTCATCCTCTTTGATTTTTAGGTTTCGTGCAACTGCCTCTCTTAAGGCTTCATCTTTGATAAACATAGGTTTGTCCTCCTGCACTCTTTAGATTTATTATACTTGAATGATGTTTTAGAACCAATCAGAATGTTCGACTCCCGCAAAAAAAATGTGGTATACTTTTGAAAATGAATGCGCTTTACATTTAACGACTTCTTTGTTGACACTTTGTTATAGGTTTCGTATAATTTCTATAGGGAAAGCCTTATCGTGATTTTCTACTTCATCGGATTGTTGACGGCTGATGCGGGAAAATAATCGATAAGATCGAACCAGGGGGTTAAACAATGAACACAGGAAAAGTAAAATGGTTCAACGCTGAGAAAGGGTATGGGTTCATTACCGGCGAAGACGGAAAAGATGTTTTCGTTCACTACTCTTCCATCAACTGCGATGGGTTCAAGACATTAGAAGAAGGACAGACTGTCACATATGATGTTATTGAAAGCAATCGCGGTCAGCAAGCCAGCAAAGTGACTGTAGTCAACACGATTGCTTAATGTAAGTCACGATCGAGGCAGCGCATGATTTAAATTCATGCGCTTTTTTTTGGGAGGTTTTCTATGGAACGCTATCAACGCATCAAAGATCATGTTTATGGAAAATTCAACGCGATCTATAATGAGATTTTAAGAGCCAACGCGATGACGCACACCAACGCGGTCGACAACTGTATCACGTTGCTCGCCATTTCCCGTAATTTAAATCTAGAACTTTGCAAGATCTGTGCTCTTTTCCATGACTTTTCTCAATATACGCAAAATTGTCCCCACAGCGAGCATGCCCGCATGTCGGCGATCTATGCCCATAATTTTTTGAGCGAAACGAATTTATTCAAGATCAGCGAAATCGACGAGATCTGCTACGCTATCTCGCAGCATTCGAAAAAAGGTCAATACGATTCTCCTTTATGCGAAGCGCTCAAAGACGCGGATGTGTTGGCTCATTTTTTAGAAGATCCGACCAAGCAATTTGAAGGCATAAAAAGAGAGCGCCTGCTGAACGCATGCGCTGATCTTTCTTAATTCATCGTTTCTTGAAATGTTTGAAAATGAAGTTCGACTTTCGGGTCGAGCTTTTTTTTGATCTGTTCGAACGCTTTTTCAAAACCTTCTAGATCGAAGATGATCCAATCGATATACGAAAAGCTTTTCCCCATCGCGCCGCCGATCACCTTTCCTAAGTTGAGCTTCGACATCGTTTCGTCAAGCTGCTTCGAGAGCTCTTGCCGAAACAAAGCGTTATCCTTTCCTTGAAAAGGATTCACATAATAAATATATCCATAATCGCCATCTTTCGCTTTAAGATCTAGAAGAACATCGTTTTTTTCTCCTAGCGTTTCCTCGACTAAAAGTGGATGGGTGGTGAAGATGATCTTCATATCTTTACGCAAGGCGTCATGGGCAAAATCTTGATTCGGTTCATAGATCGAATAAATATCTAATGGAGAAGCGTATTCTTTCCAGTGATCCTTTTCAACGATGTCTTGGATCTTCGTGTAGAAGTCGACAAGGGAACAAAAATTTGGATTGTCCGCTTCGGGCTGGGTCAATGGTTCGACTAGCGAGATATAAGCTTCATAATACGTTTGTCCGATCGCGAGCTCTAAAAGATACATGCTCATCTCTTTGGTGTATTCGTCGTTTTCGATCAAGGAATATCCAGGACAATACACTTTGGTCTGGATCGTTTGGCTGCTTGAATCCACTGTATAGAAGACATAAAAATCCACGAGAGAATACACTTGGTCTTTGATCTGGACGGAGGCCTCGATCGCTTTTTGTGAAAGCGGCTGCAAAGAGGCGTTGATACGCCATAGCGCTTTCACGTTATCGGGCGCCATTTTTTTTAGACGCTGGGCTAAATACTGGCTCGTTTTATTTGGACCTGGATCAAAGGTCATTTCAAAATCTTCGCTGACATCTTCTACAAAAAAACTGCATCCGCTGATCGCGTTGACTTCTTCGTTCAGTCCTTGAACGATCTCGTTGATCAAATCATAGTTTTTGGTTTTTAGCGCGTTCTGCAAGTCGCTTTGTTCATCCTCAAAGCGTTCCCAGAATTCGCGATTATTTGTAACAACACTCATAATTATCTCCTCTTTTTTTGGCAAGGATCCTCTTGTCGGTAATGATATAGTCTAGCGCCACATCCCACGGCTGGATCATAAATTCGCCTTCCTGCTCCTCAAAAGCGAGCCCGATATGGAGTGCCTTGCTCGTTTTTAAATAGCGATCATAATATCCTTTCCCATACCCTAAACGATTCGTGTTGGAAAAAGCGACAAGCGGCACAAGGATCACATCGATTTGGCTTGGATCGCTCAAAGGATCGATGGGAGGTTCCATGACGTTGAAATGACCTTTTTCCAGTTTTGTTTCGGGATCGAACTTTTCAAAGCGTATCCGATTGGAACGAGGATCTGTTTTTGGTAAATATTGGATCCTTTCTCCAAGAAAGCGTGTCACATCGACTTCGCCTAAGATCGGCATATAGCCAGCGACGATCTTTCCTTCTAAAAAAGGCAATAGTTTTTCAACGATTGCCCTTTCTTTGGATTCACGATCTTCGATGTGTTTTCGCTTTTCGATCCAGTCTCTTCTATCCAATGGAATCACTCATATCCAATTTGAGGAGCTGGTTGAGTTCGACAGCGTATTCCATCGGAAGCTCTCTAGTGAATGGTTCTAAAAAGCCCATTACGATCATTTCGGTGGCTTTTGAACGCGACAATCCTCGAGACATCAAATAGAAGAGCTGTTCTTCGGAAATATTCGAAACCGTGGCTTCATGTTCGATCTGGCTCGTCTTATTGTAGGCTTTATTGAGCGGGATCGTATCGGAACGGGATCGCTCATCCAAAATCAGCGTATCGCACTCGACTTTCGATTTTGAATATTCGGCGTTCTTGCTTTGGACGACCCAACCCCTGTAATTCACTTCCCCGCCATCTCGAGCGACCGATTTCGAGACGATCGTCGAATAGGTATGCGGAGCAAGATGGATCATCTTAGCGCCCGCGTCTTGTTTTTGGCCCTTGGAAGCCACAGCGATCGAAATACATGTGCCTCTTGCGTATTCGCCAGCAAGAAGACATGCTGGATATTTCATATTGATTCCGCTGCCGATGTTTCCATCGATCCATTCCATATGACCAAACGCGTCCACTTTGGCACGTTTAGTGACGAGATTGATAATGTTGTCTGACCAGTTTTGCACAGTTGAATACCGGCATCTCGCGTTTTTATGAACGAAGATCTCTACGACGGCCGCGTGCAAGGAATCTTTGGAATACGTTGGCGCGGTACAGCCTTCAACATAGTGGACATCCGCGCCTTCATCGACGATGATCAATGTCCGCTCGAATTGTCCCATCTGCATCGAGTTGATTCTAAAATACGATTGCAGAGGTTTTTCGAGCTTGACACCTTTTGGTACGTAGATGAATGAGCCACCAGACCATACGGCTGTATTGAGGGCCGCGTATTTATTGTCGTTATAAGGAACGAGTTTCCCAAAGTACTTTTTGACGAGATCTGGATGTTCGCGCAGCGCAGAATCTGTGTCTAAGAAGATCACGCCTTTTTCTTCGACTTCTTCGAGCATGTTATGGTAGACGACTTCCGATTCGTATTGGGTAGAGACTCCAGCTAAAAATTTTTGTTCCGCTTCCGGGATGCCGAGTTTCTCGAATGTGTCACGGATCGTTTCTGGGACCTCGTCCCACGTTTTTTCTTGTTTCTCGCTTGGTTTGATGTAATACGTATAATCGTCGAAATCGATCTCGCTAAGATCAGGTCCCCAGTTTGGATTCGGTTTTTCTTCAAAGGCGTGATATGCTTTCAAGCGCAGATCCAGCATCCATTCCGGCTCTTTTTTGATCCGCGAGATCTCGCGGACGGTTTCTTCATTCAAGCCTTTTCCTGTTTTAAACACGGAAACGTCTTTATCGTGGAATCCGTATTTATATTCGGTCGAGGGGAGTTCTTTATTGTTGTCCATCTTCTTCCCCCTTCTTTGTATCGTTGAGGATCTCTTGGATCCCATTCCATCCAATGGTTGCGCATTTGATCCGATTGGCTTGCTTGCCAACGTTTTGGAACGCGATCGCTTCATCGAGAAGCTCTTCGTCGTAAGCTTCTTCGTCTACCATCGCCATATAATTGTCGATGATCTCTTGAGCTTCTAGGATTGTCTTTCCTTTTAAAAGCTCGCCCATAATGTCGGTAGAAGCTGTCGAAATTGCGCAAGCAACACCATCGAAGCGAACATCTTCAATCTTTCCGTCTTTAACTTTCGCTTGGACGGTGATATCGTCGATGCATGAATCGCTGGCCATATGTTTGGATTTATATGAATCGTCGTTTTCGACGAGTGTTTTATTTCTTGGATATTGATAATGGTCCATGATGATGTCCCGAAGGATCGTTCCATCGATATTCGCCATATCTATTCCTCCTTTCAAAAGAAAATGTCGAGACACGTCTCAAAGGAGGCTTCCTTCAAGGCTAGGACAAATTTGTCGATTTCTTCAAATGTATTGTAGAAGTAGACGCTGGCACGGCAAGTTCCAGGAACACCTAAAACTTCCCCGAGCAGCTTAGCGCAATGCTCTCCTGATCTTACAGCGATCCCTTTTGTGTTCAAGAAGCTGGCCACATCTTGCGGGAAGATCAATTCGCCTTTGTCATAGACATTGAAGGTGATGATTCCCGACTTGGCATCCGCGTTGTAGACCTTGACGTTGTCGACATCTTTGATCTTTTCTAAAAAGTAGTGCTTTAGTTCGAGCTCATAGCGGTGGATGTTTTCTTTGCCGATCTTATCGACGAATTTCATCGCTGCCGCCATGCCCAAAGCGCCTTCGATCGGCTGGGTGCCGCTTTCGTATTTAAATGGGGTTTTCTTCAGCTTTAATTTGCCACATTTTGAAAAGCGCGCATTGCTTTCGCCGCCAAAGTAGATCGGACTTAGAGCGTCGAGATATTCGAGTTTTCCATAAAGAACTCCGATTCCTGTCGGTCCGCACATTTTATGGGCTGAAAAACAAAAGAAATCCACATCGAGGTCTTGTACGTCGACTGGAAGATGCGCGATCGATTGCGCGCCATCGACAACGACCTTGATCCCGTTTTCATGGGCGATCTTTACGATTTCTTTGACTGGCGCCTCATATCCCAACACGTTGGAGACTTGTGCGAAGCAGACGACTTTCACCTTTGGATGAAGAGCTTTTTTGAAATTCTCCACGGTGATCCGTCCTTTTTCATCCAATGGAATGTACTCGACTTTGATTCCTTTGCTTTCGCCTGCTTCTAGCCATGGCAGCACACTTGAAGCGTGTTCAGCGACCGTTGAAAGAACGACATCTCCTTCTTGAAGCCATGTGTTGGTGATCGACATAGCTAGGATATTCAAACTTTCTGTGGTGCCGGATGTAAAGACAATTTCTTCTTTTTTTGCCGCATGGATAAAATCTTTCGTGAGTTTTCTTGCGCCTTCGTAAGCGAAATCGACTTGAGCGCTCATTTCATAATCGCCTCGATGCGCATTGGCTCCTAAATACGTATAGTAATGAACGACTGTATCGATCACAGATCTTGGTTTTAAGGTCGTCGCGCAATTATCAAGATAAACGAGAGGATGATCGCTCATCGTTCGCTTCAAGATTGGAAATTCTGCGCGAATTTCGCCGATATGGTCTTTAATGTCCATAAACGCCTACCTTTCTTTCCATTTCTTCCCGTGTTTTTTCTCGGATTTCTTCCTCTTGGATCATTTCGATCGTCGGCATAAAGTAGCCGACACTCAAAAGACCAAGCGCCATTTCTTTGCTCAGTCCACGGGATTCTAAATAATAAAGCTGGTTTTCGTCAGGTTCGCCGATCGTCAAGGCGTGAGAGGCTTTGACATCGTTTTCGTCGATCATCAAAAGTGGGATGACTTTGGTCGCGTGTTCTTTGCCTACAGTCAGCACGCGCGTCTCTTGATGAGAGGCCGCTTCTCTTGCCCCTTTATCGATCGTTCCATTGGCGACCATCTCATAATTTGCGCCATCTTTCAGCACCGCGAAATTATACATATATCCATACGTATAAGGACTTGAATGGCGGACGAGGATATCGCCTTTTTTCTTTTGATCTTGGCAAAGCTGCGCTGTATAGAGTTCAATTCTCGCACCTGGCGCTTTTAGATCGAACGATTCGTAGAGTTCGAAGTCTGTATCTTCTAGATCGAGCAGTCCGAGCTTCACATCGGCGTTTTCTTGAATATCGCCGAGTAGATGAAGGCGCACTTTTCCTTGGGCTTTGTTTTGGATAAATAAATGGATCGATGTCGAGTGCATAGGCGCAAGCTCTATCCGGTATTCTCCTTCTTCTTTTAAAATCAGGCGCATATTTCCATAGGTATGTGGGGAGACGAGGATCTTGAGTTCTTTTTCTTCTTTGAGTTCAAGTACGTCTTGAAACTCGTCTTCATAGATTCTCTCCATTAAAACCCTCTCCTTTTTGCGCCGCAGCTGCCCAATGAGATCGGTCTTGTGTTTTCTTCTTCTTTGTTGGCTTTGACATGATATTCTTTTTCGATCCAATCATAGCCTTCCTTGTCGATCTTGTCGACGAGTTCAACGCCTCCAGAGATCACGATCTTTCCATCGATCAAGACGTGGGCGTGTGTTGGCTTTAAATAGTCTAAGAAGCGCGCGTAATGGGAGACGATGATCATTCCCATATTCGTTTCTTCCTGGCATTTTTGGATCGCGTCGGCAACGATACGTAAAGCGTCGACATCCAGGCCGGAATCGATTTCATCAAGCATGGAAAGAGTTGGCTTTAAAAGCATCATCTGCACGATCTCGTTGCGTTTTTTCTCGCCGCCAGAGAATCCATCGTTCAAAAAGCGGTGAGCGAGATCGGGTTTCATTTCAAGTTCCTTGATGGCTCGATCCATTTCTTTGATGAATTTGAACAGCGAAATTGGTTTTTCGCTTCTTGCGTTGATCGCTGTTCTTAAAAAATCAGAGTTGGTCACGCCTGGGATCTCGCTTGGATATTGCATGCCTAAAAAGATTCCTAATCGGCTTCTTTCATCGACTTCCATCGCGAGGACGTCTTTTCCATCGTAGGTGATCTCTCCTTGTGTAACAGTGAATTTCGGGTTTCCCATAATGGCGGCTAAAAGCGTGCTTTTCCCATTTCCATTCGGGCCCATGAGTGCGTGTCTTTCTCCGTCTTTGATGACGAGATCGACTCCTTTTAATATTTCTTTATCGTCTACACGTACGTGTAAGTCTTTAACCACTAATTCGGGCATATTGATACCTCTTTTCACGGTGTAATCATAGCAAAATTCTATGTAAATCTCAATGCATACGATTTTGTGCAAACATTGCTTTTAAAAAGAAAATCTCTTATAATTTTATGGATATTTTAAAAGGAGGTCTCTATGTCAGACTTGTTCAAAGACAATTGGTTCGTCATTTTGATCGCGGTGATCATCATCGCTTTCGTTGGCTATTTTGTATACGACTCCAATACAGGAAAGGTCGCTTCGAAGAAGGCGGATGGAAAAGATGTCGTCGCTTCATTAGCTGATTCTAACATCACGGCGGACGCATTGTTTGAAAACTTTTCACAGTTCGATGGCGCTTTGCTTTATAATTTATACCGAAACGCGGTGGTCGAACAAAGTGTGGAAACTACAAAGGAAATGGAAGAGCAAGCTAAATCGATGGAAAAAACGATCCGCTCGAACGTTTCGAGCCAGAATTCTTCAACGTACCGGGATGCGATCACGCAAGAGCTGGCCAGTTATGGATATGGCAGTTATGATGATTTATACGACTACGCTTTAATGACAGTCAAGCAACGTTCTCTCAACCAAGAGTATGTGGATGCGCATTTTGAGAATCTTAAAGATTCGTTGAAAGATGCGAAGCCTCGGATCGTTTCGATCATCAAAATGGAGGCGGCGGATCCTCAAAATCTTACCGATGAAGAAACGAAAAAGAGAGATAGCATCGATAAAGCGATCGAATCGGATTCGTTTGCTCAAGCGGCGACCGCTTTTTCAGATGACGCCGCAACGGCAGCCAAAGATGGTTTATTTGGATACGTCGATTCAAGCTCTTCGGCTTCTTCGACAGGTCTAGATCAAAACTTGCTCACAAAAGCTCTTGAGATGGAAAAAGGCGAAACGAGCGACTGGATCGAAGTAAAGAACACGCAAACAGGTGTCATTTCTCTTTATAAGATCCATGTTGATGAAACGGATCTTGAAAAGATCCACCAAAACAAAGATGAAGATGTCAAAAAATCATTATTATTTTCGATCTTGAATGCGAAGGCAGGCTTGGAAGCGGATATTTTGGAAAGCGCGGCGAAAGATCTAAAGATCGAATTTGAAGACCAAGACGCAAAAGAGAAATTGGATCGATATATCGAACAATTGAAGGGAGGCAATGCGTAATGAAAAAGAGTTTGGCAATGCCTTTGATGCTTTCGGCTTTGTTGTTGAGCGGCTGCTCTAGCGAACATACGACTTCGATCACAGATGCCAACGAAAAAGTCATGACGATTGGCGATGTGAGCGTGACGAAAGGTCAAGAATACGATTTATTAAAAACGAGCAATGGTCCAGTGCAAGTCATCACGATGGCGCAAAATGTGATCTATGATAAAGAAGTGCCTGTCAATGAGGAAATGAAAAAACAAGCGGAAGACCAATTCAAATTGATTGCTGAAAACAATGAAAAAGTCGTTGATCAAATCGTGAATCTCGGCTATAAAGATAAACAGGATTATATCGATAAGGTCTTGCTTCCTAGTGTGCAAGCGCAAGCGCTTATGAAAAAATATTTTGTGGATGACGCGGAAACGATCGAACTTCAATATAAACCAAGTATTGCGCAAGTGATCCAATGCGACACAAAGGAAAATGCCGATCAGGCTTTGCAAGCATTGAAGGATGGAAAAACGGCGCAAGAAGTCGCAGAACAATATGGACTTGATTCTTCTAGTTATACGGGTTCGGAAGAATTGGTCACGACAAATGATTCTGCTTTGCCAACGCGGTTAATCAACGCGCTCAATTCGGCGAGCGAAGCGGGAGTCATGCCTGAGGTGTATGAAACCGAGGATTCGAATCCAGCCTATTATGTGGCTGTTCTCGTTTCCAATGATTATGATGAAAATGTAGATAGGATCGCGGATACGCTTGGAAGCGATTCGAGCATGGCGAAAAGCTGTCTTGTCTATTATTTAACAAAATACGATTTTGAGGTGTTTGATCAAGAATTGTTTGATTATTACAAACAAAATACGCCTGAGTATTTAGTGACCCACCCTGATTTGATGGAAACCGCGAAAGAAACGGATTAAGATGTTTAAAAAAGGATATCCCTTGAGGATATCCTTTTTACGTTGTGATTTTAGACGGCTTTTTCTTCGACTTCGGTCGCGTTCACGATCCATCTTTGATCAGAACCTACCCCGACGCACGTCGATAAAGACAAGATCTTGGAGGCTTGGCTCACTTGAAGGTCGCGGTTCGTGTTGGCACCTGCGGTATTTATAAGTTCATCATAATAGTTCTGGAACGTTTCCGGATCTGTGTAGTCTTCATTGAGCAAATAGCGGTCATCAAAGGTGAGGGCGGAAAAGACTTGGTATTTGATCGTCTTAGTTGGCGTATAGATATAAATATAAGGTTGAGATTCGAAAAACGCTGGATCCTCATATTTGTGAAGGTCTGTGAACATGGAATCCCATTCTGGATTTTCCGTAAATACAGTGTGGCCATAGACAGGTGTGACTGGATCGCTGAAGTCTTTCTTATTGTAGCGTTCGGTATAGATCGATCCTGCTTCGTTGTCTTCTTTATTGATCGTTCTTCGCAAGTAATAGCTGTCATCATCGGCGGACTGCACGATCGGGTAGTCGACTGTTGTGTCTGGAATATAGATCCATGCGTATATATCAGGATTGGTTTGTTCAAGCGCGGCGAAGTCGATCTTACGGTTGATTGGATCGTTATCGTCGACTACGACTTCTTCTTGAACTTTTTCGTATTCCTTTTTCGCTTTTTCTAGATTCTTTTCTTTTGAGTTCGAGCATCCACTGAGCATCAAGACGCCCGCAAAGAAAAGAAAACCTAATTTTTTGAGTGTTCTCTTCATAGTGTTCTCCTTTTTATGCCCTTCATTATACTACAAAACGATTGTTGTAAGGAACACCTTATTATTTCTTTATTGTTTTTTAATTGAGAAGTGGTTTGATCGATTGGTCGTCAAGTTTTTTCAGCTTGGCTCGATGCGAGATCTTTCGTTCTGTTTGTAGACGATCGAAATGGATCGTATACACTTTGTTGATCGGATCGGATTGCAAGATCGTTCCTTTTCCAAAGGCGGGATGTTCGATTCGATTGCCAGGCTCGAATTCGAGTTCCTTTTTTTTAAAGCGCATAAAATCGGCGTGGATGCCGATAAATTGTTTGCTGTCTTCGATGAGAGTTTCAGGAAGCTTAGGATCGTATTCAACGAGGCTTGGATCGATATCGAGCACAAATCGGCTCGGATATTTTGGCGATCCATCAAAATTTCTTCCTTGCGCTCCGCTTAAGTAGAGTCTTTTTTTCGCTCGGGTCAGGGCTACAAAGGCAAGTCTTCTTTCTTCTTCCATGGATTCGATCGATTGCACTTTTTTTGTCGGAAACATTCCTTCATTGAGTCCTACCACAAAGACATTGTTGAATTCGAGGCCTTTTGCGGTATGGATCGTCATCATTTTGACGGAATTCTTTTTCATATCGAGATCCGCGTTCGTATAGAGGGCGATATGGTTCAAATAGTCGGCGAGTTCGGCTTCTTCCCCGCTGTTGATTTCATAATCTAAGATCGATTGTTTCAGTTCTGCAATATTATCCAGGCGTTCTTGACTGCCTTCGGTCCTAAGCATCCTTTCATATCCGCTTTCATTGAGCAGCTTTGAAAAGAGATCAGAAATACGCTGTTCTTTGGTTTGGCTGCTGAATGTTTCGATCAATTCAATGAATGCCAACGCTTTCGTCGTTTTGAATAAGTCTGAATTCACGTTTTCTTTTAGCGCTTCATAGAGGCTGATCTCTTTTTTGGCCGCATATTCTTTTAAGTGTTTGATGCGGCGGTTGCCGATGTTTCGTTTTGGGACATTGACGCATCGCAAAAACGAGAGATCGTCTTTGTACGCGATCATTCTTAAATACGATAGGGCGTCTTTGATTTCCATGCGTTGGAAAAACGAGACGCCTGAGTAGATCGTATAAGGAAGCTCGGCCTTCAAGAACACTTCTTCAATGACTCGAGATATATAATGGGCTCGGTAGAGGATGGCGATCTCGTTGAGTTGGGTCCCTTCTTTTTGAAGGGCTTTGATTTTTTCTAAAATCCATTTGGCTTCTTCGTCTTCATTTTTTCCATAGTGGACGAAGACATCTTTCCCGTCAGAAAGTGTTGGGATCAAATCTTTCTTGATGCGTTGTTCGTTGTTTGAGATCAAGGAATTGGCGGCATTCAAGATCTGAGGGGTGGAGCGATAGTTTTTGGGCATCATGATCGTTTGGGTAGGCATAAAATCGTTAGGAAAATCGAGTAGATATTGGATGCGTGCGCCTCTCCACGTATAGATCGTTTGGTCGGGATCGCCGACAATGAATAAGTTTTTATGGTATTGGGCGAGGACTTTCATCAAGCGATATTGGAGTTCATCAATATCTTGAAATTCGTCGATCATAATATATTCGAGTCGTTCTTGCCATTTTTGACGAATTGTTTCGTTTTGTTCAAAAATATAGAGCGTTAAGACGATCAGGTCGTTATAGTCGAGACCAAACATTTTTTTGCATTGATACAAATATCCATAAAATATGATATCTTTTGGATTTTTGGCTTTTTCATATTTTTCTTTGAGTACGTTCAGATCCATTTCGATCAAGTCCAAATAGTATTCTGGATTTTCTTCGAGTTTGATGATTTCGATCATATCTCGCGCCTTGGAGAACGTCATATGTCGAAGGGTCAAATTTCTTTCTTCGTATATGATCTTCAAGATTTCGTCAATGTCGCTATTATCGAGAACGATAAAGTTTTTTGGATAGCCGATCGCGAACGATTCTTCAAGAAGCACGGTGTTGCAGAAGCCATGAAATGTGCTGATGAGTCCTGTATCATTGTCTCCAGTTAATTGATGGATCCTTGAGCGCATTTCATTGGCGGATTTATTCGTAAAGGTCACGCATAGGATGTTGGCTGGCATGATGCCGAGTTCATTGACTAGATAAGCGAAGCGGTGCGAGAGGGCTCTTGTCTTTCCGGTTCCTGCTCCAGCGATAACTCGAACGTATCCTTCTGTTGTTGTGATGGCTTTTTGTTGTTCTGAATTGAGGATTGGTTTTGTATGATTCATAGGTTCATTTTACCATATTGAATGACAGTTTTTCTGAACTTAAAAAAAAGATCGTTTGTTTGATTCATTTTGATCGATATAAGGTATGATAGACAGCATAAGGGGATATAAATGATGAAATTTAAATTATGGTTCAAAACGTACTTTAAAATTATTTTGGTTGTTTTTTTGCTTCTTTTGATCGGATCGAGCGTTTGGTTTTTGTTCTTTCGTTTTGATGAGACAGCTTCTGGTTTGTCTTACTTGCGGACGCAGAAATCTAAAGATATTGTCCAGCTGAAAAATGATCTTGCAACGCGTGATCAAGAAGAACTCGAGCAGATGATGGGCAATGGTTCCTTGGAGATCTTTGATTTATTCAGAGACTTTTTGATTTTTGGCGATTCAAGGGTTTATGGTTTTGAGAGTTATGGTTTTTTTCCTGCTGAAAATGTTTTAGCAGATGCGGGCCATACGATCATGAATATTGATGAAGGGATCGAGACGGTTAAACAAAGGCAGCCTAAGAATTTGTTTTTTTCGTATGGAGTCAACGATATGGGATTGAATATCGGTGAAAATGAAGGTGATCCTGGATACGATGTCGTCTACGAGGAGCAGATCAAGAAACTTTTGGCTGTCGATCCTGAGGCGCATGTTTATGTAAATTCGATCATTCCGGCCACGCCTACCGCGCTTCAAAAGTCGCCTAGATGGGATAAGGTGGATGCCTTCAATGCGAAGATCAAAGCGATGTGCGATAGAAATGGTTGGACGTATATTGATAATGATGCGCTAGCGCAAGGCGGACAAGCGAATATTTATCAAGAAGATGGTGTTCATTTCCTTCAGCCATTTTATAGTCAGTGGGCTGAAAATATGTATAATACCAAAAAGAAAGCGGATGCTTGAATGAAAAAAACAGAGTTTGTGATAAGCTCCCCTAATAGTAGACACGCCAAACAACTAAATTTGGAGGTCCTATTAGGGGGCTTTTTATATGGGAAGAAAATCAAAATACACTATAGATTTTAAATTATCTGTTGTTGACCGCTATTTAAATAAAGGAGAAGGATCCGTCACGATTGGAAAAGATTTAAATCTTAATCCAAACACTGTATTGAAATGGGTAAAACAATTTCAAA
>Ga0209064_1002135_pt1 | contig 24181 bp, 26 predicted proteins | sample Inofromicrocosms_FD_187498 | JGI IMG/M metagenome (GOLD analysis project Ga0209064, IMG submission 187498) | Mouse cecum microbial communities from Vienna, Austria - Inoculum for glucosamine and mucus D2O microcosms (SPAdes) (version 2) | ecosystem: Host-associated > Mammals > Digestive system >... | reverse complement strand
AACTCCGAAAATATATCTATTGGCGACATACTTACTGGCACTATGTAACTTTTATCGTTTTTTACGTATTCAAAGTCGAGAATATCAAAATCAAGGTACGCCGTTTCCTGTGCAAAATAGCCTTCGTCATTCTCTCTGTATTCCCCTGGTCTTGTGATGTACGTCGGTTGCCGCCAATACTCGCTTATAGCAAAACGCATTATGTAAATCGTCGCTTCGTCCTTATGCGCTTTGCAATATTCTTTAAATTTTATCGCGTCGCGTTCCGATACGTAATAACTGTCGCTTACCTCTGTCGGCGTTTTCCTTTCCACGTCCCGCGCGTCGATTGTCTGTATTGCGTCTATGCCTTTAAAGCTCTCTTGATTGTTCGTTGTTATTCCCCCAAATAATTTCTGCCACAAACTTTGCTTTACCTCTTCGCTCTGCAAATTAAGCTTATCCGAAGTTATGATTGTTTCGTCGTCTTTCTCCGTTTCGTCTGCTTCACCGATTTTTATTATTTTGGTTTTGAAATCTAAGTCCCAACTGTCAAACAGCACTGCCGCATATTTATTTGCAACAGGGTAAACTGTGTTTTGCGGAAACGCTTCGTCTATTTCGCTTTGCCGTCTTTGTATCAGCTCCGTTACCGAGCTGGAAGTCAAATAGCCTTCGGGGTTATCCGTATATGCAAACAACGTTAAATCTTCCAACCGCCTGTTTATACTGCTACCCGCGTGATTAGGCTTCCATTGGTTGTATACCTTATCCCGTCCGAAAACCATATCAAAGTAGCCCACATCGAACGCCGAATCTTTTACCTCGTACGTTCGCAATAGCCAATCAAAGCTTTCCCCTTGCTTGCACGTGTATTCCGACAGCCCGCCGTAGGTTGTGTTTTTAAGCTCCTCGTCGGATAAACCGTTTGCGTCCGACACAGCTTTGTTTAAATTGTATTGATAAAGTTCGGTTAAATCTTCCGCCAATGCTTTGTTTGCCGTCAGATACGTAGGCGCAAGCCGTGCTTCCAACCATTTAGCCTGCACCGATTTCAAATAATCGTATTCTTCACTATGCTCGTTGGGAACGGCAAAATAAACGCTGTGTATTGTATCTTGCGTCCAAGCCGTTCGCCCGTTCGTTCCCGCAGGTCGCCAGCTCGTATGTTCTACGTTTAATTTTTCAGGCACAGTACTTCCCGCTACCGTGTAATTTAAAGTACCCTGCAACGTACTTTCGCCGCCGAAAGCTTCGCCAAGCCCCGCGCCGTATCCCGTGAACGTGTACGTCCGCGCTATTGCGTACTCCTCCGCATTGTACCCTTCCGAATACAGCTCAATTCCGCTTATCTCGTACACTCTGCTTTCTTCTGCCAAAGCCGCAAGCGTCGCTTCCTTTTCCCCTGCTTTAAACTTTACGGCAAATTTATAAAACAGCCTGTCCGCGCTCGCGTCCGCAAGCTTTAAATCGTATTTCGTGTATCGCTCCGCGCCGCCTATTTTCATTTGCGCCTGATTGCGCGCATCGTCCTTTACGTTGAGTTGCGCGGGGTTATATACGTAGATTGTCAGCCCGTATGCTTCCTGTTTATTAGCATAATAGCTGTATCCGATTTCATTCAGATACAGCACCTGCGGTACGCCCTCTTCGTCTGCGGGATAATCTTCTACGTTAAATTTATTGCCGTTTATGGTTAGCCCGCCCAGCTCCTTTACTACGCCGCTCTCCTGCGCGTTCGTTTCGGCGGAAGCTTTAACGCTTCCGCCTACTCCGAACATAGAAGGAAATATGAATAAGCCGATTGTAATTAACGCCAATATTGTTTTCAGATACGCTGATTTTCTTGTCATACCACCCCTCGCTTTATCCCTCCTGCGGGCTGTTGCGCCCTTTATTTCTCAATTGCTTTTAGCGTTATATAATCGATATCCATATATACCCGTATGTATGAGCTTTTGCCGCGGTCGGCATATCCTTCCGAGCGTGCCAAAACTCTTACACAGGGCGAAAGGCTTTCCAGATAGTCCGCAAATTGTTTTACTTCTTCGGGCGTTCCGTGCAGTCTGACTTTAATCATTTCTTTCGCTCCTCGAATAACAGATACACAAATCTCTTTGCCGCGGAAAACTTATTTTTGCCTGCGTGCTTGATTTCATTACGCCCGGTAAGCGTATCGTGTACCAAAACCGCCGTTCCGTCTGCAAGTTCCGCAACCTCTTCGGGCTCTACCTCCCACATCGTTACATTTATTTCTTTCATTGTTCGGTGCCCTTATCTTGCGGAATTACTATTTCTTCTTTCGTTCGCGCAAGTCCTATTCGTATCTTTGACCATTTAACTAAATCGCCCACCGTTTCGCTGTCAAGGTGAAACTTGTCATTTATCCATTTAAGCAATCTGTCGTACTCTATACTTATTTGTGCCGCCAATATCGCCGCTTCTTCTATCCCTATGTGCGAAAATAATTCCCCGCATTGTCTTTCCGTTAGTATTATTACGTTTTCTTCGGAAAGCTCCTTTAATAGCTTGCCACCCTGCATTATCCGCACGTCAATTTTTCCTTCCATTTCCGCGCCCTCAATAGTTGTACCTTAGCTTTATTGCCTGGAAGAAATATTCCGCGTCGCCGTAGTTGAATATTTCACCAACTGCATAACGTTCTTTGTGCGTATTTTCGGGAACATTGTCCGTGAATAAATTGAACGCCAGGCGCATTGCGCGTAAATCGCCGCTTGTTACCCAGCACGCCTTTAACGAATTAAGTTTTATGCAACGCGTGCCGAAATCATAAATTTCGTTGATATGGCGGCGCGTGTCCTCGTTAATGCCCAGCGTGTACATAAGCGCGCGGTGGTAACAGTCTTCGTATGCGCACTTTGCCAACATTTCGTTGTAAAACAGCTCGTGCTCCGAAGATTTGAAAAGTATTTCGGGCTTCGCCGTTCCCGCTATGTCGCCGTTCGCTATTAAGTCAATTAACGAAACTCGCGTTCTGTCATTGCACTTAATATTTTGCCACTTGATTTGACTTGCCGCGTTTTTCAGCTCCTCAGTTGTTGTTCCGTACTTTGCCTTTAAATTTTCCTGCATTTGTGTTCCCTCACAAAAAATTTATTCTATTCCCCTTGCGGGTCTTAGTCTGTTGAAATCTCCCTGTAACCCGCCGCGTATGTACGCTCACGGCGGGCGAGGGAACTTTTGCTCCCTTGCAGGTTTTCCCTGCGCGGGGGCGTAAATCACAAAAAAGGCAAGCAAAACCGCTTTTTGCGGCTCCGCCTGCCTTTAATCGTTTAGTATACTTTGTAAAATATTCTTGCCTTTCTTATCCTCAGCCAGCAATAAGCCCGCGACAACGTAACCGTTTACCGCAACCTGACAAAAAGGAAATTCAAACGGATAAGACTTTTCACCTTCCCGCCCGTAGTTTTTGAAAACTTTAAAACGTATTGCGCCCTCTTCGAACGTGAACTCGTCCAGCGGCGTATTTACCATTTCAATTTTTCTTCCGAAAAACATTGCGGCAAATTCTTCCGCAAGCTTTCTATCTACCTTTTTAAACTCGTCCACCGTTCCGCCCTCATTTACCAACGATTGATTTATCGATAGTTTAACATTGATTTATCGATATGTCAATCGCTATATCGATAGTTATGGTAAAATTTTTTATATGAAAGGGCAATTTCCTCAATTATTACAGGAATTACGACAATCAAAGGGCATTTCCCAGGCTCGATTAGCATTAGACTTAAACTATACACAAAGTAACATTTCCTGTTGGGAAAATGGTAGTGTCGAACCAAAAGCAACAGCCTTAATTTGTTTAGCAAATTATTTCAATGTGTCGATAGACTTTCTGCTTGGGCTTGAAGATGACTTTGGTATAAGAGTTGTTGATACTGTAAGCGACGCCTATACTACCGAAGAAAGAAATTTCATAAAAGACTTTCGCAAGCTTCCAAAAGGAATGCGTGAAATTCTGCGGACTACACTTACCGCTATGCTTAACGATACAAGCGAGGAAAAAATATGAATTTTTTAATATTTAGCGAATTCACGCCCCCCAACCGATATGAAAGTTCCCCAAACGAAAATATGTTTGCGTTCATTTTCTTTTTTTTAATCGTTTTTTTAGTAATAGTTGCAATTATAAGCATAGGCTTATTGATAGACAGAATAGCTAAGAAAAAGAAAAACGACAAAAAAACCAAGAAAAACGAAGACCAAAGTGAAGACAACGAACTCTCTAAATAAACTTTAATAGCCACTTTTAATAAAAAAGTGGCTAAAATTTTATCACCATTTTATGCTAAAATTACCTTTACTTTCACAAAGTAGGGAAATTTTAATGATAATTTTACAAAACGAAGACTATGACAAATTAAAGCAACTTTACGTAAGTCTTGGCGTGATTCTTATGCACGCAGAGTACTCAAACGAAGAACAAGCTTTAATTTCTCGGCAACAAAAGCTTTTAGCACCGATAATCTCTGCAACAAAGCAAAACCTTAACACAGCCAAAATTGCGCGTATCGAAGAGGAGCAAAACGATATGCGAAAAATGAAATATGGCGACGGAAGCATTATTCAACGCCAAAGAAAACGAAAAGACGGAACTACAAGGAGGTACTACCAAGGACGAATTTACATTAACGGCAAACAGCATTCAGTTTACGGCAATACAATTGCAGAATGCAACGACAAGCTTGACGAACTACGTAAAGAACGCGCAAAAGCGGCTTTATTGAAATTAAGCGATAAGTCAGATACCCCTACCCCAGCCCGAAAAACCTATGGTCAATGGCTTGACGAATGGTTGAAAGAATTTAAAGAGGACAAAACACGCCCGAAATATTACAAAGATTTGTGCAGATACGTTGACACGTTAAAATCTGTTTTTGGCAACTTAAATTTAAAACTTATAGAATCAATGACGATACAACGTTATTTAAATTCACTGCCCAAAAATAACGCAACAGGTAAACTGTACGGCGTTTTGAAAGACAGCCTACAACGAGCCGAGGACTTTGGCATTATTAAAAAAAACCCTTGCAAGGTTATTGCAAAACCTAAGTATAAACAAAAAAAGCGCCGCCCCTTCGAACTCGAAGAGCAAAAAGCTATTTTAAACGCACTACCCAACCGCTATAAAGCGGTTTTCTTCTTCCTCTGCGCTACGGGCTTGCGTATTGGTGAGTTTCTCGCACTAACGCCACAAAAAGTCGACTTTGTCCGCGAGTGCATACACATTACCGAAGACCTGGACCTTGAAACACGGGAAAAAGACGAAACCAAAACTCAATCCAGCGTGCGCAAGGTTTATTTTGCCAAAGAGCTCTTTGAGAGCTTCGACGTACAAAGCCTTGGCGGATTTACATATAACGGAATAAAGAAAGCATTTACCAAAGCTTATACTGCACTGAACGTGCAAGGTGTTTCGGCAACTCATAGTTGCAGGCATACATTTGCTTCACTTTTGTATGCCGCGGGCGTTTCGGATAAAGTCATACAAGCACAATGCGGGCATTCTGACATAACAACGACGTTGAAAATTTACACAGATATTTTAACTTGCGGCGACAGTCCAATATATAAATATATATTGCACCTTAAAAAAGTATTAGCGACGCATTATCAAATGCGTTAAAAGTACGCTTATTTGTACGCTTATTTCAAATTGAAATTCTAATTATGACAAACAAAACAATAAAATAACGGCGATTTTATCGCTAAAATCGCCGTTTCTGGTGCACCTTCAGGGACTCGAACCCTGGGCCCACTGATTAAGAGTCAGTTGCTCTACCAACTGAGCTAAAGGTGCATATATTATTCACCGCCGTAGCGGGGTTTTGTTATTTGGTGGTCCATCCGAGATTCGAACCCGGGACACCTTGATTAAAAGTCAAGTGCTCTGCCAGCTGAGCTAATGGGCCAAAATTTTGCCGAGCAACAGAAAACACTTTTTTAATGCTTCCGCCGACCATTATTGTTGTGTTTTGGCTGGGGTGGCAGACGAACCTACGAGTTAGTCCCTTCACTCCTACCCAACACCGCTGTTTTGTATTTGGCTGGGGTGGCAGACGAACCTGCGAGTTAGTCCCTTCACTCCTACCCAACACCGCTGTTTTGTATTTGGCTGGGGTGGCAGGATTTGAACCTACGAATGCGGGAATCAAAATCCCGTGCCTTACCGCTTGGCGACACCCCAACGATAAAGTGTGTGGGGCGGGCGACAAGTTTCGAACTTGCTACCTCCAGAGCCACAATCTGGCGCTCTACCGATTGAGCTACGCCCGCCATATATCTTGTGCGCCGAAAGAATTACTTTACAGGCGCTACGCGCAACCCACTTGTACGGGGTGGGCGAAACGCTCTTTCCTGTCGCCGCACTTTTTGGTGCGCCCGGAGAGACTCGAACCCCCGACACACGGCTTAGAAGGCCGTTGCTCTATCCTGCTGAGCTACGGGCGCATAAAACATAAAGTTGAGGCGCCAAAGCCTTTATTTTTTGGAGCGGGTGATGGGAATCGGACCCACGCAACCAGCTTGGAAGGCTAGTGTTCTACCATTGAACTACACCCGCGTTGTCTGCATTTCAGGTAAGCCCCGAATTTGAACAGGTTACGCACAACTCAATGCTAAACGATTATAGCAAATACGATTTTCTATGTCAACTCATTTTTAACCATAATTTTTATTTGCCTTTATTTTATTTATTCTGTGTAAGTTAAATCATAATAAGCGTAAAAATATTTTTTCCGTGCGCACACGGTAGGCAAGCGGGGGCGCAAGTTTTGCGCCCCCGCTTAAAAATTTTGTAAATGTTTAATCTATATGTTCACTTTGCGGTTTTAAGCGAATTGAGATATGCGTTTACAGAATACGCGCACACGTTGCCCTCGCCCGCCGCTTTTGCGTACTGATACGGTCTGCCCGTAACGTCGCCCGCGGCAAACACGCCCGCAAGATTTGTTGCTCCGTTTCGTGCGACTTCCACCTGCCCGCCCACCGTCTTTAATCCGTGCACAAGATTGTCGGCGGCGATAGCCTGCTTTAAGACAAATACGCCGTCCACGGATATTTCTCTGCCGCCGCAAACCACGCTCTTAACGCGCATATCCCCCTTAATTTCCGTCAGCCTGCCCTCTTCGAACATAACGTTTTCAATTGCGGGCAAATCAAGCTTTTTAATACAGAAAAGATGAATGGCGCGGGCATATTGCGCAAGCAATTGCACTTCGCTAAATTCCTCTTCGCCCTCGATTACTACGGCGATTTCCTTGCCGCGGTACAAAAAACCGTCGCAAACGGCGCAGTAGCTTACCCCCCTGCCGAGGAACTCCGCCTCCCCCTTTACGGGCTTTAACGCCTCCACTCCCGTAGCTAAAATAACCGTTTTCGCCTCGTACGACGATTTGCCGCCAAGCACCGTATAGCCGCCGTCCGAAGGATATACGCCGTTTACTTTATCCTCGGTAATTTCTATCCCCTCGCCGTTGATTTGGCTCAAAAACGCGTCCTTTAAATCGCCGCCCGAAACGCCGTAAAGACCGGGGTAATTTTTAATTTTTTCGGCGCTTCGGATTTTTACCGATAAATCTTTATTGCCGAGCCAGATAAAATTTATCTTTAAAGCTTTTAGCGTAAGCGCCGCAGAAACGCCCGCCGCGCCCGTGCCTATTACAATACAATCGACCATAATTCACCTATATTTTTTGCAATTGCCCCGCGCATATGCGCGGTTTAACGCTTTTATTTTAATATTGCCGCTCCAAATTTTAACGTCATTTTAACCTCGCTTTTTCCACCGCCGCGCACCAACCGTTTAACATACTTTGCCGTTTATCTTCCGCAAGCGCGGGTAAAAATTGACGCCAGCCAACGTTTAACCGCTCTATTTCCCGCACAGAGCCCCACACTCCGCACCCCAGCCCCGCAAGGTATGCCGCGCCAAGCGCCGTGGTTTCCACAACATTGGGGCGCGAGATTTTTACGCCGAGAATATCCGACTGAAACTGCATTAAAAAATTGTTAGCCGAAGCGCCGCCGTCCACTTTTAAACAGCTTATTTTTACGCCCGCGTCGCGCTCCATTGCACTGACGAGGTCGGCGGACTGATAGGCAATCGCCTCCAATGCCGCCCTTACTATGTGCGCCCTGTTTGTTCCGCGCGTTATTCCGCAAAGCACGCCGCGCGCGCCGCTGTCCCAATAGGGCGCGCCAAGCCCCGTAAATGCGGGGACTATGTACACGCCGCCCGTGTCCGCAACTTTAAGCGCAAGCGCCTCGCTTTCCTCGGCGGAGGTAATAATTTCGAGTTCGTCGCGCAGCCACTGAATTACCGCGCCGCCTATAAATACGGAACCTTCCAGCACGTACGGCGGTTTTTCCGTTTCGGATGCGCCGAGAGTGGTTACAAGTCCGTTAAAGCTTTTAACCGCCTTGTCGCCCGTATTCATAAGCAGAAAGCAACCCGTGCCGTAAGTGTTTTTTACTTCACCCTCGTTTACGCACAGCTGCCCGAAAAGCGCCGCCTGCTGGTCGCCCGCCACTCCGCAAATTGGCACTTCGCCGCCGAGCACGCTCTTATCGGTATAGCCGAACACCCCGCGCGATGGCTTTACCCGAGGGAGCATACTTTCGGGAATATCGAAAAGTTTTAAAAGCTCTTCATCCCACTTTAACGTATGTATATTGAACAGCATCGTGCGAGATGCGTTAGTATAGTCCGTTGCAAATATTTTACCGCGCGACAGCCTCCACATAAGATAAGTATCAATTGTGCCGAACAGCAGTTCGCCGCGCTCCGCTTGCGCCCTTGCGCCCGCAACGTTATCGAGTATCCACTTTATTTTAGTTGCGGAAAAATACGCGTCGGGCACCAGCCCCGTTCTATCGTAAATAAAAGAAGATAGCCCCTCCGCCTTCAATCTTTCCGCGTACTCCGCCGTGCGTCTGCACTGCCACACTATGGCGTTACAAACGGGCGCGCCCGTCGCCCTGTCCCACACAACGGTAGTTTCGCGCTGATTGGTTATGCCTATTGCCGCAAGGTCGCCTATTACTATGTTTGCGCGAACAAGCGCTTCGGCAATGACCCCGACTGCCGAGCCGACTATATCCGTCGGGTCGTGTTCAACCCAGCCCGCGCGCGGATAAATCTGCCTGAATTCCTGTTGCGCGCTGCCGACGATTTGCCCGCGCCCGTTAAATATTATTGCGCGCGTGCTCGTGGTGCCCTGGTCGAGAGATAAAACGTATTTCATAGAAATATTTTACCATAGCGCGGCGGGGCTGTCAACGGCGGCAAACGTTTTTGCGGCTGTTGCAAACGGCTTAAAGCTATGATATAATACAATAAAATGAAGAAAAAAATTAACAAGCAGCAACGCAATTACAATAGAGCCAAAAAAAGGCGCGAGCATAAGCGGAAAGAAGAATACGAAAAAAACTATACCGCAAAAATTTACGGCGAGTATGAAAAACTCAGCAAAAGCAATACCTTTTCCGAAAGCCACGCCGACCTCGGCAAACTTCTCTATTCGTACAGCGACGCGCGCACCTGGGTCGACCTGCCGTCGGGGCAAAAATTCCGACGGATTTTCGCCGTTCAGCGCGTGTTCCTACTTGCTTTGGCGGCGCTTCTTAGCATATGGTTTTTTACGGCGCTTATTTATCAGCTGTGCACCGCCGAAAACGCGGGAAAAGCTCTTTTAAAACTTTTACCGTCCTTTGTCCTGATTGCCGCGTGCGTCGCAATACTGCTGATTTCGGTTTTTAAAGGCTGGGGCAAATTACTGCGCTGGGGATATAAACACAACCTTGTCCACGGCAAAGGCGCACTGCAACGTATGCGGGTTGAGGAGATGAAACGCGAACTCGAAAGAGCCGACAGGCGCAAGGCGATTGAAAACAGAATAGATATAACGCCAGACTACGTTGTTTTATCCATTTACGGCAAAGAGCAAACCTACCGCAGGGAAGTTATACAAGCCCGCGTTTACAAAAACGGCGACGGGCTGTCGCTTAAACTGAAAGCGGACGGCGAATTTAAAGAATTTCCTGTGCTATTGCCCGAAGAGGAATACGTTCCGCTTAAAAAGGCATTGCGGGAACAGCTGACAGCAATACGTATAAACGTAACGGACAAGAGCGAACTATGCAAAAAATTAGTTAAAGAAATACCCGCTCTGTTTATGATGACGCTGATACTCACCGCGGGAATTATGCTCACCGTAACACACTACTTATGGCTTAAAGAAATCCCGCCGTTTTTGGGAGTTTTCTTTATAGGAATGTCGTTCATTGCGCTGTGCAACATACTGTCGTTTATACCCGCAGTAAACGCCGTTGGAATTCCCCTCACGTTCTCGCTGGTGCTTTTGGTCGTGCCGCCGTGGGCGTTGATATGGTTTAACCAATATATTTTCCGTAACGGCGGCAACTTCTTGCAAATAATTTTAAAGTGCGACCCGCTTACCGCAGGATTTTCTTTCTTTACGGTGATTGGCGCGTACGTTTTCTCGTTTGCAATGACCAAACTTGTAGACTATATCAGGTTTGGCGAAATAAAATGATTTATTGAAAAAAATATACGCACCAAAAACTAAACATATAAACCCGCGCCTGAACTTTCCGTGCAAGCGCGGGTTGCTAATTTACTATAAATATTTAATTGCCTATGGAAAGCGCGCCATATCCGCGCTTCCTTTTTTTATTTAATCAACGCCGTTCTCAGCGCGTTGCAAACGGCTATAAGCATAACGCCGACGTCGGCGAAAATTGACGCAATCAACGGGAAGGTCGGTATTGCAATGCTCAGCGCCATTATGGCAAACTTTACTATCAGCGACCCGACTATGTTTTGGATAACTATCCTACGCGTGCCCTTGGCAACGCGGCGCGCCTTGGGCAACAGCGATAGATTGTCGGAAACAAGCACCACGTCGCTCGCCTCGATTGCCGCGTCCGACCCTACCTGACCCATAGATACCGCGCAGTCGGCAACCGTCATTACGGGCGCGTCGTTTATGCCGTCGCCGGCGTATATCAGCCCGCCTTTCTCCTTTAAAGCCTTTGCCGTTTCCAACTTTTCGTCGGGAAGAAGCTGGGCGTAAACGCCGTCAAGCCCCAGCTCTTCGGCAACGGCTTCCGCGCGCGGCTTATTATCGCCAGTAAGCATATAAACGCCGCCTATACCCGTCTTTTTCAACTCTTCAAGCGCCTGTTTAGCGCCGTCTTTAACGCGGTCGTCTATTTCGATAACCCCGATATATTCGCCGTCCAACGCCACATATACGAGCGTGGACACGCTCTCTACGGGAGTAAATTTCACTCCGCTTTCTTCAAGAAGTTTAGCGTTGCCGCACAGCAGAGTTTTACCGTCCGCCACGCATACAACTCCCCTGCCCGCAACCTCTTTCGCGTCCTTTGCCGTATACGGCGTTTCCACGTCTTTAAAAGCCACCGCTATGGGGTGCGAAGAGTATTTTTCCGCACAGGCGGCAAGCTCCAACGCCTGTTTGGAAGAAGAGGACTTAACGGCGAACACCCCCTCGGTGAGCGTGCCCGTCTTGTCAAACGCCGCCACATATGCCTTGGCGAGTTGGTCTATACAGGTAGAACCCTTTACCAATATGCCGAACTTTGCGCACCTTCCTATGCCGCCGAAATATGATAGCGGCACGGATATTACAAGCGCGCAGGGGCAGGAAATTACCAAAAACGAAAGCGCTTTGTATATCCAATCGCCGTACGTCGGCCATACAAACGCGCCGTTTACCGCGCAGATTATTGTGGGCACAAGCCCCGCCACAAGCAATGCGGCTATAACGACTATCGGGGTGTAGTATTTTGCAAACTTAGTTATAAACTTTTCGGGCTTGGCTTTCTTTGCCGTTGAGTTTTCCACCAACTCCAAAATTTTAGCCACCGCCGAATTTTTGTATTCCCTCAGCACTTCGCACACTATTGCGCCCGTGAGGTTTATTGCGCCCGAAAGCAACTCGTCGCCCGCCTTAACTTCGCGCGGAATGGCTTCGCCGTTGAGGCTTTTCATATCGAGAGAGGTTTCCCCCTCGCATATGCGGCAGTCAACGGGCACTTTTTCGCCCGCCCTGATTAAAATTTTATCCCCTACGACAAGACTTTCGGGAGAAACAACCACTCTCTCTTCTCCGCGTATAAGCGTGGCAGTATCGCTCTTCAAGTCCATAAGGCGGGTTATCGACCTGCGCGAAGAGCCAACCGCAACCGACTGCAACAGCTCGCCCACGCGGTACAAAAGCATTACCGCAACGCCCTCGAAAAGTCCGTCCCCCGTGGTTACGCCTAAAACTATCGCGCCCACCGCCGCGAGCGTCATTAAAAAATTCTCGTCGAAAACTTTGCCCTTTATAATGTTGCGGGCGGTATTCCACAGCACCGTATAGCCCGCGGCTAAAAACGCCACGCCGTACAGAGCGTAGGTAACGTATACGACCGCGCCGCCCAAATGCATAAAGTCGAGAACGACCGCGGGAATAAAGAATACCGCGGAAATTATTACGGCTATAATATCCGTTAAATTTTCCTTAAAAACGCTCTTTTTCTTTTCCGCGCCGTCGACTATCTTTACATCCTCGAAATGGGTTATACAGTATACCGCCTTTTCGTACGCCGCCGTGGAATCCGCCTTTAAAATTACCGTCATATTCATAAAATCCACGGTAGCGGAAACGCCTTCCAGCTTGTTCAATTCCTCTTCGAGTTCCCTCGCGCAGTTGGCGCAACACAGGTTGGCGATTTTAATATTTTTGCCGCCGGTATCCTCCGTTTTGGCGACTTCCCCGCCGACTTCGCCAACGATTTTAGCGTCCTCGAAATGATTACAGCAGTAAAGCGCGCGCTCGTTTGCGCTGTCGTCGCAATCTAAAATTACCTTTCCGCCGATAAAGTCGACGGTAGCAGAGCTTACGCCCTCTATTTTGTTTAATTCCTCTTCAAGCTCCCTTGCACAGTTGGCGCAGTCAAGCCCCTCTATTTTATACTTCTTAGTCATTGCAGTTCAAATGCTCCTTTGCCACGGAAATCATTGTAAGCACGTGCCCGTCGGCGATTGAATATATCACTTGCTTGCCCGCGCGGCGGCATTTAATAATGCGGTGGTCTTTAAGCGTTTTAAGCTGGTGCGATACCGCGCTCTGGTTGCCACCCACCGCTTGCGTAAGATGTTCTACGCACAATTCCCCGCAGGACAGCGCAAACAAAATTTTCAGGCGCGAAGGCTCGCTGATTGCTTTGAACCGCGCGGCAAGCTCGTCAACGTCCTCTTCGCTCGGCATATTGTCAAGCGCAAGCCGCACCCTCTCCTCGTGCTCGTGTTTTTCCTTTAAAGTATCTTCCATTTTATCCTCCCGCCCAATATATATTATATGCGCGTTTTTATAAGTTATGAATTATTGTTCATATGATAATATATATTTTATTCTTTGTCAAGCGTTCGCACAAAATTTTTTACAATAAAAAAAGGACTGCCGAAAAGCGCACTTCCCATAGGGAATAAATAAACTAATTTTTAAGAGTTGTACTTTCAAGCGAGGACAAAAGCTCTCGAACGATATGTTCGAGAGCTTTTAACTATACATTTTAATAACGATACATTGTAATTTAACTTATAATCGTTATTTGATTGCTATGTACAAATAACAATGCGCTTTGCCGTCTTTGGTATATTCGGTGGGTACTGTGCTTTCGTAGTCGATAGTAAACGCACGTTTAATTTCGCCGCTTGCGGTAAGTTGCCAAACTTTCGACCACGCTTTATTTGCGCAATCTGTAATTGTTTCGCCGCTCTCGTCAATTTTTATGTATTTTCTTTGTGCGACCAATTCTTCCATTTTTACAAAAAATGCGGCGGTTACGGTCATAACGGATAAGTTATATTTGCCTTTCTCATCGCTCTCGTAATCGCTGTATGACGATATAGGCGACAGACCTTTTACAGGCACACCGTTTTCAATAAAGTCAAGCGGAATTTTGCCCGTCATAATATCCGCCCAAAGTTCGTTGATTTTTGCCATTCCGCTCTCAGAATTGTCTGTGCGTATCGTTACACTCTTTAATGAATACGACATAATATTTCTCCTCTAAATTACTGTTTATCATACAATTATTATATCACGAAAAATGAAAGAGCGCAACCGATTGAATTTTGCGTGCTATATAAAACATATCTACATCTCACTATGCTACACGTAGCATAGTTCGTCCACGAAAAAAAGTACAGAAAAGGCACAGCTTAACGCTATGCCTAAATCTTTTTATTTGCGTTTTATTGAATTCCCTATGGAATTACGGTAACGACAGCCCTTTTAAATGAGTTATTATTATTTTTTCAACGCGCCCGCAACGCCTGCCGCGCCGCCCAGTATGCCGAAAACTGCAAGCAGCCACGCGCCCGCAGCAGGAACGGTTTTAGCGTCCCCAACAATAAAGTCCGCCGCATACTTTCCGCAGAAGCTGTAAGTCGTTGCAATTGCTACTATCGCGCTTACAACGGTTAAAGCCGCAACAGCTATTAAAACCCACTTTAAAACTTTAACTTTTGCAAACCTGGAAATTACAAATACCAGCGTAGTAACTACCGAAAGCGCAAGAGTTATGTAAGCGAACGCGGACATTACGCCGTAGCCTTCCATAGGGTCTGAACCTGCATCTACCAACTTGGAATTTGCTTCCGCAATTTCGGAAAGTTTTGACGTTGTGGTTTTTGACGCGCCGCCAAGCAAATCCGCCACCTTAACAGTCGTAGCCGTCCAGGCAATGCAAATACCTACTACCGCCATTACAATTGACAGAGCCAGCACGGAAAAAATTACTATGCTGAACACGTCAATCTTCTTTTTTGATTTTCCCATAAAAAATCTCCTTTTTTATTTTTTAACGCATTAAAACAGGTAAACGGTTTTGATTTGCGTAAAATACGCAAATCAGGGGCGCCCCTGACAAGGTTTACGGCGGCAAAACTTCCGCCAAATTTAACTTAATTTAAGTATACATTCTAATTGCTTTTTTGTCAATACAAAATTTACATTGTCATATATTTTATGACAAGTTTTTGCTTCGCGTTACAAAAAATAAAATTTACCGCCGCCCGCAATTAAAACAATTGACAACCACCCTGCCGTTTGCTAAAATTAAATGCGTTACAAAAAGAGTTTTATTTGCCGATATGCTTATTCAACCGCTCAAAACGGCTGTTTGCAACGGCAAAACTATTTTACAAATAATTACATACGGAGAGATGGCAGAGCGGTCGAATGCGGCGGTCTTGAAAACCGTTGATGGGCAACTATCCGGGGGTTCGAATCCCTCTCTCTCCGCCAAATTGCGGGGCATACAATAGGTATGCCCCGCAATTTGATAGAGGAAATGAAGACTCTCCGCGGTTCGTGCGAGGGCGAAGATAGACGCTTTGCCGAAGCTCTCGTAGGGAAACTATTGAATATAAATCGTTGCCTTATATTAAAAAATATGCTATAATAAATAAAAATCAAAGGTGTTTATTATGGCTAATATACTTGAATTTTCTAAATCATCTTCTTTTGCATCACGTAATAGCAATATAGTTAATGTAAACTGCATTTATGAAAAAGGTTGTCTATCTGATGGCACACCCTGTGTTGTATTGAAAACTTATAATCCCAATAGTAGAAAGGCGGGTGTATCTCAAACGCTACATATAACCAAAGAAACAGCATTGCAACTAATTAAAATTTTCAATCAAGAATTACATTTGTAAATTTACTATGATAAAATTAAACTTGCGGGATTTGCCGCAAAGCGGCAACCCAAGCCGCTAATGTAAGATAACAACTACAATGTTAAGAAAAACGCAAAGTTAGAAGAAGCGCAGTAAAAGGAACAAGCAACGGAAACAAACCGTTGCTTGTTCTATTGCCCCACCCAAGAGGTAACCCACCCTATGAGCCTTAATCAACTTCAACTATTATTCGCTAAAGGCAACTTTCACATTTGATTACGCCGTTTTTTATTGTTTCCGCTTGCATAAGCGTTTTTGAGCAGATAGGACAGCATACATACATTTTCATACGCTCACCTCATATTTTTTAAGGCTGCAATATTTCCCGTTTGAATGTATTTTATCCTTTCTAATATTTTTTCGGGCGGTAAATCCCACCAACGCATAGATAAAAGTTCATTTATTGTATCATCTGAAAAACGCTTACGAATAAATTTTGCGGGTACACCGCCCACAATGGTATATGGCGGCACGTCTTTTGTAACAACGGCACGCGCACCGATTATTGCACCGTCGCCAATAGTAACTCCCGCTAAAATTACCGCTTCGTAACCTATCCACACATCATTACCGATTACAATGTTACCTTTATTGTCCCACGCTTTATCTGCCCATATGCCGTGTTCCCATTCTTCATAAAAAATAGGAAATGGGTACGTTGAAAGTGAACGCATCGTATGATTTGCGCTGTTAAACAAAAACTTTGCGCCGCAAGCAATAGAACAGAACTTGCCTATTATAAGTTTATCGTGGTTGATAGGATAATGGTATATTACATTATTTTTTTCAAAGTCTTTCGGGTTGTTTACGAAATCATTATAGAATGTAAAATCTTCGACTTCGATATTCGGGTTAGTTATTACATTTTTCAAATATACAATTTGTTTGTCCTCACCGCGAGGATATATTTTAGTGCTATCCGGAATAGCCATTTTAGTCATCTCCTTATAAATTTATTTTTTTAGACTATTCCGGCAAAGACAATGCAAAGTTTCATTGTGCAAACTCCTTTAATAAAATTAAGTAAATAATTAAGTAAATATAGTATTGATTAACGCTTGAACTTCATTAAAAAACCTACATAAATGAAAGCCGTCCGCGACTGCGTGGTGTATATTCATTGAAAGCGGCATAATAAGTCTATTATTTTCTGTTTCATATTTCCCCCAAGTAACTACGGGGGCGAGATATGTTCCGCTGTCAAAAACGTGAATATCAAAACACTTATACTTTACCCACGGCAAACAACTTACGTCAAAAGTATTTTTCGGTATGTCTTTTAAGTCAAACGCTCTTAAATTTCGATAACGTTCCTTATCGGATAAATAATGATAGTGAAATTCTTTCAAGTCGTCAGAAAATTCAGTTACCAACTTAACACAACTTTCATCTTCTTTATGGAAATCAGCATAATAAGGTGATACATTTTCCCAACGTATTAAATTACCGTCGTTATCCCAGCCATACTTGAACTCGCTATGTGAGTTTATTATCTTTGATATAACCCACATCATAGTAGGATAGAATTTTAACCCTTGCGCTTTAATAAATTCCTTTAACGGCGTAACATCAATATCAACCGTCATACTCATTACATTGCGTAAATTATCGATAAAAAAGCGAAAAAGGTTACCTCTTTCCAAAGTGTCTAAATTGATTATTTTATATTCCATTTTAACCTCCTAAAATTTTGATAATTTCAGAAGGTCGATACCAGCCCAATGTGCATACGCTTACCTCCTTGTATTTAAGATAAAACTATTATACAATTTTTGCCATCATAAGTAAATGATTTGATTATTTATTAAAGCAGATTTGAATTTTTGCTTAATCAACTTTTCGGCATTGACCAATTAAAAGAATTTGGCATTTTGCTTATGTACGGCGGAATCGGTTAAACGAAAGCAAAGATGTTCAACGGCGGGAAAATCAAAATAATGCTATGTCGGAAGTATGTTGCCCGATAGCTTACTCAAAATAAAACAACTTGCGAAGTGGTTTATGCGTTCTGCGCTTGTGAGGACAACACGCATAAAACAAAATATTTTCTTTTGTTTTTGTATTCACGTCATTTCACCCAATTTAATAAAACCGTTGTTATACATTCTTTTTTCTAAGCGTTTCGGCAAATTTACAGAACGAAAGAAAAGCACAATGCGACCTATAATCCAAACAAATATCAAAATCTCCGAAAGAATACAACAAAGTATTTTCATTATTATGTGCATACGTTTCCATAATGATTGTTCTCTTTCAATATAGCCGTCGATTATTCCGTCTTTAATAGACGCACGATAAATATACGAGCCATACACGGTACTGTGGCATAGCGATAATTCAACCGTATCTTTTTCCATATTTATGAGTTTGTTTTTGTCTTTTTCAAATAATTCAAATACATTTTGTTCACGACCGATAATACTGATTTGCGGTGCAAATAAAATATATACGCCGCAGAATGCAATAAAACAACCTACACCTATACCCGAATAAGCGTTTGCAATATTTACCGTATTTGTTTCCGATTGCATATTCAAAATAGACATTTGCGTTGTTAAAATAGCGATTAAAGCAACACAAAAATTGATAATCTTTATATTGCGGTAATAGTGTCCTTTGTTTTTTATACGTAACAAGCCCGCCACGGCAAAGCCGAGTTCAACAAAAGAAATAAACGCAAGTAACAGCACATATATCATTCCGTTATCTTTTAGTTTGCGTTCTATAAAAAACATTCGCACCATAAACACTATATAAAAAACGCTTGCAATAAAAAGAAAAACCGCAATCAACATATTGCGTTGTTTGAAAGTGCGTTTATTTGTTTTGATACCGAGTACACATTCTAATTTTGCAATTAAAATACCGAATGTGTAAACGGCGATACTAATCATATTATAGTCCGTAAAAAGTCCGATAACGAATTTTCCGCAAGCGAGAACAGACGAAAAACATAAACCTATTATGGTTTTCCATAGTGTTTTTTGCTCAAACAACAATTCTTTATATCTGCGAAACAAATTTCTCATTATCGGACTTCCTTAGGACGTTGTTAGATTTTATATTAAATCGGTATGCAACAAATCGTTGCCTTTTTCAAGTATGTTGGCAAGCTTTTCTTCGTTGTCGTCGATTATGCACGCCATAGTAAAAAGACCGACAAAATTTTACAAATAGGCGCAGCAAAAAAATACGCATAGCTCAATGCAAGGCTGTGCGTATTTTTAATTAAATTTTATCTTGCCATTACAGGCTTGCCTTTATAACGGCGCGCACGTCGTTTTCGTCCAGAACCTTGTAACCGCCGTCCATAATAAGAGTACTTTTTACTATGCCGTCAAGCATTTGCTCAGTTGCGCCCAGCGCGGTTAAATTCATTGTAAGCCCAATCTTTTTCATCCACTCTTCCATTGCCAATAGCCCCTCTTCGGCAACCTGAGTCGGGGTTTTGCCTTGGGCGCTAACTCCCCATACGTTTACGGCATAACGGGCGAATTTTTTCAATCCGTACGGCAATATGCGGCGGTAATAGGGTATAGACACGGCGGCAAGCGTCATACCGTGCGTTGCGTCGGTGTGCGCGGCAACCGCTTGCCCAAGCATATGCACCATCCAATCGGTGGTTTTGCCCTTTGCAACAAGCGTATTCAACGCCCAGGTAGCCGTCCACATAATATTACTGCGCGCCTCGTAGTCGGTCGGGGTTTCTACGGCGATATTTGCGCTGTGGATAAGCGAACGCAACAGCCCTTCCATTATGTAGTCGCTCGTGTTGTCGTCCTCGCCGGAAAAATACTGTTCGAGTATGTGCGACATAATATCGTATATTCCCGAAACCATCTGTTCCTTAGGAACGGTGAAAGTAAATTCGGGGTTCAAAACCGAAAATTTGGGGAATACGTTTTCCCCGAAAACGTGCCCTATTTTAAGCTTTTGCCCGTGATTGGTAATGACCGAGCCGCCGTTCATTTCACTGCCCGTTCCCACCATTGTAAGCACGCACCCCACGGGTATAATTTTGCAGGTGGGTTCTTCAAAGCGGATAAAATATTTATCCCAAGGGTCGTCGTTGCAGTTTACGGAAACGGACACGGCTTTCGCGTAGTCGCAAACCGAGCCGCCGCCCACAGCCAAAATCAAATCGGCTTCCGCCGCTCTTGCGCGCGCGAGCCCCTCGTTTAGTTTTTCAATTGTGGGGTTGGGCATAACGCCCGCGTCCTCGAAAACGTTTTTATCGTTGTCTTTCAAAATTTTTATAACTTTGTCGTAAACGCCGTTGCTTTTAATCGAACCGCCGCCGTAAACAAGCAGAACGTTTTTGCCGTATTTGGGCAACTCTTCGTTTAAGCCGTCAAGCGCGTCCTTGCCGAAGTACAGTTTTGTGGGATTGTAGTAAGTAAAATTTCCTAACATATCTATCTCCTTTTTTATTTTAAGCTGAGCGTTACGGTCTGACTGCCGTTACCCGCTCCGAGCAACGTATTTATTTCGGACGAAGAGTAGCCTACTATTCTGCCTATCCTTGTAAAAGTCCAACTGTTTTCGCCGTAGTACAGGCACAAACTGTTGCCCTGATACAAAACCACGTCGCCCGCCGTGGTTGACGTCGGTTTGTCGTTAGTCGGCAGATTAACGCCCAAATTCCCGACCTTTTCAAACCCGCCGTAATCGTCGGCGATATAAACTATGTCTTTCTCTTTAAGCACGGCGGTAAGCGCCGAAGCCGAAGAATTATCTTCAAGTTCGGCTTTTAATTTATTGCCGTTAATATAGATATACATTATTTCAACAACCTTTCCTCCGTCCGTTCGTTTCCCGCCATCTCCGCCGCTTTTAGCCGAGGCACACCCCGCTAAGGAAAACGCCGAAAATAAATCTATGCATAACAAAATAAGTTTTTTCATAACATAACCGCCACTCGCAATTATTTTATTGTGTAAACGCATTTATGTCAAATGCTTATATTTTATGCCAATACCATAATTGACACGCATATTAACAATATGCTAAACTATACAAAAGGACGGTGTAAATATGGAACTGCGGGAACTTAAATATTTTCTGGCGGTTACGCGCGAACAAAGCATTTCCAAAGCGGCGGAAGCGCTTTTTATAACGCAACCGAATTTATCCCGACAGATGCAAAATCTTGAAAAGGAAATAGGACAACAACTGTTTATTCGCGGAACGAAAAAAATCACGCTTACCGAAGCGGGACAACTGCTTCGCAAGCGCGCGGAAGAAATTATAGAGCTGTATAATCAAACGGAAGCCGAACTGCATACGCCCATTACCGACGTAAGCGGCGACATTTATATCGGCGGCGGCGAAAGTTACGTTATGGGGCTTATAGCCAAAGCGGCGCGCTCTGTCCAATGCGATTATCCGAATGTTAAATTCCATTTATTCAGCGGGGACAGCGGCACGATTTCCGAAAGGCTCGATAAAGGTCTTATAGATTTCGGTATTTTTATCGAGCCGTTCGATTTATCCAAATACGACCATTTACGCCTGCCCCTATACGATACCTGGGGCGTGCTTATGCGCTCGGACAGCCCGCTTGCCGAAAAGGAACGCATTACCCCGCAAGACCTGTGGGACAAGCCGCTTATACGCTCGCGGCAGTCAATGGGCAAAAACAAAATAAGCGATTGGTTTGAAAAGAGCACGGAGGAGCTTAACGTAGTCGCCACGGGCAATCTTTTGTACAATATGTCGCTGCTTGTGGAGGAAGGGCTGGGCTACGCCGTTACGCTTGACAAACTTATTAACACCACGGGAAATTCTGATTTGTGTTTCCGCCCGCTCTATCCCGAACTCATTTCGCACCTCGATATTGCCTGGAAGAAGTATCAGGTGTTTCCCAAGTGCGCGGAAATATTTTTAAAACGTTTGCGCGAAAACCTGTAAATTTTATGCAAAATATATACACAATATAAATATACGGAGAAATATGGCAAACTCTACGGAACAACTCGGAAACGGAAAGATACTGCCGCTTATATTTAAACTTACTATTCCCGCGGTGATAGCCCAGCTTATAACCTTTTTATACAACATTGTAGACAGAATGTTTGTTGCAAAGATTGGCGAGGGCGGTATGGACGCGCTTGCCGCGCTGGGAATAGTTTTGCCAATCACTCTAATAATACAGGCGTTTGCCAGCCTTATAGGTATCGGCGGCGCGCCGCGCGCAAGCATAAAGCTCGGAGAGGGCAACGACGGGGAAGCGAATAAAATTTTTAACACGGCTTTCGTACTGCTTACGGTAACGGGCGTTGTAATAAGCGCTTTGACCCTGTTTCTTGCCCGCCCCATCGTCGTGCTGTTCGGCTGCCCGCCCTCCGCGGTGGAGTTTGCAACTTCGTACCTAAAAGTCTACTCTTTCGGCACGCTTTTCGTACTGCTTGCGCAGGGGTTAAATCCCTTTATCACGGCGCAGGGCTACTCTTTTATGGCAATGGCTTCGGTGCTTATAGGAGCGATTACCAACATAGGGTTAGACCCTTTGCTCATTTTCGTCTGCGATTTAGGCGTTAAGGGCGCAAGCCTTGCAACGGTAATTTCTCAGGGTATATCCTTTATATGGATAACGGCGTTTTTCTTTACTAAAAAAAGTAAGTTTAAACTGCGCTTTAAGGATATGAAGCTTAAAGCCAAAAGAATTGCGGGCATACTCTCCCTCGGCGTATCACCCTTTATTATGACGCTTACGGAATGCGCCATACAAATCGTGTTCAACGTAAATCTTAACGCGGCTACGGGCGGCAACAAGGACTATACCGCCGCGCTTACGATAATGCTAAGCGCACTGCAACTTATATCTCTGCCGCTGAACGGGCTGGGTTACGGTATGCAACCGTTCGTAAGCTACAACTACGGCAAGGGCAATGCGGAACGGCTTAAAAAAGGCATTAAGTATATAACGATAATTGCGTTTATCTTCGGCACGTCAATATGGGCGGTATCTATGGCGGCGCCGCAAGCGTATGCGTTTATATTCTCGGCAAGCGGTTCGGTAAAGGACATAGTAAAGACGTACACGCCCCTCTTTCTTATGGGCTCGGTGATGTTCTTCGTGCAGATGACTTTGCAAAACGTAAACGTTGCGCTCGGTCAGGCGAAGTCGGCGCTGTTGCTTGCCGTGCTACGAAAGGTGATAATTTTAATTCCCCTATGCTTTACCCTTACCCACTTTTTGGGCTTTAAGGGCGTATATATGTCGGAAGGAATAGCAGATTTTGTTGCGGGCGCCATTACCGCGGTCGTAATATTCACAACCTTTCCGAAAGTTTTCAAAAGGCGCGAAGAGGAGCTGAAACGGCAGAGAGCCGAAGAGGACGAAAAAGAAGAGCGGGAACAAGAAGTCCCCGCCAAAGAAATTTAAAATGAAGCGGCGGTCAGTTCTGCCGCTTTATATTTTGCTCGGTTATAAAGGGGTAAAAAACCACCTCTTCGCCGTCCGCGTCCTCCCTGCGCATATCCACCGCCGTAATCTGCCTGTTGCCGTAAGTCGTGTAATAGTAAACGCCTTTGCTTGCGTTACAGCAGGAAGCGTAAACGGTTATTTCGTATCCGCTCTCCCCCACGGCGCAACAGCCGCGCGTCTGCCACACACTTGAAAGTATATGGAAAAACTGCCCCACTCTCTCCTCCTCCGAATTTCCGCAGACGGAGTTGTTTTTGGTAAACGCGGCGCGGACGAAGCGCGAGGGCGAAGACAAATCGCCGGGCAAGCCCAGCGCGCCCATCCCCTTGCTGTGCGGCTGGAAATTCAGCCCCGCCGCAAACGAATTTACGGGAGGCTTGGCGGACAGCCCCATATAGTTGCTTAAATTGAACGCCTGCATTTCGAAAGGCGGATTGTTGGCGAGCACTCCGTAAGGGTTTTCGTAAACTTTCAAACCGTCTTTAACCGCCTCTATAACAAGACACTGCCTTTCGTCCGCCAATATCCAATGCAACTGCGCGGGCGGAAGCTCTTGGGAAAACGCCTCGTTCGTAATATTCATTTTTTTCAACAGCTTGCGCGCGCAGTCCACACTGTCGCACTGCGAAAGCAACCACAAAATTATTTCGAAATGCGCGATATTGTCCGCGTCCTCCGCAACGCCGTTGTATACCGCGTTGCCTACAAAATTCAGCCCCGCCGCGCACAGCCCTTTTTCGTTTACCGCGTCATAGTACAGGGGCAATCCGTTTTCCGTGTGCGCCGTGCCTATGATTGCGTAGTGCCTTTTTATTACCCGCCCGTTCCTGAAAGGCAGGGGGAAGTTTCTTGGAGTAAAAGCTATTTCCTCACCGTAAGAAAAGTCGTTGTCAAGCGTTCTTCCGAAATAGAAATCGCCCGATTTAAAAGTTACAGCCGTGCACATATGCGCAACCTCCGTTAAGTTTTTA
>Ga0209064_1002120_pt1 | contig 24317 bp, 16 predicted proteins | sample Inofromicrocosms_FD_187498 | JGI IMG/M metagenome (GOLD analysis project Ga0209064, IMG submission 187498) | Mouse cecum microbial communities from Vienna, Austria - Inoculum for glucosamine and mucus D2O microcosms (SPAdes) (version 2) | ecosystem: Host-associated > Mammals > Digestive system >... | reverse complement strand
TACAAAACTTATTTGACTTTACCAAATAAAATTGCCACTAATCTCTATAAAACCAGCAGGTTAAATTTACTTATAATGGTGATGTCTATTCCACATTATCGCCTTAGCGTGTCCGCTGAATAGTTACAAAATGCCAATGGATTGTTAAATTTATGTTAATTATCAAAATTATTATATGTTTTGCAGCAGTGTTTAAAAAAATATTTGTAACTTTGCAGTGAGTTTTTCATGGTATTAGATTTTAAGGTTAACAGAAAGATTGGTTGTCGGGACGACAATCAATTTTTTTGCCCCTTTAGAAACAGAGATTCCTTTTGTTAAATATCTGATATAGTGAAAATCTCAAGAGTTTTCTTAAAATTCTCTTAGAATTAATTCACGGTAAGACAGATAAATCACGCAATTCTGTTTGCTTGACTTGCGGAATATTTCCAAACTTTCACGTTGAAAACATGAAGGTTGGAAGGTTTCCTAAGAACGTGATTGCACACGACAGTGTTGTCGATTGATTCATATTTATTATTGCGCGTTAGTTTCAAGAGATTTTCAGAACTTCTTACACCTTGTCAACGTATAATTTAGTATCTTCTTACGCTCCTTATAAGAGCGTGGCAGATAATGCTCACCGTATGGATGATTCTTTTTGAATCGCATTATGATTATTTTGTCAATATTGTTATCGTAGATTTACCTTAATAAAAACAATCTTCTGTTAACAAAATATAAAATAATACTTGAAATTCTCATAAAAGTTAAATCTATGTTAAAACATGAATTTTTTTATATGTTTTATAACAGTGTTTGAAAAAATATTTGTAATTTTGCAGTGAGTTTTTCATGGTATTAGATTTTAAGGTTAACAAGAAGATTGGTTGTCGGGATGACAATCAATTTTTTTTTGCACATATGCGAGGCATGCAGTCTCTTTATATGTATTGCCGGTGTATGAAGGGTCTGATTTTCGTTGCCATATAAAGATGGTCATAAAAAATGCAGTCCTCACACATTAATTGCGGTCTTGGCTTCGTTATTAGAATAGTAATGGGAGTTGTAATTTGATTCCGATAAATATATTTCTAACATAAATTGCTTTTGAATGATGACTGCACTTCGTAAATGGTTTCCTGTCTTCATGTTAATTTCTGCATCAGTGAAAGGTGCTTTCGCATCGGATGTAGTGTTTAATAACCCTGACAATGCCGGGCACTGGGGAGTGAGGGCTTCGTTAGATGTTTCTAACCCGGGCGACTGGAAATCGAGTATTATAAAGGTCAATATGTTTGAGTCTCGTCTTGGCGCTTCAGCAGGGGCATATTATCATCTTCCTTTAGTTGCAAACTTATATTTTGAGCCGGGTGCTTCTTTGTTTTACGACACATATAAGATGGATTTTGCAATTGATGAGTCAAACAACATAGCGTCCGGACATATCGATAAATTCGGCATAAGGGTTCCCCTTGATTTTGGGTTTCATTTCGACATCTGGGAAAATGCTTCGTTATATATTAAGACAGGCCCACAGTTGATGTATGGCTTCACAGAGAAGATGCACATTCCTATTGAAGAGGAGTTTGATAACGACATGTATGGTGAAGACGGAATGCTTAATCGTTTCGATTTGCTGTGGGACATAGCAGCAGGTGCAGATTTTGGCCGATGGAATGTTGCATTGGGATATGATTTCGGATTGTTGAATCTTGCAAAGAACACCGGAGGCCGCATCTCATATCATGAAAATTACTTTCGCATTTCCGTAGGCTTTGCATTCTGAATATAACGTTTCCGACGCAAGCTTGCTGGAATGTGGTTGCAAGTATCGGCAGGGTAAAAAGGTGTCTTTATTACATCCTTGCTGATAGGTTAGGGTCTTATGCGAAGAAAAAAAAGTGAAAATGTGTAAGCAATTTTATGTTACTAAACATATTTTCACTAATTTTGCACTTTCAAAAGGCGCGGCTGCGGTAGTCGTTGCCCCAAAATTTAGTGCTAATCTAACATTATTGTTATGACCCTTTCCGGCCCTATTGATTTTAAACCGAAGTTGATTTCGGCTTTAAAAAACTATTCATTATCTCGTTTTAAATCCGATTTGATTGCCGGCATCGTTGTCGGCATCGTGGCATTACCGTTGGCTGTGGCATTTGCTATAGCAAGCGGTGTGAACCCTTCCGTGGGTTTGATTACCGCGATAATCGGTGGTTTCCTCGTTTCTGCCCTTGGCGGATGTTCCGTTCAGATTGGAGGCCCGACCGGCGCTTTCATTATTATTGTGTATGGTATAATTGAGAATTTCGGTCTTGAAGGCCTGGCAATCGCCACTTGCATGGCCGGCTTGATACTTGTGCTTCTCGGCATGTTCCATCTGGGCACTGTCATCAAGTTCATCCCGTATCCGATTGTAGTGGGATTCACGGCGGGCATCGCGCTTACGATATTCTCCACGCAGATGAACGATTTCTTTGGGCTCGGACTTACAGATGTGCCGGCTGCATTTATCCCCAAATGGGGCATGTATTTCAGCAATTTTGGCAATATCGACTTGGTGACAACCATAGTTGGCGTTGTTTCGCTGTTGATTATCATTGCCGTCCCGATGATATCAAAGAAATTGCCCGGCGCCTTGATTGCTATTATTGTAATTACTTTTGTGGTCTGGGTTCTTAACACTTATTATCCGGAATATCATGTGACAACAATTGGCGACCGTTTTCACGGCATGGCGACAGATCTTCCCACTCCAAAAGGTTTCAAAATAACATTGGAGAATATCAATCTATTGTTGCCGTCGGCATTCACGATCGCTATTCTCGGGGCGATAGAATCTTTGCTGTCAGCCACAGTGGCTGATGGTGTCACAGGCTCTCGCACGAGGTCAAACACCGAGCTTATAGGCCAGGGAGTCGCCAATATTGTAGTGCCGTTTTTCGGCGGTATTCCTGTGACCGGAGCCATTGCCCGCACAATGACTAACATCACTAACGGCGGACGCACACCGGTGGCCGGCATTATCCATGCCTTTGTGTTGCTTCTCATATTCCTCTTCATGATGCCGCTTATCAACATGGTTCCGATGGCTTGTCTTGCAGCGGTGCTGATTATGGTTAGCTATAATATGAGTGGATGGAGAACGGTTAAAGGTATTCTCAAGAATCCTAAGAGTGATGTCACAGTGCTTGTGGTGACATTTTTGCTGACAGTTATTTTCGATCTTACGATAGCCATAGAGATTGGCTTGTTGCTCGCGATTGTATTATTCTTGCGCCGTGTGACGGAGAACATACAAATTAAGGTGTATAGCGACCAGCTTGATGTGGCGGAAGGCACTGAAGCCACTACTCATGAGGTGCTTGATGTGGCCAAAGGTGTTCAGGTGTATGAGATTGACGGGCCGTTCTTTTTTGGCGTGGCCACAAAGTTTGAGGAAATCACCCGCTCCACTATGGGCGACAAGCCTCTCGTGCGTATCATAAGAATGAGAAAGGTGCCGTTTATTGATGCTACGGCTGTTCATAACCTTGAGATACTGATTCGCTCTTCACAGGAACATGGAGTACATGTGGTGCTGTCGGGCGTTAACGACAGTGTTAGGGCTGTGCTCGAGCATGTAGGCATTGATCAGCTGATCGGGAAAGATCATATCTGCCCGCACATCACGGTGGCAGTGAAAATGGCAAATCAGCTTGTCGAATCGATATCGCGACAATAATAATCTTCTACGATAATAATGATTTTCAATTAGTAGAGGGGTGCTGTCACGGCACCCCTCTACTGCTTTAATACTTTTGCTTCGTCATTAGGTGTGGCCGGATGTTTTGGCTTGCGCTCCTGCAAGATTGTGCCGTGGCAGTTCAAGTAGTTGAATAATGGATAGAACTCTTAAAAGATAAAATGCACCTCAATGCCTATAAATGGCAATGAGGTGCCGGATTATGAATAGCCGTCAATCGAGCACTTTCACTGTCACTGCCGCCACATCCTTGCCGTCAGCAGATCTTCCATATGGCTGTATGCCCACGCATCCACTTCCTCGCCTTCGTGTCCTTTCAGATTCCAATGAGGGAAGAGATGGAGCACGGGCAGGTCTGTCCACTATGATTTCAGGTAATATGCTTCGTCTCCACGCTTGTCTCAGGATATTTGTAGCCCACAGTCTTGTAGCCGTGGCTGTGGCTGGCATCTGCTGAGAAAGGAAGGTCTACAACAAAATCGTGGGGCAGTGTCACATCTTTCCACACAACGCCCCTTTTGGCTTCATCGAATTTTGGAGAGTAGGGGCCTTCGTTGTGGATTGAGTTTGCTTTCGTGAGGTAGTTGAAGTATTCTGTGCCGCATCCGAAATCTTTAGCGGAATCGGCTGCGTTGCCGAATGCGAATTTCCAGCCAAGATCGAAAGATTCCCTTTCGGCTCCAGCCACGCATACCCTAATGTAGACAATGCGAAGGTGGCTATGGCCCATGGTCTTTTCATAACACATATTTTATCTTTGATTTCAGTTATAAACGACACACAAAAAGAGTGACACTAACGAAACATAGAAAACTGTTTTATTCAGAGCATATTGTCAGAAATCGAAACGGTTTTCTGCGAGCTCGGGTAAGAGCGCGAAATCGAGGACTTCATCCACAGTCTCTACATAATGGAATGTTAGCCCTTTTAGGTAACGTTCGTTAATTTCCTCTATGTCTTTTTTGTTGGCGTTTGAAAGGATAATGTCGGTTATGCCCGCTCTTTTTGCCGCCAGAATTTTCTCTTTAATGCCACCCACAGGCAAGACTTTCCCTCTCAGGGTGATTTCTCCTGTCATTGCAAGTTTGTCGCGTACTTTCTTGCCAAGAAACGCTGATGCCAGCGATGTAGCCATCGTCACGCCGGCTGAAGGTCCGTCTTTAGGAATAGCGCCTTCCGGCACATGAATGTGAATATCAGCTTTAGAGAATATCTCCGGGTTTATGCCGAATCTATTGGCATGAGCCTTGAGGTATTGCAGGGCTATAGCCGCAGATTCTTTCATCACGTCTCCAAGATTGCCGGTGAGAGTGAGTTTGTCGCCCTTGCCGGGGGAGAGAGAAGTCTCAATAAACAATATTTCTCCTCCAACTTGAGTCCATGCAAGACCGGTCACAACTCCTGCAAACCTGTTGTTCTCATAAAAATCGGGGTTAACTTCCTCTTTGCCAAGAAGCTCCTTGACTTTTTCCTTGGAGATTTTGGAAGGGTAAGGTTTGTTAGACGCTTTCAGCCTTGCAATCTTCCTTAGCACTTTGGCGATTTTCTTTTCCAGTTGTCTCACTCCCGACTCACGGGTGTAACGCTCGATGATATATTCCAACGCGTCTTTTGCGAAAGAAATCTCATTTTCCGGAAATCCGTGTTCCCGCAGACTTTTCGGCACGAGATGACGTTTTGCTATTTCAACCTTTTCCTCCGGTATGTAGCCTCCAATCTCAATTATTTCCATGCGATCGAGCAGAGGGCGCGAAATGTCTGAAAGGTTGTTGGCAGTGGCAATGAACAGAATCTTCGACAGGTCATAGTCAAAGTCGATATAATTGTCGTGGAAAGCTCCGTTCTGTTCAGGGTCAAGCACTTCAAGCAGAGCGGTAGATGGGTCTCCCTTAAAGTCCTTGCCGATTTTATCTATTTCATCGAGCACAAACACCGGATTGCCTGTGCCACATTTTGCGAGAGCGGCTATTATTCTTCCCGGCATGGCTCCGATGTAGGTGCGCCTGTGCCCGCGAATTTCTGCCTCGTCATGCAGGCCGCCGAGCGACACTCTTGCATACTCTCTTCCCAAGGCATCGGCAATGGATTTACCCAAAGAGGTCTTGCCCACCCCCGGAGGGCCATAAAGACAGATTATAGGCGCCTTCATGTCGTTGCGAAGCTTAATCACGGCCATTTGCTCTATGATTCGTTCCTTTACTGTCTCGAGCCCGTAGTGGTCGCGATTGAGAATTTTCTCAACTTTAGAAAGCGTGAAACTATCTGCGCTATATTTTTCCCAAGGAAGGTTGAGAAGGTTGTCAAGATAAGAATATTGAATGGAATATTCCGGGTTTTGCGGATTGAATCGTTCAAGTTTTCTAAGCTCTTTGTCGAAATGTGCTCTTGCCGCCTTGCTCCATTGCATTTTTTTAGCCCTCTCTAAGAGCTCGTCTTCATCGGAGCCTTCGGAATTGTCGCCCAATTCGTCTTGAATGGCTTTGATTTGCTGCTGGAGGAAGTGCTCGCGCTGCTGACGGTTGAGGTCTTCGTGTGTGCGCATATGTATGGCTGCTTGAATTTCAAGCTTCTGAAGAGCCATGTCGAGCATCTTGAGGAATGTTTCAAGTAGATTCTTAATGTCGCCGCATTCAAGGAGGCGGACTTTGTCATCTACTTGCAGCGGCGAGTTGTTGGCCATGAAATATATTTTGCGGTCAACAAACTTGTCCATTTCTTCTACAGAGAAAGAGATTCGGTTGCGCTCTTGCTCCGATATGTAATTTAGAATTTGGGCAAAAGTGTTGTTGATGTTTTCAAGCAGCACTTCTTCCTCTGTGCCGAAAGTAGAACAGTCGATTACGTCGAGCGGATCGACGGCCCCAATCAATACCGGGGTTTTCTTTACAATCTTTCTAAGCCTTGCTCTTTCTCCCGAAAGAAGGAATGCCACAGGCACAGTGCCGGGGATTCTTATAATTTTCACAACCTTGCACACGACACCCACCGGAAAGAAATCTTTCACTTTAGATGGGTGATCTGTTCTGTCGGATTGAGTGACGGCAAAAATGCACTCCTTGGAGTTGTAGGCCGCCTCTATAATTTTCTCAAATTCCTCATTTTCGATTTTAACAGGTTGAGGGAGTCCGGGATATGCAACAGACTCCTTCATTGGAAGCACTGGGATAGAGTCGGTGTCATAAGTGAAATCCGCCTCTTCTCCTGAGGGAAATTCAGCAATGAAAGAGCCGCTGACTTGTATTTCTTCTGCAGATTCTGTAGTATTCATTAAAGGATGTTTCTTCTTGTACATAGTGCAAAGTTAGTTAATTCTGACTATATTTGCACCATGAAAAGTGGATTGTTTTACTTCAAAAAATTCTCGGTAAGCCATTCGCAAAGCTCCATGAAAGTGGGAGTGGACGGTGTGTTGATAGGCGCTTGGGCGGGACGCGGCGGTGTGCGCATGCTCGATGTCGGCACCGGGTGCGGGCTTATAGCCCTGATGCTTGCTCAGCGTTTCCCTTCTGCCGGCATAGACGCTATAGATATAGATTCTGCTTCGGTGGCAGAAGCAAAAGAGAATATCGAAAGATCTCCGTGGGGTGACAGAGTTTGTGTTATGCAGTCTCCATTCTCATCGTTATATGAGGAATGTTCGGAATGTTATGACCTGATAGTCAGCAATCCTCCATATTTTGATTCCGGTGTGAATGATTTTAGCAGCGCAAGAAATATTGCCAGGCATAAGGGAAGCCTTTCTCCTGAGACGTTGCTTGCATGTTCATCTCATATGCTTAGAGACAAAGGCAGGTTAAGCATGATTTTCCCCTCCGAATACTTTTCAAAATTGCGACTGATGGCGCCATTGTGTGGAATGTCTTTGGACAGGGCTACATATGTGAAAGACGGATATGGCTCGGTGGCTAAAAGAGTCATGGCTGAGTTTATAAAAAAAGAATCGGAATCTTCCTGCACTGATGCCGATATGACCATGACAGATGAAGTGCCGACACTTGTGATGTTTGAGGATGACCGTCAGCCAACGGATGAATACAGGAGGCTTTGCGGAGATTTTTATCTAAAGTTCTAATAATTCAAACTTTTTATAAACGAATGCTAAAATTGCGTTGTTAAATAAGTTAAATAATCAGAAGGGGATATACGGATTAAACTATTCGTGTGTTTATTTGTCAGATATGTGACAATGGGGCAAAATGCCCTTGTTGTCTGCATTTCACTAAATTAATGAGAGGAATGAATATGAAACATCAATTGTTGATATCAGCCATGTTGTTGTTGACTCCTGCCGCAGTGTATGCTCAGGACTATTTTGACGACGACATCTATTATAATCCCAAGAAGTCGTCGTCGACTTCACAAAAGAAAAAGTCGGCTTATATTCCCAATATGGCCGATATGGATGTTGATGCCTACAACCGCAGAGGAGAACAGTATTATGCTTCGCCTGTAGACACCATCGGCACTTATGTGGAAAATGGGGAAGATTTTGTATACACCCAGCAGATACAGAAGTATTACAACCCGACAATAGTTGTTGACAATGCCGATGTGCTTGGCGATGTGCTTGAGAATGCCTATGGCAATGTAGAGATAGTTATTGACAATAACGGATTGCCTGTTTTCTCGCCATATTATGGATGGAATTATCCCTACTATGCCGGATGGTGGTCGTCGCCTTCATGGGGATTGTCAATCAACCCGTGGGGATGGAGCATAGGGTTTTACGATCCTTGGTATTCCTGGGGCTGGAGGCCATCATATGCTTGGGGCTGGGGTCCCGGCTGGGGTCCCGGTTGGGGCTGGGGGCCGGGCTGGGGTCCGGGCTGGGGTCCGTCATGTCCGGGTCATCCGGGAGGACGTCCTCCTATGGCAAATTACCGTCCTAATGGAAACAGGCCGGTCGGCCCGAATTCAGGATGGTCGAACAGCACTCGCCCGGGCGGGGGAGGTAATCTTGCGCATAGAGTGCCCGGTGGAAATTCTGTAAACCGCCCCGGTTCAACTTCAACTCGTCCCGGGTTATCAGCTCGTCCCGGGTTATCAGCTCGTCCCGGTGTGTCGATGAGCAGGCCCGGAGGGGCAGGAGTTGTCAATAACAACGGTAGATGGGAATATAACACTACAAATTCTACGGGTCATCGCCAGGCCGGCACCGGAGTTGTAAACAACAGTGGTGGCAACAATAGGGTGAATTCCGTTAAAAATGGAGCAACTACTAACCGGCGTGCCACAAATAATGTGAATCGCAGTAATATGAACACCCAGAAGGCGACATCTAATACGAGAAACTATAACAATACGAACCGCACCACGAACCGCAATAACGGTTCTTTCAACACCGGACGCACTAATAGAGGTGGTGGTTTCGGAGGCGGAAGCCGTAACACAGGTGGCGGAAGCCGTCGTGGTGGCGGTGGCGGACGTCATCGTTGAACATCATGCGTTAAGTGTTTGTTTATAGATGTAAACAAACACTTAACGTTTTATCCATTATAGATTAAAAATGCTAACTATGAATAAAAACTTATTGTTTCTTGCCCTCACGCTTGCCGGTGCAGGGACAGCATATGCTCAAAGCGCCATTGACGCTTACCGCATATCGCAGCCTGATTTGAAAGGCACAGCACGTTTTATGAGTATGGCCGGTGCCTTCGGAGCTCTGGGCGGCGACTTGTCGTCTATATCGCAAAATCCCGCCGGAATAGGTGTGTACCGCAGTGGTGAGATAGGATTTACACTCGATTTGGACTGCCAGAACTCATCGTCTAATTCTCAAGGATTTAAGACAGACATGAGCCAGACGAAGTTTTTGCTCAACAACATTGGCGCAGTATTGACAATGAGGCTTCCGAGTGCAACTATTCCAAACATTAATTTCGGATTCACTTACAATAAGGGTGTTTCGTTCAACAGGCAGTACGGCGGCAATATTCCTACCCTTAACAACTCCCTGAGCAATTATGTGGCTGGCATAGCAAATGGCAATGAACTTACGGAGAATAATTTGGCAGCAACTGATTCTTATGATCCCTATAATCCTACCGACGGGGGATATGTGGCTCCCTGGATGGCTATTCTCGGATATGACGGCTATCTTATCACTCCTTCCGAGGGCAATGACAAGACCACTTGGTTTGGCCAGTGGGGAAACGGCACCAGCGGCAATGGGGCGTTTTATGTGAAAGAGAAAGGTTCGCTCGATGAATATAATATTGCAATAGGCGGCAATATCTCGAATGTGGTCTATTGGGGTATGAATTTCGATATAATCAATTTCAATTATTCTCTTAATTCTGTATGGGGCGAAAATCTGACCGATGCCTTTGTTCCCGGGCATAATAATCAGATCGTAAGAGAATCAGCTAACTGGAATCTTAATAATTTTTATAACATTCATGGTTCCGGTTTCAATTATCAGCTTGGATTGATTTTGAAACCTATACAAGAACTGAGATTGGGATTCGCATTCCATACGCCCACATGGTTCAACCTGACCGAGAGTTTCGGGGCTAATCTGAATTATAAGTATGGAGGCGAAAGTGGCACTGCTACAACTAACGGAGGCTTGCTTGGATATAACGATATGTGCTTCCGCTCTCCTTGGAAACTTATGGCAAGTGTGGCAGGTGTGATAGGCAGCAAGTTCATTCTGTCGGCAGATTATGAATGGACTCCATATAACAAGATGAAGATTTCTGCACCTGGAAGTTATAGCATAGGCTCATGGGATTATCCGGATTATGACGACTGGTATTGGTATGGAGCCCCCACACGCAAAGAGGGCCCGGTTGCACCCACGCGGGCGTATTCTCCTTTTGGCAATAATGATCCTTATGCCGCTGATAATGCTGACATTGCTAACTTTTATCAGTCTACCAGCACTATCAGAATTGGTGCAGAATATCGTGTGACGCCATCATTTAGTGTGAGAGCCGGCTACAGTTATGTTTCGTCGCCTGTCACAAGCAGCCTTAAAGACAATAAGGAAATTGTTTACACATCAGGCACGTTGCCAAACTATCGCTGTGATAATGAAACCAACTATATCACATGTGGTTTCGGCTATCGTTACCAGCGTTTCTATGTTGACCTCGCATATGTGTATAAGAACATGTCGTCTGAATATCATGCCTACACAGCCGACCCGAATCCGGATCCGAATCAATACATTCCGTCGCCGCAGTCTAAGCTGTCGTTGACAAACAATCAGATCGTGCTTTCGGCGGGATTCCGTTTTTGAACTATGATTTGAGCATTAACATTAATAAGACTATCAAAAAAATCCCCCGCCAGATTCTGGCGGGGGATTTTTTTGATATTACTGTATCTTTTCCGCGAGAATCATAATCGGTTTTGACGCGATTCGCGTGGCATATAAAAATTTATCGGACCCCTCTTTCAAAGAATATTTTTTGCGAATCTCATCGGGAGAAAGGGGATAATTGCGTGACACCACATTCAAGTGTGAACCTTGAATCTCTTTGGCGTGCTTTTTGCCAATTGCTCTATCAATTTTTAATATTCTTCCCGGAAATTCTGCAATGTAACTATCGCTCACAAACAAATGAGATGAAGGGTCGAGTTTATGCAGCCCACGCATACGATCGCAAAGTTCTCCCCATGGCGAAAGTTTCATCATAGGCGCATTTGGCTCATATAAATATCTATAAGAATATTGCCTGTTATCCATTTTCCCATCGCCGGTGTCATCAGAGCCGAAACCTGCAAAAGAGGCATAATTCACATTTGAGGAATTTAAGTTTGATTGAAAAGAAAATCGTGACACTATGTCGCCGTCATTATTGAGATCGATAGCCTCTTTTAAAATTTTGCAATCGGCAATAGTGCCGGATAGGCCTTCGCCACTGTCATTGTCGGCATTTGTTTTTAACTTGCCGGAAGAAGCCTCAATCAAGATTTCTTTGCATTCACCGTTCACACTGACAGCGCGAATGGATTTTACGCAATGTATATCTTTTAATGTGGCGGATATGTCGAGAAGGGGAGAAGCCTTAATAAGCAAAGTGTCGCATCTACAGGTAAGAAAGTCTTGAAGAGCGACGACATCCGGTAAGCAGTCCCTGAAGTTATACACTCTTCCGTTGTGGCAGTCTCTACGAGCCGGGTCTATGAATATAGTATTGAAACGGGTGTCATTACTTTTTAGCCACTCGACAGAATCAGCATTCAGAACGGTAAAGTTGTCAAGACCTGAAGCCTGTGAATTGTGAGCAAGTACATCCGCTTTTGTGGCGTTTATTTCGCATGCTGTCACTGAAGCGCATTTATTCGCGAAAGCCATGGCATCTATGCCGAGCCCGGCGGTCATGTCGAGCGTGCTGTGTGATGAGCCGGCAAGCGATGAATGAAACATGGCCACCGCCTCATGGCTTGACTGCTCGTAGGCTAAAGAATCAGGGAAAAGCATTCCGGGATTGCTGATGAAGTTTTTGAGTTTTACGGCTCCTTTTTTTCGGCACTCTATTTGAGTGAGAGCGAACTTCAAATCGAAGTCGCGAATTTTGCCGTTGTATTTAAGAAGAAGCTTGCTTGAATCTTCGTTTGCATGATTTTCAATAAACTCGAAAAACATCGGTGTCATGTCAGTAACATTCATGATAATTGCGGAAAAACGGGATGCGAAATTGCCATCAAATCTAATGTGCATTTTAGTTATGCAACAAAAATTATCAGCAAAATTAGCCAACACGAGCAATTATTCAAAATAAAACTGTAAAAAAACGCGTATTATTATAGCGTTTCCCGTCATTCACTTTGTTTGATTCGAGAAACGGGAAAAGTATAGCATTTGAAAACGCAAACAACATGTTGAATTTTGCAGCAATAGATTTCGAGACAGCCAATGGCAACCCATGCAGCGTGTGCAGCGTGGGTGTAGTTGTGGTAAAAAATGGAAAAGTGACCGACAGGGTTTATAGGCTTATCCACCCGGTGCCCAATTATTATAGCCCCGGAAATGTAAAAGTGCATGGACTGACAAAAGAGGACACCGATGATGCCGACACATTCCCTGAAGTGTGGGCTGAAATCGAGCAATATATAGAGGGTCTGCCGCTTGTGGCACATTTCAGCAGGTTTGACGAGAACTGTCTCAAATCAGCATTCGCAAGATTTAATATGACCTATCCATATTATCAGTTTTATTGCACGTGCACAGCATCGCGAAAAGTATTTGGCAAGAGCTTGCCCAATCACAAGCTCCCCACAGTTGCCAAGCAATGCGGATATGACCTGGAGCAACATCATCATGCGTTGGCAGACGCAGAAGCTGCGGCCGCGATAGCCTTGCGTATTCTTTAGGACACTCTCTTGATTATGGTGTGCGAACTGGTTCACTAAATCCGATAAATGGTTCTAAAACACTTTTAAGATGGTTTTTTATATTTGTTTTGAGGCTCAGAATTGTTTTTTTTGTAATTTTGTGGGAAAATAACCTCTCCAATGAGATTGAATATAGTATTAGTAGTAGCTTTAATAATATGTGAGGCGCTCTTTTCTCCTTTTGAGACCAAGGCAAAAGAGAGGGCTGAAGACTTTACTGTAGTTATTGATGCCGGTCACGGCGGAAAAGATGCGGGCGCCACCGACAACGGCGCTAAAGAAAAAGATATAAACCTTGGTGTGGCTTTGCAGCTTGAGTCTATAATCAAGAAGAAAATGAAGTCGGCACAAGTTGTCATGACTCGCAAAAATGACAGCTACCTCACTCTTCAGGAGCGTGCCGACAAAGCCAATAAAGCCAAAGGCGACCTTTTTATATCTATTCACACAAATTCAGTTGATAAAAGCAACAAAAACAGAAAGACAGTATCAGGTAGTTCTGTCTACGCTCTCGGATTGCATAAGGACGACAACAATATGCGGGTTGCTCAAAGAGAGAATTCCGTGATTGAACTCGAGAGCAATTTTGAACAGAAATATAGCGGTTTTGACCCTTCAAAAGATGAGTCATATATCATTTTTGAAATGGCTCAGAAAAAGAATCTCAGCAAAAGCATTAAATTTGCTGAAGACGTTCAAAACGAGCTTGTCGGGATTGGCAGGGGCAACAGGGGAGTGCATCAGGCGGGATTCTGGGTGCTATGGGCCACGTCTATGCCGGCTGTGCTCATAGAGCTTGACTTCATCTGCAATCCGGGCGCTGCTAAATATATGACTTCTGAAAAAGGTCAGAAAGAATTGGCTTCTGCCATATTCAAGGCCATAGAAAAATATGAGAAGATATGGCAGAAGTCTAAAAAATCTTCAGGCGGAAAACGTTTGTCATCTTCAGAAGCCAACGAGGATCTGGAGAGTTTTGATGACGCCACTCTTGAAGCCTCTGCATCTTCCGCATCTGTAGTTGTCACAAAGTCTTCCCCCTCTTCGTCAAAAAAGAAAATGGCCGCCCCGTCGTCAGGCAAGATGTCTTCAAGAGGAGATTATGCGGCGGCAAGAAGGAGAAGGCGTTCAGAAAACGGGAGGGCAGTGTCTGATAAAAAGAACTATGAAACATCGATGATTCCTCTGCATAAAGATGGAGAAAGAGCCGGAGTGATTGTGGCAGACTCTGACGAACGTAATGCCGTGAGCATATCTTCTTCCGATTCCGACAATCTCACGTCGGATAAAGACAAAAAGTCAAAAAAGAAAAAAGACAAGAAAGACAAGAAGTCGAAGAAGGAAAAGCAGAAAAAAAGGAAAAGAAGTGACAAGGCACACAACGCAAAGATAGATAAATTTGTTAAAGTATATAAAATCCAAATATTAGCATCGGCTGATTTGCTCAAGCAAAGCAATCCTCGTTTTTGCGGGCTTTCTCCAATAACTGTGTATAAAGAGAATAATCTCTATAAATACTATTATGGAGAGAGCGCGGACAAAGCGGAGATTGAAGAAATGCTTAAAGACGTGAAAAGGAAAATTCCTGATGCGTTTATTGTGACAAGCACAAAGAGCTTAGGTTCGGCCAAAAACTGATTCGAATATGAAAAAGTTGTTTACCAAAGAATTTGTAATCGGCATTTCCGTGATTATGGCAATCATTATCCTTTATGTGGGTATTGATTATCTGAAGGGTGTTAATTTGTTTAAGCCGGCCAATTTCTATGTTGCCGCCTATGATAATGTGGCGGGTCTGGAAGTGGCGGCTCCGGTCACGGTAGATGGTTTTAAAGTAGGGCAGGTAAGAGAAATTAATTTCGATTACGAAAATCATGGCAAGATTAAAGTGATTTTAGCTCTAAACAAATCTTTGAGACTTCCCGTCGATTCAAAGGCCGTGATAGGGTCTACGCTCATGAGCGGTGCTTATGTTGACATAAAGATGGGCAAAAGCAAGGAACTGATAGAGGTGGGGGGCGACATAGCCACTCAGACAAATCCCGACATGATGGCTTCCTTATCTGACAATGTCCTCCCGGCAGTGGGTGAGATTTTGCCGAAGGTTGACAGCCTTCTTGCTAACCTTAATAAACTTGTGGGCGACCCCGCTTTGCTAAAGTCAGTGCAGAGCCTTGAAGGCATCACCGACAACATCAACAAGGCTTCTTTAAGCCTAAACACAGTGATTGGCCGACAGGTGCCCGGCATGATGAATAATGTCAATCATGTGGCAACAAATCTCGATTCAATCACCCGCGACCTCATTGTGTTGTCTGCCGAATTAAAGCGTTTGCCTATCTCTTCTACTATGGACAATGTGAATGAAATGACCGGCAATCTTGCGAAGTTCTCAAACCAACTTAACAGCAGAGAGTCAACCCTCGGTCTTCTTATGAATGATCCGGAACTCTATAACAGGATAAATCGTTTAAGCGCCGATGTAGATTCCCTTATTGTGGATTTGCAGAAGAATCCGAAACGCTATATAAGTATAAAACTTCTTTGACAACCGGTATGCCAAGATTAGATGTATGATCCGGCGGAGGCATTATAAAGCATATGCCGGCATACATTTTTTCTCTGCAAGGATTAATGCACATCATAATCGTCATGTGAAAACGGCGGATTATGATGTGCATCATCTTTTTAGATGACCGACACAAAATTCGATTATTATGGATGTACAATCATAATTTGTTGTAATTGTCAACAAATGTGCTGGTTAGGGATTGAGATAATGATTTTTGACAGTTGTTTTTAGGGCATATGTAATCATTAAAATTTGTGATAATTTTATGATATTGATTTCCAAAGCAATATAAAAAAACGAATTATGCAAGAGTAAAAACTATTTTTTTTCTCCTTTTTTTGTCGTTATTTTGTAGTCCCTTTAGCGTATACCGACATGACAGAAGATTACAAAATAAAATGGAGCAAGTGCCTGGAAATCATCCGGGACAACATCGGAGAAACTAAGACAAACACCTGGTTCTCATGCGCCAGGCCAATTAGTTTTGTAGACAATAGGCTCACCCTTGGGATTCCTTCACGTTTTTTTTATGAGAAATATGAAGATGAGTTTTATGGCATTCTGTCGAGCACTTTAAAAAAGGTGTATGGTGAGGGAGTAAGGCTCGAATATGAATTGCCTATCATTAAAAATGACGACAATTCCAAAGTGACGATTAAAGGCTCTACTCAAAGTCATGCGATTAAAAACAAGTTCGTAAGGTCGATGCAGTCGTCTTCTCCTATGGGCGACAGCAAAAGTGACAAGACTCCTGATTTTGATCCGCAGCTTAATGAGTCGCTCACCTTTGAAAACTATTGTATAGGTGAAAGCAACCGTCTGCCGTTCACAATCGCTGAATACATCGCTAACAATCCGGGCAAAAACGATTTCAACCCATTTTTCTTATATGGAGAGGTGGGAGTTGGCAAAACTCATCTTATTCAAGCCATAGGCATAAGAGTGAAAGAGCGCAATCCTCGTGCCAAGGTTCTGTTTGTGACGTTGCGCCAGTTCCAAAATCTTATGGCCAATGCCACAATCCATAAGCAGATTCCAAGTTTCTTAAATTGGTTTCAGCAGATGGATGTGCTTCTGATTGACGACCTTCAGGAACTTAGCCATAAAGATGGAACAGCAAATGTGTTATTCCCCATTTTTAATCATCTTCATCAGAACGGCAAGGCACTTGTCTTCACCTGCGACCGCCCGCCAATGGAGCTTGACGGTATTGCAGACAGGCTTATCGACAGATTTAAGTGGGGTATCACTGAGCGTCTTCCAAAGCCGGACTTTGCTTTGAAAAAGAAGATTCTGGAATTTAAAGCTTCAAAGAATGGACTTAGTCTTCCGAAAGATGTGATTGAACTGATAGCAGAGCAATCCACCGGCTCAGTCAGGGAGCTTGAAGGAATCGTCATGGGGATTCTCACTCGCTCGATAACGCTTAATTCTCCCATCACATTGCAGCTTGCTCAGGAAGTGATGAAGCATTCCATAAAGAAGCAGGAGCAGAAAACAATCAACTTCGATATGATTGTAGAAGCTACAGCTGAATTCTACAGGCTCAATCCGGATGTGATTTTCTCCAAAAGCCGAGTAAGGGATATTGCTGACGCGCGTCAGGTGATAATGTATCTTTGCCATAAGCTAACCTCGCTGTCATCGTCGGCTATTGGGCAGAAACTGAATAGGCGTCATGCCACAGTGCTTCATGGAATATCGGCGATTGCCGACAGGCTTCCATTTGCAAAAGACCTGTCTGTGGCAGTTGAAACAATAGAAGAGGACCTCAGAAGTTGAGGCCCTCTTTTTTTTACTGTTTGCTGCACTTTTTGCTTCAGTTGGCCGACATGTCATATTGAATTTTGTCGAGAAGAAGATTTATTTCCTCCTTTTTACCCCCTCCCTTTTCAATTGTCGGCATATCCTCTTTTAAAGCAGACACAAGTTTCTCTATGCCCCAGTCTTTAGAGCCGGCTGCTGTTTTGTAACACTCCACGGCTTTCTTCAAATTTCCGTTGAGATAGTATAAGTGTCCGGCGTTAAGATAATCAGTAGGTCCGGATTCATTCGACTCCAGAATTTTAGTATAGTATGTAAGGCTCTTCTCCTTATTTTCGTTCATGAACTCTGCCCATGCTATAGCCCTTAGCGTTGAAATGCGGTCAGGGCGAATATAATTGGCATGATAGTAGTTGGACAGTGCATCCTGTGTGCTTCCGGACTCAAGCAGGCAATGGCCGGAATTCATCAATATGTTGTAGTTTTCCGGATCTGTTGCAAGTGCTTTTGCATAATATTCAGCAGCTTCGGCATACCTGCCGAGCATCCTGTTGCACACAGCAAGTTTTTTTATGAGCCATTTGCTGTCCGGATTCAGCAGCTCTGCCTTTTTATACCATAATATAGACTCTTCTATATTGTTGAGTGCATTATGGCAATATCCTATTTTTTCCCATAAAAGCGGATCGTTGGGATTTTCTCTGTCAAGGATTTCAAGTAGCGGAAGCGCCTCCTTAAAATAATTGCGCTTGAAATAGAATTCGCCCACAAGATTAATTATCTCGTTGTCCGACAGAATATCAGAAATATGGGGCAATGACCTGAAATCGATCGGGCTTGCAAACGGGTCATTAAACTCTCCCTTTTTTCTGAATAGTTTGAAAAAACGATAAATGTCTCTTACATATCTCGTGACTTCCCCATCAAACTCCGGCACACTCGACTTCAGATTTCTGTCGCCTATAGCTTCTTTTAGTTGCGACATCTGGCTGTCCATTCTTTCTGCAATCATGTTTCGCTGTGCATCCGGCATTTTGCCAATTGACAAAGCGAATGAATACTTGTCGGAATCACACATCACGCCCTCCATGTCAAGAATCTGAGAGAATGAAGCGAAATGAGTGCCGGCAGATTCAACCACTTCCGAATGGTTTGAAGAGAAGGGTAGAAACCAATTTCCTACAGTGTTGAAAAACGGGAACGTTTTCAAATTTGAAAAGGCCACCATCATTACATCGCCGCCTTCCATCTGCATTTCTGTCAGTTCCTTGAGTTTGTCTCCGAGTCCGTTTTTATTGAGCAGTTCTTCCCATTCGGGATTTATGTCGAGCATTTCGATGTCTGATTCCTCCGACACATTTTTGAGCTTTTTCAAAATATCGGGCCGGAGTTTCATAAGTTCGGGCAACACTTCGTTTTGCATTTTTGATGAGATGCGCTGAGTGTCTTGCGACTTGATTATGTTCATCAGCACTTCGCGCAGTCTCCTGTATGTTACGATTGAATCTTGCCACAAAGATATTCTCGACTTGATTTTAGGGTCGCTGCTCACCCTTTGAGAATTAGATGCAATGACGAAGAATATAGCCACTAAAGCTCTGGCGGAGATTTTCTCATTGATGTCGGCCTCATATATGTCTAACAATGCGTTAAGGGCATTTTTGTCGAAATAGCAAAGACATCCAAGCATAAGCGCCGAAATCACCTGAGATTTGAACTGGAACGGTAGGTCTTCATTTATAACGGCATTCGATAATGACTCGTAATCGCTTTGCGGCGACCCGAACATTGTCCAGATGAATGAGAAGAGGGAAGAAAGTGCCTCGTCGGCCTGCTTTATATATTCGTGCCCGCTGCCGGTTTCAGTGGCAAGCATTGCCCTGGGATAAGCCTCTTTATATGCCGCAAGTCTGGAATGAAGGGATGACTTGCGGATTTGCTCGAATCTCTGAGTGGAGGAATATATATCAGGACTGTCAGTCAGTACGCTCTTGCGCATTACGGAATCATTTATAAAACGCAATTGCGCAACAATGTCGGCGAGCATAGAGTCGCGCCCTGAATCAGCATATCCTTCCACAAGGTAATGAATCATATATTTATAAGTCTCCTCCATGTTTTTCAGCCGGTCGGATAATTCCGGGAAAGACAACGCATTAAGCCGTTCTTTGAGAATGGAGAATGCTTCATGCAAATTAGCATTGTCGATTAGTCGGCTAACTTTTTTATGGATTGCGACAGCACTGTCAGATGTCATAAATTTTAGATTTAATAAAATATTTCATATCCAACTATAACAAATTGCGTGCCTAAAAGTGAGTATCACCCGAATTTTCACTATATTTGCAGACTGAAATTCAAAAATTATTCAAAAAAATTAAACTACAATGGTTATACAACGTTGGCAATCTGTGCTTCTTTTGGTGGCAACCGCGGTCATGGCGTGTTTCTCATTTTGTTCGCTTGGCCAGATTCAAGCCCCCGACTACACATTCAATTTCACCACAATGGGATTCTTCAGTGAAGGAATAGCGACAGACGGCGCATCTAACGTGGGGATTCACACATGGTATTTATTTGCGCTTTCTCTCACAACCTCCATATTGCTTCTTATAGATATATTCCTTTTCAAAAACTTTCCGTTGCAAATGAAAGTGTGCCTGATATGCATTGCTTTCATTATTGCCACAGGAGCGGCTGCATATGGTGTGGGAGTAAACGGCGTTGAAGGATGCTCCGTGAGATGGTCGACACCGGCATTATGCCCGGCGATAGCAGTGGTCGCCGCTGTTTTGGCATATTGGAGGATGAGAAAGGATCAGGAAAAACTGAGAAGTTACGATAGAATACGCTGACAAACATTAACACGTCACTTCGGGCGGTTTCTAAACATGTCGGTTCGTTGAAAATAAGAGCAAGCGGTGAGTTTCGCTCAATAAATTTTGTGAATCACATAAATTTAAACCGACCGGATGAAGTGTCTGTCGCATTTTTTTTGTAATTTTGTAGAATTATATATAATTTGTTTGGACCCCAAAGTCATGGCAAAAGAATTAAAAGACCTTACGAAACGTAGTGAAGACTACTCAAAATGGTATAATGAACTTGTAGTGAAGGCTGATCTGGCAGAGCAGAGTGCAGTCAGAGGTTGCATGGTCATAAAGCCGTATGGATATGCAATATGGGAGAAAATGCAGCAGACTCTCGACCGGATGTTTAAGGAGACCGGAGTGCAAAATGCTTATTTCCCGCTTCTCATACCCAAATCTTTCTTATGCCGTGAGGCTGAACATGTGGAGGGCTTCGCCAAAGAATGTGCGGTGGTGACTCATTACCGCCTAAAGAACGACCCGGAGGGCAATGGCGTGATAGTAGACCCTGCGGCGCGCCTCGAAGAGGAATTGATTGTGCGCCCCACATCCGAAACAATCATATGGGGCACATATAAGAATTGGATTCACAGTTATCGTGATCTTCCGCTTCTTATCAACCAGTGGGCTAACGTGATGAGATGGGAAATGCGTACACGCATGTTCCTTCGCACATCAGAATTCCTTTGGCAAGAAGGTCATTGCGCCCATGCCACTGCTGAAGAGTCGGAAAAGCGCACTGAGCAAATGATTAACGTATATGCTGACTTTGCCGAGAAGTATATGGCAATGCCGGTGATAAAGGGTGTTAAATCCGCCAACGAACGCTTTGCCGGCGCGGTCAACACATATACAATCGAGGCCATGATGCAGGATGGAAAGGCTTTGCAGTCGGGCACATCACATAACCTCGGACAGAACTTTGCCAAAGCATTTGATGTGACATTTATGAACAAGGAGAATAAACCCGAGTATGTGTGGGCAAACTCCTGGGGCGTTTCAACTCGTCTGATGGGTGCGTTGATTATGACTCATTCAGATGACAACGGACTTGTTTTGCCTCCGCATCTTGCGCCGATTCAGGTGGTGATAATTCCTATTTATAAGAACAATGACCAGCTCGCAGAGATTTCGAAGGCAGTTAACCCGATTGTGGATGAACTGAAAAAACTCGGAGTGAGTGTTAAATATGACGACGCCGACAATCGCAGGCCTGGATTCAAATTTGCTGACTATGAACTCAAGGGAGTGCCTGTGAGACTCGCTATCGGTGCTCGCGACCTTGAAAACGGCACTGTAGAGATTATGCGTCGTGACACTCTTGAGAAAGAAACAATGGCTCTCGAAGGGATAGCGCAGAGAATTGTGGCTGAACTTGAGGATATACAGCAAAGCCTGTTTGAGCGTGCTCTCAAACTGCGTGAAGCTCACACTTACAGAGTTGAATCTTATGACGAGTTTAAAAATAAAATCGAGGGTGGTGGTTTCTTCTTGTGCCATTGGGATGGCACTCCCGAAACAGAAGAGAGGATTAAAGAGGAGACCAAGGCCACAATCAGATGCATACCGCTTGACTCAGAAGAAGAGGAGGGTGTGTGCATGGTCACCGGCAAGCCGTCAAAGCGCAGAGTGGTCATAGCGCGTGCATATTGATGTTAGAACTTTCTTCCAAGTTGATGATAAACCGAAAATCATGAAATTAAAGACTCAGATAATTCTTGCAACTGTCCTCTCATTGCCGGGGACAGTTGCATATGCATCTGCATTGACAATAGATGATTATTGTATCCCGGCCATTTCCGCTCCGGCTTCAGTCAAGGAGATGACTCCTCTTGCAGATGGAGAAACTTATGCAGCTGTCAGCGATGACGGACAAAAGATTGAGATATTCAGTTACAGGACCGGTAAAAAGACAGGCGAGCTTTTCAGTATCTCCGGAGTGAAAGGAGATTTGAAAATTTCAGAGTTCGACGGGTATCAGATTAGCGACAACGGAAGAAAGATTCTGCTATGGAATAATATAACCAAGATTTACAGACATAGTTTCACGGCAGAGTATTATGTGTATGACACGATGCGCCAAACACTTGCAAGAGTTAGCGACAAAGGTCCGCAAAGGTGCGCGACAATGTCGCATGACGGGCGTCTTGTGGCATATACCCGCGACAATAATATCTTCATATCGAATATAGATTACAAGACCGATAATGCAGTAACCAAGGATGGCGAGGTGAATAAAATTATTTATGGCGCGCCTGACTGGAGTTATGAAGAGGAGTTTGATGTGCGCAACACTATGAGATGGAGCGCAGACGACACGACACTTGCTTTCATGAGATTTGATGAAACAAATGTGCCTGCCTACTCTTTCGACAATTATAAGGGTTTTTGCGACCCAAATCCTTTGGGCGATTATTATCCGGAGTCATACACTTATAAGTATCCTCTTGCAGGATACCCGAATTCCGTGGTGAGTGTGCATTCATATAATGTAGACACGCGAGTCACTAAAAAAATGGATCTCCCTCTTTCGGACACTGACTACATCCCTTCCATGGAATTTGACGGTAACGGGGAGCGCCTGATGGTCATGGTACTGAATCACGACCAGAATATGCTTCGCTTGTTTAATGTGAATCCGGGTTCAACTGTGTCAAAGCAGATTTTAACTGAGACTTCTACAGAATGGCTCAGCCCGTCATCGTATAAGATGGTCGATTATGAGAAAAACGGGTTTGTTATTGGAAGTGACCGCAGCGGCTATCGACATCTATATCTATACGACTACAATGGCACTTTGAAGAGGCAGTTAACCAAAGGTGATTTTAATGTCACTGATTATTATGGCCATGATTTGCGCACCGGCAGCTATTATATGCAGACCACATCGCTTGGTGCAATCAATAGAAATGTGGCTTCGGTTGACGCTAAAGGCGCTTTTAAACTCTTGAATAAGGAGGAGGGCACAGCTTCTGCATACTTCAGCAAAAATTTTGCATATTATCTGCTTTCGCATAGCAGCGCAACTCAGGCGCCTGTATATCGCCTCTATAATTCAAAGGGGGCAAAACTTGCAGATGTAGAGCTGAACAGCGTTTATATGAGCAAATATGCTTCTGCCCCAAAGATGGAGTTTCTTAAGGTGAAAAACGCAGAGGGCGAAGAGATGAATGCGTTTGTCATTAAGCCGGCTGATTTTGATTCGTCAAAAAAATATCCTTTGATGATGTATCAATATAATGGCCCGGAATCGCAAGAAGTGCTCAACAAGTGGCGCATGGAGGGAAATTTCTATATTGCCTCGCAGGGTTATGTCGTGGCGTGTGTTGATGGCCGTGGAACCGGTAACCGCGACACTAAATGGACAAAATCTGTATATAAACGTCTTGGTGATCTTGAAACAAAAGACCAGATTGCAGGTGCAAGATATTTCGCGTCTCTGCCTTATGTAGATTCTCAAAGGATGTCATGCTTCGGATGGAGTTATGGCGGATATATGACATTGATGGAGCTTGGAGCCGGTGATTCTCCTTTCAAGGCCGGAGTGGCTATGGCCGCCGTGACCGACTGGAGATATTACGATGCGATCTATACAGAGCGTTTCATGCTCACTCCCGGCCAGAATGCCTCCGGATATGAAAATTCTTCAGCTTTGAACCGCACATCGAATGTGAAAGGTCGGTTGCTGATAATGTCAGGCACAAGCGACGACAACGTGCATTTCTACAATACGCTTAAATATGCTTCTAAATTGAGTTTTGAAGGAGGCGTGTTCGACATGATGGCTTATGCCGGATTTGAACACAGTCTGCGCATGTGTGATGCAAGAGTTCAGCTTTTCCGTAAAATTGTTGATTTCCTTAATAAGAATTTATAATTGAGGAAAAGGCTATAGAGAATATATATATTAATTAGAGATTAAATAAAGTTAGATGTTACGCACGTGCCATGAATCTCCAGTTGTGAAGTCCGGCGGCAAGATGGAAAATTCTGCTGACGAAGTCATTCTTGCGCAATCGACACTCATCCTTTACAACCC